>Ga0164309_10000189_pt1 | contig 37787 bp, 32 predicted proteins | sample Whisoiple_247_MG_FD_109984 | JGI IMG/M metagenome (GOLD analysis project Ga0164309, IMG submission 109984) | Soil microbial communities amended with fresh organic matter from upstate New York, USA - Whitman soil sample_247_MG | ecosystem: Environmental > Terrestrial > Soil > Unclassified >... | reverse complement strand
CCGCACATCACTGCACCTCCACTTCGCGCAACTGGAGCTGCTCACCACTCAAAAATTCGAGCGAGAGTGAGCCACACGCACAACGGTCGAAGATCGAGTCGAGTGCGAATTCTCGGTCGCAATCACGGCATCGGGCTTGCCCGGCGAGCTCCACGATCTCGAGCTCGGCGCCCTCGGCCGGCGTGCCTTCCGCGCACAGCTCGAAGCAAAAACGAAATGCGTCGGGCACGACCGCCGAGAGTTTGCCGACCTCGAGTACGACGCGCGTGACCTGTCGCCCCGAGCAATGCTCCGCGATCAAGCTCACCAGATCTTGGGTCAGCGACATTTCATGCATGCTGGGCGGCTCCCACGTAGGGTTCTCCGCTGAGCTCGAGCAAGAGCTGTTCGATCAGCGGCAACGCACGAACTACGGCGGCCTGTACCGGCGCGCTCAACGCCAACATCGGTTCCTCGTCGGAGCCGAACGACAACGGCTCGCAGCCGAGCAACCGCGTCCTAGGCATGGTCCCCCCGAGGGCCCGCACCAGGTCGAAGACGCGGCATGGATCGACTCCATGACCCGGACCCAGCAGCTCTTCCGGCGCGCGGTCAGACTCGAAATCAGGCTCCAACACGGTCAAGGTGCCGGGCGGCTGTCCGCGCTGTACCGTGTCGAGCAAGAGAAGTGCGTCCACACCGTCGACGAGCGTGTAGGCCAGATCGAGTCCGCGCGTGCCGAAGTCTCGCAGCGTGACGTGTGACAAATTCGGGCGACGCATCAATTCGCGCACGACCTCGACGCCAAAGGCGTCATCGCCCAAGAAGACATTGCCGACTCCGGCAACGAGCACGCGCTTCACGGTGATTCCTCGCTCAGGCGCTCGACTTCGTCGAGAAAGAAGAAGAAGCGGTGCCCGGGTAAACCCTGGACGCCCAGATCGGCACCGGGGTCGTCGTCGACCGTGACGCTCAAATGCACACGGTCTTCGAAATCCAGATCGACGCCGCGCACCGTCGCGTTGCGACCGGCCAGCGCCAGATCGAAGATGTCGGCCCGTGCTTTGGGGCGCAAGCGGACGCGCTCACCGACGCGGATTGCATTGCCGTGCTCCGGGGAATGCTTCCGCAAGCGACCGTGCAAGCGCAGCTGCTCGTCAGCCGAGAGCGCTTCGGCGCGTTCGAGAACTCGATGCGCCCGCAAGTCGCCGCGTCGAAGTTCGTCCTTCTCCGCGTCGCTCAGGGTCAACACGCGCAAGAGTAAGATTTCGTCGATCTCGGTCGCGTCATAGCAATCCGCCCGGCTCTCCGGCGCGATTTCCGGGTAGTCATACAGAATGATCGGACTCGCCAAGAGCCGATCGGAACGGTTCTTGTGGCCCGCCAGAACCGGCCACAAACCGCGCTGCACGCAGGCTGATGCTGCCGCGCGCTGTGCAGCCGGCGGATCGAGTTGTGACACGAACTCTCCGCCTTCCACGCCGAGCAGGAGGTGGGCGGCGACCAGCGTCTCGGACAGCGCACCATCACGGGCGACGGCCGGACAATTGCTCTCGTTCCTCAGGTTCGAGGACAGCTTGAATCGATTCGGGGCGAGGGCTTCGACGCGAATCTCCAAACAGCCGCGAAGACGCCCGCTCTGAAATGCGTATTCTAGGCTCGAGCCTGCGAGTTCGGCGAGCCTTCCGAAGGTTTTTCGATGAGAGTGCGGACGCGCACTCTCGAATGGTTCGCTCGGTGTCGGTTCGACGAGCTCCAAAAATCGGATCGCGATGTTGAGTTCAGCTGCGGCGCCTAGAGCGAGGCACTCGGTACCGACCTCCGAACGATCCGATCCGGTCTGTGCATCGCTGTAAGCGCGCGGATAGACGCCCCCGAAATTCCAGCGAATCGCTTGCTTTTTCGAGCTCGCTCGATAGGGATAGAGCGCGTAGCCCTCGTACATGATGGCGTCTGCGACCGGCAGCAGATCCGCGAAGTAGTCGTCGTTCATCGCGGGCCACCTTGGCGGTGTTCGTCGTTCGCGCGCGGGCGCACGCGCAGGGTGACGAGCACTGGCGCCGGTTCAGCAAGCTCTACTGTCACTGATTCCGCGTCGGGTACCGCGGCCCAGAGCGCCGTTTCGAACTCCTGCTTCAGCGTGGCACGGGTCGAAGTGCAGGCGGTCGTCGCCGGCACCACGCGCAGCGTGACTCGCCCGTCGTGGATGTCTGCGCTCACCGTGGCGAGCTTGCTCTGCAAGCGCTCGCGCAGGCCGTCGATCGTCCGCTCTGCGCGTGTCTCGAGGGTTAGCGGGTGTAGGCCGTGCAGAAGGAGCATGGCACTGACTTGCGCATCATCCGCCAGAGTTCGTCGAACGCGCTCGTCGCAGGCGGCGAGCGTGCGCGCAAGTCCGAGCTGGTGAAGCTCGAGCACGGTGCTCAGTATCTCGCGGGTCAGATGCTCCACGCGCGGATCGGCAAACGAGGAAAGCTCGCTGAGCAGGCCCTCCACGCGCGCAAATCGCCGCTCGAAATCGCGGTCGGCACCGGTTTGGGTACTCATTTGTGGGCTCCGAAGCTGGGCGCGTGCCGCACGAGTAACTCTTTGCCGCCACCGAGATACATGTGCACGCCGCAGGGCAAGCACGGATCGAAGCTGCGCACCGTGCGCATGATGTCGACTCCTTTGAATTGCTCGCGCCCGTTCTCTTCGAACAGCGGCATGTTTTGGACGGCATCTTCATACGGTCCGGGTGTGCCGTACGAGTCGCGCGGGCTGGCGTTCCAAGGCGTGGGCGGGTAGGGGTGGTAGTTTGCGATCTTGCCGTCGCGGATCACCAGGTGATGCGAGAGCATGCCGCGCACTGCTTCGTGAAAACCGCAGCCGATCCCCTCATCTGGCACTTTGAAATCATGCCAAGTCGTGGTGCGGCCGGCGTACAACTCGTCCAAGGCGCGCTCGCAGAAGTACAGCGCAGCAGCCGCTGAATAGGCTTGAAAGTAGCTGCGCGCGCGGTTTCGCTCGAGGGTGTTGCTGAAGCGAGGGATTCGCCACTCGAGCTTGGTCTCGGGCAAGCTGGCCGTTTTCGGGAGGTGGATCTCGAGGCTGTGTCCGGTGGCTTTGACGTAGCCGATGTCCACGAGGCCGGCCAGGGCCGTGACCCAGCAACGCGCGAGCGCGCCGCCCCCCGAGTCGAGCGCCAAGTGTTCACCGGTGTGTTCGTCGTACCAGCGTGGCGCCATCACCCAAGTGTACTTGTCGTTGAAGTCTCGTTTTTGCGGGCGCGGCGTGGTGGTTTGATTCCAGGGGTGCCGCGGGTCCACGCGGTTGCCGAGCGGGTCTGTTTTGACGAACTGCTCTCCGCCCAACCAATCATCGTAGAACGAGCTGCCGAGAAGGATGCGCATGCCCAGGTTGATCTCGACCAGATCGGTGGTGACGAGCTTTCCGTCCACCACGATGCCCGGCGTGACGAACATTTTGCGGCCGAAACGAGTCATGCTTTCGTAACGAAAGTCGCACGCGCTGGGATCTTGAAAGGCACCCCAGCAGCCGAGCAAAACGCGTCGCCGCCCGACCTCTTCGTAGCCGGGCAGCGCTTCGTAAAAGAAGTCGAACAGATCGTCGTGCAGTGGGACGACGCGCTTCATGAACTCCACGTAGCGCATCAAACGAACCATGTAGTCCGTGAACAATTGATGCGTCGGTACGGTACCCACGCCGCCGGGGTAGAGGGTGGAAGGATGCACGTGCCGACCCTCCATCAGACAGAACATCTCGCGGGCGACCCGGCTCATCTGTAGCGCTTCTTTGTAGAAGGAACCCTCGAACGGATTCAGCGAGCGCATGATGTCCGCGATCGTGCCGAACCCGTGCAGCGCGGCGCCCCTTGAAGGCGTGCGCTCGGCCTGCTCCAGCAGTCCTGGATTCGTCTCACGCACCATCTTCTCGCAATAGTCGACGCCGACTAGGTTGTCCTGAAAGATGTTGTGGTCGAACATGTATTCGGCGGCTTCACCCAAGTTCACGATCCACTCGGCCATCGCCGGAGGCTTCACACCGAACGCCATGTTTTGCGCGTAGTTCGCGCAGGTGGCGTGGTTGTCGCCGCAAATACCGCAGATGCGACTGGTGATGAAGTGCGCGTCGCGCGGATCTTTCCCCTTCATGAAGATGCTGTAACCGCGAAAGATGGACGACGTAGCGTGGCATTCGACCACCCGCCGATCGCTGAAATCGATTTTGGTGTAGATGCCCAGACTGCCGACGATCCTGGTGATTGGATCCCAGGACATCTCGACCAGTTGTTTGCCGTTGTCGCTGGTCATCGAGAGCCTTCGTTGCTGCCGTAGGTGCTCGGGGTGTAGCCGCTGGTGAGCGCCGGACCCGGTGCGCGCCACTCGGGTTCGCGGTTCAACGACATGCGCGTGAAGGAACGCAGCGCGCGCACCGTCCGCCCATACATGCCGACCGCAGATGACGACATGATCGCGCCAGGGGGCTCGTTCATGAAGGGCATGAACTTGTCGGGAAAGCCCGGCATCGTGCAACCGATGCAGATCCCGCCCACGTTCGGGCAACCGCCGACGCCGGCCATTGCGCCGCGCTTGGGCACGTTGCATTGAACCACCGGACCCCAGCAACCGAGCTTGACGATGCACTTGGTCGAGCCGTATTCCTCCGCAAAATCAGCCTGTTCGTAGTATCCGCCGCGGTCACAACCTTCGTGCACGGTGGCATTGAACAGCCATTCCGGCCGACCCTCGGCGTCGAGCGGGATCATCGGCGCGCGTCCGGCGAGCTGATACAAGAGGTAGAGCAACGTCTCCATGAAGTTGTCGGGCTGCACGGGACACCCGGGCATGTTGACGATCGGGATCCCAGCATGCGACTTCCAGTCGCGCCCGAGGTAGTCGCGGAGTCCCATCGCGCCGGTCGGGTTCCCGGCCATCGCGTGAATGCCGCCGTATGCCGCACAGGTCCCGATCGCGATCAGCGCCCACGCACCGCTTCGCAAATCATCGATCCACTGACAAGTGGTGATGGGCTGACCATCGTCCCCCTGACCGAACGCGGCAAAGTAGCCCTCGGCTTTGATCTTCTCGTTCGGAATCGAGCCTTCGACCACCAGCAGGTACGGACCGAGTTCGCCTCGGATGGCTTTGCGGAACGCGCCCAAGAAGTCCTCACCGCCCTGCTCGTACGCGAGCACGGGGTGATACAGATTCACCTTGGGTAGGCCTGGAATCGCTCCGAGTACGATGTCCTCCAAGCTGGGTTGGGAGGCGGCGGTGATGGCCACGGTATCGCCGTCACAGCCCAAGCCTTGCGTAATCCAGAGCACGTTGATTTCCGGGATCGCAGGCTGTCGCAGCGAGGTGCGAGCGGGTGCAGCAGGATCGTCGTGGGTCATGGTTCTCGTGCTCCGTTCTTGACTCAACAAATTCTCGGCAATTGCTCGCCCGACAGGAGCGGCACGACTCGTTCACCGCCCACGCGCGAGCGCATGCGCACGAGCCCCGGTTGATCCGCCACCAGATGACCGATGATTGCTGCGCCCTGACCGAGCGGATGAGCGCGGACCGTCGAAAGGACGCGCTCCGCGTCTTCCGGTGCGATCGCGGCGACCAGGCGACCCTCGCAGGCGATGTACAATGGGTCGAGCCCCAACATATCCGCGGCCGCGCGGACTTCAGCGCGCACCGGGACACGCGCCTCGTCGATCCAAACGCCTACCCGTGAGTGACGCGCGATATCGTGCAGTACGCCCGAGAGGCCACCGCGCGTCGGATCGCGCATGCAGCGAATCTTGGGTGCGATTTCCAGCATGGCCCGAGTCAAGTGGTGGAGCGGCGCGCAATCACTCAGCAAGCTAGTTTCGAAGTCGATGCCATCCCGCACACTCAAGATCGAAACACCGTGGTCACCGATCGGGCCGGAGACGAGCAGTGCGTCGCCGACTCGCGCATTCGCGATCGATAGTGCGCGCCCTGCCGGTACCATGCCCACACCGGAGGTCGTGATGAACACACCGTCGGCTTTGCCGCGCTCGACGACCTTGGTATCGCCGGTGACGATCTCGACGCCCGACTCGCGACAAGTCGCCGCCATGGATTCGACGATTCGCCTCAGGCTCTCGATCGGCAGACCCTCCTCCAAGACGAACGCCGCTGAAAGCGCCTGCGGGATGGCTCCGCCCACACACAGGTCGTTCACCGTACCGCACACCGAAAGCCGCCCGATGTCACCCCCCGGGAAGAACAGCGGGCTAACGACGAACGAATCGGTGGTGAAGGCGAGGCGAGCCCCGCGCTCGGTGGGGACCGGCAAGAGAGCTTGATCCTCGAGACTCGCAAGTGTGCCATTGGAGAACGCGGGCAAGAACACTTGCTCCAGTAACTCCTGGCTCAGTAGGCCGCCGCTGCCATGGCCGAGGACGATGTGCGCATAGCGCCCGACTGGAACCGGGCAACTGCCGTTCATGACGATCGCCCTTCCGTGCCGCGCGTCAGGCGAGCGGCGGGGATACGACGCCCGTAGGCGTGGTACGCCGCGCACGCGCCTTCGCTCGAGACCATGGTCGCACCGAGCGGCGATTCGGGGGTGCAGCGTCCGCCGAACGCCGGGCAATCGGTGGGCTTCTTCAAGCCGCGTAAGATCTGGCCACTGATGCACTCGGCAGGTTCTTCGGTGATGACCTCGCCCAGCTCGAACACGTTCGAAGCGTCGTGCGCGCCGTACTCGGCTCGAATCCTGAGACCGCTGTTCGGGATCGAGCCAATTCCGCGCCACTTGCGCTCGCACACCTCGAAGACGCTAGCGACCAACGCTTGCGACGCTGGGTTGCCTCGCGCCTGCACCACGCGCGCGTATTGATTGTCCACACCGAAGCGGCCTGCCTCCAGGTGCTGCACCGCTAGGCAAATGCCCTCCAACAGATCGAGCGGTTCGAACCCCGTGACCACGATTGGTAGCGAAAATTGCGCGGCGATCGGCTCGTATTCCGACACGCCCATCACGCTGCACACGTGCCCGGGCCCGAGGAACGCCTGCACGCGTTGGTCGGGATCTTGCAAGATGGCGAGCATGGCCGGCGGCGCCAATACGTGGGAGCAGAGCGCGCTGAAGTTCGAAAGCCCGCGCTGTCGCGCCTGGTGAATGGCCATGGCATTCGCGGGCGCGGTGGTCTCGAACCCAATCGCGAAGAACACCACGCGCCGCTCCGGGTTTTGTCGCGCAATCGTCAACGCGTCGAGGGGAGAATAGAGCACGCGGACATCGGCGCCCCGCGCTTTGAGTCCCAGCAAATCCCCATCCGTGCCTGGGACACGCAGCATGTCACCGAACGAGCAGAAGATGACGTCGGGCTGACGAGCAATCGCCAGAGCGCGATCGATCATCTCCAGTGGCGTTACGCATACGGGGCAACCTGGGCCGTGCAACAGCTCGATCTGTGAAGGCAATAGCTGCTCGAGACCAAATTTGACGATCGTCTGCGTTTGTCCCCCGCAGACCTCCATGATCTTCCAAGGCCGGGTGGTGCTACGCGCGATTTGGTTTGCCCAATGCTCCGCGAGGCGACGGCTCTCGTTTGGTTCCAAACGCCTCATGGGTTTTGCTCCGGCTCTAGCAGCTCACCGAGTTGATCGAGCTCGCGTAGCAGTTCGAAGATCTTGTGCGCTTCCTGCGGATCGATGCGCGACAGCGCGAAGCCCACGTGCACCAGCACGTAATCACCCGGAGCGACGTCCTGCACGTGCTCCAGGCATACTTTGCGTGAGACACCGCCAAAATCGACGCGTCCCATCAACAAGCCGTCTTCCGGCTCGCGGGAAAGCACTCGACCCGGGACACCGAGGCACATCAGGGATCCCGCCCGTCGCGTGCAGCTGCGATCGCGAGCTGGCCCAGACTGAGGCCGCCGTCACCCGAGGGGTAAGCGTGTGCGCGGTATGTGGTGAAGCCCGCCTGCGCCAGGCGCTGCTCGAGATCTTCGACCAGCAGCACGTTTGCAAACACACCGCCTGCCAGCACGACGCGGCCCAGCCCGGTTTTCTCGCGGAGCGTCACGCAGAGCTCGCACAAGGCTGCTGCCAAGGTGACGTGAAAGCGCCTTGCCACGTTCGCGACGGGCGTGAGAGTGCCCAGCTCCGAGACCAGCTCGCGCAGCATGGGGCGAACGTCTACTTGCAGAGGGCTCGTCGAAACGCGATGCGTAATCCGATATGGGTAGGGCGCGGGCGATGGCTCGCTCAGCGCGCGCATCGCCGCCCACTCCAACTCGATTGCAGCTTGGCCCTCGTAGCTCGAGGTCGAGCATACCCCGCACAACGCCGAAACAGCGTCGAACAGCCTGCCAACGCTGCTGGTGATGGGACAATTCACGTCGCGCTCGATCATCTGGCTCAAGACACGCACCGCGCGCATGTCGAGCGTCGGAGAGAGCGCGGCCAGCGGCGCTCCGGAGTCGAGCAAGTAGGCGAGTGCCATGCGCCACGGCTCACGCACCGCCTGTTCGCCGCCGGGCATCGGCACGGTGCGAAAATGAGCCAAGCGTTCGAAGCTCGAGCGTTCGCAACGCAGCACCTCGCCGCCCCAGATCGTGCCGTCGCTGCCCAGCCCTGCGCCGTCGCAAGCCACGCCCAGCACCGCTTCCGTCAGGCCGTGCTCGGCCATGCAACTGACCACGTGCGCGTGGTGATGCTGTACCGACACCCGCTCGAGCCCGTGCTCGTTCGCGAGTTCCCGGGCGATCTGCGTCGAGGCGTAGTCCGGATGCAGATCGTGGACCAAGAGTTTGGGCTGGACCGAGAAGAGCCGTTGGTAGTGCGCGATGGCGGCGCGGTACGCTTGTCGCGACTGCGCGTTTCCCAGATCACCGAGGTGGTGACTCACGAGCGCTTGCTCACCGAGGCCCAGAGCGAAAGTGGCGTTGTCGTGCGCACCCAATGCAAGAATCGGCCGGCGCAGACGCTGCCCCAACGCGATTGGGCGCGGCGCGAGCCCGCGCGCGCGGCGTAGAGTGCCGAGGGAACCATGCATGGATCGCAGCACCGAGTCGTCGCAGCGTAGCGCGATCGGTCGATTGTGTGTCAGGGTGCGGTCCGACATCGGCACGAGGCGCGCCCGGGCGTCGCTCTCCTCGAACGCGATTGGTTCGTGACTCGTGTTGCCGCTGGTCATGACCAGCGGAGCGTCCGCGACCGCTCGACACAGCAGGTGTTGCAGCGGCGTATACGCCAGCATCACTCCCAGGAGTGGACTCTTGCCTGCGACGCCCTGGCTGATGTCAATCCCCTCCCGGCGGTGCCCGAGCACGATGGGTCGCGCCGGGCCAGTCAGCAGCGTCGTCGCGAAGGCATCGAAGGTGCACAGCTCGATCGCGTGAGGCAAGTCGCGAACCAAGAGTGCAAATGGCTTCTCGTCGCGCGCTTTTCGTCGTCGTAGCTCGCTGGTGGCAGCGTCACTCTTTGCCAAACAAGCGAGGTGGAACCCGCCGATGCCCTTGATCGCGACGATCTGCTCGGCGAGCAGTGCCTCGGCCGCGCCGCGGAGCGGATCGCTTGTCGTGATGGGGCGCCCACGGCTGTCCAGCAGTTCAAGCCGAGGACCGCACGCAGGACAGGCGATGGGTTCGGCGTGGAAGCGGCGATTGGCGGGCTGGCAGTACTCGGCGCGGCACGCCGCACACGGTGCGAAGCCGCGCATCGTGGTGCGCGCGCGATCGTACGGCGTGCTTTCGATGATCGTCAGACGCGGCCCGCAATCACTGCAATTGCTGAACGCGTGACCAAATCGGCGATCGCTCGGATCGAACAGCTCCTTCAGACATTGCTCACAGGTTGCGATGTCCGGCGCTACGAAAGGGGGTGAGAACGAGTCTGCTTCGAGCGTGCTGTCGATGATCGAAAATCCGAAGCGCCCGTCCGGCGCGATTGCTTCCGAGCGCAATTCCGCGATCTCGGCGCGTGGTGGTGCTCGCCTCCGTAGATCGCGTTCGAATCGTTGCAAGAGCAGTCGAGCGCCCTCCACCTCGACGTGCACTTCGCCCGCGTGATTCAGCACGAAACCCGCGAGTCCGAACTCTGCCGCCAGGCGATGAACGAACGGACGAAAGCCCACGCCCTGCACCAACCCGGTGACGACGAAGGCGCGTCGCTCGAGATCGCGGGGTGGCACTGCGGGAGTGTTCATGAGCGAGACGACGTCGCGCGTGGTCAGCACCCTGAACACGCGGGAAGATTGACCCAGCGCTCATCATCGACGCTCAGTGCGATGCCGTCGAGCGAAACTTCGCCCCCGCCCTCAGCGGAGAGGGCACAAATTAATGGGGTTTTGTCGTGGCGAGATTCGCCATGTTGCGCGTTTGCGCGCTCTCGGCGCTCAGCGCGCTGCGGTCCGCGCCACAGTGCGTCGGATCTGCTGCTCGGTCATCTCGGGTGCCCAGGGCAACGAGATGGTCCACTTCGTGCCGTTGCCGCTGGACTCCACGTCCAAGCGACCGTGCATTGCGTCGATTCGCTGTTTGATCGCCGACATGCCGACGCCGCGTCCCGAGGTCTCACTGACGTCCGTGCGTGTCGTCACGCCCTGGCGACACAAGATCGCGAGGCGCTCCGCGGGGGTGCGGCTCGGTAGACCGAGCGACGCGCCCAGCTCGGTGATCGCTGCCCAGTCGATGCCGCGACCGTCGTCGCTGATTTCGAACACCAGGCGGTTGTCGCGGGTTTGGGCCTTGAAGGTCATCTTGCCCACGGGAGGTTTGTTCTCGGGGCGCTCTTCCGGGCTCTCGATGCCGTGGTCGATCGCGTTGCGCACCAGATGCACGAGATCGGAAAAGAAGGGGCCATACGTGTCTGGATCCAGACGCACGTTGCCCGCCTGCACTTCGATGTCGACGTCGCCTTTGCCCAAGCGCGCGGCGAGCGCGCGGGCTTGATCCGCGAGTCGCCCGAGCGGACGCGCTGCAGGCTCGAGTTTCCAAGTCAGGAGCTCGGCGAGCGCCGCGGACTTGCCGTCACGCGAGAGCAGGTTGACCAGCGAAGCGTAGTCGTTAGCGCTGACTTCCATGGTGCTCCGACCGGCGTCTCCGACCAGCTGCGTCACGTGCTCGGACAGTGCTTGCCAACGTCGGGCCAGTAGGTCCTGAGACTTCATGCCGTCGCCCGCGGCCAGTTCGTCCTCGAGCACGTGGCACAAGTGCGCAACGACCTTGAGCCCCATCTGCGCCGAGTTACCCTTGAGGGTATGGAGCGTGCTGCGCAGCGCGTGACCGTCGGTCACGTCCGGGCCGCACACCGACTTGACCATGTTCGTGGCTTCGTTGGAGAAGGCCAAGAAGCCCGTGCGGTCCAACATCAAGCGGCGGAAGGCCTCCATCATCTCGGTCAGCTCGGCCTCTTCACGCTCGCGCTGCAAGCGATCCGTGATGTCTGCCACGACGACGAGCACGCCTTCTAGGCGCTCGTCTTTCAAGAGCGGGATGTAGCGCAGGCTGAAGGACTTCCCGTTGGCGTTCAGGCGCGACGGCAATTGTTCGAGCGCGACCTCGTAGGGCAGCACGTCCGCGGTCAGCTGATCCCAGCCCAGCTCGAAACCGAGCGCGAAGTCGGGAGAAGTCGCGAATAGGTACTGCCAAAAGGTGACGCCCGGGCCTGTGCCGAACCAGCGGTCGACCACGGCCGAGCGTTCACGCGCCATCACGCCGTCCATCGACAAGGTGATGAAGCCTTGGTCCACGTTGTCGAGCACGAGCCGCATGTCACGGTTGCGGCCGGCGAGGGCGAGCGTTCGCTCTTCGACCTTGTGCTCCAAGGTTCGATTCATTTCCTCCAGCTCGCCGTAAGAGACCTTCAGCTCTTCGACCATGCGGTTGAAGGAATAACCGAGCACCTGCAACTCATCGCCGGAGTTGATCGAAACGCGGACGCTGCGTTCACCAGCCGCCAAATCGATTGCGGCTTGGGTCAATGCCTGGACCGGTTGCGTAATGCGGACTGCCTGAATACGGCTGAGCAGCACGCCGAGCAACGTGGCAAGGCCGACTGCAGCGCCGATCAAGGCAATGGAGTTGATCTGCTGTGACTTGGACTCGGCCGCGGCCACGGCCAGCGCCTGGTGCATGCGACGAGTGGAGAGTCCGTAGCGAATCGTGCCCAAGACCTCGTGATCTTCACCAATCACGGGTTCGGCGACCTCGACCACTTCTTGGTCCAGGCGAACGGCGCGGCGGATGGTTTCCTTGCGCGCCACGACCTCCTTCTGTTCGAGCCCCAGGACGCGCCAGGCATCCTTTTCGGGAGCCGCATCACTGGTGGGGGCGCCGCGCTTCTGAAAGGCTAGCGCTTCGCCGTCGGAGTTGACGAACAGACCGTAGACCAGATCCGGATCTTGGCTTATCGCGCGGGCGAGCAGCGTCTGCATGTCGAGGAACGCGTTGTCCAGGATCATGCCGTGTAGGGCGAGGGCATGGTTCTCGGTCAACACCTTGCCCTTGCTGGTGATGCCTTCCTCGATACTGCCCTCGATCGCCCGCAAGTGTTGGGCCGATGAACGCGCGCTCAAGAACAATACGATCGCCAACGTGACGCCGCCGATGATGCTCGAAACGATTAGCATCGTGCGAATGAACTTGTTTCGCAACGAGCCGCCGGGCGAAGGCGGGGCTTGGGAGATCGGAAGTTCGGCCATGCTAACGATCCAAAACTCGGTCTACCTGTCGCAGTGCGTCGTTACGCAGTGAGAAGCGCTCACGAACTTGCGCCAGATCCAGCGTGGTGGTCGTCGAGACCGGCAGCTGGGTCTGGGTGTCGGTGGCCAGGGCCCAACCGTTGTCGGCGATGTCGAAGACCATGCTCGCGGCTTGAGCCCCGAGCGCGGCGTGATCGGGCAGGACCGCGAACGTGCCGAACGATTGTAGGGGCGAGACGAGCGAGGCAGCGCCGACGATGGTAGGCGACCAGGGCCGCTCGTTCAGCCCGGGGAGCCACGCCTCCGTGATCAACTTCGGGCTCAGCAGGTGGTCGTCGTTCAGCACCCAGACCGCGCCCGCCTGCTCCTTGAGGCGGCGGAGGGCACGCTTCAGTTCCGAGGCGTTCGGCGACGAGCCGACGACTTCGCGCACCACGCCGATTTGTTCGCGCGCGGCCAGCGCTGCTTGGCGCTGGACGAAGCCACCGAGCTCCGGTCGGTGAATGACACCGATTCGATCGATTGGGCGATCGATCAGCTTGCGAAGATTGGTGACCACGGTGATGAGTGGCACTTCGTAGCTGATGCCGGTCGCACCGCTGACTGCCAATCGTCCCGCGTCTAGGAATGACGTCATGACGATCACGACCGGGGGAAAGCTCTTGTTCGTGGTGTTGTGCTGATAGTCGTTGTAGGCAGCGACCGTCGGATTGTTCATCAGCACGATAGCGGCTGGGCGATGACGCTTGATGCCTTCGTCGATTACCGAGCGGGCAGCGCGGTCCTCGACCCGCAGCGCGACCAGGTTGTAGTTCTTGGCGAGTTCGTCGCGAAGGCCTGCCCAAACCTCCATGGTTTGGGGCGTCTCTGGCATGCACACCAGCACCGTGTCTTTGGCGGCGGGGTTCTTGCTCCGCGCGATCTCGGCGTAGTAGTGCGTGGTCGGTGAAACCGGGCCTTGTGCGCAACCTTGGAGCAGCGCGCAACCAACCGGCAGCCCAAGCATGAAGTCTCGTCGATTCAGTGCCATGCGTCGACCCCCATGGTTTGCGACAAGTTGAGGGGGAGCTTGGCGATTCCCGCGCTGATGTTGGCGCCGGCCGAGCCAAGCGAGGCAACCGCAGGCAGCCCGATTTGCTTCGACAGCTCGCGCGCCAGCAAGTTGATGCGGCTTGCCGACTTCACATCCGCGAGTAGGCGCTGCGGAATCAGGATCGCGTCGACTCGCTGCATCTGTAGCAGTGGCAAAAGATCTTCGACCTTCGTCACGCGCTCGACTTTGGGTGCCGTCCCGAGCATGCGATTGACGAACTGGTTGGTCCCATCGCGACCGAGCACGTCGAGCGCCCCGACGGCCTTGACGTTCGCGGGATCGGGCGCGGAATCCGCTCCGACCAGCGCATACTTCTCTTCACCGGAGCCGGATCGCTGACCCTGTAGTTGCACGTGCATGTTCTTGGCCGAAAGCACCAGCGGCAAGGTCAACACGGCGTCAGGGGACTCCGACATGGCACGATCGAAGTCGGAGATGCGTCCGACGGCCGTGACGTCGACGCCGGGCAGAGCGCCTTGCAGCAGCCCCTGAAAGGCGCGCTGCTTCAAGGACACGTGCAAGTACACCAAGAGCTTGGGGGCCGCAGCTTGCGAGGTGCTGCTCGCAAGCAGGGACAAGCCGAGCGCGGCTCCCATGACAGCAGTGCGTGACAAACTTCCTCCATCAGTCATGCCGTGGTGATTCCACTTGAACGTGCCACGTCTTCCAACGTGTACGTATTCACGGCAGGGGCTGAGAAAGCCATAAGGCGTCGCACGAATTTATCGGAAAAGCCTGGGCTTTTCCGTCCTTTGTCGAGTGGATCAACGGGGGCTAGAAGCGGGGCGATAGTGAGCTTTGTGGTGCCTGTGTGGGGCAATGTTTGCGTCCGGCGAGGCCTCGAGCGCGCGAGTCGTGCGCTCGAGGTCTTGCCGGATTCACTCAGAACATCAACACGTCGCCTTCGGCGCTCGTGGAATCGGAGGACACTGCGGGTCCGAGCTCGAAGCCCGGTTCGGCCTCGACTTCGACCCAGATCATGATCGAGCCGGACTCGGTACTGAAGACACGGGGCGTGAGCTTGCCGCGTGGCATCGGCCGCAGGTGTAGGCCGCTCAAGACGACCGGTGTGGTCAGCGCGACTTCCAGGCCGAAGCCCAAGAACTTTCGCTTGAGGCGCCCGACGAGTTGGTTCGTGAGTTCTCCTACCCAGTCGCGCGTATGCTCCTTCTGTGGGCTGGAGAGTTCGATCGGTTGTCGGTTGCCGACGAGCAGGCACGTGCCGCGCAGAGTCGGACCGACGAAGCCAATCACACCCGACAAGAGTATTTCTTCGGAAACGATGAACTCCGCGGCATTCGAGTTCAGCGCGACGCCATAGGCCGCGAAAAGCTCCACGCAGCATTCACCGGTCAAATCAGCAATTTGCGAAGCGAGTTGATCGTCTTCCAAGAACACTAGCTAGCTCCCTGCTGTTGCAAAACCTTGTTCACGGTGCTCACCAGGCTCTCGACCTTGATCGGCTTGATTAGCCAAGCTTTGGCGCCGTTCTGCCGAGCGCGATCGATCATCGAACGCTGCGCCTCGGTGGTCAGCATCAGCACGGGGATGCCGGACGTTTTCGGATCTTGCTTCAAGCGCTCGAGCATTTCCAAGCCGTTGAGCAGCGGCATGTTCACGTCCAAGATGATCATCGAAAAGTCGTGTTGCTCGGTGCGTTGCAGCCCGGCGGCACCGTCACTCGCTTCGATCACTTGAAAACCGACGCGAGTGAGCGCATCGGCGACATGCTGCCTAATGGTTTCAGAGTCATCGACAACGAGTACCTTTTTCACTGTGCCTCCACCAATCGCGGCGAAAGTGCCGCTCCTTGAAGTATTCATTTTTTGAAATCAGAAGATGATCACGTCGCCAGCATTCCCAATGTCCGCCGGCCCCGAGTACACGAGTCGAGACTCGTCGATATTTCCGTCCAACGTCACCAATACGTCCCCGCGCAAGGTGCGACCCAAATAAATCCGCATCGCCGCGAAGCGATGGCGCTGCCCTTCCAACGCTTCGCGCGTGATGAGGCTGGGTAGGAGCGGATTCAGCGCTGCGCCAAACGGCAACAACCGATGCTTGATGCGCGCGGCCAACTGATTGGTGAGCTCGCGCACCCAATCGACCTGCTGCGTGCGGCGCATCGATTCCGCTTTCATGATCGAAAACAGGGGCTCCGGTAAGGAGAGCGTGAGCCGACCTGCGCAGGGCGTGGCCTTGATCGACTGGGCCAATGTGAAGCTAATCGCCGCGGAAATGTCCGGGATCTTGAGTTGCGAAACATCCAAACGCCCTCGCGGTTGTGGTGCAACGGCCACTCCACAAGATTGAAATAGCTCCACCAATGCACCTTGAACGATGGTGTCCATCAGCCCTCGCTGAACGGTGCTGGGCCCCATGTTTTGGGCGCCCGGGGCGCTTGGAGTTTTCACGCAGTCTCCACGTTATCAACCGTAACGGCAGGGATGACGGTTTTCGAAACATGCAATTTTCGTTTTGTGTGCCCGAGTGCGCGGTTGGCGCATGCGCACCGCGGCCACCCCGTTGCCGCGGATGAAGTTAGGAAATTTGCCTGCGTTTCGCCCATTCACTCACCCCGAAAATACTTTTTTCCTCTTTCTGAGTGGCGCATCCAGGGACTGAATTCTGAAGGTGATGCGGTTTGCCACTGTCCATCACTGCAACTCGGCAACAGGCGAGCAAGACGGACAGCGGTCTTCGCTGTGTGGTCCTTCGAGCCTTGGCTAGGCGCGTGTCGGCAAGCGGCGCCCTCGAACGCGTGTTACGCGCCACGGGAAGGACCAAGGCGTGCTCCGCTGCTGGGCGGTCAGCTCAGGCTGCTCTTGTTTGCTCGAAGCGTCCTCTCCCATGTGAGTGTCGACTGCGGTATCCAAGGTTGGGGATTCCAGAAAGTGCGGGCTTCGGGCCTGAAATCCGAACTTAGCCCTGGAACGCCGGCTGGTTCCTGGTGTAACTTGTTGTGCGCAAGCCAGCCGGGTTCGTTAGGCTTGTTTCGGGGAATTGTTAGGCACCCCGACTAGTTGTCAGGCGAAGGGTAACATTCTGAAACATAAAGGGCGCAGACTCAGTAAACCGGCAAGTTGCCGCCCAGGCGCAGCCAATGGAAACCCTTTGTTAGATCTCACTACCCAATTGGAAAGACACGCGTATGACCGACCCGAGCGCCGCACCGACACAGGTCCGCAATTTGGGCAACGGACCGCGACCTTTACTTGTCAAGCAGCCCGCGTCTAATAGAGCGCTGATGGCCTCAGACAAGCACGGCAAGCCCAGGTTCGGAGCAAAGAGTGAATTCGTGAGGTCCTTGGATCCCTCGATCCCCGCTGCCGAGGTCGTGGCGCTCGCCGAAAAGCGCGGGCTCAAGCTCACGACGGGCCTCGTGTACAACATCCGGAGCGCCTCGAACGCAGCTCTGCGTGGCAATCGCCCTCGCAGCACTCAAAAGCCTCTCCCCAAGTGGCGCCCCAGCACCTCGGATGACACTGCAGAGGCTCAACTGCGCGCGGCCATCGCGCAGATCGGCTTGTCTCGCGCGCGCCAAATCCTGGAAGAGGTCGAGGACACCTTCGCGGGTCGCTGAGCGTTCGTGCTCGGGGCTCGGTTCGAACGGCACAAAAGAACCGTGCCCTCGAGAGGTGGGGCTCGAGGGCACGAGTAAGTTTTTCTGGTGTTGAAGCTGAACGGGCTGTTCAGCGCACTGCTCGCACTACCGACTCTTCGCGGCTTCCTCGATCAAGCTTGGGTCGAAGTACTCGTCGACCTTGAGCGGCGTCTTGTACACCGCGTTTTTGACGTTGAAGTCATCGACGATCTTGCTCGAACCGTAGATAGACTCGAAGCCTTCGCCCTTGGCGTAGTGCTTGACGTTCTCGGCGGCGTTGAGCAGGTGGGTGCCTTTCATCAGCCCTTTGTAGACGTCCGGGGTCAGGCCGACGCGAGCGCTCATGATCTTGGCTGCTTCGTCCAAGTTCGCCGGGTCGGCGATGAAGTCGGCGATGCGGAACCAGACCTTGACCACCTTGAGCCACTCGGCGCGATTTTCGGCCAGGCTGCGCGGGCTGACACACAGGTGGTCGTAAATCAGACCTTTGACGTCCGCGCTGGTGAAGATCGGCGTCGAGCCCGGTAGCTCTTTCAGCGCAGCTCCGCTGTTCGGTTGCCACGCAGCGATCGCGTCGACCGTGCCGGACTTGAGCGCGTTGGGCGTGTCGTCGGTCTTGACGTTGACGATCTTGACGTCCTTCTCCGTCATCTTGTTGGCTTTGAGCGCATTGAGCAGGAGCAGGTGGTCGACGAAGCCGACCTCCACGCCAATCTTCTTGCCCTTCAGATCCGTCATCGACTTGATGCCGGGCTTTGCGACGATCATGTCGTTGCCGTCGCTGTAGTCGTTGGCCACGATGCACACGCTCTTTCCGCCGCCGTTGCCGGTGACCAGCGCATCACCGTTGGTGACCGCTACGGCGTCGACTTTGCCCGCCGTGAAAGCGTCCATCGACGGAACGTAGTCGAACCACTTGAATTCGACGTTCACGCCCGCCTCTTTGAACCAGCCTTTCTGGATGGCCACTTCCCAAGCCACCCACCCGGGCCAGTCGCTATACGCGATCTTCAAGGTGGGCCCGCTCGGCGCTGGCGCCGGCGCGGCGGCTGTAGCGCTCGCAACCGGCGCCGCGGGCTCCTTCTCGGCAGGAGCGGGCGGAGGCGTCGGCTTGCTACACGCAGTAAATGTCGAGGCAAGCAGGAGAACGTATGCTGAGATTCGCTGGGAAATAATCATCTGGTGCCTAGTTTGTGAGGGCCCACCGCGGTTGAGAATCGGGCGGTTAGGATTGCGACATCATTTCGAAGGTGCTTCGGGTACTCGATCTAACAAATAGATACTTTGTGTACGGTGACCCCGAGCTCCCGCTCATCAGGGATGAGCGATCAGAGCTGGGCGTTTTCGTCGAACGCGGCCTCGACCGAGGCAAAGATCTTGCGTGCTTGGGTCAATCCGAGCTCAGCGACGGTTTTCCGAAGCTGGGCCTCCAACGTGGCTGGCTTGCCGCCCTTCCGCGCGATTTTAGGCTGATTCTTCCGCTTCGCCTTCTTCGCCGCGAGGGTGACGAGCTTGCTACCACCCGCTTTCGCCGGAAGGCGTGGGGCCGCCTTTTTTCCTTTGCCTGGCTTCTTTGCAGTCATGTCGGGGTGTTCCTTTCGTTGGCTTCCCCAATGGCCAAGACATTTAGAGCGGGTGTACCAGTCTTTTAAGTCAAGATACCAGTGGTTGCCAGATGTCGAATCGAAATGCGATCAGATAGGGATTTCCCGCCTCGCGCGCGTGTCACGCGCGAACGGGTCCCTACCGGCTCGAGCTTCTCGCTCGTGCTCGCTGCGGCGAGTTCAGTACTTGAGACGCCTAAATTTCCGCGCTGTTCGTAGACGATTTGCCGCAACTCGGTGAACCCGAGGCTACGCCAGCTGTCGTGTTCAAGTGGAAGCCTGCCTTGGCGATCGAGCCAGAGACACGATAGCTTCCAAAACCATGATCCTGAGACGCGCTGACGCTGTGGCTAATCCACACCTTGGCTCACGAGTTGCAACTTCCAGTGATCGGTGGATACTCCGCCGGTTGAAAGCGCCGAGTCGTCCCGGCATATGCCCGTCGCGAACCGAGTCGTCCCGGTTCAGGCTGACCAATGTCGCGGGTTCATCACGCCGCGACAGTGTGAGAGTCACCCACCCTTTGTTTCGCCAATGTCACTGCTGTTAATCCAGCAATCGGCGGTGCTTTTTTGGAGCACGAGCATTCGAGCTCGGTGTTGCTTCCAAATCCCCCTTGATTTCAGTAGCTTGTCGCCCGAGCCGGTCTCGCCGAGCGCTCGCGCTGAACGGTCACCCCAACGTCGTTCGGCCGCGGGGCTGCACGTCAGGAATGGACGCGCAGCCCCTCGTGCTGAGCCGCGGGTAGCACGGCTAGCTCGACTAGAGCGACGGGCACTTCGCCGTGATCTTCTTACTGACCGGCGCGAGGTGCTTCAGGTAGACCGCGAGATCGGAGAGCTCCGCTTCCGTAAAAGAGTAGCGCTCCATCGTCGCGCACAGCGTCTTGCCGTCCTTGTCTTTGCCGTCGCGAATCGCGACTTTGATGTCGTTCTCATCCCACGAGCCGATGCCGGTCGCTTCGTCTGGGGTGATGTTGGGGTAGAAACCCGAGCCTCGATAGCTGACGTCGTGGCACGTCGTACATCTGCGAGGCGGTGAAAGGTCACTGATCAACGCCACCGCGCGCGCTTGTGCGGCGGTAATTTCCGGGTCCACCGCGTCCGGAGATCCCCCCGCTCCTCCTTCGCCAGTTTCGCCGGTTTCTCCGGCCTCACCCGTGCTGGTCGAGCCACCGGTGGCACTTTGTCCGCCCGTACTGCCTAGCGTGCCACCGCTACCGCCCCCGGAGGGCTCGGCACCGCGGCCTCCTTCACTCATTGCGTCCGAGTCGTCCGGGCCGTCGGTGTCGTCGGGCACGCCGCCCGTTGAGGTCTCGCCCGCCTCGCTGTTGCTCTCGTTGCCGGCCGTTCCTTTCGCGCCGCCCGTGTGCCCTCCACCCTTCCCGGCGGACGAGGCGCTGGTGCCCGTGTCGTCGCTCGACGAGCAAGCGACGCCGAGCAGCGCCGAGGGGGGCGCGACGGACAGCGAGAGCCACAACAACAAAGTGTGAGAACTGAGATGTGTTCGAGGCATTGCGGAGTTCCTAATTATTGGTTTCGGGACGATGGCCAGGGGCGCGAGCTAGCGGGTCGCGGTGCTCGCGGCTGCTGTTTCAAGCGGCGGAAATCAAAGGATTAAGCGGGGAGCGTTTGACAGGCGCGAGGCGCCGGAGGCGAACGCGAGACGTCTCGTTGTGGCGCTCGTTCTCGGTGGTCGAGTTTGTGAGATGTGTGAGGTGTTGCCTGTGTGTCGTAGGTTATTAGTGAGATGTGGAGTATTTCGTTGGTGGTTGTTTTGTGTTTCGAGTGAGCTTGGTTTGCCGCTTTTGCCCGAATTGGCGGGATAGATCGTGGTGTGATGGATTGTGTAAGCTCGCTCGCTGGCGGGCAGGCTCGCTGCCTAGCTGCGTGGCAAGGGCGGTTCAGGTCTGTTGGTCACTCGGTAGTTGTTAGGAGTGTGGTCTGTGGTTCGGGCGCGCTTCTCTAGGAAGCTGCGTGCGTGTGCCAGTTTTTCGCGAAGAATTCGGGCTGGTTCTTGGCTGTTTCGTGAGGCGGCCTGTTGGGTTGCTGTGGTGTGTCGTGTGTGGATGTTGCTAGTTGTGACTGGCTGAGTGTGTTGTTTGTGATCTTAAAATATGTGTTTGTGTTGTTTGATCCTTGACTGGTTTGCGTCTCACAAGTTAAAGGCCAAGAGTCGTTGTGAGTCGACCGACGACCTTGTCGGACTCGGAAGAACGCACTCACCACTCACGCCTCGCGTCAGCGCCGTCGAGCACTGGGGCAGGCCGCCTTGCGCGCACTCGATCCATCCATTGAACGGGCTACTCGAGCCAAATTTCCACCCCGGTCCGTACCGAGGAGTTTTTCGGAAAACGGAGAGCTACCAATGAAACGACGTAATTTTCTGAAGGCTGCCGCTGTCGGTGGCGCCGCCGCTGCGGCCTCGGTGAGCATGAAGACTCGCCGCGCCAGTGCCGTTCCGCTGTTCGGCGACGTTCCCGCCGATCACGCGAGCATCATGCTGCCGAAGGCAAACCAGGTGAGCAGCATCCTGGAATGCTTCATGTACGGCGGCGTCACGCCCTGGGAAGGTTTCTACTGTGTTCCGAGCTACGGCTCGGAAGAGAACCGGACGTGGCACAAGGCCTATAAAGATGACTTTTTGAACGCGGCCAAGGCGTGCAGCTACAGCGACCCGGGCCTGTTCACCCCCTTCGCCGACGATTCGGGCTCGAACGTCACCGGTTTGCTTGCCGCGCCCAAGCAAGTCTTCCTCAGCCCATTCCTGCTGCCACTGATCGCGCGCACAGACATCACGGACCGCATGCGGATCGTGGTGAACCGGCATGCGCTCGAGCCGCACGAGGCCGCCATTCCGCTGACCATGGCTGGCGCTACGCTGGGCGCTCCGTCACTTGCGTCACTCGGCTCGCACGTGGCTCGCTACTTCGTCGATCACGACGTCGAGGCGAAGCACCCTGCGCCGTTCGCCTACGGCATCGTTGGTAGTGGTGGCTTCATCCCCACCGACAACATCTTGACCATGTTGGCGACAGGGCTGCACCCAGGCGCGGCTCGCCCACTGCACATCAAGATGAATGACGTCGCGCGCTTGACGACGCTGATCAACCGCACGCCGATCGGCTCGCTCGAAGACCGCGACCGCTACGACGCGCTGCTCGGGACGTATTTCGGCCAGTATCAAAATCGCCTGCAATTCGCCAGCACCGGTGACATTCTGCGCGCCCCGCGTTTCGGCGAACTGAGCGCCGCCAAGAACTCGGTGGCACACGCCAAGGACATTCAGGACCTGCTCGCTCCGGAGTTCCTGGCGCGCGTACCTGGCACTGCTTGCTTCGCACGCGGCGGTGCACAGACGGCCAATGGTTCCTCGGTCGGGACGACCCCGGTGACGGCCACCGCCAACTACCCGGGCATGAGCCTAAAAATGGCGGCTCACTTGCTAACGCACCCGGTGGCCCCGGCAGCCCACTGCATGGTGATCGATACCGGTTTGGTCGCGGCGGACGGCGGCGGTGGCTACGACACGCACAACGAAACTCCGTTCACCCAATCGCACAACCTGAAGAACTTCTTCGATGCGCTGCTGCCCTTGGTGAACAAGCCGGGCGAAACCGACCCGAACAAGATCGATCTGAACAAGACCATGATCATCCTGAACATGGAGTTCGGGCGCACGCCGGGTCTGCAAAAGACGACCAATACCGGGCGCAACCACTGGCCGTACGGCTACACGCAGGTCTACATCGGAGGGCCAATCACCAACGCCCAAAGAGGTGTTTACGGTTCGATTCCCGAAACTGGCTTGGCGTCCGTGTACACCACGCCGACCGAAAATCGCATCGCCGCTTTGCTCGCGATGGGCATCTGGCCCTTCGATTCATCGAGCTTCAGCAGTGCGCAAGTTCAAGACTCGAGTTCCGAGAGCAACGCCGTGCGCAGCGTGTTGAAGCGCGTGTTGGGGTATACCGTATGAAAACTTCACTGCGATTTTTGGCGCTGTTCGGCGCGGCCGCTGCTTTGGCGGGCTGCGGAGACAGTGACACCGATGCACCGTCAGCAGGCAGCGCCGGTGCGGAAGCCGGTGGCAGTTCGGCTGAGAGCGCCGGTGGCAAGGGCGGTTCTGCGCCGGGTGGCAGAGCGGGTAATCCCGGCAGAGCCGGCTCTTCTTCGGGCAAAGCCGGTGGAACCGGTGAGACCGGTGAAGCGGGCGAATCGGGCGTCGCTGGCAGCGGTGGCAGGGCAACGGAGGACGCGGGCGCGCCCGGTAGCGGTGGCCGGCTCGTCATTGGTGATGCCGGCGCTGGCGGCACCGCTGAAGGTGGTGAAGGCGGTGAGGGTGGCGCCACGGACAACACGGTCGCTTGGTACCAGTGTCAGTCCACGGATCAGGCCTTCGTGCGCCGGGCGATCTTGGGCATCCTCGGGCGACACCCGTACGGTCAGGCCGAGGTCAACGTCTACACCGACCTGATCTCGCAAGTGGACGCGATCGACGGCTATGAGCCGGCGACCAAAATCTCCGCGCCCATCACCACCCTTCGCCACAGTCGACAAGTGGTGGTGGACGCGCTTTTGGCAAATCCTGAATATCAGTCCAATTGGGCGGAGCTGTACCGTGATTTCGTGCGCGTGCAGCGCATCGATGAGCAGCAAAACGCGGCTTGTGACGCGCTCCGCGTGCGCACCACGGACGCGAAGGACCTGGCCGCGTGGGTTCGCGATCAATCGCCGCTCGTGGGTGGTGACGGCAAGGCCGCGGGCACCTTCGCCGACGTGGTGTTCGGCTCGATCGAGCTCGACGACATCACTCCGCTGTACGTCGAAAGCCTGTTCACGCTGGTGCTGAAGACGTACGCGGGTGCGAACGCGCTACCGGTGGCGCTCGAGCTGTCTCGCCGCGCCGACTTCGGCGCTTGGTTCGACGGCGCGTACTTGAACCGGGACATGGTTTGCCTCAACTGTCACAACAGCGAGTTCTCGGTCACGCAATCGAGCGATCCGGCGCTCAATCGGCACTTCCCCGTGCCAGGCCTGTTCGAGAAAGCGCTCTTCGGCGATTCCACCGGTCCCGGGCTGGTCAGCGGTTTCAGCGGCGCTGACCGGTTGCACGGCGCCCTGCGCCGCGCACAGTTCCTGGTCGGTCCAAGCTCGCTCAGTAACCTGACGCAGGATTGCGTCGCCGCGACGGCTGCGCAAATCAGCGCTGCGACCTCGGTGCCGAACTGTGCCTCGGGCGATCCGCTCCTCTACTGCAACTTCTCGACGGAGTTGATGTGCACGAGCAAGGCCAACCGGACGCGCCGGATCCAGCCTTGGGGGCTGGCCACGGCCTGCGGCCAATTCGTCACGCCTGACCAAGTACCGATCGATCAGGCGGCCGTCGAGTCACGGCTCGGTAACGTGGCGGGCCTTCGCACTTCGATGTGGGACATCGCGTCGTCGTTGCGTGCCGGCTTCAACAAACTCGAGGTCGAAGGGCTTGGCGCGGACGAAAACGGTGAAATCGCGGATGCGGACAAAGCGTTCGCCTACCTCGTGTCGATGAGCATCGTGGAAAAGGTTTGGAAAGAGGTCGTCGGCACACCGCTGACCATCGCCAACTACTTTCCGCGCAATGCAGCTGCTCGCGACACGCTGTGGTCGCTGACCGAAGCGTTCATTCACTCCGGTTACTCCAACAAGGCACTGCTCTCCGCCATTTTCGCCAGTCCGTACTTGAACATGGCTGCGCCCGAAACCGGTTGTGGAAACAACCCCTACGGCGCGCCGCGCATCTTCGACCCTTGGCGCATGGCGGAGCCGGACCCGACCAAGCAAGGCAACAGCATCACCGACAGCGTGCAGCCGATCAGTCCACGAACCCAAGCGCGCGCGGCATATGGCGCGCTCGGCTGGCCGCTCGTGGCTTATGGCTCGGTGTTTCCCAACGTCGCCGGCTGGGGTGAGAACTCCGTCACCGTCAACGGCGTGGCCAGCGGTACTCTCGAGCTGCAATTCCAGACCGAGACGGGTTACTTCCTCAAGAGCTCGCAGCCCGGCTTCCGTGGTCTCGACTTTCAAGGGCGCTTGGGCTGGGAAGACCGCTTTGCGACCTGCAGCAAGCTCGTCAACAACACGGCTCCAGACGTGATCGATGCCTTGGTGGACAAGGCCAAGGTGCCTGGTGTCGCGACGGTCGGCGACTTGGTGACCGTGCTCAAGGATCGCATCATGGGCGAACCCGAAATCACGGACCCCAAGGAAAGATTGCAGCTCGAAGGCCTGTTTGGGGCTTCGTTCAGCTCTGACGCCAACGCGGTCCCGGACCTGGGCGGCTCGCTCCGCAAGATCTGCGGCGCGATGATCACCTCGCCCCAGTTCCTGATGCTCGGCGTGCAGCCCAAGGACGCGACGAGCGTTCCGAAAGCAACGCCGACCAGCGCTAGCTATCAAACGCTGTGTTCTAAAGTTGCCGCAGGACCTCTGCCCAGCAAGTTGAGCGTCACGTGCACGAGCGGGCAACCGCTCACGGTGAGCGTGGCTCCCTGATCCGTACGCTGGGGCGCGCGCTTCGGCGCGCGCCCCGAGCTCGGAGCCTCTTTTTCTTCGGAAGAACCTCTTCTCATCTTTAGGAAATCTCGATCATGGTCAAGCAATCTCGTGTCACGTGTTCCGTCTCATCGTCTTTGGCGCCAGGTGCCGTTGCGCTGAAAGACGATCGGACGAAGAGGGTCGAGGGTAATTCGTGGAAGACCGTGGGGCGCGTTTCGGGCGTGTTTGCGGTCGGCCTCTTGGCGGCGCTCGTTGCACCGCGGGAGGCCAAGGCAATTGGGTTCTTCACGTTGGATACTGCAACCGCGCTGCCAGCGATTCAGCCGTGCCAAGATTCGCAACCCGGCTGCTATACGAGCTGGGTCACGACCGCCGATATCGACGGTGACGGAGATATGGATATCTTGCTGGCCAATGGCGGCGGTTACTACGTCCCGGGCAAAGCCGATGAATCGGTCGTGTATCTCAATAACGGCAGTGGCGTCTTTACGGACGCCACGCCCACCGCGTTCAACAACGCGCACAACCGCAACCGCCAGATCGCGGTGGCCGACGTGGACGGTGACGGCGATCTCGACATCTATCAACCAGGTGCTTTCGGATACGACCTCGACAAGCTGTTCATCCAAACCGCGCCCGGCGTTTACGAGGATCGCGCGGCCACGCAGTTCGCCGATGGCAGCGTGATGTCACACGCCGGGTCGTGCCACATGGGCGACCTCGACGGCGACGGCGACATGGACATCATCAACATGGATTGGAACATGGGTTCCACCAATACGATCGCGCGCGCCATCATGTACACGAACGACGGCACCGGAAAGTTCACGCTCGCCGCGGTCGAACACGATGGTGACATGTTTACGCCGACCGACCGGCTACCAGCAACGATTCCCGGTGCGGGCATCGCGCCCACGCTCTCGCCGATGACCACTGGAACTGCCACCTATTGGGGCGTGCGGCCCATCGACGTGGACTTCGCGGACGTCGACAATGACTTCGACATCGACATCTTGGTCAACATGCGAAACGGCTTCAGTCGCATCTTCATCAACGACGGTCACGGTAATTTCAAAGACGGCACGAATTGGGCCGTCACTACCTCGGCTGACGGTCTGAAACAGACGATCACCACGAACTACCCGATCAAGCAGGGTCCGTACGTCTACAACCAGGAGACGTGCGACATCGATGACGACGGCGACATCGACATGCTGATCGACAACGTTGGACCAAAGCCGGTCAACAACTACAGCTGGGCCTACGGCGGCGGCAACGGCGGTACGATCGACGTCTCGCAAGTGCTGATCAACGACGGTCACGGCAAATTCGTCGATGACACCGCGAATCGCATCACGGGCGAACCCGGCGGTGACGACAACGGTTTGAAGTGCGCCGACCTCAATAACGACAACCACTACGACCTGATCGTGGCCACGCTCACCGGTCGCAGCGAGAAGCTGCTGATGAACGACGGTAAGGGTCACTTCAACTTCGTCTCTGACGGCATTCCGTACGGCTTCAGCAGCGGCGTGAGCGGTGACTCATCGCTCTATCTCGATCTGGCTGATTTCAACGGCGACAAGATGCTCGACATGGTGACCGGCCAAGGCGAAAACGGGAACTTCGACGAGAAGGTCTACTACGGCGGTGGCGGCTCGGTTCCGGACACCAACGCGCCGATCTTCCGCGCGATCGAGACACCTGCGCCGCTGGCCGAGACCCCCACGGTGATTCGCTACGCCCTGCGCGACAGCGTGACCAACGAGGCGGGCCAGATGATCAAGTCCACGTCGGTCACTTACAATCTCGCGGGCGGCGCGCCCAAGACCGTTAAAGGCACTTTCTACGGCGCGGACTTGTTCCGCGCGACCATTCCGGCGCAAGTCGCAGGCTCGGTCGTCACGGTCAAGATCAGCGCCACGGACCGCTTTGGGAACACCACGAATCCTCCGGCCACGTTCACGTACAAGGTGCCAACCCCGGTGCCACCTCCGGTGGTCGCCGGCAGCGGCGGTAGTGGTGGCGGCGCGGGAAGCGGTGGAGCGACCGCCGGCACGGGTGGCACGAGCGCAGGCGGCGCGAGCGCGGGCAGTGGCGGCACGAGCGCGGGCAGCGGAGGTGCAGCCGCGGGCAGTGGCGGCGCGAGCGCGGGCAGCGGTGGTGCTGCGGTTGGCTCTGGCGGCACCGGTGAAGCGGGCGCCGCTCCCGGCGAAGGAGATGCAGGCGGCGAAGCTGGTGAAACCAGCGCTGGTGGCGAAGCCGGCGAGACCAACGCCGGCGGTGCGAGCAGCTTGGGCGGTTCTAGCTCGAGCACCGGCGGCAAGACGAGCAGCAAGGGCGGCTCGAGTTCGAATACTGCCGGCAGTGGCGAGGCGGGCGAACCCCCGACCACCTCCGGTGGAGGCAGCTCGAAAGCGGACGACGGCGGTTGCAGTGTTTCGCCCTCGGCTCCCGCAACCAAAGGCCGAAATGCAGCCTTGCTCGGCTTCGGCTTGGCGATGCTCGGACTGGTGCGCCGTCGCCGCAACAGCAAACAGTGAATGAACGAGAGGCGTCATCAGGCAGCCTCGCTCGTTTCGCTGCTCGTCGTGACTCAGTGCTTTGTTTGGGCGTGTTCTTCCAGCGACCACGAAGCGGCTGCGGTCACGGCGAGCGGCGGGGCGGGTTCTAAGGGCCATCGCGGCGGCGCGCCGGCCTCGGAAAGTGAAAGCACCTCCGAGCTTGGCAGCGGCGGAGGGCGCGTCGATATCGATTCGCCTGCCTTGATGAGCGACGGCGGCGCGCCGCACGAATCGCCATCACCCAATGTCGATTCTCCTGCGGCAGGCGAATCGGGCATGGGCGGTGTTGGAGCGAGTTCCGAGCCAGACTCGTCGCAAGCAACCGGTGGCACGATCGCGATCAGCGCCGCGGGCGCGTCCAATGACGACTCATCCAACGCCGGCGCGTCGGGCTCCGGCGAAGCGGGCGTCGGTGGGATCGCGGCAGTTGGCGGCGCGGGCGGCAGTGTTGCTGCGGGCGGCGCATCGGAGGTGAGCGAGCCCGTGTGCGACCCCGCGGAACAGCCCTCGAACGCAAATCTATTCTTACCGTGCGACGTCTCGACCGCGCTCTACGTCTGTCGCAATTGTCACTCGAATCCGCCTGTCAAAGGCGTGTTCTCTTCATATGTAACGTACGCCGACATCAAGGCAAACGCCGCGCAGATCTACGGCGTGATCAAGAGCGGCGTCATGCCTCGCCCGCCATACACGATGTCCACTTGGCAAAAGTCGACTGCGTTGGATTGGCTCGGTAAGAACGGCAGCTGTGCAATCGGCGCCACACAGTCATGCCAATAGCGCCGCGTCGACCAATCCGACGTTGCGCACCGAAGGCCATCGCGATGATCAAGTCCAACCTACTCAAGTCGAGTGCTTTGAGCCTGCTCGTATTCGCGAGCATTGCTTCAGGTTGCGGTGACAGCAACGAGCCATCCGGTTCCGACGCTGCAGACTCGAGCAGCGCCGGCAAAGCAGGCGGCAAAGGCAGCGCGGGAGAGTCGGGCATCGCGGGACCGCTTGGAATGGACGGCGGCAGTGCCGGCATGGAAGAAGCTGCCGGCGAAGCGGGCGCATTCGCTAACGGTGGGACGGCTGGCATCGCTGCAGCTGGAGGTAAGCCCAACGGTAGTGGTGGCAATGCCGGTAGCGACGCCAGAGGCGGTAACGTCGGAGTTGGCGGAGTGAGCGGTGCGGGCGGCAGAGCAGGCAGCAGTGGCACGACCGATGGCGGTGGCACGAGTGGCGCGCCCGCCGCTGGAGGGAGCGTCGCTAAGGCTGGCAGTGGCGGAACCGGTGGTATTGCCAGCAACGGAGGCGCTGCAGGTGGCGGTGGCAAAGCAGGGCTCGGCGGTACGACCGGATCCGCGGGCAGTGCGGGCAGTGCGTCGCTGTTGCTGTTCACGCCCGCGTCGCCAGCGTGCACGTCCGGGAACATCGACGCGCTGTTTAGCGTCTGTCGCAACTGCCATGGCTCCCCGACGAACGGCCCCCCAGCATCCGCCTCGCTCGTGAGCTATGCGCAAATCTTCGCGTTGAAAGCGGACATCTCCGACCAACTGAGCAGCAATGAAATGCCGCCACGCGGTTCCGGCTACGTGATCTCCCAAACCAACAAGAACGCGATCTTGAAATGGATCGACGACGGAGCGCTCGGCGTCCCTTACGCGAACGGCATCTGCCCCTGAGCGTGTCCTACGGTTCGGCCCACATGCGCAGCAGGTTCTGTTGCACGGCTTCGACGTTGACCGAAGCCGGATGATCCGCGAGGCGAGCAATCGCACCGTGCAACGCCAGCAGTACATCGCGTTGCTCTTGGCTTCGGACCAAGCTTTGGATCCAGAGCACGGCGGCTAGCCGTACACCGCGAGTCACCGCTGCGACGCGATGCACGGTGGTCGCGGGATAGAGCACCAGGTCACCCGCTGCCGGTTTGACTGCGCTGCCGTTCACGACCAGCTCGCCGCCGTCGTAGCTCTCCGGTTCGGACAGAAACAGGGTCGCGGCCAGATCGGTTCGGATGCCGTCGCGGTTCCGGATCGCGTCGTCGGTGTGCGGGCCGTACTCCATGCCGATTTCATAGCGGCTGAACATGGGCGGGGTGAGCCGCCTTGGCAGGGCCAACGGGGGAAACGTGTCATTGGCCAAGAGGGCCTTTTTGACCATTTCGGCGAGTTCCAGGGCGTCGGGCCCGGACTCGAGTTGGAGGTTGCGCTTGACGCGAGCCGCCGTCGGCCCGGCAGTCATCAGGCCGTCCACCCATTTGGCTTTGGCGAGGCGCTCGTTGATTTGGGCGAGAAGTTCCGGCGAAAGCAGCTTGCGGATGATCGTCAAATTCACGGCGCGCTCGGCGGAGACTATCACACCGGGCCCGTGCGAGCCCGCCCGCTTTCCAGCATTGGCCGTGAGTTCCATCCGTGCTGCCGCAGCGTTCCCGGGCTGTTTCGAGGCAAACGTTAAAGATGCCCAAGCCAATTGGGGCGATCGCCGAGTCGCGCTATAGTTGTGGGACGCGGTGGCCGTACGCGGCGACCCGAGGATCATGTCACTCGCAACGCATCGCAGGGGCATCGCTACGACTCTGATTGGCGCGCTTGGCCTGCTCAGTGGCATCGGCTTTGGCGCGGAAGTCGAGCCGCAGTTCCAGCGCGAGCCCGACTCGTCGGTCAATGCTTCGGTTCAGCCGCGCTTCGCGCGCACGTTCGATGTTTCCCACTTCCAAAAGGGGAACGTCCACACCCACACGAGGCTCAGTGACGGTGGAAGTAGCCCAGAAGCGACCATCGCTTGGTACCGAAGCCATGGCTATCAGTTCCTGGCGCTCACCGATCACAACCTGCTCTCGCGTCCTGCTCGCTACGCCTCCCTCCAAGAACCTGGCTTCGTCCTGATTTCTGGCGAAGAGATCACGATGACGGGCAGGGGACGCCAGGTGCACGTCAATGGCCTGTGCATCAAGAACCGCATTCCGGGTGGCAACTTCGGCAGCGCGGCTGCCGCCCTCTCGATGGGCATCGGTGCCGTACGCCACCAGGGTGGAGTTGCCCTAGTCAACCATCCTAACTTCGACTGGGCGCTGTCCGCGGCTGACGTTTCCGATGCGCGCGATGCCGCGCTGCTCGAGATCGCCAGCGGTCACCCGTACGTCCACACGGCCGGCGATGCGGATCATCCGTCTCACGAGGCGCTGTGGGACATTGCACTCGCATCCGGCGCGGACTTCATGGGCGTCGGCGTCGACGACGAACATCACATCGACGTCTCGAGCGACCCACCCGCGACGCCCGGCCGCGCCTGGATTTCCACCTTCGGCGACCAGACGGACAGCACGGCGATCTGCAACTCGATGGCGCAAGGCCAGCTCTATTCGTCGACTGGCGTGGAGTTGCGTCGCATCGCGGTGCGCGATCGCGAATACGAGGTCGAGCCCGCTCAGGTGCGCGCAACCGTGGTCTTCATCGGCATGGGCGGGCGCGAGCTTTCGCGTCACACCGCACTCAGCGAGGGGCGCGCGGTGTACGCGCTGCACGGAGATGAGGGCTATGTCCGCGCGCGCATCGAACTTCCGGACGGCAAGCGTGCCTGGACGCCAGCCGTGCGGCTTTCGAATTAACGCCCGAGAACTGCCGGCTTGCGGGACTCAGGGTTTGGGCATAGCGTCCCGCGCCACGGCGCATGAAAGCAATTGTTTTTGGTGGCACGAGCGGCATGGGCCGCGCGATCGCACGACGTTTGGTGGAACGCGGAGATACCGTATTCCTGCTCGGCAACGAGGCAGCAGAGCTCGAGCGCAGCGCCGCCGATCTGAGGGCACATCACCCGGCTCAGGCAAACGTGGGCTACGCCCTGTGCGACTTGGCCGCGCCCGAAGGCTTCGCTGCTGCACTCGACGCGGCTGACGCGGCGCTCGGCAACTTCGACAGCGTGGTGGTCACCGCCGCGATGTTCGCGACGCAAGACGCGCTCGAGGCCGATATCGAGCTGACTCGCAAACTCGTGACGCTAGACTACGCGAACACTCTCGTATTCTGTGAACACGTCCGTAAGCGGCTGCTCGCGCGCGGCGGCGGCAAACTGACCGTGTTTTCGTCGGTTGCCGGCGATCGCGGCCGAAAGCCGGTGGCCATCTATGGCTCGGCGAAGGCGGGCCTGTCCGTGTATCTCGAGGCGCTCGATCACAAGTATCACGATGCCGGGTTGAACGTGCTGTGCGTCAAGCCGGGTTTCGTGAAGACCGGCATGACCGCAGGCCTCAAACCGCCGCCCTTCGCGGGTGAACCCGATCAGGTGGCGCGTGACGTGGTGCGCGCCATGGACTCGAACAAACCGGTGCTGTACACGCCCGGGATGTGGGCGTTGGTCATGCTCGTGATCCGCAGCTTGCCTCGCTTCATCATGCGCAAGATCGGCTTCTGATGGTGACGCTCGCGACCTCCACTCGGCACGTGCTGATCTTCGGCGCAAGTTCGGCTGTCGCCGCCGAAGTCGCGCTGTTGTGCGCCGCCCGCGGCGATCGCCTGCATTTGGTGGCTCGCAATGCGGACAAATTGGCCGAAGTGGCCAGCCGCTGCGCGCCCGCCCAAGTGACCACCCAAGTCGCGGATTTCTCGCAACTCGAGCGCAACGAGCAGTGCGTCTCGGACGCGCTGGCCGTGCTCGGTCGCGTCGATTGCGTGCTGATCGCGCACGGTGATCTGGGCGATCAACTCGCGAGTGAGCAGAGCTTCGCCGAGGCCGAAAAGATCTTACGAGTCAACTTCACCAGTGTGGTCTCTTTGCTCATCCCGCTTGCCAATCATTTGGAGCAGGCCAAAGCGGGAGTGCTCGGTGTGATCACCTCCGTCGCTGGGGAGCGCGGCAGACCGCGCAACTTCACCTATGGCGCCGCGAAGGGCGCGCTCAATGTCTACCTGCAAGGGCTGCGCACGCGCCTCTACGCTTCCGGTGTTAGCGTGACCACGATCAAGCTCGGCCCGGTCGACTCGCCCATGACGCGCGACCACGAGAAGCACCCGCTCTTCGGCAAGCCAAAGTCCGTGGCGCGCTCGATCGTCCACGCACTCGACGCGCGCGTCCCGGAAGCCTACGTGCCGGCGATCTGGCGCGGCATCATGCCGATCGTGAAAAATACGCCGGAATGGCTGTTCCAGCGGCTGTCCTTTCTGTCCGGTCGCTAACGAAGAGATCCTGAGAGAGTGGGGAGAGGGGGCGCTCGTAATCCAGCAGCGCACCTCGCGTTCACGCCATGTTTCCGCGAACAGCGTCTGCGCGTTTCGGCGGAACTACGGCGTAGGCTCACCGAAGCCAATCGGGAAGTACATCTTCTCGCCGTAGTGCTTGAGTAGTACTTGGGAGTGAGCCCAGATCTTCCCGCCGAGCGCACGCCAGCGTGCGGAGAAGGCAGTGTCCTCACTGTACGGTTTGCCGTTGAACACCGGCGACCACAACGCCCAGGCCGTGCCGTGCGGCGTTTTGTACTCGAGCTCGGGATGAGCCAGGACCATCCGCTCCACGCAAGCACGGGTCAAGAGCAAGAAGCCCGCGGCTGCGTGCTGGCACTCGATCAAGTCGCCCTCTCGCTCCTCGAGCAAGAACGACGCGGGCGCACAATCCGGCTGTTTTCTCGCATAAATGCCGCTTACGAAGTCCTTGTTCGCGCGCAGCAGCTTCTCGACGTCGCTCGGCGTCCAACCGATGTCGGAGTCGACGCACAAGAAGTGCGTCGCGGGGGAGCGCAGGAACTGCGCGGTCAGCAGATCGCGACTGACCGGCAAGAACGAGTTCGTGTACGTCCCGACGATCAGTTGCCCAGGGGCTGCGGCGCTGAGCTGGATGGCCCCCGATAGGTAGGTGTGATGCACACGGCCGTCATGCAGTGGAGTCGCCAAGAAGAACACGGGCCGTCGCGGGCCGTTGGAGATCGCTTCTGGAGCGCTGGACGGTCGGGGCTCTGCCATTCTCGAATTGGTCCACGAGCAGCGAGGCGCGTCAAATGAAGAACCGCGTCTAGAAAGGCGGAGCGTGCCCGCATGACGCGCTCTCGCTTCGGTCGACTCCGTGCTAGCAATCATTCGTGAGTTGCGGAACTAGCCGCAGAATCAGTGAGCACTCGTGGTGACGCGCCGAAAGCGCTTTTCCTCGCTGGGGAAGCTCCCCGGCTTCGCTTCTTCACAAATCGGAGGACAAAGACTGCCGCTCGGTTCACGAGCAGTGATCGGTTCAGTTGCCGCCCAGGTGCTCGAGCGAGCCCTGGGTGAACCGGGTGCGGTGCCGCTCGATATCGTGATCTTTGCCGAAGTTACGAGCAAGGAGCTCTGTCGCGACTTGGCCGCGCTCGGTCATCGCGTGCGCCTGTTTTGCGATAGCGCGAGCAGGGAGGGCAACTTCGAGGGGGTCGAAGAGTTAGACAGCGCTCACTTCGACGACCTCAGTTGCGATCTGCTCGTCAGCCAGCAACTCCGTGCGTTCGACCCACGCCATGACGTGCGCGCACGGGCGACCCTGCTTTGGCTCGATGGCGCGAGCGATGTTCAAGGCCTGACTCCCGCATTGGATCGGAGGCTCGATGGCTATCTGTGTTCGAGCGCGGTCGACGCCGAACGCTTTCTGGCACGGAATCCCCACGTCCCACCCGCAAAGCTCGTTCCTCTCGAGGCCGCGGAGCCGGCGCGGAGTTTGGAGCGGACGTGCACGGCGTTGCTCGCTTCGAAGCGACTCGATATCGTGATCTTCACCGGCCCTGCGCTCGAATCGTGGAATCCGGACACGCTACGCCAGAACGGCATGGGCGGCAGTGAGACGATGGCCTGGGAGCTGAGTCGTCACTTGATCGCGCTCGGTCACCGAGTGCGCGTGTTCGCGCAGAGTGCGGGCATGGAGGGCCTGTTCGATGGCGTTGAATGGCTCGATTACAGCCGGTTCAACGACATTACTTGCGACGTGCTGCTGTCCAGTCGTCAGCCCGCGGCGGTCGATCCCGTCCACTCGGTCCAGGCCAAGCTTCGCCTGCTCTGGGTGCACGACGTTCACTGCGGAGACAAATTGACGGCCGCGCGTGACGCGCGAACGGACGCCTATCTGTGCCTGAGCGCGTGGCACGTCGCCTGTTTTCGGCAACATCACCCCCAGCTCGACCCCCGCAAAGTGCTCCAGGTCAGAAACGGCATCGACCTTTCCGACTTTCCGCCGGGGAGCTCCGAGTCTCGCGAGCCGCTGCGGGCGATCTATTCGTCGTGCCCGTCTCGGGGCTTGAAGATTGCGCTCGATGTGTGGCCCGAAGTGCGGGCCAAGGTGCCGGGCGCGACGCTGCACGTGTACTACGGCTTCAGCAATTGGGAGCGCATGGCCACGCTCCACGATGATCGCGCGGCGCTGGCTTCGATCGCCCAAATCAAGCTGCAACTCGCGAATACCGAGGGCGTCGTTTACCACGGCCGAGTCAATCCCATGCAGCTCGCGGAGCACTTCCGCGCCGCCAGTGTTTGGACTTACCCGGATTGGTTTCACGAGACCTCGTGCATCACGGCCATGCAGGCGCAGGCGGCTGGGCTGCGCATCGTCACGTCCGCGCTCGCCGCGCTGAATGAAACGGTGGGAGAGCGCGGCGTCCTGATCCCCGACGAGCCACGGAGCGACGCCTATCGAACGGCATTCGCTCGAGCCACGATTGCCGCGCTGTGCTCGGAACCCAGCGAGGAAGAACGCGCCGCGCTCCAGCGCTACGCGGCGCGCCACTTCGACCTGCCTCGCTTGGCCGGCGAGTTCGCCGCGCTGTTCCGCGCACTCATTCAGCAGAAAACGAAGTCGGTGCGCTGATAGCGAAGCTTTAGGGCAATGCCGTTCGGTTAAGCACCCACCGTAGGCGTGGTGATCGCCGCGAGAACGGCTCCCTGAGTTTGAACCGCCGAGCCGCAGAGGCCGCAGAGATCCGATGGAGATTTTGGGGGCTCGCACCTGCCGGTAAGGTTCGTCCTCGTTCGCGACCATGTGCGCAATTGCGATGTGCGTCGGAGAGATGCCTTGGCCCGTCGAAGTTGGCTTTCCTGCGAAAACAACCGACGCGCTGCGGGGACCCAAATTTTTCTGATCTCTGCGGTCTCTGCGGCTCGGCGGTTAATCCCAATACCGATCGCTTAGGCGCCAAACCGATTTGGCAGTGGCTTTAAGGGACCTTGGCTGCGTCGAGGACTTCGCGCACTCGGCGCGCGAGCGACTCCGGCAAAATCGGCTTTTGCAAGTAGGCGATGCCCGAGTCCAAGATCCCGTGCTGCACCACGCTGTTCTCCGTATACCCGGACATGTACAAGACCTTGAGCTCGGGGCGGATTTGGATCAACCGCGCGGCGAGCTCGCGCCCGCTCATCTGCGGCATCACCACGTCCGTCAGCAGCAGGTGAATTGTCCGCGGGTGGCGCTCGGCACACAGCCAAGCCTCACCCGCATTTCGCGCTTCCAGCACGTGGTAGCCATAGCGTTTGAGGATCTGCTGAGCGACGCGGCGCACGTCGTCTTGATCTTCCACGAGCAGCACGGTCTCGCTGCCGCGCAGCGTGGCCGGCTCGCTGGCTTCGGGCACCAGTGTGTCAGGCCCCTCGAACACCGGGAAGTAGACGCGGAACGTGCTGCCACCGCCCAGCTCGCTGTAAACCCAGATGTTGCCTCCGCACTGCTTGACGATGCCGAACACGGTCGACAAACCGAGCCCCGTCCCTTTGCCGACCTCTTTGGTCGTGAAAAAAGGCTCGAAGATTCGCGTCTGTGTTTCGCGCGACATGCCGATCCCTGTGTCGCTGATCGCGAGCATGACGTGTGGACCCGGTGTCGAGCCGAAGTGCTCCGTCGTGTAAGACTCTTCGAGCTCCACGTTCTTGGTTTCAATCGTGAGCTTGCCGCCCTCGGGCATGGCGTCGCGTGCATTGATGGCCAAGTTCAAGATGACCTGATCGATTTGACCAGGATCGACGCGGACCTTCGACAAGCCACGCTGGCAGAAGGTGACCAACTCCACGTCCTCGCGCAGTAAGCGGCGTAGCATCCGCTCGGAGTCGAGGACGATTTGGTTGATGTCGACCGTGCGCGGTGAAATCACCTGCTGACGGCTGAGGGCCAGCAACTGACGAGTGAGATCGGCGCCGCGCTCGCCAGCCTTTTTGATCGATTCCAGGTCGACGCGCAGCGGATCCACCGCGTTCAAATCGCCGAGCAAGATGCTCGTCAAGCTAAGGATCACCGAGAGCACGTTGTTGAAGTCGTGCGCGACGCTGCCCGCGAGGCGTCCCACCGCCTCCATCTTTTGCGCGTGGCGGAGCTGCGCTTCGAGTCGCTGCTCGTCGGTGACGTCCACGGACATGACGACCACGCCCACGTCGCAGGGGCGGATACGCAGCTCGAAGGTGCGTTTCGAGCCGTCTGGATACACGAATTCGTTGCGCAGGGAGGCTTCACCGTTGCTCTCCATACAGTCGCGCAGCACCGCGAACATATCCGTTGCTTCGATGCCGGGGTAGCATTCGGACATCGTACGGCCGAGCAACTCTTCGGGCGACCTGCGCGCGTGCGCGAGCGCGGCGCGGTTCAAATACACGTACCGCCAGTCACGATCGACGATCTGTATGCCTTCGCGCAGCGAACCAATCACGTTGGCTAGCTCGTGCGCGCCCAGGATGTTGAGTGCGGCCGGCATGTGTCGTCGGAGGAACGGAAACCTCGCGACTACCATCGCAACTCATGGCCGCGACGTCAAAGCAGGTTGTGTCT
>Ga0164309_10000188_pt1 | contig 37788 bp, 19 predicted proteins | sample Whisoiple_247_MG_FD_109984 | JGI IMG/M metagenome (GOLD analysis project Ga0164309, IMG submission 109984) | Soil microbial communities amended with fresh organic matter from upstate New York, USA - Whitman soil sample_247_MG | ecosystem: Environmental > Terrestrial > Soil > Unclassified >... | reverse complement strand
GGACCCGAAACCCGCGCTCGTCGGCGTCTGTTCCAGCGGTGAATCGGGCAAGCGCTGCTTCGTGGAAGACGGGATCTGTCCGCCGAACATGACCTGCTCCGTTGGCGTCAACGACGGAAAGTGTGTGGGCGATGCGCGTTGCATTCGAGTCGCAGACGGGAATGTGCTGTGTACCTCGGGCAACGTTGGTGATCCCTGTTCGGTGCCCAGCGACTGCAACAGCAACCACTGCAATCCGTCGGACGATCCCAGCAAGTGGTCGCTGTGTGCGCAGTGACGCGAGCGAGCGGACCGACGCAATCCCTGCTAACTTGAGGCAATGCCGCTCGATCCGAAATTCCTAGAAGCCGAAAAGCTGGGAATTCGCTTGGAAGTGGTGTCAGGCTTGCCGATCTGGGAAGCCCATCCAGTTTGGAAACACCAGAAAGCGATCGATCGAATTCGAGCAACGATCACACCCAAGTTGCCAAGGAGCTTCGAGCCGGCGCACGTCCGCAACGTCTACGTTCAGTTCCCAGATGGCTCACTCAAACGCCCGGATGTCGCGATCTTCTGCCGCGAACCGGATGAAACCGAGGACGCGATCTCGCTCGTACCGGAAGCCGTCATCGAAGTAGTCAGCAAAGGCTACGAAGCAAAAGACTTGGAGATCGGCCCGCCCTTCTACCTCGCGCAAGGCGTCAAAGACGTGATCGTCTTCGACCCAACGAGCCTGCTCGTGTTGCACGCCCGTCGTGACAAGACCGTTCGCCTGACCTCGCCTCAAACGCTCGCGCTCGAATGCGGCTGTGAGGTAACGGTCTAGCCATGTGTCCCGCCGATGCGGTGGCGCACGCAGACTCGCCGCTGTCGGCCAGTTACGAGGAATGGCTCGTGGCGCCTGTACTGCGCGGCCCAGTCGCTTGTGTGTGGACTGCGCAACTCGGCGCGCACGGTGAGCGACACGTCCAGCGCGTTATCCCAGACGGTTGCATTGATTTGGTGTTCAGTGACGGTGAGCTGACCATCGCCGGCCCTGACACAGCTAGCTTCGAACTCGAAATCGTACCGAATCGCTCCTTCGTTGGTCTGCGCTTTCGCGCGGGGTGCGCGCCAGCGGTGTTGGGCGTCGCAGCGAGCGAGCTACTCGATCAGCACATCGATGCGCGTGAATTGCTCGGCACACGCGCTGGAGAACTGAGCGAACGCTTGGCGTCCGCTCGCTCTCCGCGCACTGCGACTGCACTCTTCGAGCAAATCGTGGCCAACTGGGTGCGTCGCGCAACTCCGACGGACGCATTGGTCGCCCGCGCCATCGTCGAACTGCGAGCGCCGCGTGCCGATTGGTCCGTCGCCACCTTGGCGGCCAAGCTCGGCGTCAGCGAACGCCAATTGCGCCGTCGCTTCCTGCACTCGGTCGGCTACGGTCCCAAATTGCTCGAGCGCGTCCTGCGCCTACGTCGCTTCATTCACGCAGCATCATCAGCGCAAACGAACGGCTTGGCCGCGTTGGCCGCAGAAGCCGGCTATGCCGATCAGCCGCACCTCACGCGCGAGTGCCGCGATCTCACCGCGCTCACCCCCTCGCAATTGCTCGGCTATCCGGTCACCGCCGCCTAATCACGCCGAGCCGCGTGTCCGAAACGTTCAAGAGCCCACTATCGAACTGAACTAAACGACGGAGCATGAAGATCCTGTTCATCTCCAGCGTCAGCCTGATCTCGAGCGCGGCCACAAAAACCAAAGACTTGCTCGTCAAAACCTTTGGCCTCCCCCTCGAGCCCGCCCAAGCCGACGCCGACTACGTGTACAGCGAGAAAATCCCCGGCAGCAAACACTTTGGCGTCTGGCCACTGACCCAAGCCGCCGAAGCCTGCTTCGGCACCACCCAATGGCCCGCCGCGCACCCCACTCCCCAAGTCAGCATCGAACTCGAAGTCGAAAGCGCTGCCGCCGTCGCTGAGGCCGAAGCCGAGCTGCGCGCGCTCGGACACCGTTTACTTCATGGGACGCGCACTGAGCCTTGGGGGCAAACCGTGTGTCGTCTGCTCACCGCTGAAGGCTCGATTCTGGGAGTATCGTTCGCGCCGTGGTTGCATCAGTGATGCCCGAGTGGCGCTTGTTTGGGAGAGTGGACGCTCACGATCCAGCAGTGCAACTCGGAGGGCGCTCTGTTCCCGTCGCGTTGCGCCAGCGCGGCTTTTTCGGCGACTGGTCACCGTCTGGTCAATCCCCGAGCTTATGGGATGGGTTGCTCACTTTCGACCAAGGTACCCGGTCCGGGGGTTTGAAGGTAGCTGAGTCGCTTCAGCTCGCGGCGTCCGCGCGTCACTGTATCGAGCAGGAGCCCGCACACGCGAGGCTCAGGAACGCCAGGAGCATCATGGCTGCAGACAAGATTGCGGTTGGAAATCCGCGGCACTGGTCCGGTTTCGAAGTACGTGATGAAGACCGGAATCGAGAGCAACACGGACGACGAACTGAGCGCTGCACCCGCCAAGCCGAAGAAAGCAACCGGACGTTCGTTCTTGAACAGGCCGAGCATGAAGAACAAGATGCGCCAACCATCACGATAGGTATCGAGCTTGCTGACCGAGCCGGTTGCGCGGGCGACGTAGTTCGCTTCAACCTCGGCGATTGGCATATTCAGTGTCAAAGTGTGCACGCTGGCAGCACGGCACGAAACCCGGCTACGGTTTGCGCAATCGAGAGCTCCTCGTTGTAGCGAGGCAGCAGCACGGCGATTCGTAGTGGGTGTTCTGTCACGGTCAATGGCTCAATCATCGCGGGCTGCGCGCCACTTCGCAGAGGTGTAACGGGCGATCTTCGATATAGGGTTTGAAGTCGTGGCAGCGGGAGGTGCGGTATAGGTGGTGGGCGTTCAGTGCATAGTCAGCTCGCGCAGGTGTGCGAGCGAGAAGATACATTGGTCCAGTGTGCGCGGAGATTCGCGCGCGAACCACTTGTTCCAGTCCTGTGGGGCCGCCAACCGGTCCTGGGAAGTCTGGGTTGCGCGTCGGGTCTCCGCTGCCTTCGAGGCGCAGCATAGGTGTCGTCGGCGGAAGGGCGGCTGCGACGTACCCAAGAGGGTAGGTGCCACTAACGAACACGAGTGACTGTTCGAGATCGGCAACTGGGGGGAGCGTGAAACCGAACAGATCGGCACCCCAGGGCTTCCGACCCCATTGGCCGGCGCGTGTCGCAATCAGGCACACCGCACACACCGACATCGCAATGAGATTCAGCTTGGTCGCGGGAAGTTCGAGTCTCGAGATCAAGGCTGCAATCAAGCAAGGTGCTAGCATCTCGAGCGGGACCACATACCGATAGATCGAGAACAAGCCGATCCACAGCACTAACGCGGCAACGAACGCAACGGCGAGGAATCGAGCACCTTCGCCCAGCGGTCGTGCACGATGCCTCCAGCGCGCCAGGCCGTACAACGCCATGACGATGAGGGCTGCAGGAATACGCAAATCGAGAAAGCTCACTTCGCCGACCCGAAGCGACGCAAACGCTGAGAAGAAAGGCGTCAATAGCCAGTCCGCAATACCGTGCGGGAGGTAGCGAACATCTCGGAAGTTCCAGGGCAAGGCATCAGGGGACCGAAAGACGTCGTTCGCATACGGGAATGACGGGTTGCCGTACGTGCGCCAGAGGTACATGCACCAATGACCCGCGGTGAGCCAGAAGCCCGCGCTGAACCCCACGCCGTAGCCCAACAATTTTCCTACAGACCGCACGGGGCCGCCTGTCGACGTCAGCAGCGCGAAGCCGAAACTCAGGACATAGAAGAGTGCGCTGGGCTTCAGTCCAGCGGCACTCCCGACGAGCAGACCCATGAGCAGCCACCGCACGGCTTTCGGAAACTGCGCTCGAGACAAGTAGACGCACAGCGCACCGAGGAGCGGCAGGCTGACGACATTGTCGCCGAACGTCGCGCCTAGTTCTCCCAAGGCTCCTGCACCGAGGCTACCTGCGAGGGCCGCGCAGGCAGCCCATCCGTTCAGCATCCGCTTCGAGTCGAATGGACAAACTAAGCGCGCAATCAGAAATAGAACGACGCAGTTCAAGCCGTGCAAAGAACCCAAGAGAAATCCGAATAGCTTCGGAGAGAGTTCCTTTCGGCCGAAATAGGTGATGAGATCGAGAGTCGGATTGTGAAACGTGTTGTGGTAAGCGACTGCAACGTCGAGCCCGAGGCGCCCGTTCAACCAGGCGCTCGCGACGTAGTAGTGATAGTTGCGCAAGTCCCAACTGGCGTCCTGCCCCAGCGCGAGAGCAAGCAGTCCGAACGCGAAGGGCACCGCGCACAATCCGACGACGAGCTTGGTTCGCCCTCTGGCGGGTGTTTCCACGTTCGCCCGCAGTAATCCGAGCGCTTGCGTCGGTCAACCGTCTCCGCTCGCGTTGACGCATGCTTGATCCGGAGCTCATAGTCGGCCGCGTTTTGAAGCTTCGAGTCACTTTCGTTTGCCTGCTGGCGTTCTTGCTTGCGGCCGTGCTCGCGCACAGCGCCTTCCACGGATTTGCCAATTCCGGCGACGAGTATTCGTACTTATTTCAAGCACAGCTCTTCGCGTCCGGGCGCTTGTCGTCACCTTCGCCGCCCGCGGAGCTGTGGCCTTCGCTGCAGCTCGATCACGTGATCAGCGATGGCATGATGCGCAGCAAGTATTTCCCTGGCTGGTCTGCGTTGTTGACGCTCGGCGTCTGGCTCGGATCACCGTGGCTCATCACGCCGATCTGCGCTGCCGTTGCCGGCTTTGCAATCTACGCGTCGAGTTCGCCGCTGTCTGGAAAGGGTCCCGCTCTATTCGGGATGGCGTGTGCCGTAGGTTCGCCCTTCTTCCTGCTGAACTCCGCCAACTATCAACCGCACATGGCGGCATTGGTGTTGGCCGCTGGAGCACTCGCTTGCGCGCTACGCGCCCCACTCGCGAGACGCTGGGCGTTCGGTGCGGGGCTGGCTTGGGGTGCGTTGTGTACCGTTCGACCGATCGACAGCGCATTGATGGTGCCGGTTCTCGCATGCCTATTGAGAAAGCAGCGCACGTGGAGAGATGCGGCGTTGGCCGCGTTGCCCTTGGTTGCAGTCATTTTCGTCTACAATAAGCTGCAGTTCGGTGGCTTCTTCCGTAGCGGGTACGCGCTCTATCAGCCGACCTTCGAGAAGTTGTATCCAGGTGAGGGAAGAGATCTCGCCTTGGGTCATCTGCTGCTGTGGCAGTTTCATGCGAGCTGGCTTGCGGATTGCGCCAGATGGCTCGTTCCTGCCGTATTTTTGAGCCCATTCGGGGTTGCAGTTGCCAGCTCAAGAGCGCGACGGATTGTCCTTCTAATCGCTGGCCCGGTCCTCCTAGAGGTCTCTTTCCTGAAGTCTTTTGCTGGGGACTCGGACGGTCCGCGATACCTGTTTCTGCTCATCTTGCCCGTCGCGCTGCTCGTTGCCGAGTTTGCGCGGGCCCTCGAGGGAGAGCTCTCTGCGGGGCGCTTCGGCCTAGTTCCCTTGCTGCTCGGCTCTTGGTTGATCGCATCACCGTTCGTTGCCGATCGCGTTGCTGAGCGGGTCGATCAGGTCGAACGGCGCCGCAACGTCTATCGGCTCGCGGAGCAACAGCATTTGTCGAACGCTGTCGTCCTCCTTGGGCGTACAGATAACTATCGCGCGCATTGGTTCGCACGGAACGATCCGGATTTCGATGCTGCTGTGCTGTACGTGGCCGAGTGCGATCCGCGCACCCGCTTTGCACTTCAGAGCTGGCGACCCGGGCGTCGCTTCTACCGCTACGTAAACGAGAGTAAGCCCGCTCGTTTGAGTAGGCTTGCTGCGGATAGTGCGAACGCGGTCACATTCGCGGCTTGTCGCTAGGCTTAGTCTGTAAACGCCGCAGGCGTTGGCGCGAGTAGGCGTTGGCGACGCCGCAGGCGAGTGTCCTTTGGCCAGCGCTGTAGTGCGGCTTCGAGTTCTCGCTTCGCCACGGCTCGGTTGCCTCGAGCATCCTCCAATCGAGTGAGCGCGATCACCGCTCGAATCGGAGCCTCGTCGTCCCCGGCTGCGCGCCGCGACGCATCGCGGTATGCGCGGAGCGCATCATCCACTCGTCCGACCTCCTCGTAGGCCTTGCCCAGCTGAAACGCGGCGCGTCGCGAGTCGGGCGAGTGAAGCACCGCTTCCTCCAAAACCGGCACGCTCGAAGCAAACAAGTTCGCTCGGTATCCCGAAATAGCCGCGAGGCTCGCAAATGTGCATCCGCTCACCACCCAGCGCGGAACGTCACCCAAATTCGCGACGAGCGTTGCAAAGACGAGCGCCGGGCCCATCAGCGAAAGCGCAATGTAACGATCCGCCATCAGGTTCTGAATCGGAATCAGCGCGTTCATGGTTGGCAAGAGCGGGAGGACGAACAGCAGCCAAGCGCTGAGCAGGATGCGTTGCCGAGACCAGAGCGCGAGGGTGAGCCAGCTCAACAAAGTTCCAAAGCCGAGCGTCGTCTGCAAGGTCCACCGAGCGCTAGGTATGACGTCGTGAATCAGGGACAGCCCTTGGGGCCAGACGCAAAATTTCAGGTATCGAAGAAGGACAGCTCCTTCAGTGTAGATTGCGGAGCTTCGGCTTCCACCAGCAAAGCCTGTCAACATGCCAATTGATTGTCCCACGCGCATCTGAACGAAGCCTAGCGTGCATGCGATGAGCAGTGACCCGACCACGGTCCGCCACGCGGGCCTTCGCGCTTGCATCAGATCCGCCACCAGCAGCAGCAACGGCAGAACGATCGACGACGCCTTCGACAAACTGGCCAGCGCACACAGCAGCGTGATCGCGCGCGCGCGTTCCGGGCTGCGCGAATACAGATCGAGTGACGCAGCGCAGAAGAAGAGAGACAGGACGTCCTTTCTCGCGCTCAACCAAGCAACGATTTCTACATGCACAGGGTGGAGCGCGAAAAACCAAATGGCGATATCCGCCACGATCGCCTTTCCGGTGCAGACTCGCAGAAACTCTCGAAAGCGAAGCAGAGCGCCTGCGTATAAAGTAAGTTGAAATAGTCGAGAAAACGTCGGGCCGGGACGATACAAGACGGCCTCCAACCAGAACGTTGTATCCCTCACGGGTAAGAATTCCGCTCCTAAGTCATAGCGGACGCTGTTGCTGAAGTTGGTCCAGATTTTCCAGAGCCCACCCAAGGTGGGGTGAAGAAAATATTTGTTCTGCGAAACGAGCCACGGATCGTCCCAGTTCAGATAGCCACCGCGGAGCGATGCAGCGTAGACACAAAGCACGCTTGCGAGCAGCGGAAGCATCCGTCGCAGCGAAGCGGCATTCGTTGACATGGATCGCGCGATAGCATACTCACGCGCAAATGCGTCGCGTGCGGGCGGGGTCGCCCAAGCTTCTTGTTCTTGCTTGTGCGGCAATCATCTCCTTGGGTGGCGCTTGCGGTCGCACGACTGATGACACCACCGCCGACGCGGGCAGCGCGGGCTTGGCCGCATCGTCTAGCGGTTCTGGCCAGACGAGCAGCGGCGGTTCAAGTGTCGGTGGAGCAGCCGTTGGCGGCGCATCCGTCGCTGGCGCATCTGACGAAGGTGGAGCAACTGCAAGTGACGGAGGTAGCGGAGGCGACCCAACAGTGACTCCTGGCCAATCCTGCGAATCAAACGCAGATTGTGGTCAAGGTTTCTGTCGTTTTCCCGACCAAGTCTGTGTTTCGTGCATCCTAAATAGCAATTGTGCCGACAATGAAGCGTGTGTCGCGGGCGCATGCACGAAAACCAGCATGTGCTCGGGGGATGCGGACTGCACACCAGGGAAAAAGTGCGATCCCATGTGGCGCCGCTGCGTAGATTGCGCTCAAGACAGCGATTGTGACGCGAGTTCAGTGTGTGCGAGCAACACGTGTCAGCCGATCACCACGTGTAAGAACTCCCTCGACTGTGCGACTGGCGTCTGTGACAAGTCGACGGCGCGGTGCGTCGAGTGCGTTTCGTCAAGTGATTGTCATTCGGGTGAACGCTGCGCGGCTGGTGGATGCGTGTCTGCTCCGACCTGCACGTCAGATAAGGACTGCAAGGCGTCGAAGCAGTTGTGTGACACAAATGCTCATCAGTGCGTCCAATGTCTCGATATCGCGGACTGCCCAGACCTACATCGTTGCGCGTCCGGTCTCTGTGAGCCCGCGCTCTGCCCGCCAGGCAAATCCGTTTGCGTCAACGACGCGATCGCCACGTGCAACCCGATCGGTGATGGGACTGATGCTGGCGTGGCCTGCGTCGCCGAAGAGCATTGCAATTACGCTTCAGGTGTTCCGCGTTGCGGCTCCTGTGCAAAACACCCGCTCGACTTGATCTGGGCGATCGATACCAACTCCGGAATGGCAAATGAGGCGCTGGCCTACGGAGCCGTCATCGATCAGGTGCACCAGGCGCTAAAAGCGCAGGGGGTCGATATCCGAACCGTACTCATTGGTCTCGCCAGCAGCTACCCCCCGAGCACGTCATGCGCGCTCGGTCACGGGCTATGTGTGCCTCCGCCCACCGGTTCGGACTCCTGCCCAGGTCAAACGGCGGAGTTTCTACACGTAAGCTACAGCGTCAACGAAGACCCGCTTGGGGCGGTGTTGACGACCTATTCGACTTGGCAGCCCGTGCTGCGAGCGAAAGCGCAAAAAGTGTTCTTGGTCGTCGGTAACCGGAACGACCCCAAGATCACAACCGAAGCGGGCTTCACGAGCGGGATTGCGAAACTGAACCCGCCGATTGAAAATACTTGGGCAGTCTCGGGAGTGGTTTGCGCAACGACCACGACCTGTGACGGAACGCTTCTGTGCGGAAAAGATCAGACGCACGCGACTCGTTGTTACGGGAACGTCCCGTTTGTTTCGCTCGTGCAACAAACCGGAGGGTTCGCCGTGGACTTCTGCACAACGAGTGCGATGGAGGCGGCGGTTCCCGTCACCGCTGAGCTCCTCAAGTCACTAACCCCTACGGGTTGTGAATAAGACTTAGCGCTCAGCGTTTCTGTCTCGCGGAAAATCTTGACAGTCCGTTAGCCATTGTGGCACTTCGAATTTGCCGCGGGGTACTCCTTTGCGTGCGGCGGGTGTCATTGGAGCTATCGTGGGTATGGAAAAACTAAGTCCGGGCTTGGCGATCGTGGGTTTGCTGTCTGCTGCGCTTGCGACCATCAGCAGCTGTTCGTCCCCTTCTGGTCGCGGCGGCGCCTCCGGATCTTCATCGACGTCGGGCGAAGCTCCGAAGCACGCAATCAAGATCCTCTCTAGTGAGGATCGCACGCTGTTCGAGGTCGGGCCGATGCCCACGAAGAAGCTCGACCCCGCGGTCGAGCAGCAGCTGCACAGCACTCGGGCTCCGTTGCCTCCGCTGTCCGCCAAGCTTCAGGCAAAACTCGCCCAGCTGACAGCAGACCGCCGAAGCAGCTTGGAAGCGATTGGATATGTGTCTGAGCGTCCGTCAAAGGCTCCGGGCACCAAATCCGCGGCGCTCCCGGCGGCGCCCGGACGCTCCACGTTGGGTACCGTTGGTGGTCCAGACAAGGAAAACGACAACCTTACGGAGACGACCGTCGACCTCACCAAATTCGGCGTCGACCCCGTAGGCGGTTCGCTGATGTCCGGCGCCGCGTTTGAATGCGGAATGGGCTCGGTGGGAAATGCTGCTTCGGAACAAGACCGAGCGCGCTACCCAGAAGCTCAAATTATGCCTCAGGGAAGCCTCACCTCGCCAGACATCTTCACCTGGGGCGTGAATAACTGCGAAACCACGCTCCATCGTCAGCAGATGCTCACCTGTATGGCCGGTAAACTGATTGAAGTGGCCAATGCGGTTGGCCCAGTGACCTGGCAAAAAGTTCCGCACGGTGTCGGCGACCAGCCTAGTGGAACCCCAAGGGGACCGTGGGTACTTCCCCCGCAACAAGAAAACGATCGCTTCATCTTGCGCGATCAAGCCATCATGCTGTTGGCGGAGGTCGCACATTACGAAGCAATGCCTCCTGGCTGGGACGCTCACACAGACAATGTGCTGTCGTGCGATGCGCTCTATGCGTTGGCTCCATCTCTGGACGAGGAGTCCTTCAACGAGCTCAGTGGGACGTTATTTGGCGTCCCTCTAAATGAGACGCTCCAGTTCCTCGAACCTACGCTTCCGGTGACGTACGAAAATCGCGCCGAACTTAGCCGTTCGAGAATGGCGACTCATGCGGCCATTTTTCGCGGCGCTGGGCGTCTGTTGCGCGACGAGCTGATCTCGAAGAGCGTTTATGCGGATCTCTCTGGCGCATTCGCGCAGCGTGCCCACGCGACGGATCCCGCGCGAGGCCCGCGCCTCATGTGGGGCATCGACGACCACTTTGATCAAAACCCATTCAACACGATTCGGCACGCGGCCAAGACGTTGACCGGTCGAACGGAACTGGGCAGCCAATTGCTTCCCGGGAGCGTCAGCGTGGCGCCAATCGATGCGCTGCTCCAATTCCCGAACCTCATGGATCGCGTGGCTGATCTGCCAATCCGGACCAACGGGCAGTCGTTTGCTACCAGGATGATTGAGACCAACGGCATCCTCCTCCCGGAGTCGACGCCGCGCGCTGGGCTCAAGGATGCCATTCTCGACCACCTGCTCGAGCTTGAGGTCGATTCGAACAACATTCCGGCCGAAGACGTCGCTAACTTCAAGGCGAATTCCACGCTACGCGCCGCTATGGCGGGTGTGAGTGACGACGACTTGCAGTTCGCCCTCGCCCGAGCGCGCAACACCTACGCGCAAGTCACACAGCGGCCGGTTCCTGCTGTTTTCGACGAGAATAACCTCGGCGGCGGTCTGAAAGCGGGTGCTACGACGAATACGTTGACGGGCTTGGGCGGCGTAGTCGTCAAAGGCGGCCTTCGTCGAGACGAGCTCGGAATTGACGTTATGGCGCGCGCCGGCGCGTTGATGGTGACGGGCCAGGCGGACGCGGTTTGCGACTCTGATTTCCCGACTTCGGGTGCCGTAGGCCGTGCGAGCTTGCTCTTCGCAGGCGGTGCAGCCAACGGCTGGGACGAGTCGCGGCAAGACGTATTTTCAACCGGCTACATGCTGCGTCGCTCCCTCGGAGCCTTGGGGTACGAAAGGCAGCAGGCCGGTTTTGCCGAGACCGATCCGATCGTCCAGGCGAGCCAAACCGGTGTTGCTGAGCTCGCCGCCTGGGCGGGTCCCGGCAAGGTCGTCTTCAAGTCAGTTCAGACTGAGAACCCCCCATACGTCTCGATGGCGTTCACGCTGACGGGCTTTCAGCTCTCTGATCTCGGGTTGAACACTGGCAGCGCCACTCAAATGGTTAGCGAGGTACAGAGCAAGCTGGCGATCGTCTACGGAGAGCCGTGGGTAGCCGATTGTGCTGCCGGCATCCGGACCCAGTGTCCAGACGACTTTGCCGTCAACTACATTGCTCGTCCGACCGACGTCGTCATTACCACGCCGGACTTGGCTCAAGGTGCGGCTCTAGGAACGCGCGCGCCGTTGATCGACTTCAACGCCGAGCAGAGCTACGCCCCGAACTTTCTGCCAGTGCCTGACGGGTTCCAAGGGCTGGACGGCAACGATACATGGGTCGACAGCACTGGAAAGCACGTCTACCTCGTCGCACAAGCAAGTCCTGGAAAGACGAACCAAGGTCGTGTGCTCGCCGCGATGCGCGTGAACGGCGTCTGGTCTTCGACGATCGCGAGCGAGTATCGCCGAGAATTGTTGAATGCCGCTGTCGGCGTTCCGAGTGAAACGGATACAAGGTCCTTCGATCTCGGCGCCGCCTCCACGTCTGTCACCCAGGGGTATTGCATCGAAGGCGTACGCCGTAACTTCTTCGTCCCACTCGAGAGCGAGCTGACAGAAAACGGCGACCAGTTCGAAAATTCTTGGCGCCACTACTTGGAGCGCGCCAAAGATACCGCTGCCCGCTCGGACGAGCTCGCCAATCAGCTGCTACAGTTGAAGAAAGAGCAAGCTTATCAACAACAAGGTGCGCAAGAGCAGCTCGCGCAGACCTGCGGTCAGTATGCCGATCTGAGCGGCCTGAGCTTCAAAGATGGCGAGCCGGTGCTCCCCAATGACAGCGCCGACGCAACGCTTTCGCAGTGTCTGAAGGAGGACACTTGGGACATCGTGTTCCTCAGCACTGATCAGGCCCCGATTCTGTGCCCAAATGCAGAGCCAAATTCCGACGCCGAGACCAAGTGCCTGAAGAAAGCTGTCTTCAATTGCTTAGAAGATGACGATGGCAACATCACTGGCGACCACCCTTTCTGCAAGCGCTCGGGGCACCTCACCCATACTGGCCTTGCCCTCGCCCAAGCCAAGCCGGACGACGTGAACGCTGATGATTCCTGCGCAAAGATGGCTGGGATCACCCAAAGCATCACCGGCGGTGGCTTCAACCCGACCGAGCTTGCCACCCTTGGTGACGGGACTTGGCGTGAGCCAGCCGCTTTGCAGAGCGTTGCCGACTACATGCAAATGAAGATCGAGGACAACGGCGAATGGGAGGTCTACAGCCAGGGGACGGAAGTCATGGACAGCCGATCGACCTCTGAGCTTTGGCCGGGTTGTCTCAATCATACGCCAGCGTGCAACCCGAAGGGGCCAAGCGCGTCACTGCTGATCAAAACGTTCGACCAGATCTTCCGAGACCCCAGTGACCACACTGACGAGACTCCCGATCCGGCCCAAATGACTCACATCATGTGGCGTGTTGAGGGCGCGATTTGGATGTTGGGCGGACTTGCCGGTTCCTATCACAAGGGGTTGTTCAATGTTCCGTTTCCCGCTGTCAATTTCCCGGAGAACCAGCCCGACTTCTACGCTCCGATCCCGACCGTGTTCGGTCTTGGGACGTATCACAGCGGTCCAAACTTTCGCCCCGATACGACCTCACTGAAGGATAGCGAACTTGCCAACGGCATCGTCGACGACGACGAGGTGAACGCGATGCCGACTGGAACAAGCATCGATATTGGTGCCCGTTTCGACTTCACCGACCTGTATACGGCTCAACCCTGGTTGAAGAATATTTACTCAGGGTCCAATCGCTCCAACTACCTTCACTTGCGAACGGACACGATCGCGCAGACTCATCCGGCGCCCCCTTCTCTCAAAAAATTCCTGACCGATGTGGGAGCCGGTTTCAAGGGCACGCAATGCAGTCAGTTGATGCCCGTCCCTGCCGCATCCCAAGTCGCGTACCCGTACGGAGCAACGAACGATAAGTCCAAGAGCCTCGCCGCTGTGCAAGCGCTCAAACCGGGCGAGAAGTGGGTGCTCTGCGGGCAGCCTGGACACGGGGCGTTGACGATCAAGGGTGACTCGGAAAACAACACCCCTGTCCTCCACGTGTTTTCGCCCCCCACGTTTGAATTCGAGGATGAGTATTCTTTCTCGAGTCAAAATGTCGGCAGCTGCAGCGACGAGGGAACTGGTTGTGGTGATGATCTGTGGCTTTTTTCATCTCCAATCATGCCACATGAAACGTTACCCACTGGCGCCGCGATGTATGCCCCCATGGGGATGGCTAAGCATGCCTCATGCGTAGATGCCGGGTTTCAATCACTGCTCCGCTCGTGCGACGTAAACGGTATCTATCAGCCCGAGACGTGCGGGATGGTCACTCCGGATGAGGGCGGCGCTCCCTACTACTATTGCTCCGCCCCCGGCAAATATCGCCTAACCCGCAATCGTTTGCGCCCCTCGGCGTGTCCGGTGGCGAACCGCGCGCCAATGGTTACCAACGTTGCCCCGCCTTTGGGTGCGTGCGATGCGGCTGCTCAACTAACGCAGGCGCTGGCCATGGCCTGCGCGGTGCAAGCAGGAGGCGCACTGGAGTCATCAACCGCGCTACAGCAGCCGGACGTGACGAGCTTGGACGATCTGCCGAAGCTCAAGCAATGGGTTACCGCGCTCAACAGAAACGCGCGTGTGACTTTGAATTCGCTCTACATGGATAGCGTGCCGAAGAGAGCGATCCCCGACGCGGCTCAGAACGCGAGCTCTCAGTCTCTAGAGGGCGACCGCGGTGCCCAGATTGACGCACTCGGCCAGGCCTTGCGTAGCATCAGCAACAACTGGAGTGTCGCTGGCGATCAACTTGGATTGCTTGCGAGCTACATTGAACAGCTGCAGATTGATATCACAGCCGTCAATCTGAAAGATGAAGAGAAGAAGAACGCGATCGCTATTCAGCGACTGACCATCATCAAGGATATGGTTGCGGCAACAGCCAGCCTATTTAGCCTCAAGAAGATGAACCCGGTCAGCACAATTGCCGCGGTGGCGAGCGCCGGGACCGCAATTGGAACGGGGGCGCTTCAGTTGAAGCTGCTGGCTGATCAGAAAGCAATTGCGACCCAGGAACACGATAATGACATTCGTGGTGCGATTAATAAATTGCATGAGAGTTCGATCTCCGCTTTTGGTCAACTCCAACGCTCGCTGGATGAAGTGAAGGGAAGCGCCAACACCGCGTTGCAAAAGGCTGGTGCGATCGCTTCGAGCCAAAACTCTGCTGTCTATGACGTGGCGAAGGCCGCGGGCTTGCCGTATGTCACGACCGCGACCGGAGAAAAAGTAGACATCCCTGTCAATCGAGTCCTGCGCGAACAGACGGACATCTTCCGCCACCGCTACGAGAAGACCGTCAATCAAGCGAAGTACTTGGCGTACTTCGCACGGTTGGCCATCGAGCAACGGATCGCGATGCGTCTCGATGATATCGATGTATCGATCGGCAATCTAGAAGCCCCGTCGACCTGGGCTGATGACATCTGCAGCCTCAAAGGCATCGATTACAATAACGTTGATGACTTCGGCATCACTTTTGACGACGAGCAGCTGCTGTTCAGTTGGACTCCACCCGAGAGCTTCAGAAAGGGACTCTCGGACGCATCCTTGGACGTTGCCAAGGGCGACCGAAGTGAAATCTTCGTTGGCGATTACGTCAATCGCCTAGAGAATTTCGTCTCTTTCTACAACATTCAATACCCATCGAAAGACGCGGCTGATGTGGCCGTCCTGTCGATGAAGAATGATCTGGTCGTCACGCCGGAGAAAAGGTGCGCGGTCCCGGCAGTCAACCTCCTGCGTTACTCGTCCTCTTTGACCAGCAGTGCTGCCGTCGACGCCACGGATGGCAGCAGCTCGACGGTTGGTTGGGAATCGACCGCCTGCGACACGAACGGAGTGTGCCTCCAAATGCTCACCGGCGACTCACAAGGGCTAGGGTCTCCCCAAGCCTCCGGTGCCGGCACGTGGTTGCATGATGAGCAGGTTGGTGCGCCTCCGACCAATTCGGGCGGATCCGCTGGTGGCGGTGGTGGTGCCGGCGGCGCAGCGGGACCTACTGGTGGAGCTGGCACGGGTAACATCGCCAATCCGCCAAGCTTTCTCGCGCGTCGCGCGGTGTTCCAGCGAGTTCCACTCCAGGCCGGCTCGTACGTGCTGTCGTGGTGGGACCGCCCTTACTACGGCAGTGGTCGTGAGCCCCAAGTAAACCCGCCCTATCGGGTCAACGTTGTCGATCCTGGCGGCGAAACTTTGGCTGCATTCAGTGACGGAGCTCAGGCAGTAACTGGATGGGGCGTCCGACGAAGCAGCTCCTTCCAAGTTTCGACTCCAGGCGTTCACTACGTGGTGTTTGGCGCCTCGCCCACGGCTGACTTAGGAAGCGTTGCCATCGGGAACGTGCAACTCGAGAAGGTGACGTCCGTTGCCGCTCCGCCGTCCCCCTACGTCGAGACGTCGGCATCGCTGACGGTTCTCTCGAACACTTGCGGATCGAGTTCGCACTTTCAGGACGCCTTCGACTACCGCTGCGAGTTCGGTCAGTGCTACTACGATCTCAAACGCCCGTTCGTGATCGATACAGCGGCAATCGAGACAGGCATATCTCCGCTCTCGAGCAAGTTCGCCAAGGGGAACTTCAACTTCCGAGACATCTCGATCGCCCTGAACGTGGTCGGTACAGGGGTAATTGATTGCTCGCGCAGCCCGAATCCTGATTGCAACAGCAACGCCTATGTGAACTACACGCTGCAGCACATCGCGAATCGCATTCCACTCTTCGACTACAACAACGAGGCGAAGTACTTCGACTTCGGAACCGGCGCGATCAACGGCGCCAAGGCCCTCACTGCGGAGCGCTTGATCACTCAGCCGATCGGCAGCGCAGATCAGGGGCTCTTGGGCGAACCGCAGTTCACCAAGACCGAGCTGGGTGGACGTCCGCTGACCGGCACCTACCGACTCCGGATCTACGACCAGCCGGGATTGGTGTGGGAGGCGATCGACGACATTCAAATGGTCGTCAACTATCGCTATTGGTCACGCGTTCAAGTCGGCACACGGTGAGGATCGATGCGCACTCGCAGCGGGAACGAGAGCTCCAAGGTCGACGTTCGCCGAGCGTCGAGCAGTTCGGTCAAGCACGAATCAGCGTCGCTGCTCGCTGGGTTTCGGACCCACAGCGCGTTCTTCGCAAGCGTCACACTCTTCTTCTTCGCTGAATCTGCGCTCGCGCCAGCAATGGCGTGGGCGCAGACTGAAGGCCCGATCTCGGCGAAAGCGACTGAAGCCTCGCTTCGTCACGCCGCGATCGCCGATAAGTCAGACGCCGCACCGCCGGACGGCTCCGTCCTACGCGCCCACGCAGCTGACAAGGCAGATGAAAAGGACGGCAAGGCCGCACCTCTATCGGTAAGAGACGAACAGGCCGAGTTCAAAAGGAAGCCGTTTGCTCGCGCCGCAGAAGACACCGCACCAGCGAAGCCATCTGCGACCACTCCGCCCGAGGTCGATCAGACACTGGCCTTGCCGACCGGCGCGGACAAGAGCGGTGTAACCAGCAAGGCGATCTCGCTGCCGCAAGGCAGCGGCAAAATCCAAGGCATGGGCGAAAGCTTTTCCGCCCAGCTTTCAACCGGCATCGCGACCTTTAGCGTGCCGTTCTCGTTGCCGCACGCGCGCGGTGGCGCGCAGCCGTCACTCGCTCTTTCCTACTCGTCCGGTAGTGGGCTTGGCTTGGCCGGAATGGGCTGGGACGTTGGGGTGCCCTTCATCGCTCGTCAGACGGATCGCGGGCTGCCGAACTACGCGGAGGGCTCCGGCTTTGACCCAAATCAGGATCGCTTCGTGTTCAACGGCGGACAGGAGCTCGTGCCGATTTGCGTCGTGTCGTCGGATCTCGCTTGCTCCCAAGCGCCAGCCGAGATCATGCCTCCATGGAGCGCTGGCGCGCAGTATTTTCGCGCGCGCGTCGAAGGTTCCTTCCTGCGCTTCTTCTGGTCCTTCGACCACCGCACGTGGCGAGTTCAAGATAAGAGCGGCGTCGCGATGGAGCTCGGCGTTCCCGTCGACGGCTCCAATGACACTACCGCGCTCGACACGAACCCGAGCAATCCAAACCAGATCTACCGCTGGCACCTAGTTCGGCAATACGACACCCAAGGATCGGTGAACCCCGCCGGGCCGCTCATTCCCGTCACGCCGAAGAACGTCGTTGTCTATCGCTACACACAGCGCGAAGGTATGGCGTACCTCTCGGATATCTACGACACAACGCCGGTTGCGGCGCCAACGACCACGGATCTCTCGGTGTTCGCCCATCACACGCACCTCGCGTACGAGGATCGGAGCGATCCGACCTTTTCGTACCGCAGCGGTTGGCGAATCGATCAGACACAACGCCTATCGCGCGTGGACGTCGCGAGTAAGACCTTCAACGGCTTGATTTCCGACGAACGGCGTCAAGTCCGCCGCTACCGTCTGACGTACGCAGCTCAACACACCTCGCTGCTCAGCAGTGTGGTTGCGGAAGGCCGGTGCGACGGAATCGAAGTGAACGCGCCGGCGGAAGCGGATGGGCAGCTTCAAGACAATCAAAGCTGTCCGACCCTGCCGCCCATGACGTTTGGGTACTCACACGTCAAGGAGAATGCAGACCTAGCGGGCTACGACGGGTTCAATCACGATTTGCATACGGTCCAGAACAGCCCACCGCACTCGGTCGACGAGGAAATGACCGACCTGTTCGACATCAACTCGGACGGCTTGCCGGACGTGTTGAACACCACGGTCGGAACCTATGGCTACGGCCACGGGGTGTTCTTCAATTCTGTCGGTGGCAAGACGGATTCCTTTGGCGGTGCCAATCTGATGACCGTCCAAGGCGTGCTGGGCGCCAACGCGAACGACATCACGTTTCGCAACCTGAATCTGACCCCACTAGATTTGGACGGCGACGGCGCGATCAATCTGCTGCATATGCCCCAGGCAAAAACGTACTCGACGTACTCGCCGAAGCTGATCAGTGGCGCTTGGTCGTGGGTCGGCAACGCCGTGGACACGGCGTCCGGTCAAAGTCCAAAGATCGACTTTGGCAAAGACGTACTGAACACGAAGGTGATGGACGTAAACGGCGACGGCATGGTCGACGTCGTTGTCAGCACTGGCACGGAGTATCAGACATTTTTGGCACTGACTCGGTTGCCGCAAGGTACCGGGCAATTCGGGAAAGGGCGTTGGACGAGCGCCACGACGAGCACGCTTTCGAATGAACCAATACGCACATGCGTGCCCTGGAGCTCGACTCCGCTGCAGCTCAGCGATCCAGATGCCCAAATCGCCGACATGAACGGCGACGGTTTGCCTGACCTCGTGCGTCTGCGGCGTGGAGACATTCGCTATTGGCCGGGTCGCGGTGACGGAGTGTGGGGCACGGGCGAACGAAGTGCTTGTACGGCCGGTTCATTCAACTCTAACGGCTACATTGCCATGGGCGGGCCCAACTACTCGGACATTCAAGGCACCTCGCTGCGGATGGACGATGTAAATGGTGACGGGCTTGATGACCTGGTTCAGGTACGGTTCGATGCGGTCGACATCTGGCTGAACGTGGACGGTAAGGGATGGACGGAGCGACACATCATTCCTGCCACGCCCGCCAGTCCGTCATACGCCAATCGCGTGCGTCTGGTCGACGTCAATGGCTCTGGTACGCGCGACGTCCTCTGGGCCAGCGCGAACAAGTATCAGTACATCGATCTCGAAGGCGGCAAAAAGTCCTTCCTGCTCACGCACATCGAAAACGGTCTCGGTAAGAGCACGGACATCGAATACGAGACTTCAACCCAGGAGATGCTCACGGCGGAGTCGCTCTCTAAGTGCGATCCGAAGGCGGACGCGCAGTTGCTAGTAACCAATCCGTGGCGCTGCGCGTGGACCATGAAGATGCCCACTGTGGCTCAAATGGTGAAGCGCGTCACTGAGTCGGACAACCTGAGTGTTGCGGGGGGCGGCATCGGGACGTACGTTACCGAGTACCAATATCGCGATCCGCGGTTTGAAGGGCGTCAACGCGAATTTCGTGGTTTCACGCGCGCGCGTTCTAAGCGCATTGGCGACGCGAATAGTCCGAGTGATTACACAGAGAGTGCATTCCTCCTCGGCGAGTGCGAAGACGAAACACCGGAGGATGGCTCGGACGCTTGCGCTGACCGATCGAACGACAACCCGCGCGAAGCGCTCAAGGGTCTACCGATCTTTACCGAGAAGTACGACGAGCGCGGCGTCTTTCTGAGCACTGAGTCGAGTACTTACCGCTTGCGCAACCTATTCGTGGGGCTTGACGGCCGGTACGTGCGTCAAGCCTTCGAAGTTGCAAAGCAGACAGTTGTCTACGACACAGACGCGGGTCCGCAGGTATCCACTGTCAGCAGCAGACCTACGGTCGAGTTGGAATCGACTCCGCCGGACATCGCTTGGGATCCGGTCCTCTATCAGGTTCTGCATCCTGGAACGCCTGCGACTGACGGTGAGTCCGTCCTACCCAGTCGCGCTGGCTCGGTACCGCAACGTGGCACCGCCGGCAGCGCAACGATGCGCACTCTGTCTCAGGTCGACTACGCGGGCAACAAGACGGTAGCGTTCGATTTCGGTTGTCAGGAGGGGAGTGCGTGCCCACTTTCAGAACCGGGCTTCGTCACGGACGAGACGGTTGTTCGCGTGACAAAGCCGGGATTGGTTCCTGGTGACCATGGCGGCTGGCTATGGCGCACGCAAGAGTCGTGGGTAGCGGGAAGCGTGCACACGCAGCCACGCAGCCATACTTTCGTCACCTACGACGACTTCGGGAATCCGCTTACGACCGAAGCAGAACTGCGCGGCACCGTGGCTTTGGAACGATCGCTGACCGCTGACGGGGCCGCGCTTTCCCCCGCGACTAGCGCAGCGGATAACGACCGGCTACCCGTATCGCGCAACACCTACAACACATTGGGGCTTTTGGTGAAGGAGGAAGCTCCAAACTCGACAGACTTCGATGGGCCGGCGGTCAATGGGCGCTGTCGCGATATCAGTTACGACAGTGACCTGTATGGAATGCTCCCGGTTCGCGAGACAGCTCACATTAGAGGCGGTTGCTCAAGTGACGGCGCCGATGTGCTGAACACGCTTGCTTTGCCGTACGATCGCGGGCTCGCACTGCCTTTGGTGGTCACCGATATGCAAGGTCAGCCGACGCGAGTCGAGTATGACGCATTTGGGCGGCTGTCAGCCCTCTATCGCCCCAAACCTGATGTCGCCGGTGTGAGTAGCGACGTTGCCGCAGTGAAGGTTTCGTACACGCTGCCGTCGGGCACCAACCCGGTCAAGTACTCAGTCATTCACACGATGAGCCAAGACGGGCCTACGTACTCGGATGACAGCCACTATCTCGACGCCTATTCTTTTGTAGATGGGCTTGGTCGCGTTCGCTTCGGAATTGGCGAGGCCGACAAGAGCGCCAACGACCTTGGGGCGTACGTCGTTTCCGGTCTGCAATTCTTTGACGCCAAGTCTGCAGTTAGTCGCAAGTATCTGCCCTATTTTAGCGATACAGCGCTTGCGCAGCCGCCGTTCAGCGATGTCCCGACGGCTGCCTATGGTCGACAGCGTTACGACGCTTTCGGCCGGCAGGTCCAAACCTTCGACCTTGATGGAACGGTGACCCTGCAGAGTGTGTATCACGCGCTATCGGTCGATCTCTACGACGCCGCAGATCTGCAGAACGGACCTCATCAAGGTAGCTACGCGAGCACCAGGAAAGATGGTCACGGTCGCGCAATTGCGACGACCGAACGCACCCACGTGAACGGTGGCATCGAGGCCCACGAGGTCCGTACCTCGTACCTCCCGACTGGTGAGCCTGAGATCGTCACCCGTGTTCGCGTGAACAAGTCGGATCAGGCGGTCGTGCGCTGGATGCGTTACGACTCGGTCGGCCGAATGGTCCTGAACGTGGAACCGAACACGAGCCAGAACTTCGACCCAAGTCCCAGCACAGACCCTGTTCCGGGTGCGGGCAGGCTCAAGGCCTGGCGTTACGCATACGACTATGCGGGTGAGCTGGTTGGCACCAGTGACGCACGAGGTTGCGGTGAAAATTTCACCTACGATAGCGTCGGGCGTCTTCTAACTGAAGACTACAGTCCATGTGGGGGGCAGGGTACGTACTCACCGCCCGCATCGAGCGGAATACCCATCACTGATCCGAACGGTTACGAAGTTGTCTATTGGTACGACTCAGCGCCGCTACAGCCTTTTCCACTCCAGCCGAATATCGCGCGTCCCGCGAACTACGCCGTTGCAGCGAGCGATAGCAAGTTCCTCAGGGGGCGCCTAGTCGCGTCGTGGAGCATCGGCAAGGCTCAATGGATTAGCTACGACGGCCGGGGTCGTGTGATACAAACCGCCGTCATTCCGGCGTTGCCGCGAGCGGCGAATGATCGAGCCTTGGCTGCTACTGCAGTGGCCGCACGCTACGGACGCCGCGCGTACTATCGCAACTTCGTGTTCGATACTGCGGACCGCGAAGTGAGCGCGACCACCGGTTCGATGGTGCCAGAGCTTCAAGGGACAGCCGATCTATCGCAGCCCTCAAGGTCGGAGACTAGTGCCGTGATCACGGAGTACTCGGCTCGCGGTACCGTGAAGGCCATACATAGCACGTACGGCGATCTGGTCACCAGCGTGACACGCGGTGCGGATGGCCTCGTGAGCCAAATCAAATACGGCGACTTGGCTGCTACCACGACAGACAGCGACTACGATACACGACGACGCCTCCGCAACATCCAAACGTACCGCGGACCGCCCAGCTACTGGACCAGCCCGCCCTCGAATTACACACCAGCGCCTGGGTTTAATGGTACGGCGCCGCCCCCCACGACCTTTCAGCTCGTCCTCCAAGATCAACAGCTGACCTACGACGTTGTCGGCAATCCCACTGAGATCCGTGACTATCGAAGTTCTGAAGATTGGCCAGCCGGCGCAAAGCCGCTGACCAAGAAGATCGAATACGACGACCTCTATCGTGCCACCCGAATTGACTACCAGGTCGCTGGCGGAGTCGATTCTTGGACCTCGCCCTACGCGGCTGAACTCGCGGGTCAAACCGACCCGCGTCGCGCTCCACCCGCGCCGCACGTGGCCTTTGATTCTCGCCCGGTCTATCAAACCTTCAACTACGACTGGCTTGGCAATACGCTAGCCAGTGACGACGACGCGCACGGCTTCTACGATCGCTCGCTGGGCACGATCACGAACGACACAAATGGGGCCCAGGCGCACCCGTACCAGCTGAAGAGTGCGAACAACAAGTCAGGACCAACAACAAGCCGCTCAGGCCGGGTCGACGTTGCGTACGACGCGATGGGCAATGTCGCGCGCATCAATTTGGAGCGCAACGGCGCGTGCCTTCCTGTTGGCACCCCATGCTCTAGCCGTTGGGACCTACAATACGACGAAGTAGGTAGACTCAGCCGAATCTCGCGACTCGACCTTCCTGCCTCGTTGCTCCCAGCGATCGGCACAAATACTACCGGCCGCACACGCGATCTTCAATTTCTCTATGACGAGAGCGACGAGCGCACCGTCAAGATGATGACCGATTCGAGCGACGAGGTCACCTCGACGCTGTACCCGTTCGAAACGCTCGAAGTGCGCGGGACCTCGCTTGATTCGAGCACCGCCCCTCAAGGGTACTCTGAGTCGACCCTGAGCTCGACGAATGAGGTGCCATACTTGGTGGCGCGTGGCGTCCGGCTCGCTCGGTTGCACTACGAGCAACCGAGCATTGGAGAGCCTCGTCTGGGCGGCAATGCCTTGCACGTGCTGTTTGAGCTCAGCGACTATTTGGGGTCGGCCAGCGTGGTGCTCGACAAGGAGACGAGCGAACTTGTCGCGGGTTCAACGTTTCAGGGGTATGGCGCGAAGGAGAGCGTCTATCGGCCAGAGCGGTGGAAAGGGTTTCGGGAGGACTACGGATTTACGGGGAAGGAAGATGATGCGGAGTTTGGCATCGTTTACTTCGGGAAACGTTTCTATTCACCGTACCTGAATCGCTGGCTGACACCAGATCCGCTAGCTGTGCACGGTGCGGGTGCTGCCGATTTGAATCTGTATGCGTACGTTCACGCAAGAGTCGGCGTGGCAGTCGATCCGGTCGGGCTCGCTGATGCGCCGCCTCCGCGCCAGGCTGGTCAAACGATTGTTGGGGAGGAGTACATTAAAGCTGTCCTCCAGAAAAACGGGGTAGATCCGAACCCAGCGCCAATTGTCACTTGCACCGGAGACTGCGAAGCCGCTGCAAAATTGGGACAGCCGGAATCCAAATTTGACGGTCTCCTCTATCCAATTTCTGTAGATTCCGCGCCCTCGCGCGAGGAGCGCGATGCCGCAGCCGCGGACGGCGTGAAGGCGACTGGTGTTTCCCTGGCGCGAATCGTCGCGGCTTCGCCGTTTCTCATGCTTGGGCCGTCTGGCTGGTATACCGCATACAAGCTTGATCAAAACCTGAGCCGACTTTCGCCGGAGGCGCCCCATCACCCCACCCTAGCCGCAGACTTCGAGCGTAACCAGGCGGCCTCCGAGATGGTTATCAGCTCGGTGCTGCCTGAACTGAAACTAGCGTCAGGTGGGGGAGTGGTGAGCGGCGGAATGAGGGGCTTCCTCGAGTCGGAACTCGGGGAGTCGATGGCGGGGCACGAGTTCTTTATTCACGGCACTACCGCATCGGCCGCAAATAACTTTGAGCTTAGGGTTGGACGACCTTTCTTTACTGCGATCGACAAGAGTACTGCGCGCGTCTTCGCTGAACGTACTGTGGCAAAGGCGGGCGGGGGCGAGCAGGTCGGTGGCGTTGTGCTAGCTCTCCCCCGAGAGTCTGTGAATCAACTACGAACGCTTCGACAACTTGTCTTTAAGCCAGTTGACGACATGCCGCATCTAATCGAATGGGTTTTTAAGCCGGGCGCGTATGAGACGCTCGTAAGGGATGGAACAATCGTCCCTCTTCCACCCGGAGCGTTGTAGTGGCCCTAAGAAACCAAATCCGCCAGATCCGTGTCGACATCCCGTTGCAGCGGTCTTGTGTGTACTTGTTTGTTGATCCGCCACGAGCGAATTGGCATCCGTGGTGGGCGCGTCTCTACGCCTACCTGAGGGACATCCAGGTAGACGATCTCACCTGGACTTTAGACCTGGTGCAGCACGTGTTGGTGGCTCGACCGGCGCTCACCCTGCCACAGCGTGAGGACATCAGACGATTCTTGCAGACTGCGCCCCGGTCGGAAGTAGACAGCCATCGGACGCTTCGTCTCGCAGTTGCGCTGGATCCGGGCCGCGGAGCGAGGCTTGGGCTTGTGTACTTCAGAGCGTCCGACGAACCGCTCACGGGTGGGAATGGCGGTTCCGGGTGAAGATCTTTCCTGCGGTAGGGCGCCCATCGAAGCAGCCGGTCGAAGATTGAATTCCGACGCGCCATGTCGAGCGAGTGACAGGACCTGGTGTCTTTTAAGACTTGAGTGCAAATGCGACGACAACAACAACGCTGGTGCAGTTTGGCTCAAGCGCAGATTCTTGGGTTCAGCTTTCTTCTCATCCTGCTCTCACTAACTGGCTGCGATTCCACGCCACTCAGCTCTCCCAGCAGCGCCGGCGCAGCCGGCTCAAGCGGCTCAACCAGTGCGTCCGGATCGTCAGGTTCCTCCGGCTCCTCCAGCACGCCTCACGGCCCAATCATCAAGATCCCAACCACGACGAAGATCGTCGTCAAAGTGCCGTCCACCGCCGCCGGAAACGCGGGAAGCGGCGGCACATCCGGCTCCAATCCCGAAACGGGCGGCTCCGCCGGCACTTCAACCCCACCCGTCGCGCAATGCGTCCCCGCTCAGCCTGCGGGTACCGACACTGGCGTTTGCGGTGACGGCTTTCGCTCATCAACCGAAGCGTGCGATGACGGCAACACGCTTTCGGGTGACGGCTGCAGTCCGACCTGCCAGATCACGCCGCAGCTGGTTAGCCAACGCGTGAATGTGCTGGGTACGGTCACGCGAATCCATGCAGGTGGCGATGCCGTCGAATCGTTTGGTGTGGATCGGTTCTACACTGACGGTAGTTTTTACCGGAGCACCAATGTCGTTTCGACAACCGGCGTTGCGAACGCCGCCCCGTCGGAGGTTTATCAGACCGAGCGCGCGGGCAACTTTTCCTACAACTTCAACGGGCTGACTCCGCGCGTTGTTTACACGTTGCGTTTGCACTTCGCCGAGGTCTGGTATGGCGACGATGACGCAGGTACTCGTGTGTTCAACGTGGAGGTTAACGGGGCGCCCGTCTTGGAGAACTTCGATATTGTGAGTGTCGCTGGGGGGGCGAACAAGGCGGTGGTGCGCGAGTTCAGCGCGGCCGCCAATAGCGCCGGGCAGATCATCGTCAAGTTCGTGTCGCTGCTGGATAACGCGAAGGTGAGCGGGCTCGAACTGTTTCCGCCAGCGAATCAGGCCCCTTTGACGGTGGAGCCGATCCTGCGACTCAACGGCGGCGGCGACGAAGCGGTTGGCTCGTTCGAGGCGGATCAGTTCGTTGTCGGTGGCGGAACTTATTCGAACGGAAACGAGATCACGACGAGCGGCGTCGCGAACGCTGCGCCTGCGGCGGTCTACCAATCGGAGCGTTGGGGTAATTTTAGTTACACACTCGATGGTCTGGCGCCCGGGGCGCAGTATGTCGTCCGTTTGCACTTCGCGGAGATCTATTTTTCTACGCCGGGGAGTCGCGCGTTCAACGTCTCGATCAATGACGCGCAGGTACTCGAGAAGTTCGACATCGTGAAGGAAGCTGGCGAGCCGAATAAGGCCGTTGTGCGTGATTTCAGTGCGGTGGCCAATTCTGCCGGGAAGATTGTCGTGAGCTTCGAGGGCGGGACCGACAATGCAAAGGTGAGTGGGCTCGAACTCCTCCGGCCAGTAACTAGTCGCAGCATCGGTGCGGCGCGGCATCCGTTGGCGGCGGGCTGCAATACCGTGGGCGTCACGTTCTCCGATCACAATGACGATTCGGCCGACGTCTTCTTGTCGACCTTCGAATCAGCGGGCCGCCTGGTCGACTCCGTTCGAGTCGCGCAGACTCACGTGTCGACGCCGGCGCCCGGTGTTGCCGCGTTGCCGGGAGATGATTTCGTCGTTTCTTGGACTGACTTCGATGACGATGAGCTCGGCATTTCGCTGCGTAAGGTCGTCGGTGGCGTGCCTCAGGGCAAGTCCATCGTCGCCAATGAAGATCCTGCTTTCTCGCAGAGCGAGTCCGATATCGTGTTCGACGGCAATGAGCTGGTCGTTGCCTGGACGGATTCACACGACCCCGCCAATGGGCCTGACTTGCACTATCGCCTGTTTACACCCGAGCTCGTCCCGATCTCCGGCGATCAGGTGTTGGCCGCGACGGACGCGGTCGAAGACAACGTTGTGCTCGCGGGGCGCAATGGGCATTGGGCGGCCGCTTGGCGCTCGGGTTCGCAAGGCAAGGAAACGATCGAAGTGCAGAGTGGCCCGTCGCATTGGACGGTCGGGCCATTCCTGCCGGGTGCAACCGAGGACAGGCCTGATCTGATTTTCCTCGACGACACGCGCCTGGCGGTAGCGTTCACCAAGGGCACAGATCCGGACAACACGGGTGAAGCGAACGTGCCGCGTTTGCATGCGGCTGTGCTCGATCCGAGAATGCCGGGCGCCACGGAGTCATTCGAGCTCGCGCCCGCGCGAATGCCCTATGCGACGGATACGTCGATCGGCCAAACTGAGCCGAGTCTCGTGTTGGCTTCGGATCACGTGCTGGTCGGCTGGCGCTCGGAGGCGAGGCCCGGCGACCATCTGGGGTCCGAGCTGTGGTCACGCCGCGTGCCGTTTACGGTTACCGGCGACACGGTGACGTTGGATCCGTCGCACTTGGAGATGCCGCTGATTCAAACCGACGCGCAGCGCGAAGGTGACCAAGGTGCGTTCCGTATGGTGGCGACGACGCTGTGGCCCGGTGGCGGCTTGGTTGCGGCGTGGACCGACCTGGGGCGATCGCTCCAAAAGGCAGGGTCGTCGGACGTCGCCATGGAATTCCTACCCGATTTGCCCGAGTTGCCGCCTGCAGTAACGACGTATCCGTTGAGCGCGGATGGTAAGTATTACGTGGTCAACCTGTTGCGGCGCAGCTACCCGCCGCCAACGGTGTCCGCGACTTACGCAAACGATGCTGCAGTGTATGTCAACAGTTACTCTTACGGTCCTCAGTACGCTCTTGACGGAGACGGCTCGACATTTACTTGGGTGACGCCTGCACCTAGTGGTGATTCGGACGCCGTCGTCACGATGACTGTCGACATGGGCCAATACTTCTCGATTGGAGCGATTCGGCCGCTCTACTATCGCGATGGACTGCACAATCCGCTCAGCCAGCGTATCCGCGTCGCGACCATTCCCGGTAACTGGACCACGGTTGCCCCCATGGGGCCCGTCGCTTCGCTCGATACGACTCTTAGTTTCGCTCCAGTGGTTGGCCGGTTCCTCGAGCTGACGATGGTGGGAACGCCGGTGGGAAACAGCGGGGGTTCAGGTGCAGAATTGACGGAGCTTTTCGTGTACCCCAGCGCGCAGACTTCTCCGCCGCCAACTTCTGTGAGTGGCTACGATCTGACTTATCTGTCGACGACTTCAGTCAACGAGAACTTCTTTGTCCCTGGTGTCCAGTGGCCGATGCGCTGGCCAGCGGGTGATTTCTACGCCAAGACGCTGGCGCAGGGGGCTACGGGCGACGGCGTGGGCACGATTGATTTGGGGTCACAGTACGGAGTCTCACGGATCAAGCTCGGCTTTGTTACCAACGCGCAGACCTGGGCGAACGGCGGGCGGCTCGAGCTTGCTGCGATCCCCGATCTGTACAGCGTTGTAGAGGACAGCGGGCTCGGTCAGTCATTCCCCAAGAACCAGACCGAGTACAGGTTTCCAACCCAGTCCGTTCGCTACATTCGAGCGACGAATTACTTCACCCCCGGAGTCGGCCTGTCGCCAGGACTCCTGTGGTCGGTGCAAGCCTTCGGAAATACAGCACCTGTCACCGCGTACTACCCCCTCAGCGACGACGGGAAGTACTTCAACGTCAACTTGCTACGCCATGCGCAGGGCACTCCTCAACCCACTGCCTCTGTCGTCTACTCGAACGGTGCGGTTACGCGTTCGACCCCAACGGAGAGCCTCTTCGATGGCGATGATCTCGCCTTCAGGTGGATGGCTCCGGGACTTGCTGGAGACCCGAACCCGCAGGTGACGTTGACGATCGATCTTGGAGAAGTGCAATCGGTGGGCGCGATACGCCAGTGGTACAATGCGGCGCCACTTAGTTTTAGTCTGCGTGCGGCGCAAACACTTGGTTCCTGGACTCAAGTGATCCCCGACACGCCCCTCGCGTCGACCTTCCTCACGTCGTCGTTCGACGCGACACAAGCGCGCTACCTGGAGCTGACGGTAAAGGGAACGATGGCGGCCTATGGCGTGGTGGATTTCATCGAGCTGGAAGTGTTTCCGAGTAGCACGACCGACCCGGCCCCAGACTCCTCTGGCTCATATGATCGAACCTACCTGACTGGGGGGGCAGTGAGCGGGAACGCGAGCATGGCCCTTGCCGGATCACCTGTGCAAAGCCGTTTTCCGCAGTATATCTACGGCAAGACGGTGGCACAGGGCGCAACGGACGATGCCGTCGCCACGTTCGACCTCGGCCAGGCGTATCGGGTATCCCACGTCGGTCTGGCATTCTTCGGGGCCGACACTTGGGTCGGCGGAGGAAAAATAGAAGTCGACGACGGGTCAGGAACTTGGGCCACCGTGCGTGATAGCGGACGGGGCACTCGTTTTGGATCGACGACGGGAGGCCTCGTCAGCTGTGACTTTTCCGAGCGTATGGTGCGCTACGTCCGCGTCACTGACTACTTTGTGTCCGGCGTCGGCGCATCGTTCGGGCGCATCTTCAACGTTGAGGCGTTTTGAGCGACGGCGACGGGGCCTTCGGTTATGCTAAAAATTTAGCACCAAGCGCTTGCTAAATTTTTAGCACCCGCGTAGCCTGCTCGTCATGGCCAAGCCGCCGTTGACGCGCCGTGAGCGCGAAATCATGGATATCGTGTACCGCCTGGGGCGGGCCAGCGCGCAGGAAGTGCTGGATAATTTGGCGGAACCGCCGAGTTATTCGTCGGTTCGCGCGCTGCTGCGGCTGCTCGAAGAGCGCGGTCACGTGCGGCACGTGGAGGAGGGCGGGCGATACATCTTTTTGCCCGCGGTGCCGCGGGGTGAGGCGCGTCGCAAGGCGCTTTCACACGTCGTCTCCACGTTTTTCGACGGCTCGGTGGAGCAGGCCATGCTCACTCTGGTCGAATCTTCACGACACAAGCTCAACGCGGATGAACTCGAGCGCTTGGCGGAGATCGTCGAGCGCGCGCGTCAGGAAGGGAAGTAGGGCATGTCACACGTTTCACTGGTTGGGGTAGTACTGCGGGTCTCGCTCTTGCTGGCGCTCGCTTTGGGTGTGTTGCCGTTCCTGCGGGGCTCATCTGCCTCATTGCGTCGGTGGCTGGTGTCGCTCGGCGTTTGTGCATCGCTCGCGGTGCCGCTGCTGGCCCTCACGTTTCCAGGGCAGTCGGTGGTGCAGGTTCAAACTACGACATTCGTCGGTCACGTCGTCGCCGAGGCGCTGTCTCCCAGCCTTGCTCCGAATCCATTGCCTGACCTGCCACGCGCGAGCGTTCAGGTGGCACCACGCTCGCTGAGCGCCAGCTCTTGGTTGCTCTCGATTTGGGCTGTTGGCGTGTTGCTCGTCGCGGCTCGCCTATTTTATGGCGCCGTTTGGGCTTGGCGACTGCGTGCGTCCGCAGTTTCGGCACAGCCCGCAAAGCCTGGTGTTCGCATCAGCGCCGCTATCGAAGCGCCCGTAGTGGTCGGCATCTTGCGGCCGATTGTTCTCTTGCCCGTCGCATCGCAGGCTTGGACCGAGGAACGAATGAACGCCGTGCTCCTGCACGAGTTCTCGCATGTGCGTCGGCGCGACGGCCTCGCGCTGTTTGCCGCTCAGCTCGCTTGCGCACTGTATTGGTTTCAACCACTCGCTTGGATCGCGCGCAATCGGCTGCGTCGCGAATGCGAACTGGCCGCTGATGAATCCGTGATCGCCGCGGGGCTTCGCCCCAGCAGCTACGCACAGCACCTGCTCGAGATCGCGCGGGGTCTCGTGCCCGTTGGCGGAATCGCCATGGCAGCGCGCCCCTCCGAGCTCGCCCGCCGGATTCAGGTGCTGGTCGGTCGAGAGGGTTTGCCCTCGCCGTTGACACGCGCGCACGCGGCGTTGTTCGGCGTACTGGCCGCGATCGTACTCGGCTCCGTCGCCTGCGTGGGCGCCGACACGAAGGCGAGCGCGAAACCCGCGCTCGCAGCGTCGCCAATCGCGTCCTCCAACAAAGGCGTGGACGCGCGTTTCCAAGCCATTGTCGACGAGGAATCGCGTCGCCTCCACGAGCAATGGAACGCCGAGCGCGTCGCAATCCTCATTCTCGACCCGCGCACGGGCACCCTGCTCGCCAATGCCGACGACGCGCCCGGCAAACCCATCGTCCCAGCGTCCACCATGAAGCCGCTCGTGATTGCAACGGCCTTGGACGCCGATCTGATCACCCCTGAGCAACGCTTCGACTGCGGTAATGGCTCGCGTAGCTACGGCTCGCTCGTACTGCGCGACGGCGGCGAATACGGCACGCTCGACGTCGGCGAGCTGCTCGCCGTTTCCTCGAATGTTGGCGTATCGCGCATCTTCGACGTCCTCGGCGGAGAGCGTATGGGCGACGGCCTAAGACGATTCGGCGTCGGGGCGCCCGCAGAAATTCCCAGCGCGAGCATGCAAGGCGCAGTCATCGCCATCGGAGCCGGCAGCACCACGACGCCACTCGCGTTGGCCTCCGCGTACGGCGTCTTCGCCAACGACGGTCTGCTCGCAAGCTCGGGAAACACGCCCGGTGAGCGCATCATCAAAGCCTCCACCGCAAGCACCGTCCGCAGCTTGCTCGAAGGCGTAGTGACTCGTGAACGCGCGACCGGCAAAGCCGCTGCGGTATCCGGCGTGCGCGTCGGCGGAAAGACGGGCATGGTCGACGAGGAGGACTGCGGACGTTGCCCACAGGGTACCGGCACCTTCGTGCACTTCGTCGGCATCGTGCCGATCGATGCGCCGCGTTGGGTGATTTACGTCGGCGTCGGGAACGCGAAAAAAGAGGGAACCGGCGGAAGCATCGCCGCGCCCGCGTTCAGTCACATTGCGACACGCGCGCTCTCGCTCTAGACGCGCTGCTTTCGCCGCACAAGGGTGATAGATCAGGCCACCCATGTCTCTCTACGATCAGACCATTCCGCAATTCAAAAACACCCTCACGCAGCTCGACAAGTGGCTGGATGCCGCCGTGGCCTACGCCAAAGCCAAGTCATTCGAACCGGCCGTGTTGCTCAATTCGCGCCTCGCTCCCGATCAGTACCCGCTCGTTCGTCAGATCCAAGCGGTGTGTGACGCCGCCAAGTTCACGGCCGCGCGCGTGACCGGCAAAGAGCCGCCGAAGCATCCCGACACCGAGCAGACCGTAGAAGAGTTGCGCACGCGCATTCGCGCAGTCCAAGAGTACCTCGGCAGCTACAAGCCGGAAGATTTCGCAGGCGCGGAGACCCGCCAAGTGAAGCTGCCGTGGCTCGAGGGCAAGTACGTGCTCGGCGTCGACTACGTGAATCAGCTGCAATTGCCGAACTTCTACTTTCACGCCACGCTCGCCTACGAAATCCTCCGCCACAACGGCGTGCCGCTCGGCAAGACCGACTACATCGGTCACGTGAATCTTCACTGAGTCGCCGCAGGATTCTGCGCCGCGCGGGAGCTGCCCGACCTCATCCTTGCAGCTCCCGTCGCCGAAGCGCATAGTCGCGCGCGCACATGGGCACGAAGTGGCTGCTGATCGCTCTGCCTCTGATCGTCATCGGAGTGCTCGCTCAGTCGGCTCTTTGGGTGCCGAGCTGCGATAACCAGACCAAGGGCAACCCCGCGCGGCTGCAGACCTTTTTGCGCTCGGAACTTTCCGACGCCAAGACCTTGAACTCGGTCATCTACGTTCACGCGACCGCGGCCGACGTGGTTGAGAACAACATCTCGGAAGGACTCGTGGTTGCCGACGAGAACCTCAAACTCGTCGGGCAGCTCGCCGATCACTGGCAGGTGACCGAGGACGCCTATGTGGCCGCGCTACCAGAGAGAACATTGCCCGATGGTCGCCCGGCCACCGCGGTTCACGTTGCATCGTTGATCGAAGCGGCTTGGAAGGATGCGAAGCTCGGAGGCATCGAGTCGAGCATCCAAGCGGTGGAACCCGTCGCTGCTGAAACTCGCACTCAGGTCGAGACCACGCTTATCCCAGGAACCAAGGGCAAGAAGACACCGCTCGACGTCGAGCTCAGCATCGCGGTTCCAGAGCGGGTGAAGATCCGCCTGTCCAAGGTCGAGTCACAGCTGTTCGAGAAGCTCGAACCGATCTTGGGCGCAGGCTATTTTCAGGGCTTTCCGTTCACGGATCACATCAAAGCCAAAAAGACCGAGCAGCTTCAATACCTGACTGAAAAGCTACCGGAGTTGCTGCGGATCGGTGAACACAACCCGATCGTTACGTTCTATTTGCGCCCCGGTGTTCGCTGGCATGACGGTGTGCCGTTCACCGCGGAGGACGTGAAGTTCACGTACGAAGCTTTGGTGAATCCGCGCAACGCTTCACCACGCGCGTCGTCGTACGAAGGAATCAAGTCGGTCGATGTGTTGAACGACCTGACGGCGCGCGTGACGTACAAACGTCTGTACGCGCCCGCGATCCTCGACTGGCAGATCCCGCTCATCCCCAAGCACTTGTTGGATGATGCCGCTCTGCAGCGAGAGATGGCCAAAATGTCGCTCTCCAAAGAAGCTCGTGAAACCTTCTCGATTCGCAATTCGGAGTTCAACCGGGCGCCGGTTGGCACCGGTCCGTTCCGCTTCGCCGAATGGCGTCCGGAGGAGTTCATTCGCTTGACGCGCAACGACGACTACTGGGGAAGGAAACCCGAGTATCGTGAAATGTTCTTCCGGATCATTCCGGACTTGTTGACCACAGAGCTCGAATTTCAAGCAGGCGCTCTGGATCGTTACGACGCGCAACCCCACCAAGCGGCGCGCTACCGCAAGGATCCGGCCTATCACGTGCTCGATCGCCGGCGTGGCTACTTCACGTACATTGCCTACAACGCGCGCCGCCCGCTGTTCGCGGACGTACGCGTGCGACGCGCGCTCGGCATGGCCATCGATGTCGAGAGCATCATCAAGTACGTGCTCTCGGGCGAGGGCAAGCGCTCCACCGGTCCGTTCTATTCGACCACGCCTTTCAACGATCCCACGGTCGCGCCGCTGCCTTACGATCCCGCAAGGGCAATCGCGCTGCTCGCTGAGGCCGGCTGGAAAAAGAATTCGCGCGGAGTGCTCGAGAAGGACGGCAAACCGTTCCAGTTCACCCTGGTTGCCAGCAATCCCCAGCGAAAAGCCATCATGGCCATCGCCCAAGAAGCCTGGAAGAAGCTCGGCATCGAGTGCAAAATTCAGCTGGCCGAATACACCGTCTTCATCGAAGACGTTGTCCATGCGCTCAATTTCGACGCCATCGTGCTGTCTTGGGTCGGTGCAGATCTCAATCCGGATAAGTACCAACTCTGGCACTCCAGCCAGACCGGTCCCTCTCAACTCAACTTCTCCGGCTATAAGAACCCGCGCGTCGACGAGCTGATCGTGCGCGTTCGTGATGAATACGACTTCGATAAGCAAGTCGCGCTCACGCACCAGATCCACCGGCTAATCGCGGCGGATCAACCGTATACGTTTTTGTTCGAGCCGAGCGAACCGGTCGCGCTCGACAAGAGAATCGTCGAGGTGACTCGCGGAGCAGACGGCAATGAGAGTTACCGAAAGATCGAACCGACGGCCTACGGTGAGGTCGATCGTCGGTTTTCCCAATGGCGAAAGCTCGCGTCGGAGCCCGTCTATGCTCCGTGAGTGCGTACTCGCCGGAGGCCGCCGCTGATGTGGCGCTTCCTCGCACGGACGATCGTGCAGCGCTTGCTGCTCCTGGTCGTGATCTCGATCGTGTCGCACGCGGTGATTCACCTGGCGCCGGGTCAGCCCAGCGAGGTGGACGTGATGAACCCGATGATGAAAGCAGAGGATGTCGCGCGCATCCGCCAATCCTTCCACCTGGACGAGCCGATCTACCTGCAATACGTGCACTGGCTCAAAGATTTGAGCACCGGCGAGCTCAGATCTTTCCGTGATGGTTTGCCGGTCATGCCCAAGATTTGGCGGCGCTTTCTGAATTCCCTGCCGCTCTTTTTGTGCACGACGGTGATCGTTTGGACCGCGTCGTTCCCAATCGGCATCCACGCGGCTTTGAAACGCGGCTCGCGCTACGACCGTTCGACGACGTTGCTCGCGTACACGCTAATTTCGATCCCCGGCTTCTTCTTGTCGTACGTGATCATCCTCGGGGTGGTGCGCGTGTTCCATCTGCCGGTGATTGGGCTCGCGACGTTCGGTACGGAGCACGCGAGCGGCGCCGTGCGGCTGATGGACCGCGTCTGGCATCTCGTGATTCCGTCGATCATGGCGGCGCTCACGGGCATCGCCGTGCTCTCGCGCTATGTACGCGCTCAAATGCTCGAGGTGCTCGGACAAGACTACGTGCGCACCGCGCGCGCCAAAGGGCTCGATGAAGACCGCGTGGTCTACGGTCACGCGTTGCGCAACGCACTCCTGCCGTTCGTGACCATGTTTGGCCTGCTCTTGCCGGGGTTGATCAGCGGTTCGGTGATCTTCGAGCAAATCTTCGCCTGGCCAGGGCTCGGCTTGCTCGGCTTCGAGGCCATCATGGCCCGTGATTTCCCGATGATTCTGACGCTGAACTTCGTGGCCGCGGCGCTCACGCTGTTCGGTATCTTGCTCTCGGACATCCTGTACGCCTTGGTCGATCCACGCATCCGGCTCCAATGAGTATTCCCGTCGGCCCCGCCCCAGCAGTCGAAGTCCTCGCCGCGCCACACGCGGATCCCGAGGCGCTGGGCATCGCCGAGACACCCGCGCAGCAACTTTGGTGTTCGTTCCGCCAGGAACGTCTGGCCATGTTCGGCTTGTACGTGCTGTGCGTTTTGAGCGTCGTCGCGTTGCTCGGCAAGCTGCTGACTAGCTGGTGGGTGGTGTTCGATCCGACCACCGTGCGTTTGCCGGACAAGTTGCTGCCGCCGTTCAGCAGCGCATCGAGTACGTTGCCGGCGGAGCTCGTTCCGCCCTTTCACGTGTACCCGTTCGGCACGGACGAGCTCGGGCGCAACGTGTTCGCGCGCATGCTGCAGGGGTCGTTCGTCTCGCTGTCGATCGGAGTGGTTGCTGTCAGTATTTCGCTCAGTATCGGCGTTACGGTCGGAGGCCTGGCAGGCTTTTACGGGCAGCGAAAATTCGGCCCGATCAGCGTCGACTCGTTGTTGATGCGCTTCACCGACGTGGTGCTGTGTTTTCCCTCGTTTTTCCTGATTCTCACCGTCGTGGCCCTGCTCCCGCCCAGCATCTACACGATCATGATCGTCGTCGGCATGACCAGCTGGATGAGCACGGCACGCTTCGTTCGGGCAGAGTTTCTCGCGCTGCGCGAGCAAGACTTCGTGACGGCTGCCAAGGCGCTCGGTTTGCCGGAGTGGCGCATCATTTTCCGGCACATGATTCCGAACGCGATGGCACCGGTGCTCGTGTCTGCGACCATCAACGTCGCGCACGCGATCTTGACCGAATCCGCGTTGTCGTTCTTGGGCTTCGGCGTGCGACCCCCGTACGCCACCTGGGGCAACATCTTGGCCGATGGTCGCGCGTACATCTTCGATGCGCCGTGGTTGTTCTCGATCCCCGGCGCGGCCATTCTGTTCGTCGTGCTCGCGTTCAATCTAGTCGGTGAAGGGCTGCGCGACGCGCTGAACCCGAAATTGCGAAAGCGCGTCGGATGACCGCAACCTCCGCTGATCCGCTGCTAGCCGTTCGCGATCTGCGCGTCGAGTTCGCGACCGACGCCGGTCCGTTGCCGGCGGTGCGCGGCATCGATTTTAGCATCGCACCCGGTGAAATCGTGGCTTTGGTCGGCGAATCCGGCTCGGGAAAGTCAGTCACTGCGATGTCGGTCATGCGCTTGACCGAGGGGCGCATCGCCGCCGGCAGCATTCACTTTCAAGGGCGCGATCTGGCAAAGATCCCCGAAGTCGAAATGCGCGACCTCCGCGGTGGACAGATCGGCATGATCTTTCAAGAGCCGATGACCTCGCTGAACCCGGTCTTCACGATCGGCCGGCAAATCGAGGAAGTGTTGATCCTGCATCAGCGCATGAACGCGCGAGATGCGCGCGCGCAGGCGCTCGAGCTACTTCAGCGCGTCGGCATTCCTGCGCCCGAGCGCCGCCTCGCGCAATATCCGCACGAGCTCTCGGGCGGCATGAAGCAACGCGTGATGCTCGCCATGGCCATCGCGTGTCGTCCGCGGCTGCTCATCGCCGACGAACCAACGACCGCCCTCGACGTCACGATCCAAGCCCAAATCCTCGAACTATTGCGCTCATTGCAGCGCGAGTTCGGCATGGCCGTGCTGCTCATCACGCACGACCTGGGCGTCGTCGCGCACTTCGCCGAGCGCGTGCTGGTGATGTACGCCGGCAAAATCGTCGAACAAGGCTCGGTGCGCGACATCTTCAAACGCGCTTCACACCCCTACACCCAAGCACTCCTTGCCGCGTTGCCCGACCCCAAAAATCCCGGCAAACGCCTCGCCGCAATCCCCGGCCGCGTCCCATCACCGTCCATGCTGCCCCCCGGCTGCGCATTCTGCGCCCGCTGCCCCCACACCTTCGACCCCTGCCCCACGCGCCAACCCCCCCTCTTCAAAGTAAGCGAATCCCACCAAGCCGCCTGCTTCCTAAGAGAGTGAATGGGCGCCCGCGATCCAGCAACGCACCTCGAAGAAAGCGTCGTTCCGCACGCGTTGCGAGCCACAAAGTCGCGCTCGTTGGCTCGCGATCGAACCGAAAGACTCCCAGCACACTCCCAGAGGGCCGCCAAGTCGCCAAGCCGCCAAGCACCTAAGTGACCCGGCGAAACGAAGTGCACCGCGAGACTCAAAAGAAGTTTGGGGTCGCGTAGGAGGGCGTGACTCGAGATATGTGCAACCGGGAAGATAGGTGACGTTTCTGACCGGGCACATGGGTGACAGGTTAGTGAGCAGCCGGAGGGCTGGCGGGGGTGATCGGAGTGAAGTGATTGCAGCGGGGTTCGATGTACCCG
>Ga0164309_10000187_pt1 | contig 37852 bp, 63 predicted proteins | sample Whisoiple_247_MG_FD_109984 | JGI IMG/M metagenome (GOLD analysis project Ga0164309, IMG submission 109984) | Soil microbial communities amended with fresh organic matter from upstate New York, USA - Whitman soil sample_247_MG | ecosystem: Environmental > Terrestrial > Soil > Unclassified >... | reverse complement strand
GCGACTTTTTATAATGTCTATTAATTGATTGTACCAGGGCATCATTCAGATCATCATGTGCTCCATTGGGGAATTTAAGGATACCCTGTTCTTCGTGGTTATACAATGTCTCTAATAGGTCCTCAGCAATATAAATAAACCCAGCCTCGGCCCTGGGCGTTACTAACTTCGTCCTGGCTGTTTTATCACCTCCTACTACCTGTACCTCAAGCGCTACTATGCCCATTGATTTTAATGCCTGTTTCGCGCTCTTTCCACTTGCCTTAGCCTCAATATGATGTGGCCCCTCTCTCAATGACATGTAATGAATAAGCTCGGGAAATTCCAGCTTTTTGAATCCCAAATCGTAAATATATTGGTTGTTTCCTACTTTCCCGCTTGATACATATGCAGATGCATCGTTTTTCTGATCTTCCGTATAGGCTGTGTCCCAATCAGATCCACAATCTGTCATAGAAGAGCGCTCGGGCATTTGATTGCGCGGGATTGGCTTTAACCATTTCTTCCAGATGCCGCCATCTTCTGGGGCAGTAAGTTGAAGTACCTGATTCGCGTAGCCATATGAACCCAGGTCCTCATTCATTTTATCTAATGCGTCCTGGTCAAGCCTATTAACATCTAATAGACCATCGATGTAATATTGCACCCAATCTACTGGAGAAACAACTGTTTTAGGCGTAATCTTCCCAGGCAAACAAATGTGATTAAGGCGCTTCTTCTTTTTTAACCATATGCCGGCTGGGTCTTTCTCATGTAGCCGTTGCATTACCATGATAGTCAGTGACCTTTTCTTGTTCGTCTTCCTGGAAGATAGCGTGCGGCTAACAAAACGAGAAGCGTTTTCAAGGGCCTTACCGTCATGTACATCAGCACTCTGAGGGTCTATTGGGTCATCAATGATGATAATATCACCATGCATTCCCGTAACTCTTCCCCCAGTCGAGGTAGTGAATCTTTCTCCATGTTTTGTGTTTTTAAAGTGTGTTTTCCCGGCCTGATCCTTCTTCATTGTAATGAATCCTGGGTAATAGCGCTGGTACTTCTCTGATAGTATGATATCTCTTGTTTTTACTGCATGTGCAGTAGACAGATCATGAGAATACGAACTACTGATAATCCTGGCAGATGGCGTGCGTGTCCATATCCAAGCATTGAGTATTTGCGTAACCAGCGTACTTTTACTCGTTCCCGGGGGCACATTTATCAGAATATCATCCTGTGATTCCCCACGCTCCCATGTCTCAATAGCGGCTTGTATGTGATCACATATTTTATCTATATGCCAATTTGGTATTAATTCCCCAGCTTCTATTACTTCCCAAAACTCTTTAAAGAACTCCTTTAAATATCGCTTACACAGCTCCGCTTTCGCCCTCTCCGGCATTATCTGAATTTGACGCTGCTGCAATCTCTCGTAGAGCTTCATCGCTTAGTTTTGAGTAATCAATCACATCTTTCTTTACAGTAACGCTTCCGGAATTTTCCACCTCTTTCCGATCAACAAGCCCGTTAATCCTGGCCACAATATTCTGTTGATACAATCCTGCAGCTGCTCCTGAAATTTGCTGATTCGATATACCGTCCTCTATCGCGTGTAAGACGGCTACAAATTCTGGACAATGCTGCTGATTTCTGAATTTCTTCCACCAAGCATATGAGGCCCCTATAAACAAACAAAAGCCTTGCATCGTCATTGGAAGTGGCTTTTTCCTGATGATATACACAGCATCTTTGCCAACCCAATCCTCAATTTCTATTGGATTGTCTTTGCAGTATTGGCAATAATCCTGGAATTCCTGCCATAATTTCGCATGATCGTCTTCCGTATACAACACAGGTCGTCCCACCTTGATATGTCTCCAAAAATCGCCTCCTATGGTTTCTCCTGCCATGTTATTCCGGTTTAGTTATCCATTGATACATCGCCTCCGCATCCTTGACAGGGTCCGTACATTCAAGAGCCATTTTCATTATTTCCAGCTTCAATGCAATCCGCTCAGACTTTTCAGCATGCTTTTCAGCACTTTCAAATATGTTATAGAAATTTCTCTTCTCGCTGGCATAATCATTTGATTCATGCTTTTTCTGATTTGATGATGCCCATTCATCCATGTATGGTTGTGCCATAATATTATATTTTAAGTAAATGTAATTAATTTAAATGAAGTAGCCCACCCGTAGAGACGAGCAGGCTATTTTCATCCATTGTTTGTTAACCCCAAAAGTAGATTATGCTGGATTCGAACCAGCGGTGAGCATTACCCCACGATTCAAATATGATCCGCCTTAAACCACTCGGCCAATAATCCATCATTTCAATTAAATACAATATTAACCTTATTAGCTGGCCAGTACACAACTGGTAATACATTTCCAAAACGATCTGTAAATGACATTCTATAAAATAATTCCCCTGTAAATACATCCTGTATTACGTCAGTTCCAGTGCTTTTCACGCGTAAACCTACAACTGATTGAAACGAACTTTCCCATTGCTGCGGGTAAAAGTTGTATCCAGAATAGTCCTGCAATATTACTATTGTTCCAGCTGGTATTGATGCCACTGGTTCTTTTGCTGGATTAAAGAAAAATGATAAAATAGTAAAAATTAATAGTTTCATATACTTAAATTAAAATTGTTGTGTGTGCGGGATTCGAACCCGCGTCTGTTCTTATCCGAATGAAATCCGGTAGTGTTACTATGTTCGGCCACTCTACCAACACACAACTTAACGCAATATAGGCTGAATCCTTATTCCACGTATATGCGTGCTTTTTTAACGACTTTGTGCGGGCCGTAAACAAGCAGAACAACATCTACCGCCGTGAGCGTTTCAGGATTCGAACCTGCATTTCCTGGGTATGAGCCAAGCGTTTTTCCATTAAACTATAAGCCAATTTGTCGGTCTATTCCCGACTGTCCATCAAATCAAGTAATATGAACGAATTACACCCTTTCAATGTAAAACATATCCTATTTAATCAATCCATATAATAAACGGCTTATGCCGGTTCCTTAAAGATGAGTCCCAAGTTTATACCTGGGACATTTATTTCATCATATCCTATGAAAAACCAAAACAAAATCTTATTAAAAGCAAACCGGGGGGTACACCCGGTTTGCTTGACTAGCTAACACGTACCTAAAATCCAATACATTAACTCAACGTTATTGTTTTTGCTTGTGATCAGGCTCACTCTGCTGTAAAGCCTACGCGTACACCGTAATAATATACCCAGGCAACAAGCGATTGTGTACAATAAAGCTGAAGCAACACAATTCTACGGCACTGGATAATAATTTATAATGATTTCAATGAACTTTCAAAGTTATAAAGAGGGTAAATACCCTCTTTGTTTTTCCCTATACCTATTAAAGAATCTCAAGTATGTTCCACAACATCCGTTTATCAATTCAAAGATAGGTAGAACATTTGATACCAGCAAATTTATTTCAGTATTATGTTTAGAATTTTCAATTGTCTTTTCCAATCGGCGATATCGTATGCCTTTAATAGCTTATCATAAGCCTTTTTAATGCCTGCATCTTTTAAGTCCGGTTCTTTCTTCATCCCGGCAGCAGCTCTATTGGCCCAAAGAAGATCATACGATCTTTTCTCTGCTGTGCTAATTTTCACCATTAACTCCCGGCGCTGTCGTTCCATGTTTTCAGGTGTCATAGTCTCAATAGCCTGTATGCAAAAATTATAAAGCTCCTGCCTGTCCCTCCATCCTTGCGCTTTCTTTTTCTCTCGCAAGGCGTTCGGCTTATTCTTGGTTGTTTTTGCCAATTCCATTGCAGAAATATGGATACTTGCATTTTCCTCACATTCTGCAATCAGCGTTTTTAACTCTGTAGCGGTGATCATGTGTTTTGTTTTAATATTTCAGTGTCTGATTCAAGATGTAGTTTAACCAATTGCTTCTTTGCCCATTTACAGAATTCGGGATCTTTCGTGAATCGTGGCGTTTGTGATTCCGCCCATTTCTTAGACACCTTAATTGTAATCACTTTAGGGTCACAAAACAGCGGAACGCATGAAGTAGACTTTAAGGTACCATCACTGGCATATCTATATTTCGAGTAGAAGCAATATGAGGTTTTACAATTCATTTTTTATCTGTATAAAGTCTATATTTTATACATCCCTTCCCGTCATCCTCTATCAGGAATCCATATCCACCAGCAGCATTTACCTCCCTTAAAAAATCCTTTTGTTCATCCGATAATACGTCTCCACGCCTTTTAACTTCACCTGCGAAAAACGCACCTGGGTTAACATGAAATTGAGTGGCAAAACCTATTAAGTCGGATTGTCCTTTTTTGCCTATAAAACCACGTCCGCGAACTGGCACCTGATTTTGGCGCCATACATTATATCCCCTGGCATTGAAATATTCAATCGCCATTTTTGTCAGCTGATTAGCTGTTAATTCCGGAAATACCTGTTCAATTACCTCTGAAATGTGTTTTGTTTTTGACATAATTCATTTTTTAAATGTTTCGTAAAGTCTCTTTCTAAAATTCATTATCTTGAAATAGTTTTCAATGTTACCATATATAACATATATGTATGGTAGAAAATTAGGCGTTTTTGGTCTACTCCTGAATCTCTTAAAACGCCTCCTAAATCTCAATAGCTCCGCTTTATTCATAGAAATACATTGTTTCAGGATCAAAGTTTAGATCTAAAGTTATTGGCTCTCCATTACGATGCTTTTCAAGAATAAGTTGTGCCTGCCGTTCGGTACTATTGCCAAATTGGTCCGTTAAAATACCTGATTTCCAATCTCTATGGAGTATTATAAATAGATCAGCGTCCTGTTCTATGGCGCCGGACTCCCTGGCATTGCTCATTCTTGGTCTCTTATCTGCCGTTTTTTCGCTCTCACGGTTCATTTGGATCAGCACTATAATGGGGATACCAAGCTCCATTGCCAACAACTTAAAACCACGGCTCATTTTTGATACCGCTTGCTCCCTGGAAAATGATTTTTCATCGTCCTCCATCAGTTGCAAATAATCTATCATAAGTAGTTTCAATTTTCCACGTTTTTTAAGTTTTATTGCCTTTGCCCTGATATCAGATATTGAAACATTCGTTTTATCGCTAATTTGGATAGGCAAATTTGCCATATCTCCCATTAAGTGGTATAATGTACTTACTTGATCCTGATCATTGAATTTTGACCTCCAAATACGCCAAAATTCAATTTGTGCAAAACTTGATAGCATCCGACCCCCAATTTGCTCCACAGGCATTTCTAATTCAATGATCCCGGTATCGTGTCCGGCGCGTGCTGCAGCAATTGCAATTTCTACCGCCAATGCCGTTTTCCCCACTGAGGGTCGGGCGCCAATGATGATCACCTGTCCTGGCTGCCATCCTCCTGTGGCACGATCCAGCGTATTAAATCCCGTCGGGATGCCCATCATGTCTTTACCTGATACCCTATCCATGTGCATTGCAAGCCTATGCATGACTGTGCTTATATCCATCCAGTCATCGGTCGTCTTCAGTGACAATACATCCTGTATGCGCCGTTGCACGTCTAACGCTCTTGCAACCGTGTCCATCTCTCCGTCTTGAGATCCTGCGCCCATTTGGATGATAAGCAATTCACGTTTTGCGTAATACTCCCGCAGATAAATGCAATGCTGCTCTAGATGACCAGTTCCCACTACGTCCCTGGTAAGGCAAGTTAAGTAGTAAGGAATATTATCAACTCCCTGAATTTCAATTGATTTCCTATGAATTTCAACACAAATACTAATTATATCTAATCCCAATCCACGCCCCCACATATCTGATATTATATTGAATATCATCATATTAGCATTCTTGAAAAAGCACTCCGGTGTTAAAAGCCCTCTAATTCTTGGGAAAGCATCCGCTTCAAGCATACAAGCACCGAGTATTGCCCCTTCCAGATCATAAGAATAATGTATATGTTCTTTTAAATGAACAAGTTGCAAATCATTTGTACTTTTCGACAACGTCTTTCGCGTTCGGGATGTTTGTGAGTGGTTTGCCATTGAACATAGGGTTTATCCTGAATAAGGTTTTGTCTTGTTTCTTGAGCCAATTCTGAAAATGAAACCTGAAGTCTTTACTCGTCTTTACCAATTCCCCACCAGATTTCAGGAAGCCAACGAAAGAAGAAAGCGCACTTGATATCTGGAATTCAGTCATTTTGTTTTCGCGCATGACATGCTCAACAAAATTTATTTTGTCAGACAATGCATCCGTCATTAAAACATCGATACTTTTCAGTGTTTCATTCAGGTGAATTACCGGCGTTTTATTTTCAGATGCAACGCCTATATTATTTTCTAAATTAGAATTATATAGTATTGTAGTATATAGGGGGGCTGAGCAGCCCCTCGTCAGCCCCTCGTCAGCCCTTAAACATATTTGTAAATCATCAGTTATTAAATTATACTTTTTTAACTGTGTTATAACAGATTTTGTAGCGTTATCTGTCCCTTTTAGTTCCTTGTAATGGAATTTTACAAATGAAGGGATGAACCATTTTTGACCATTGTCTATAACTATAATCTTAGTTTGTAAAAGAATAAGCGCTTTCTCCCAATCGATTACCATATCATTACCGATCTTTATTTGTGCTATATCCTTGTCTACGTCCCAAATACCGGCATGATTACATTCATCACATAGATAAAGCCAAAGCAGCTTGTAAGCCCCAGGCAAGCCCCTCATGAACCCCTTATTCCACTTCAATGTATCTGTGAGTCTATTCGCCATATTTTTTAATTTCATCTGAAATAAAAGCCGCAATTTCTTTCCAGTCTTCAAAAGCTATTATCGTAAAAAAATCATCTTCCTGATTATTGATGCATATTCCATCGGAAGATGCAAAAATCTCTATAGAAGAATTGCTTTCGTCTATTGGATGTATAAGTTTTATGTTTTTAATTGGCATAAGTTTACTTTAAGCGGTGAACATTAATGCTATTGTCTGTCGTTCTACATGCCGTCTCCCAATCTAGTTTATTCCTAGTCTTGTATATTGAAATTGCATTGCTAACGGCTCTTAATGCAGTTATTTTGTCTTTATATCCACTTATTGGAACTATAAGCGTATGTCCTGGCAACAATTCATGAAATGGATATCTGGGAGGGCGCCCACGAGATGATTTTGTGAATTGAGGAATAATATTTGATTCTATGTTCATATAAATATTGTTTGTTTTATCAAATGTAAACAAATTATTTAAAATAAAAAGGGGCGAACCCCTATTTTATTCCTCAATTTCTATTTCGTGAATTAATGTATTTGTGCAACTGATTGCTTTTATAAAATCTTCAACTACACGCTTATTGATAAAAAGTCCGCTAGTCCCTCGGGTATTTTCCAGGGAAATATCCCATGAAGCAAAATAATATTTAACCTTTTTCGGTTTCATTACAATATCGCGTGGATGCTCTGTGTCTCGTTTGTCAAAACTGCCATTTGGTAGATGGCTAGTAAATGATCCATCCCACGCCAATGCATGGATAGGGAAAATCAATCCATCATGTTCATAATAATGCATATCCAATATCTCTTTTCCATCGCGATACATTACCTCATCTCCTGTCCTCCAACGTGCCAAATCAAATGATTTTAGAGTGATCATTGTTATTTTTTTGAGTTAATTTATGTAGTGTGTTTGTTTTTGATGGTGCTGTATGTGACTCGTACCAATTAAGCCATGTTATAACGTAATCCATTCCTTGAGGTGCCAGTATGTATGAATAACACCATGCCGTAGTTTTCCATCCCCACCATTTCTTGCGTTGCTTCAATACGCATTTGTCAAACCACATAGAGGGCAGATACAAGGATTCAATATACCTCACACTTGGCTCATCTTGTTTGAAAATCCATTTCATGTTAAACGGTCTGCGATTGTGAAACAAAAGAAGCGATCTCTAATTTCATTGGTGGTTGAAGCTCTCGGAATGCCTTTGCATCATACCATTCACGCTCACCAAATTGATCCAATTTTGGATATTCCAATAATGAGATGTATTTTATCCCAGCCTCTATTTTAATTCCGTCCACAATACTTAATTCTTTATATTTTGGGCCATAACCTTCGTCATATCCGGTATGTTTTTTATATTCTTCCCATGGGGAAAGTTCCCAGTAATTAAATGAGTTTAAACATTCAACTAATGATCCCTCTGTCATTTTTTAGTGTTTAGATAGTTTGCGATTGTGAGATGATTAATTCCAGGTTTATTTCCATTGGCCGTTGAATTTCACGGAAAAACCCTCTTTGATATCCAACTCTTATCCCTATAACAGGATGTATTTTGTGCCATTTTTCAGATAATATCACAGTCTCAACCGTATTCCCATCAATTGCTAATCCCGGTATAATATCAGATATTATTAATATTTCTCCTACGGAAATAGGTTCAGCCAATGGTTGCGGCTCTCCATATACATAGGCGTAGCCATCGCTTGGATATATTACTTCAACTAATGATCCTACTTGCATTGTTTTTTATTTAAATGGTTAAGAAATTCTCTTGCCAATTCTACTTTTACTTTTATCTCTGCTATTGCTACTTCATCTCTTCTAAAATATTGTTCAATAATACGTTCATTCATCGAGATGTCGTCAAAAATCATAGTGCGCCTCAACTCTTGCTCAGCTTCTTCTAATTGGCTTTCTGGCAGTTCATACTTTAGCCTTCTTACTTCTTTTTCTATTAGAAATTCAGGAGTATTGATTAATCCATATGCCAATATATAGTCCTCTGCATCATCCAAAAACATATATCCTTGTCCTTGCCAAAAGTATACTGGTTCTGGCTTTTCGTCCAATAAATGACGATTGAATGTATGTACATCCCATGAACTTTTCACATCTATCACTCGTTTATGGAGAAATTTAGGTGCTTTGATGCCGACATATATATTTGTCCTGATATCGGGCGTACCAATGAGCCATTCATTCTCTAACTTGACTGTATTTTTGAAATACAATTCGCCTTTAAACTCACTGTAAAGGCTGATATTTTTCTCTTCAACAGCCAATCCCTTTTCAAAATACTTGCTTTTGATATCCTTCGACCGCTTATATTTAGTCGATGAATAAACATCGACTAAATGAATCATTGCGCCCTTAGATAGTTTACCTGGATCGCCTGTCATCAAGTGATATAATGAATGGCATCTAAATTTATGATTAGAGAAATCCATTATAATGAAAGCTCTTTAAGGCGTACAGCCTCATTAAACAAGATTGTTTCTCCTTCTTTAAATTGTTCTACAGGAACGTTGGACACAAATTTCCTAAGCTCCTGTATATTTTCGAAAGTAGTTGTTTCGATGAATTTCATTGTCCGTTGAAATGCCTCTGATTGCTCTTTCTTTGTGGCTTCCTTCCAATTTGCCGGCTCTGGGTCAAACATTTCCTTGACGGTTGATTCGCCATTATTTATGGCTGATACCATCCCGCGTAAAATTGATAACTTTTCAAGGTCTATGTCTTCTACACGCTTAATATCCAATGCCTCACATATTTGAGATTCTTTCACTCCCATTCCTTTCAAATGCTGAATAGCCTTTTCTCTTTTGGCCGGCAATGTCTGTTCTGTCCCGGCAACAAGCTGTTTTGTTTTTTGGTAAATATCATCAACCAGGGCAGAAGGGATTACCTTAAATATTGCATTCCTAAGCGCTATGGCGCATGCGGCATTCCCGGTAATGATTTGCATGTCTTCATTCATGGTAATCATATTACCAGTTTTTTTATTGTCCTTCCACTCATGCTGCAATATTGACCGGCTAACCTCAATCGTAGTTGAGGTATTACTTTCCAGATCATGGCAAATACCCTGCGCGGTGATCTTTTTTCCATCATTTGCAATAATACGAGCACCATATCTTATATTCCCATAAGCCGATGCTACTATCTCCGCAAGCCTCACTGATGGGCCAGCAATTGTCTTTCCTCCACGAGAAAGTGCATATGAACATGATTCAGCGACGTTTTCGCTTATTGTGGCTATTGACATTGCTTTATCAAGAAACGTCTTTGTTGACCTGGGGAAAGCCTTTGCTGTAGATATTTGAATATCTATCTCTGCCTTAGTGATCAGAGACAATGAATCATTGCCTTGTGTTATTACTTCCATTTTTATAGAATTTTATTGTGTGATTAACATTGTAAATGTACTGACATTTTTGATACCAAGCAAATAAAAATGAAGGCGGTCAAGAATAACCGCCCGTTTATTGAAACCTAACTTAGACTATATAATATTTTTGTATGGTTCAAGCGCATCGCAAAGCGCCTCATATTCTGGTATAAGTTCAATTAAGTTATTTTTGTTACACGCATCACATATTTTTGCCGCCGCTTGAACCAATCCAGGCATTGCAAGAATAAGGTGCTTGAAATGTGAATGCCATGCTGCTGCTGTTATATCGCCTCTTTCCCCATAACCATGCATATAGAATATTGCTGAAGGGGCAGCGCACAATGAGTTTATATTCCGGTCTATCCCCATTTTGTCTAATGATTCTACGTCAATCTCAATAAATGAGAGGCGGTCTAATGAGTGATCTTTTAATTTCATAATCTTGCTTTTGAGGCTGCCCATATTGTCAGCGCGGTTAGTGAAATGGTGAACGCTATGCCAGCATAATAATATCTGGTAGCTTTTTTATGGGATAAAAATGTCATTATTTTATATTTTTATATAGTTCTATAAGGAATGCTGAAAATCCCAATCCCAATATAATACAAAAAAGTGCAAAGAAATAAACGCCAACACACAATCCTTTTTCATTAAAAGTCGATATTAGGCCATATACAAATACAGACCATACCATGATCATACAAACACATATTGCGACATATAATAATTTTTCTTGCATGTTTTTTATTTAAATAAATAGGTGGTAATCAGTTTCTTTGATCTTTTGTAATGATTTTAACCGACCCATTAATCGGATAAATAGTCTTTTCATTTGAGTTCTTTTCATGTTTATATTGACTTATAATATCTCTTTTTAAGATCAACCATATAAATATGAATGATGCAGTCCATAAAGCGCCAAATATGATATACATCGAATACATGATAAAAAGTTTAGTCGTTGAAAGATAATTCATATTGCTCCCTTCTATTCTCCAATTCCTCTGACACTCTTGCAGGAATGTCTACATTCTCTTCTATGATTTTACATATCAAGTGGCGTCTAGTAAATGGCATTTCCCTTACTGGATATGCAGTCCCGTCAATTGATAATTCTTCGAGTTCGAAGCAATAATCTTCTCGATCGAGGCAGATTTCAGCCTCAACCTGTTTTCCATTGTCAGATTCAAAACAAACTGTTAGGTACATGTTGCTATGTTTTAATTATTAAAATACCCTATTTCCTTCAGAAATTTAGTAATCCCATCTTTGATTTCGATTTCCTCCTTCTTCGTAAATCCTACCTTATTGTTGTGGCTATCAGTGCCGCGTAACTTATGTCTGGTATATGAAGAATATTTAATCCCTTGTACAAATGCAGGAAAAAAAGAATGCATTTTAATGTACTGTTTCATTTTTTCTATGTTCATTCACGCTGTTTTTAAACTGGCTATATAGATCATGCCAGCCCCCATTTTTAATACCTGTTAAAATCATGGATAAGGGGAGTATTGAGATTGCGATAATTTGTATAAGTGTGTACATTTTATTCAAATTGAGAGGATGAAATTATTATGGACTTCCATTCGGTATTCGCTGAATTAGCGCCAATCTTTATATTCCATGATGGAGGGAATATAGATCGAATCATATTATATGACTTTTCATTAGGCCCAATTGCACCAAAAGGCACTTCTATAAATCCATCCATTATAAAACCACCAAATGGCGTATTTAAATGAAGAATATTTAGCGCATTTTCTAATGCGAATATTTTTGTAGACACGGGATCATCTGACTTGATATTGACTTCTATTAGCGAAACGCAATCGTGTTCATTATATCCGTCAGATACCCTATCATGTATTGCCTTCCATCCAATTGGCAATATATTTTCTATTTTCATTCTCATGTATTCGCGAAGATCATAGTCATTAAGTAGAAATGTTGGCCTGCCTTTTCTTATTGCCCCGACATATATTGTGTTCTTTATTACATGATTCAGTACTTGTTCATTGCTAAATGCATTGTTGTCCATTTGATTCGTGTTTTGTAATACAATGTTACAGACAATTTTGCTACCAACAAAATTTATTTTAATAAAAAGTCCCAGGTAAACACCCGGGACAGTTCATCACTCAATGTAAAACTTATGATTTGACAGGAAAGAGAGTGGCAAGAATACCACCCTCTACACACTATATTCACCATACCCCGCTACGAGTAAGTATTTTTTATGGCCCTATAAGCGATATACACGCCCAAAACAACCAATAATATCGACATTCCAATAATCACCCCTTTATATGTGTTTAGAGTGGAAATTTGTGCCTTTAATGTGGTTTTATCTTGTTCACATATTGAATTCGCTTTTATGGCGGCATCCAGTAGAAAGCCTCGATTATCGATGCTATCGCGTGCCATCTGTAATGCAGCCTGATCGATCACCATATTTGTTTTGGTGATCACCTTTTCAACGGTGTGATACCTATCGATATAATAAATTGAATCGCCATTATCTGAAACGCGTACGGTATCCTGGCGCGTCATCCATAAAAAGGCCGTGTCTATCTTAACCGTTTCAGTATGAATAGTATCACAAGGAAACATTTTCCTGGCATCTGCCAATAACTTAATGCGGGCGGCACGTTCTTCATATGCCTTTTCCTCCGGCGTCTGCTTCGTTGTGCGACATGCAAGCCAACAAAATATGAAACACATTATTGCGCATGCCGACCAATTAAAGTTTTTATACATAGCGGGTTTTGGTTTATTGTTGTTTTTTAATCTCATTAAAGGCAAACTTAGCCAGCAATACAATTGCTTTATATGTATAAAGAATAATCACATCTCCGAACCGGCCAGCGCCGAATACGGCCAATGCTTTGACAAAATCATTTACATGATAATGTTCGCATCCCCACCAGACCACCCAAAAGGCTCCCATGGCTAAAAGAATCTCATACAATGCTATTTTCATTGTCAATTTTTTTCTTTTACTGATATGGCTCATTTTTAATGCCACACCAATAACTAAGCCGGGAATAAATAAAACTAATTTTGCTGCTATTTCTTTAAATCCTTCTTCGATTTGTTGCATTGGCGATAGTATGTAAAAACGCAGGTAACAATCACAACAGTAGTAATAATCCCTGGTTTGTAGGGTGTAGCGGGTGTTTTACTGAAAAATTCATCATATACGTTGAATATGCATAGCCAAACGGCAATATTACCTATCATGGCATCAAACAACGATATGGCTTGAAATCGTTGGCGGAATACCCAATAAAGGAGGCCCAATGAATATAATCTATCATATCCAGCCCCAGATATAAGCTTCCATTCATAAAATTGGCTTGCCGCCCAGAAAGACAGCAAGCCAACGGCTAACAAAAAAGTTAGTATATGGTCTTTAGTGATCAAGGGCGTGGTGGTTTAGTCCCTCCGCCAACAACATCTACATCGCCATCAGTAGCGGCCTCATCATTCGATGCTGAATTTTCTATTACCTCATTAGAAGATTCCGTAGCGGGCAAAATTGTAACCTCATAATTGTTTCCTATTTCAAAGGAAGGTACAGGCGAATCCGTCACATTTTCCATGAGGATTTCAAATAACGCCTGTGTCATTGTGATTTTGAGTTTCATCAGTTTGTGTTTTCTTTTTAGAAATAGTGCCAACAGCGGCACCTGTGAAAAATGATACTATGGCAATCAATATATTAGTAAATGATGATGAATGCGCATCCGCAAACCTAATACTTTTCTCTGGTATAGATAAAAATGTAATACCAAAATCATATATCAATATAATTGCTGATAAAACTACCAGGAACCAAAATATCATTCTAAAATGATAGTCTTTGAAATCCATGTTAAATACTCAATTCGGTTCCTGTAGGTGTGCTATATGCAGGGGAGCCAGCAATATTATTTGTAATGATACGACACCATTGCCTGGCCTTAATTAGGCCAAACACAGTTACGCTACCCGTTGTTCCAGGATTCACTAAGCCGGCTGCTAATCCACTTTGTGCTGACATGATGGTTGTCCAAGTAGTACTATCTGGCGATACCTGCAAAAGAATCTGTCCTGTCATTCCAGCAACTAGCGTAGAAGACGTAGTAATTACTACACTATACCCAACGATGCAATCACGCTGTGCATTTGGCTGGAATCCAGTAGTAAATGCACGAGTGGTAATATTTTGAGCCGCAGCAGTATGATAGGCTGTGCCCTTGAAGGATAGAACGCCTAAAATAGCTAATCCGATGAATACGCCCACAGATAAGATAGAGATTTTCATATAATTTATTTAATATATCCAATAATTGGTTCCATCATCATGAAACGTCAATGCGTCCTTGTAAGAACTAATTACCACAGATCCACCATCATCTATATTAGCACCTCCCGAAACAACGACCGTAACGGTTGCGGCATTATTACTTATCTTCTTTACATGGCACAAACGGCCCTGGCCTCCCGTAGTGGCCACAGGCGCAAACAGCGTAATTGTACAGTTAGCGCTGTTGTTTACATTTATGTATAGGTCAGACGCTAATACCGTATAGTCTCCCGTAACGGTAGTAGTGGTATTTTGCAATATGGCTCCTGCCGTAGACAATCCTGTAGCAGCCTGAAGCGATCCCCCAGCTATAATACCAGCAGCTGAGGTAATCGTATTGCCAGTATTCAAAGAGCCTGCAATCGTAGCATTTCCTGTACGGCCAATTGTAAACGCATTTGATAAGAATGCCCCGGATGTGTTGTATGATCTTAAAAGAAATGTACCGCCAGCGTGGAAAGGGCTACCCCCAGGCGTACCAGTAACGCCTAATGACCATAATTGTTTTGTGGTATCTATAGCATCTCTGCCCATCGTAAAATATCGTTGGAAAGCTGCATTATCTGCATTCACTCCAACAAATCTTGATCCTGCACCCACTCCGTTTATATTGAAATTTGCGGGCTGCGTAAAGAAAAATTGATTTCGGATACTATTATTTAGTACCGATCTTACGCTATCCTCTGTGGCAATTGCCTTTATGATATTGCCCGGAAAACGAGCAAACATTTTAACCGAATCGGTGCGCATCCAAAACTGCCCAATACTGTCTTTGTTTGTGGCAAACGTACGATCAGTGTTCAACACAGGCATTTTAGCGGTTGAATCTACATACATCCGATTTGGATTCATATTCGCCTGCTTTGTGAACGTAGGCGATTGTGCAAAAAGCGAAAAAGGTAAAAAAATTGATATGCTGATTATCAGCATTTTAATGTTAATGAACTTCATCATATAGTGTGTATTTTATCCAATAGGCGCCCATCCAGTAGTGCTATTCCCGGATTGTTTTACATATAATGTTTCACCTGGATTGCCATCAATCCGGCTCCAAGTTGACCCAGGCATTGCTGCTATAACTCCTTCCGGATTACCAGTGCCAGACACTCTCTTAACACCATTTCTATCGACAGTGCCGGAACCATCCGCCAGAATAGTCAACAAAACCGCTGCTGTTCCATTAACGAATTCTACCGGCACGTTATCAGATATGGCAATTTGCGCCCGGGTGCCAGTCATTTGAATGAAAGCAAAGTCGGTTCCAGATTCCCTGGCCGCCCTGATCATGACCAACGCAGCACCACTATTTGCAGATACCTCGACATCAGCAACAGGACCGTCTGCTCCTGTTATCCGCACCGCCATACTATTTGTAGTGATGGCTCCCTCATCCGTTACCTGCTGCAACGTTGGTACTTCGTCCGTACTACCGGTCCTGTGCCACGCTGCCCCATCCCACCAAATTGTACCCGGCCCGGCCAATGGCTCTACAGTCCCAGTGGCATCATATGCAAATTGTCCTTCCCTCAAGCCATCCAGACCATCCCATATGGGCAATTCGAATGGTCCATTTAGTTGTGTTATATTTCTTCCAGAAACGACGGTTTCAATCATATTTAATAATTAAAAAATATTGGTAATCCGACATTAATAGGCCGTGTTTCAGTTCCGCCATAACTTGAAGTGGAGGGTATGATACCAGAACTGCCGGGCGTCGGGCCTCCTGGTCCTGCGCCTGGGACCCCTTCAGTTAATAATCTGGCATCCAGTCCATGTGTATGTGCTTCTACTGCGGAAACTTCTGGACTTCCTTGCAAACTTGCTGTTCCCGCATCCGTTCTATCCTGGTCAAGAGACGGTGATTTAGTCAGGTTAAGCGACCGTACAAACTGTCCTCTAAAATCAGGTACAATGAATGTTGTTGTCCCATTGCCAGTACTCCATAGTGTCCTATTAGCATTCCATGTTCCGCCGTCTACTACAGCAGAAGGGTTTGCAGCTGCCAATTGGACGATAAAATCATATACTTTGGGATAATCAGACCGATTATAGGTCGTACCATCTAAAAGAAATTGATTGATTCCTTGTAGCCAGCCAAAAGAAGTATATGGCTGTTTGAATACCATATCTGAGCAAGATTGAACATACCATTTTGCCCCATCCGTTATTAACACAGCAAACTCCCTATTGCTTAAATAGAAATTAGTGACGGCGCCGGATTGAGAATAAATCGTATCAGAACCAGCGCGTGATATTTTGGTTTGTCGCTGTGGCCCTTCTGAGGTGAAAAGGAAAAGTGCCACATTTGCCGGGTATGAGCTACATAGGGGCAATGTGATATTTTTGGCTCCATTGATCACAATAGCCTTACGATAATCCCCGCTGCCAATAGTGCCATCGGCCGGGTAAAATGCAAATCCAGAAACGAACCTGGCAATTGCATCCGGTGCAGCCAATATATTGCTGACTTCCGGCTTGGGGATTACCACAAACATTTCACCAGGGAGGAAATCTTCATCAAGTAGCCGCCATCCTCCGCCCACGATATCGTTTTGCCATTCAATACCTTTTCGAATAGGCCCCACTCCCCATTTGGATATCGAATAATCCAAACCATTCAATGCTGGGTCAGGGCAATTCCTATTGCCGCCTGCACTCGGAGGGTCGGTTGATTCGGGGCCGTCTACCCGGTAAAAAAACGGATCAGGCACGGTTACGCTTCCTATCTGTTCGCTGATAATGGTAGCTAATAGCTGAATGTCTCCGCTTTTGCTATTCGGATCACCTGCATTAGCCATTGGTATCTTTGTTGTCAAAGAAGCGCCGGAAATGGCCGGCAAATTTATAATGGGTATTATTTCTACTATATCCTCTGGCATATTATGCGCTTATTACTTCGTTAGTATTATCTGCTCCACCTATCGCCTCATCATCCATTGTTCCCCTTAATACAAAGGCTCCTGATTCTGTAGCATATATAACATCGGGATTTAATGGACTATTCCATGCAACTTGCATTGTAAAATCACAGCCGGACGTAAATGTCAACAATGTTAAAAATCCCCCTTGCGTAATGGAATAATTATTGAAAAGAGTGATTACGTCATTTGCATTTGAGGCAGGCCCAATTAAAGTGCCATCATACCACAATACCCCTACTGGGTATGGATTCGGACATCCAGGCAATCTTAGATTTTGTCTATTCGCCAGATACACCGATTTCGTTATTGGCAGTTTTAATATATCTTCTGGCCCTGTCCCCCTGGCCGACATGTCAAAACGCATTGCATCCCTGACCTGTGAATTAATAGTCAGACTGGTAATGAACATGAATCCGTGATATTGCAATCCTCCATCTGGCGACATGCCAGCCGTCCATTCAATTATCTGTCTTGAGTTTTGAATATCCCCCAATTGAACTGCATTCAACTCATCCGTAAAAGCAATTGCCCCGGGTACTGATAATGTATAGCTGTTCAATCCTGGAATGAATTGGCGCCATGCTCCGGAGCCGGGGCCGGTAATTTCCACTTCTTCAGTAGTAGTCACTAAAGAAAAGTCAGTAGCGTGACAAAGCACCTTTTTTGTGCCATCTACTGTAAGGTAAAACATGAAATCAGCCCCTTTTATTACATTCATATCAATCGTCTTTTGTTAGTGGCCTTACAATATAGTTTGCATTTGCTGCACCTGCTTCAAACAATTCTGTGAGCATTAAGTCATGTGTGCAAGCACGCACATTATACTTGTCTCTGATTTGCATCGTCAATAGCATGTCCTTATCGCGCAATAATACTCCTTGAGAAAAGTTGAGCATATTACCGTAAAAACTACCCATTACAGCGATTGCCGGGGATGGCTGTTCATCTGCGTATTGCTTCACTACTATCTCATCTATATTTTCCCCTCCCCAATCCTTAAATGGCAGCGGGAAATAAGCACCACTATCGTTTTTAGTATAGAAGTTATTGCTATATGCCGGGTCTTGTGTATCTATTAAAAATAATTCATCATCGTCAGCGGTTAGTGAATATCTCGCTGTCGTAGATATCGTTTCTTCATATTTTATAAATGGGTTATTATAAATCCCCATGAATACTGGATACAATTCTGAATAGTACGTAGACCCTCCTGGTGGCGGAATATTGATTCCTGTATCCAATATTATATATAATATTTCATAATCAGTTACCCCTGGCAATGACGGGATCGGATTACTTAGTATTTCAATGGTGCCAATATCGTCTGAATTGGGTCGGGATGAGATATGATAATATGAATCTGCATCCAGGTCGCCAAAACTCTCCCATGAGCCGGATGGGGATAAGAATTTACGCTCCAATCCGCCAAGTGTACCGGCCTTCACAAGCATTACTATTGCATTGACAAATACCTCAAAATTATCGCTTGATGGCGATCCCAATGTCAGGAATGATCGCGCTTTCATAGTAACACTTACACGCTGATTCACTTGTACGGGTATCCTGCTCCATATTGAACGTGCGCCCGGTGAGGGGAAATCATCAATATGCAATCTAAACTGGTCTTGTAACGATCCGGTTCCGACACGTTGATAAAATCCTGTTACATCTCCCTCCCAGTCATCAAATGGACTTTGTGTATCTGTGCGCCAATCAAAATTCGGTATCTTATTGATTACTTTAAGATTGTAATCAAACAATTGCGATTTTAAAGGTTGTTGAATATTAATCTCCTGTGAAAGGTCTTTGTAGACTATTTGATCACCGGCAACGCTACCTAATATGGCCGTAGTTCCTTCATTTGGCATTATCTGACCGATGATATCATCTGGTGTAATTTGTATGATATTTACCGCCGAATTGCCTATATCTTCAATAAACTGTAGCCAATAGACGCCTTGATCATGAAATATACGCGCACCCATACTTTTCACTATCTTCTCTATCGCATCATACGCTGTATTGGCGCCCTTACTGAAATCATAAAAGGCATCTGTATGCAAGTATAACCCATCGGCTATTTCATCTGCACCAATGCTTGCCGGCTGATGAGAATAAATGATATTTAATTTCACGTCATCATATCCCACCGAATGAAATAATGTTCTTTTGAAAAAGCTCCCCAAAGAAATGTAATCATACAAAAACAAGACTGGATCATTCAGATCGATGGACGTGCTCTTGGCAAAACTAAAATCTGACGCCACCAACGAAAATGAATACGGCGGTGGTATCCACGGATAATTTTTCTTCCCAGGATTAACAAATCCTTTCCAATATATTATTTCGTTTCTATATATATTAACGAGCCATGTATCGCTTTCAATCAATATGAAAGTTTCTGGTACCGGATCGGTCAAATTATCTGGACGAATGGTATATTGAATAGTCACTTGAGACTGTATAATAGGCGAGAATTTAGTCTCATCGTTGTTTTGCCTGTCTATTATAAGCGGTGTTGAACTACCGACAATATTAATTGGCTCTGCCAATGCCGGCCCATCTTTCAGGCACAAATCTATTCTCCAAGGCAATAATTTTGCATCCTGGAATGTCATTCTATATTGTACTGGATAATTAGCCATTTAAATTACGCCGCCCCCTATCCAGCCAGATTAAAAATTCGTTTACTGTCAATCTCATGCCTACTTCACCATATCCCGTTCCCATTTTATCCAATACCTCAGAAGGTATCACATATTCTTCGCGGCCAGGGTTGTCTCCAATTAGGGCCAATTGAGGGCCGCCAATTACGCCACCACCTGTAGCAAAGGAAGCTACGCCACCTTTTGCCAGGCTGCGGAAAGCTGCTGAGGCCGCAATCAAAGCCGCACCGGCGGCTATAGCCCCAAACCCTTGTAGGCTGGAAAGCGATGTTTTAAATGCCTCTATTGCAACGCCCGTAGTAATTAATTGCTTCCCAAGACTTTCTCCAAGACTGGCGATACTATTAATAAACGCATCAAATACGGATGATAATCCTCCGCCGGATAATGCTTTCCCGATCCCGGACGAAATAGCTTCAATGCCATTCTCGGTTCCAGCTTCTAATATTTGAGAAATGGCCTTATCATTTGCCGTTTTAAATGCTCTGCTAAAATCATCATTCAGCGCGGCTGCGATCCCTTGTATTGCTGCTGTATTTTGTGCAGCTGGCAACGGGTTAATAGCAATTGGAATATTTAGCGTTACTGGTGTGCTCTGTAGGGTAGATTGCAGCGTCTTTATTTGTTGTTGCAGATCAGCAAATAATGCTGTACCAGGAACTACACCAAATGTAGATAGCTCTTTTAACGCATTAGAGATTGTTTTTATTTTATCTTCACTCAGTTTATCCAGGCTCCCCCCAGTTGCAGCAAATTGTACATCTAGCGCCAACAAGTCTGCGTTCAAATCCTTCAACGCATCTGAAAGCGTTTTAGTAGTTTTAGAAGAAGCACCAAAACTGAGACCCTTATTGGCAGCGTCCCGCTGTTTTTCAAATTCTGTTATAGCATCCTGGATCGCTTTTATAGAACCAGAAAAGGCCCGCGCCTGATCTTGCGCTTGCTCTTTTTGTATTTTACCCCGTGCATTTACTGCACGATTTTGTGCGTCAATTTCCTTATTATAGAAATCATCCTGCAGTTTGGCGAGTTCCAGTCTATATTTCTTTTCGGTCTCCGTTCCCTTCACAGATGCCGCATTAAGACCATTCAAGGTTTCATTGAAAGTCTTATTGATACTATCTTGGATACGTGTATCCCTGGCCCCTTCGCCAAATGTGCGCAGAGTGCGCGTCAATTCATCAAGACCACTGGTTAGTTCATTGATGGTTGCTTTTGTCGCTGGCAATAGATTTTTACCCAACTGGGCCTGAAATTGTTCCCAACTATCCCCCAGGTTGCTAATTTTGCCTTCTAATGTTTCTGAAACCTTTGCTGTTGCCCCGGCCACCCCATTCAGATCACCAAATGAAAGAATAGCATTCCTAACAGCAGTTGTATTCTTCTCAACGGTAACTGTCTGATCTTTAAAAGAAAGTGTTACACCATCATTGCTTTGTTTAGCGATAATGCCAAACTCTTTCAGGCGCTCAAATTCTCCTGTTTGGGCATCAAGAATAGCTTCGGTCAATTGATCGAATGACTTACCTTGCGAGGCCGCTAAATCGCCTATTTGGGTTAATTGCTGGGTAGTAGGCTTGAATCCTCTATTAACGAGCTTAATAAAGCTGGATGTAATTTCATCTACCTGATATGGTGTTTTAGAGGCATATTGAGTGATTTGCGCAAACGTTCTGGCAGCGGCTTCTTGGCCTATTGTATTTTCGAGTATTGATGTAAACTTTTCATATTTGCCGGCAACGCTGGTTATTTGGGCACCAAATTCAATGAGGGCTTTAGTAGAAAATCCAACGCCCAATGTTGCACCCAATGCAGCTATGCCGCTGGAAAGATTGCCTATAGATGAGTTTATACCACCCAATCCCGAGCCAAATCTTCCAAGGCCACTACGGGCATCATCGAGTCCACTTGCCGCATTATGGGCCTCAGTATTCAGCCCTTCCAATGCATTTGTAGCACGATTAATCCCCGGGAGTGCTCCGGAAACATTACTAGTTATATTGATGCCCAGCGTCTGTGTTGCCACTCGATTTGTTTTTCATTTTTCTCGTTAATTCCAATGCACGCTCCAATCTCTCCTTAATAGTGGCTGCCTCCAAAACAAGCAATCCTTTAGGATCAGTTAACAAAGGCCAATGTCTGGCTAATCCGGCATTTGACCTAATCTTGTCGTTTGGCGATGTTGGCGCCAAATTCCAGATAAGCCTATAAAGCTCCCTGATCGGTTCCTGATTCCTGGCATGCCTTAAAAAATAGCCCCGGTAGCATAAAGCATATTCGTTCGCAGTCATTGCTTTAAACTCCCAGGGCTTTAAGCCTAGTTCACCTAATGCAAACCGTTGAATTTGCTTAAAAGTGATTACTTTTTTTTTGCATCCTCACTTATCTCCACGTCTTCATCGATGTCAATCGTCGTCACTTCTTGCCAGGCGGCATCTAATTTTGAAATCCACACGGGCCGAAATGACCTTAGAATTTCTTTCGCCTGTTGCAGTGTCAATGAAGGGGCAACACCATCAGCCTCAGATTTCCTTTCAACGCCCGCGTATAAGATCACTGCATAAGCGTCAGACGTTGGAATGTCTTTCAATGGCGCTACAGCATCGTTGCCGGTAGCGGCAGCAGCGATACAAAAAGCACCCCAATCTAATTGAAGAGTATAACCTCCGATTTTGTATAACATATAGTGTGTGTATTTTATTATTAGCTTACCGGCAGCACATCCACAGTATTGCCGGTAATTGAGATTACCAAATTGAACCCTACAGCCTCATTCTGATTCGTCGTTTCATTGAATGTGGTAATAGCGCCAAAGAACCCACGATAATATGTTGCGCCTGCGGTTTCCTGGTCAAATGAGCGCCAGTGACCAATGGTTTTAGCTTTGAAGATGGCACGCATTTCATTAATGCTTACCGTATCAGCTGCCGGATTCTTGGCCATGAACCCGGTGAAATTATAGGTTTCCGTCAGCGTACCGGGTAACTGAGCTGGCCCGCATTTGCTGGTCGCGTCAATAGTTTCTACGGTTCCGTCAATACCGCTTTCAGTACCACAGGCAACGAGGTTCCAGTCAGCGATCCCGACGCCATTTGTGGTATCATATTGTAAGATAATGTCTGACCCGTTAACAGGTTCGTTTGCCATGATACTAATTTTGTGTTATTGAATAATTTATAGTTATATTTTTATCTATATAGTTTCCGATTTCATCGGTATATTCCAAGTGAGGCCCCATGACCACATCAACCTTAAAGACATTGAAATCTGGACTCAGGCTAATGTAAGGAGGTAGCAGTGGGCAAAGCAATACACTGATTTCATTACTAATATCGTCTACCAAATTTTTTGTTACATCTCCCTGGTAGAACATACTGGCTTTTATCGTCTGTGACCACACGCCCCCAAAAGCACATTTGCTGAAGCGGACATTTCCAGATGGCGAAGAGATGCCGCCCAATATAATCCTTGGAAATGGTGCCCCCGTAGGTGCCTTCCCATCATAAACCGGGACATTATACGCATTTCCTAAATCATCTGTTACATTGATATTAGATAATGCCAAAGCACTGAAAACCCGTATATCCTTTGAAGCATCTCTCATGATCTTAAAGCGCTCTTTACAATGTCGTTAACTTCTTTCGTTAATTCTGAAACTCCTTTTTGAAATGGAACTGAAAGAAATGGCCTGGCTTCCAATCCATTTGTTAAAATTGAAACGCATACAATATAGGCTTTATCTGGATTTCCCCCATGTCGTCCTAACCATTCACGCATCCTTTGTACAAATTCAGAAAAAGTACCTCCTTTCTTTCCTTTCCATTCAGCGGCCACGTCTTGCCACCCCTGCGGAATCTCTACTTTTTGACCAGTTCCAAAATGTACATATCCCGCATACGGCGCCGTATTTACGGCTGAATATGATCTATTGTGTGGGTCTTCAATCACCTGTTGTGACTGTAAAAGCTCCCCGTTGTCCAATGCGGCACCCTGAATGAACGTAGATGCATCTGCATTTATGTCGTATACCTTGGCGCGACAGGCATTATCTATATCCACGACCAAAGCCTCTTCTAAATTATCGAAAGTGGCTAATAACTGGTCAAACCCTCGTATTTGTATGCTTATTGCCATCAGCTTACCGGGAATCCATTTGCATAAGCATTAAATTGTACGAATCTATCCCGTTCATTCACATTTACATCGCTATTGATAGTATATATTGCACCTTCATGCAATACCCTCATTTCTGGCGTCAAATTCATTCCGTCGATGAACCGTATAGTGAATGTTTTCGCGTTCTTCATTATAGACTGATTATCCTGCAATGTACCCCGGCTGCTCAGTGGCTTTACATTTGCCCATACATCCAATACAGTCTGCCAGGATGATATACCGCCAGCACCTGGAACAGGAATACGGATGTTCTCCTGCACAAATATCCTATCTCTCATTTTGCCAATCATACTCCTATATTCCTTCTAAAAGTGGATAATTGACGCTTAGCAACTAAACAGAAATCACTATCATTTTCATCATAGCTGTCACCTCTATGTTCATAGCACCAGGATGCATATTCTTTTAAAGCCAGGATAATGCCAGGAGGAATTGGATTATAACCCGTTTTATAGATGACCACAAACAATCCATATCCGGAAAGCCTGGGAAAACCTATTGATGGGCCAATGATCTGACATGCTTTTACGTCCGAAAACGGCACGTCATTTATCGATACAATCTCTGTTACTGGACCATATGGCAATTCAATCCGGTTATGTATTTCTACTGTAGCGGTAATAGTATATGCCTGAATAGATATTGCGCAAATACGCTCAATCCATTCTACGCCCGCATCAATAATGCCTTGGATCACGTCATCATCTGCAGTAATACCATCCATTTTTAGCCATGACTTTGCCTGATCCAATGTAATAATTGGGTCGCCTGATATTAATTCCTTCATGGGATATAATACCCGGTTATTTGTTATAGGCTTATCATGATGAAGAAGAGATAGCATTTATTAAAATATAAGATCACGGGAATGAATGCTCACTCCCGTGATATGAATAAATTACGAAACTGGAATATTCTCAAATGTACCCTGCACAAAGGCGGCTTCGCGATATATCGCAAGCGCTACACGGCCCTCAATACGTACGGTGATCTTGTTGGTAGTAACGTTATTTGCATCCTGATCGAAGAATTCAACTACGGGCTGCTCACGAATAAATAGCTGCGCACCGAGGTCCCAATCGCCCACAACAAACGTATCGCGTGGCATTGCAGTAGTTTTGTACACTGGTACGCCAGCTACATATAACTGACCATTCTGGATTACGACAAGAGCTAATGGCAAATCATATTCACCACTACCAGATGCTTTATTCAGCGCGATTTCATAATACGCAGCAGGATGCAGTACTACACCAGTAGCATAGTAATCAGCGCTTTCAAGCTGGGAAATTGCATGAACAATACGCTCAACATTAGGGCCGGTATTATCATTCAATGCAGCCGCTACGGTCAAAATGCCCTCGAGATTTGAGCCGGTGCCATCGCCTGAGAGAATTTGTGCATCTTCCACCTTCAAATACATTTCCATCAGGCGCATCTGCAAATAGCTACGAAGTGCCTGCATATCATCCAGCATCTTACGGGAAATACGAAGCCATCCGGCAATATACTGAGCAGTTGCTTGCCTTTCAGAGAAAAGCGGTTGAATCTGCGGTTTATCCGCTCCTTCTGCAACAGTAGTCAAATCTCCTGTTACAGACTCTTCGCGCACATAATCAACGCTGGAATTAGTCATAGTTCCCAGATTGATAATATCACGCATGTGTACGCGACGGTTAGGCAGTGTACGAATGCCAGGAAGAACGGTAGTAAAGTATGCGCCTGGATCAGTCACAGAGTTGGCAATCGTCATGTCTGCCGCTGCCTTCATATTGGTAAGCGTGAATACCTTTCCTTTTGAGGATGATTTGAAACGGGTGATTTCGGACCAGTCCTTTTCCAGGCCCTCCGCCAGCAGTGTAGCGAATCCTTTTTGCTCTTCCTTGGCCAATTCTTTGCCCTTGATCTGGCGCTCAAGCTGCTCGGAATAGTCGTTCATGGTTTTGAACTTGGCCTCAAACTTATCCTCAAGCTCTTTTAGCGCACCAGGGGTTGCATAATCGGTGCGAATTAGTTCTTTCACTGCCGCCAATGCTTCATCCTGTGACTTTTTGTGTTTTGCCACGGTGTCAATCACCATGTCAAAGTCCTGTTTCGTTAAAACGTCTGACATATAAAATAATTACAATGTTGTTAATAATTTGATTTTCATTCTTGCATATTCGGCACTAACTCCTTTTTCGGACGGCTCCTGTGTTTCCTCAACAGGAACGGCAGGAGTGTCAGACGTTTCGGAAACGGCCTGAATTAATTGCTTCATTTTTATTTCCAATAAAGAAAATGTCTCGTCGGTATAATGACCTGATCGGAAAGACTTAATAGTCAGGTCTATTTCTTTTTGTAGCTGATCTTTTGAGAATTCTTTCAGCAATGATTTTACATCCACAACAGTTGCGGCCGGATTCGCAGCCCACAATACAGTAGATTTCTCAAATAGGCGCAGCTCTTGAAGTTCTTTATATTGCTGTCTATCCTGTTTACGGATTGTCTGATATCCTATAGAATGGTGCTTATAATGTCCATCCAGATACATTTGAAGGGTATCATTTCCACGGTCAGTTGTAGGCATTTTTACACGGGCAAGTAATCCGTAATTGTCTTCTGTTAGTTCGAATGCCTTTGAAACCGGCATATCTGGGTTATGATATAATAAGTGCCAAATTTCATCTATACCCTGCGGCCCTTGTTCTTTTATCGTTTTCTTGAATGCCCCCTTTACAATTACGTCCCCATCCCGATCAATGTTATCAAAGGCTGCGGCGTATAAAGATACCACACGGCCATTAGTATCAACATCTTTGACATTGAAATCCAGTGAGTTATTTAATTTTATTGCATATTGCCTCATGAATCTGCGTGATTTGCAGTCTTCAGCAATTAATGGTCACACACGTAATATACAGCAAATATATAATTTTGGTTTATATTTCTTACTTTTGGCATAAGTTTTTACAACAATTAATGGTTACGAAAAAAGGGCCGGATTTCAATCCAGGCCCTTTGCATTATTCATATCATTGAAAAATTCACCACGGCAACCCAAAATCAGAACGTTTAACCTTACACATTCTGCCGTCTGGATGATGGAAAACTATCCCTTCAATATTATAGTACTCTAATGAATCTCTTATTGACTTGAATGTTCTTAGCAGCGTTTCCGATGTCCATATTTTTGCCGCACCATGCTTCCTTAGTTGATGTATTGTGGATTTATCTTTGTTGCCACCGATTTTTGGCCCTATTGCCTCGTATGTGCCGTCCGGCAAGCCATGAGGCTTTCTTACTTCACATGAATTACTAAATGCCTCAATAATCCACTTGTTTTCTGGCAGATGCTCATATACAGGCACCCAACCAGGCCAGTGACCGGTAACGGGATCTGGTTCTTGGCATGGCTCAAAATTAGGTGGTGGCGTCTTCCCATGTTTGGCATCGTATCGCTTATATAGCACACCATTGGTAATTAATACAGCAGTTCCGTCCCATTTACGGGTTGCTATGCCTTCGCCATTAAGCACCCATTCACATCCTGGCGTTACCTGTTCGGTGGCCAGAACTCTATTCTTAACTCCATCTACGGTTCCAATCATTTCGTAATTCCTTACAAAGAGCGAGGGTATTTTTTTCATTATATATGTATTTAGATTATATAAATATCACCTTCATTTGCGCGATCAATATTTATCTCCTGTACACAATCATCATTATATGACAAATAAATAGTTCCGTTTTCTATACTATGCAATCGGCCAATTGCCCACATGTCCGTTCCGCCGATTGACTGTATAAGCAAATATTCACCTCCTATTAATTCATCGGTTGATTTTATCTTTTTCATCAGATTATTTTTTCGAAGTGATAAATTAGCTTATTTTCCTTATCCTGGATATACCGTGCGGAAATGGATGATCTACGGCCCTCTATTATCTTAAAGTCGTATGGTTCCAGATAGAACTTAAGTATTGGAAGATATACACGTTCTTTCCCATCCAATGGACCGCCTTTTAGTATTATTATCTCTTGTCCCGGCTTTATAGTATCTGGCATTACAAAATCAGCGGGAGGGGTATCATCTATCTTTAATTGCAGATCATTCCATTGCTTTTGCTCAGATGCATGCTTTTCATATTTCGGCAAACTATCTCCATATCGTATACGAACGTTATTGTAGTAAAATTTCTTTATGGCGTGATAAATCCGAATCTCGGTGCCATTTGCCAGGGCTTTAAAGAAATAATCAAAGTCATCACTTTCATACCTTGCTGGCCGGCCTCGGCTATCTACACCCTTTTTACCATTTACCCATTCGTCGCGCTCATCATCAGTTAGGATATCCATTTTATAGGTATACCCTGCTTTGATTAAATCATCAGCCTTTATTTCCGGCTTTCTACCTCTTTTTTTTGTCATCTTATTTTAATCCATTAGCGGTTAAGTAGTGAGTAATGGCTTCTTCAGAAAACCCTGCATCTTGCATCCATCCATATATCATTTCTGATTGTAGATCAATAATATTCTGACAATCATCCTTGTCGCCTATTATTGCTTCTAATACCTCTTTCCTATTTGTCAATTTCATTATATACAATTTTAATCCGCAGTGTTTCAATAAAAACACTGCGGACATTTTAAATCACGGGCAATAAGGGGGGCAAGGAACACCACAATCAAGGGCAGATTCAACACCAGAATGTGTTTGCACATGCAAATTCTCTCCATATTCGTCTGCTGGGAAAATAACCAGTTTCGCAGAGCCATCTTCGTATTTTGCGAAATGGAAACGTAGGCCAGCTGCATCCGGATGATCCAATAATAACTGAAGCTTTTCCTTTCCAAAGAAAATAGAATGCACTGCATCTGGATCATTTACTGTCGCAGATTTATGCGCCTCAATCATTTTGAATGCCAATTCGAGCGGAATTAAATTACCGGTGCGAACTGAGAACTTTGAATCAATAGCTATTGTACTCATATATATGTATCCGCAATGTCGTTTGCGGGACGTTTATTTCTTCTTAAAAGCAGTGAAAACAAATCTCAGTAAATATCTGCTTACAAAAGGATCTGTTACAAATTCAATTCCTATCATGTCTCCTTTATGATTGAAATCAATTCTTGACCCAGCATATAAAGAACTACGTTTTAGCGTCGGCGAATACCACGGTTCGGCAATTGCTCTGAAATCCACATGGCTCACTTTAAATGCACGATAGGCATATTTTAATCCAAGAATGAATACCTCTTTTTCATTCCTTCTGCGCGGAATGAGATCTAATCTATTATATTGTATCAGATCGTTATTTGTTATTGACTCAATATCTACAATGGCCTGGACTGAATGAATTCGTGATTGTCCATAAAATCCAAAATCAATGCTCAATGCAGTTAATGCGTTGTTAAAATCGGTAGCAGGAGTAAGGCTTGTTGCAAATCGTAAATCCTGTGAAAAAACATTGAGTGCTAAAAATGTAAAAATAATTGTAATCGTCTGTTTCATTTTTTATTGTTCTTTTGATTAAATGCTTATATATTATTCTGTTGTTTTGTTCTGGTGATGCATGGTGGTTCGTCAAAAAATGCATATACCTGCCCAGGATATTCATAAGTAATATCGCCATCTATATCTATTACCTTTACCCACTGACAATGAATACATTTATGTATTTTCTGAGAAAAAATATCAGTGTGGGTATATACCCACTCATGTTGTTGTACTGTCTCCATCTGTTTGTGTTTTACGGGTGATGCATGGTGGTTCTAAAGCAAGTGATGCCCCTTTATGGTCCTTTGGGATATAGCATATATTCCCAACGTCAGAAAGTACCATAACGCATTCGCAATATGAGCATTTAAAAAACCATTTATAGTCGTGCACCCACTCATGCTTTATTATCTGTCCTTTCTGTGACATCACTTCCAGTATTTAGTTACTAATATGGCACTTAAAAAGCTATACCTGTTCCACCAGTAACGAACGGTGCAGGCTCTGTACGGTTTACAATTCATTACTTTTCCTCCTTTTTAAACCAATGTTGTTTTTGAAAGATGAAGGCAGTCTATAGTTATGCAAGCACTTAATACTAATTGACCTGTTGAAACAGAATACCATTTGCCATCTCGACGTTCTATCACTAATTCTTTTACCTCATCTGAATTAATAAATCCAGAAACAACAGCAATTGCATCTGCACCTCTTTTGCTAATGCAATGTTCCAATAAGAAAGTCCTCACTTTTGAGTTTAGTGTATTAATATTCATTACTCTTCCTCCTTTTCCGGGATGTACCCGTTTTGTTCTAAATATGACTCAGTCCATGCTACTGGTATACCCCATTGCCGATTCGCCTTCCTTATTGCTGCTGCCTGCATCGAAACTGTTCTTTTAGCAATTAACCATGCGTCATCAACATAAAGATCATTCTCCGTTTCTGCTTCATCCCAATACTTATATTCTGCTTGCAATCTTTCTTCGTACGTCATTGCTTGCTTGTTTTATCAGTTTCAATTATCTCAATGAACCTAACAGCCATTTCAATCGCATCCTTATTATTTGCAGCAAAGTCTATTGAATCATCTGGATGCTTGATAATTACAAGAAACTTTGATCCTGAAACAAGGCCCTTCAATAAATTACCAATCAATACCATTAGTGATTTTCTGTCTTGTGTCATTTTTCAATATCTTTTGTTGGGGATGGAATGAGGCCGCGTTCCTTCATTTCAGCAATGCAGTTCTGGTTCCATAATTCGTACTCAGGCGAATCCTCGTCACCAGGATAATTGCTAAAATAGGCATGCTCGTACTGTTTCGCCATTTCAGCAACCATTGCGCGGGCTTGCTCTAAATGTCTTGAAATGTTCTTATCATACCTTATGTCATTCTTTTTTTTATAGAATTCAATAAGGTTTGGCTTACCGACCTTTGCAAGTATCTCCGCTATCCGGCGAACTTCTGTCTTATATGGGTCATGTGATTCATTACTATCTTGTATTTTTACATCCGCGCCACAATCAGTACATATGCCCTTCTCTCCATTCCAGAGAACGTCTGATCTACCGCATGCGGGACATTTAGTGGCTTTAATTATCATACTATCGCGTACCGCGCCCGGATGGATTAATTATTAAACGAAATCAACAAATGCATTAACCACAGACTCTATTTCCTCAATTACCGCCGATTCTGGCCATCTTTGCATATCATCCATACCATGACATGTATCAAATCCGAATACATGGTATTCTTTTCCATCAATTTCACCTATTTCACCAAATGTAAAGCCTCCATGGACATGCGCCACATCGTTTAGATCTTCATATTCTCTGCCGAAAAGAGGATGCTCTTTTGGCAATCCAATATATCCATTTCCCCAGCCATGTTTAGAAAATGTATATTGAGTCATCCAAGTATTTTTTACCGTGAAAGTTATTATGCCATTCGTGTGTTCCTTTTTATTTGAAATTTGAGTTGTGAACATATTATTTATTTTTATGTGTATATTATTTTTGTTTATATTTTGATAGTTCATCGTAAAATCTTTTCATTCTCTTATCCCCCATCTCATTTACACTTCCTGTTATTCCGTTTTGAATCATACGTCTGCACATTACAAACGGCTTTTTCAACACCTGTATATCATTATTTAAAAATGTATGAGAATTAACAGTCACCACCCGTATCTTCATTGATTTTGTGAATTTCGCGCAGAATTCCTCTGCCTCATCAAATGATTCAAAGCCCACTCCAATAGAATGAATGTCAGATGACAACTGAATAAGATCTCCTTTCCCCCTTTCGTTATAAGACGATTGATCATTTATAAGAATTTCTGTTATCATAGTACCCTTGTTTTGTTAATGCAAACATACTGACAAATTTGATACCGGCCAAATAAATTTTAAGGCGGCATAGAAATACCGCCCTGTTGTCACACAAGATTTATCGAGAATTAGTTCTTATTATTCGCCCTCTGGCGTCCCTGGCCGGAATATAAATAGCCTTGCATCTGCAATTGCATACTTGATTTGCTGGTGCTCCTTCCGCGTGAGGGCGTAGCATCATATTGAAACCAGATTCGCTTGGCACCATAAAGAAATCATTCATAGCCACCTGGATGTTATTCATTACATAATGATCGGTCTGATCCGGCGGAATCCTCCTGGTTCTCTTATCTCGGGCAGACAGCCATTTCTTATTCATAAGAATGCCTGACTGCTTTGCCCCTATTTCGGCCCCATAGCTGGACGCTATTCCTGTTTCCGTCCTTGCTATCAGCTTTGCCCTAACGCGCCAAATTTGAGGCCCTTGCAGCCGTTCGGCAAGTGTATAGTTGTCTATCCCGTCACTCTGCCCTTGGATAAGCTCCTTGCGCAGCCGCTCTCGGTTAGACTCAGTTATCCTCGTCACGTTCCTGGCTCCTGAAATCTGAAAGAAAGCATTCATGATGGCGGACCATATAGCATTGAATCCAAACGCCTTTTGTCCATTTATTTCATCACCCCAAAAACGCTGAATATATGCATAAGTATCATTTGCTGAATCTGTTCCGAAATCCCGATATAAGCCGCGTAATACGCCTTCAATTGGATAATTTGATATCGATGAAACCGCGTTTATGGCAGCCGTATACCCACGTTCACGCAGAATATCCAGAACAGGCGATATCTGCCGATGAATAGCATATAAGATACGCGTTTCTGCTGCGGCCTCTCGTTTGGCCTGCTTCCTGGATAACTGATTATAAAGGCTGCGCTCCTGTGTCAGTGTTGGATTGGGCATTTGATATAATTTGATCCCGCATGCGGGCACGTTGATACTTTTTTCGGCTCCTGGTTGAAGCGCAATCCCCCCAAAGATCAGGCAATTGTCTCCAAACTTCCTGATCTACTTCAGACAATCCTTTTGGCATTGGCAGCGGTTGCAGCTTCATTTGCTCGTAATTCATATATAGGATTTCGCCTTTACCTCTCCATTCCCCATCCCAATAGGCAGGATTAAATCATCTACATTTTTCTCATCACAAATAGACAGCTCGAATATTTTACCGGATGGGGTATTGGTATTATCCGAATGACTAATCCATCCTATTGATGGGTACATACCAGTAGGATCAATGGTAAGTTCGCTGATGTCTGCATAATACTTTCCCCCCACCTCCATTATCCACGCGTTGCCAATAGGTTCCTTTGTATCCTTACGGTGATTGCGCGTCACCAAAACCAGGTTGCTCCAATACAGCCCCTTTTCGGTCTGTTCTATTAATATCTCTTTTGCATACATATCATTTGTGTTTAAACCAGGAAATGTCATTCCGCTCATTCGCCTTGAATCGTGTATTCACATGCTTACCATGGCTAATCTTATCTGCGAACTGAGCATAAGCCACATAATTGAATATCCCCATGTCGGTCATGCCAGGACCAAATACCTTATTCGTTGCAGACTCATGTAGCATTTGTATATATGTATCAATTATCGACCGGATGAATGGCAGCACATCTTCCACATAACCGCCCAGTATGCCGGCATTCACCATTTGATTCAGTCTGTAAATTTTGTAGAATGTCTGTAGCTTTGGGTGCTTGTGGTGATATTGCAACCATGTTGACTTGCCTATCAAATCTGGTTCGTCTCCTACGTAAATCTTACCACGTTCCGGCTCTGGCATCTTCAGCAGTTCAACATCAGTACAATCCGTCATGAATGTCCATGAAATTGAGTCTTTATGCCTGATCAGATATTCGTAGTAGCTCATCCATCGCTGAAAATATGGATTTCCGCATACAGGAACCCGGACTAAATTACATCTATCATATAAAACTTCGCTATGATGATCTGTCAATATAGTGCAATGACTATGATACAATGCAATTGAACCGGCATATGCAGCGAAATCGGGACTGAAGAATTCCTTTTTCTGCCCTGGCCGCTGCGGATCATCCAGCGTTGTAAAGTAAGCCGTCAAGAATAAAGGCTTTTTACCATCCCTTTGTATCGAATCGGATTTTTCCCGGAATTCTCTATAAAATGGCTTATTATATTGCGCTTCATATATAGCTTTAGATGCATTTAGCAGATCAATTCGTTGGTGACCCGGAACCGTGCTCATGAACTTTCCATGCTCCTGTTCATCCGCCGCATAAAATAGGCCTTTTGAATTAGCCACGTCCATGTATCTGAACCTAGTAAGTCCCGCTGAATAAATACGATTTGATAGATCGCCATGCTCATGCCCCCATTTGCCGAAAGCAACATCCATTCCGCCCACGGTATCTAATACAACACGCTCATAATAAAGCATGCAGCCTCTAACGTGGGAGTAAGCGGAAATTTCCTCATCCTGATACACTTTAATCATATCGTTTGGCCCTTTCGCATTGGCGAAATGCTCAAATATGTACATTAAATGCGGCTCTCTGCTCTCTATATATGGTTTCCACCAATCGTCCGTAGTAGGATAAGTATCGTCATCAAACAGAAAGAAGTGTTCGCACCCAGCATTGTATAATAGCTCCAATGCCTTATTCTTTGCTCTGGCTATTCCTACATTTGTATCGAATCTGAAATACTTCTTATTGCTTCCAGTCGCTTTGTATGCATAATTGGTATCACTACAGTCATCTATCGTTACGATAAAGGCATTTTCTGGCAATAATGCTATTATGTGCGATAATGTTTTTGCAAACGCTTCTGGCCGGTTATGTGTGGTTATCCCTATGCCTATTTTAAAAATATCAGAAGATTGAGATATTGTATCAGCAATGCCTGTCAGTTTATCAAGCAAATTTTGAGGGAATATTTGTTCCGATTCCATGTTGTTCTCTTGCATGATCATTTCTTCTTTGGTTTTATGATAAAGGCAGGTAAAGGCCATCTATCCTTTATAATACGCCCATCTGGATATTTTATTTGAGAATGTTTATCAAACATAGACCATATCAAATGCCCGTCTATTTTATAAACCACAATATGGGAAACGAAATATCTGCTCCTTAAAAGGCGATCAAGTATATTTAATTCTTCCTTCATAATCTTCTCAATCTTTCAAGTACGTCAGCAGATGTATGGCCATCCCATCCATAAGGCGATTGATCAAATTCTTCCCCAGGCCACGTGTCCCATTCTTGCATTGGTATATGATATGTTATTTGTTTGCCCGGTTCGCTTCCAATGCCAGCAAGAAACCATCCATTAAACTCGGTGCCATCATGATGTTTTTTTGCTTTCCAAACGTATGGCGTTGGATTTACCACATTATAATGCAGAAAGCAGCAAAGCGCTCTAAATAACCCGATCCGGTGCGCGTAAAGTTCATCAAATGTGTGGTATCCATCAGAAATGGAGCCAACATTATTCCCTATCTCTTTTTGTAATCTTACATCCTCATTAATTTGTGCAATATGCTCTAACATGCATCGGCGGTTTTTTTCGTCCTCATCGTCCTCCATTAATCCTCCCATCGCGTATACTCCATGGCTAATTTCATTAAACCATTGATTATAATAGGTGTTTTCTTCTGTACCTGGCGCGTTGAATCTGAATATTATTTTTGCCTCATTCTCTTCTATCTGCTTGAACTCTCCATATTTATCTATCATCATCTGAAATAGATTCGGATTTCTTTCTTTGAATTGTTTTGATACAACCATTAGTGCCATATAGTGCGTTTTATAAGTTTTTAAGATTAATGTCAGGATCTACATTTACTATTTCAATCGGGAAAGAAATAGAAGCTATTACTTCTCCTGCAAACCTGGTTTTACCGCACTTGGATATTGCGTCAATTACTTCCTCTGAAATATTTATCGGCCCCATATTAGGAACATCTAACGGACGCCCATCGGGGTAATATAATAAATATCCAATACCGGGCCGATAAAATGCCTTTACTTTCATAGTATCTTTTAGCCCAAATATACAGACAAATATGATACCAATCAAGAAACTGGTAAATTATATGGGTTATCGCCTGAATTATTCAATTGCTGGGTTAACGCTCCCTGATCCTGCTGTGACATGAATAGGTCATCAATCAACTGATATCCTGTTGGTATTAGAATGGCCTTACGAACCTCTTCCGGCATGTCAGCAGGAATTTCCTGATCCATGTATTTATAGAACGTTTCCATGTTAAAACGGGAGTCTTTCAGCCATCCTACAAGCTCCTGTTTATTTGATTCCAGTTCCTTATAAATGGATATATCGAACTCTACTACTTTGTTAGTGCCCCGGTACGCGTCCATACGTCGGAGCTTCTTATTGAAATTCTGCTGCCTGGAAATGAGCAACGGAAGTACTGCATTGTACAGAAGCGCCTTTTGTCCTTCCACCTGATTCGAATAAATCTTGTTCTCTGGATCATTCATCAATTGGCTTGGCACATCATAAAGATTACAAAACCAGCGCAGATTGGCCAATTCTGCCGGTAATTGCGCCAGATCAACTGGCGAAAGGCCGAGACGAGCTACGCCCAATTTAGTAGGTGACCAAATAGCCTTACCTGCATTCTCACTTCCCCACTGTTCCGCTTCCCATCGTTCTTTTGAAGCCCCCATTTGCTCAATGGAGTAATCCGGGAACTGTCGGGTAGTCTCCGGATCATCTTGGTAGACGGCTACATCGGCACCGGCATTCTTCATAGCCTTCCCCTGGCGCTTAATGCCCTCATTGGACGCTTGCAATCTGGCTAATGCGGCCTGTATGGGCGACATACCATAAAGTTGGTTGCCGGCTGTATCCCATTGCAGATTTACATATTTTTCATGCAACACGTCATCAGCATCAAAAGTCTGCCGGCCGCCAAGCATCAATTCATAGCTTTGTTCAATAAGCGGTAACGTCCTGGTAGAGACAATTGACATATACTGGGAAGGCAGTTCATAGAATTGTGAAGGCTTCCCCCTATTGAAGCCCCCGGTAAGCGGAGACCATCCGGCCTCATAATAATCCCCGGTAACTAGCTTAAATGCAAATAGGGCCTCGTTAAGGTCGGCCATTGTCTGATTGGTGTCGTTTGGATTTTGTAGCCGTTCGTTCATATAGTCATCGGAAGTATCCAGCTTTAGTGCCTTATGCCTCAGATCCTTCAACTTTATCATGTCTTTCGCGCTTAGTTGGGTGCCTTCTCCCAATGCTCCGATCATTTTTGTATACTCGAAGAACTTCCTTTCATCCTGAATGGCATAAAGAGCCATTGGGGCCTGTCGCGCCTTCTTCGTTATGAGCTTGATCACGCTGAAAAGCATGTCATTGGCTGCATATCCTTTATCTATGAATGTGAGTTTCCGGGTATCATATGGGACCAATCCGCCACCAATAAACCTGAAACCGGGACCACCAGGAGCAGCCTTTACGCTTTGTATGACTGCCGGCTTGCCACCAAAAAAACGCTGAAAAAAGTTTGCCATATTATAATATATAAGCCAAATATAATACTTTTAGCCAGCCCATACACGTGGCGACTTTTTATAATGTCTATTAATTGATTGTACCAGGGCATCATTCAGATCATCATGTGCTCCATTGGGGAATTTAAGGATACCCTGTTCTTCGTGGTTATACAATGTCTCTAATAGGTCCT
>Ga0164309_10000186_pt1 | contig 37867 bp, 30 predicted proteins | sample Whisoiple_247_MG_FD_109984 | JGI IMG/M metagenome (GOLD analysis project Ga0164309, IMG submission 109984) | Soil microbial communities amended with fresh organic matter from upstate New York, USA - Whitman soil sample_247_MG | ecosystem: Environmental > Terrestrial > Soil > Unclassified >... | reverse complement strand
TGCTGCTCGCTGGCGCAGGTGCCGCAGCAATGTTCATGATGCCCAAGAAGGGCTCCATGGTCCTCACGGTGGCCGGTCCTGGCAACAAGTCGATCGACACCGTGGAGGTGTACGTCGACGGCGCGAAGAAGTGCGAGGCGTCGCCGTGCCGCGTGATTGATTTGGCAGCCGGCACGCACCTCGTGAAGGTAACTGCCGCGGGTTATCAGCCGACCGCGGATCAAGCGGTCAAGATCAGCAGTGGCGATGAAGCCGTGCAAAACATCGCGCTCACTCGCGCGAGTGAAGGCACGGGCATCCGTGTCACGGCTGAAGGCCGCGGAATCAAGCTCTCCGTGGACGGCAAAGAAGTGGGACCGCTCCCGCAAGAGCTCAAAGAGCTCTCACCCGGCGATCACCTCGTGCATCTCGACGGCGGCGAGCGCTACGAGTCCTTCGAGAAGCACATCATGGTCGATGCCGACCAAATGCAGACCCTCGAGCCCAAGCTGCGCGTCAAGAAGGGCTTGGCGACGATCAAGCTCGGTGACAACGCCGAAGGCGCGAAGGTGCTGTTGGTCAGCGGCGCGGAGCGCCGTCCGATCCAGAGCCTGCCGATCACCGTGGATATCTCGGTCGAGAAGCCCTACAGCATCGTCGCCTCGAAGCGGGGCTTCAATGACTTCGAACAGCGCGTCGCCTTCGAGGACGGGCAAGCCGAGCGAACCTTCCTCATCAACCTGGCGGCGGTCGGCAGTGAACCAGCTCCGGCTCCCCCTCCCGTCGCTGTCCCGCGCGGCGGTGGCGCGCCGGCTCCAGCGCCAGGTCCCGCTCCCGTAGCTGCGCCCAAGGCCGCTGCAACCGGCAACGGCACCGTGAACCTGAACGCCATCCCGGTGTCCAACGTGCTGTTGGATGGCCGCCCCATGGGTCAGACGCCGCGTATGAACGTCAGCGTTCCACCCGGCTCGCACACGGTCGTGTTCGTCAATTCGGAATTCGGTCGCAAAGCAAAGACGATCAACGTCGAAGCGGGCAAGTCGGCTACGGTCGTCGTTCGCTTCCCGTAGGCGCGTCAGCGCCTGTGTGGGCGAGCTCTCATGCGTGCACTGACGCCACTCGAACTCGCCGCTGCGGTGTCCTTAGCGGGGACCATCGCGGCGACGATGATTCCGACCTTTCTACGCAACCTGCACGCTTCGCGCCTGTCGGAGCCGGTGGATGGCCTGAAACGCATCGCCGCGCACGCGACGTTGCGCGCGGCGGGCCTACCCCCCGAGAACGCGTACCCAGCGAGCGCGCCGTTCACGCCCGCCATCACGCCACGCGGCGAGCTCGTGCTCGACCCACCGGGAACCTGGGATAGCCCCACTTGGCGCACGCTCGACTTCGCCTTCGACGCCCCACACGCTTATTCGTTCGCCTTCGAGAGCAGCAATAGCGACTCTCGTTCGACGTTCACGGCCCGTGCGCGCGGCGACCTCGATGGGGACGGCGTGACGAGCAGCTTCGCGATCTCTGGGTCTATCGAGCGCGGCGCGGAGCCCAAACTCGAGCCCCTTGAGATCAATCGCGAAGTCGAGTGAGCGCCGGACCGAGGCGTGCCCGACTCATTTTCGAGCCGCGTGTGCGCGTTTTACCCACGTTCGGCACCCCGAGCGCAACGATTGAGCAAGCTCGCCCCTGAAGCTCGAGGCCAGTGCTGCCGCTTACCGGTAGTACGTTGTATATTCAGAGCAGGCCCATGCAAACGTCCGAGTTCAGAGTCGCCGAGCGTGCCGGGGCACGCGGCTTCACGCTGGTCGAACTGATGGCCGTCGTGACCATCGTGGGCGTCCTATCGGTGATCGGCCTCGTCTCTTATCGCAGGTACGTCGCACACGCGAAGACGGCCGAAGTGCCCGGGATGTTCATGAACATCAAGATCGCGGAAGAGGCGTACAAGGACGAAACGTTCCACTACCTGGGCCCCTCGGGCAAGACGCTGGTCGACTACTACCCGAACAATCTAAAGCCTGGCCAACAGAAGATGAACTTCGCCGGTACAGGCACCGGGGCCGGTGATTGGCAAACCTTGGCCGTTCAGTCGAGTGCGCCGGTGCTTTTCGTGTACGCCTGTGCCGCTGGGCTCGCAACTGACACGGTCCCAAAGCTCAGCCCCGATCTCACCGTCGGAAATTGGCCTGACTCAGTTGCTGGGCCTTGGTACGTGGTCAAAGCCAAAGCCGATATCCGCGGAGACGGCGTGACCACCTATTTCGCCACGAGCAGTTTCTCTGGTGATTTGTATTCGGCCAACGACTAGCCTCCGTGGGTACGCCCCTGTTGCGGGGTGTCGATCGCGATGCAGGCTCGGCGAACCAACCTCTCCGCACTGATCGCCATCGCGCTCGCGGCAATCGCGATCCACACGCTGCGTCGCCCGCTCAACGAGCGCTTTCTCACGATCAAAGTGCAGAATGACGTCTTCGCGCTGCCGCCGCCCAGGCAGGTCGTGGCGATGAGCCTCGGCTACCGTTCCGCGCTCGCGGATCTGATTTTTGCTCACGTGTTGGTTTCGACGGGCATCCACGTGCAAGAAAAGCGCGCCTTCGAGTTCGTCGGGAAATACATCGAGACCGTGAACGAGCTCGATCCGAAATTCGCAGCGCCGTATCGCATGGCCGACGGCTTGATCACCCTTCAAGCCAAGGCGGTGGGCCCCGAGGCTTACCGACAAGCACGGCGCATTCTGGAGCGCGGGATGGCTGAGTTGCCCTACGACCAAGCGCTCTGGACTACGGGCGGCCAATTCCTGGCATACCTCGGTCCTACCGCCTTCACGGATCAAAAGGAGATCGACGACTGGCGCTTGGCCGGTGGCCGCATTCTTGCGCGCGCTTGTGAACTCGTGGGCAGTGACGAGAACTTGCCGTATCAGTGCGTCGTTGCGGCAGGCCTCTTGAGCAAGTCCGGACAAGCGGAAGCCTCGCGGCAATTTCTCGAACGCATGTTGCAGGTGAATGACGATCCCGAGATCCGATCGCTAGTCACCACGGTCTTGAAAAATGCCATTGGTGCGGCGGAGCTCGATCGCGTCCAAGCTCACCGACAAGCGTTCATACGAGCCTGGACCAAGGATTTGCCATTCGTGTCACGCGGGGCGATCTCGGCGCTCGGCCCGAGCTGGGACAGCTCGGCATGTGCCGGGCGGAGCGCGGATTGCGCCACATCGTGGCGCGCGTGGAGCGCCAATCAGGAACGCCTACTTGGTACGACAGACGCCCTCGACGTCCGCCAAAGTAGTATCCCGTAAGCCGAGTGTCGCCCGGCTTTTTGCGTCAGCGGCTTAGTCAGCAACTGACAATTTTCGGCACTGCGGCAGCTCCTTTTCCGCCGCACGGCCCTGCGAATTCGAGGAAAGGCCGAGAAATCCGGGCAATTGGTCGCATCAGCCGAAGTTGGCATGCGGCCTGCTAACTAGGTGCTCGTCGGACGAATTAGTCCACGGACGGTTAGCGAATTCAAAAACAGGCCGTTCGATAGCAGAACGTTGGGCCACGTCAAACGATGGCGGTCCCACCCAATCATCGTCGCGCGCGGGTCCGTTGACCGGCTCGCGTTTGCCCGCAAACCACATCAATAAGGACCCATCATGATTAAGAAACAGAACGCGCGCGGCTTCACGCTCGTCGAATTGATGATCGTTGTCGCCATCGTCGGCATCCTGGCCGCCCTCGCCATCTTCGGCGTCAAGAAGTACGTCACCAACGCGAAGACGGCGGAAGCCCGCAACACGCTGGGCCAGATCTCCAAGAACGCCGCTGGCGCTTGGGCGCGCGAGATCATGCCGGGTAGCGTTTTGGACAATGGCGGCACCGCCGCTGCGGCCAACCAATTGTGTGCCACCGCTACGTCCGTTCCTACTGGCAACCCGCCACAGGGTGTGAAGTACCAATCGAGCACCGCAAAAGGCGCGGATTACAACACGGGTGATGCGAACACCGGCTGGATCTGTCTGAAGTTCCAGATGGATGGCCCGCAGTACTACCAGTACGGCTACACCGCGGATCCCGGGAAGTCCTTCTCGTCGATCGCCAGAGGCGACCTGAACGGCGACGGCACGAACTTTTCGACCTTCAAGCGCGACGCGGCGGTCCGCGACGGCCAGATCGTGCTCTCTCCCGCGATCAGCGAAACTGACCCGGACGAATGAACTAAGCCCCTTCGTGGGCGAGACAGGCTCGCGCCAAACAGGCGCGGGCCTTTTTCTTTTTGTGAGCAGGGGGTCAGAATGGCGAGACTCGTCGAATTGCGCTATTTTCAGGGTACTTTGCCAAGCAGCCGGCGCACCGTTCCGCATTCGAGTCGCGGCTTCACGTTAGTCGAGTTGCTCGCGGTCGTTGTCATCACCGGCATCCTGTCGGTGCTGGCCATTGCGGGCTTTCGACGGCACATGCAATCCGCGCGCGGAAGTGAAGCGGCGTCAGTGATTCAAGCCATTCGCAGCGCGCAAGAAGCGTACATGGCGGAGAATCACGTTTACCTCCCGGTTTCGACGGCTGGCGGGGGTTGGTACCCGCAAAACACGCCGAACACCAATCGCTATGCGTTTTCGAATTCGAAGCATCAGGACTACGCGCTCTGGCAAAGGCTCGCACCGTCGGTCAATGGCAGCGTGATGTTCGATTACATGGTCAACGCCGGTGTGCCGGGCACGATGATCCCCACGCTGCAGACTGCGGCAGGCCCCGATTTTAGCGCCGCACAACCATTGGACTGGTACCTGATTCAAGCCATTGGCGATGTGGACGGCAACGGCGTGTTCTCGCGCTATGCGGCCACCAGCTTGACGAACGAGCTGTACGTCGAAAACGAAGGCGAGTGAGTCGTGCGCGGACCGCGAGTTTCTGCGCAGCCCGTCAATGCGGGTCGCGTTCCGGGTCGTCCGGTTCGTCATCGCCTAGGCCGAGCTTGGCCAAGCGGTAGCGCATCGAGCGAAAGCTGATCCCGAGCAGCTTGGCGGCGGCAGTGCGCACGCCACCGGTTCTCTCGAGAGCCGCGGTGAGCAAACGGCGCTCGACCTCGTTGACCACCTCGTCCAGATTGCAGCCGCTCTCGGGCAGCTCGAGCAACGTTCCGCCTGGCGCGCCCACCGAGCCGCTGAGCTCCTGCGGAAAATCCCCGAGCCCAATGATGTTCGAGCCGGCCAGCGCTACGGCTCGCTCGATCATGTTTTCGAGCTCGCGCACGTTACCGGGGAACGAATAGGCCTGCAGGCCTCGAATCGCATCAGGAGTGAAGCCGGCCACCTCTTTGCCCATCTCGTCTGCAAAGCGGCGTACGAAGCGCTCGGCGAGCATCGGAATATCCTCGCGTCGATCGCGCAAGGGAGGCAGGGCGATGCGAATCACGTTCAAGCGATAGTACAAGTCTTGCCGAAACTTGCCCGCGCTCACGGCGGACTCGACGTCGCGATTCGTAGCCGCCAAGACGCGCACGTCGATCGGCGTCTCCTGCGTCGCTCCCACCGCTCGCACGCTGCGTTCTTGCAGCACGCGTAGCAACTTCACCTGCAGGTTGGCCGGCAGCTCCCCCACTTCATCAAGCAGCACGGTGCCGCCGTTCGCTTCGCGAAATAGGCCCAGGTGCTTGCTCTGTGCCCCTGTAAACGCACCCTTCTCGTGACCGAACAGCTCACTTTCCATGAGCGCTTCGGGCAACGCTTCGCAGTTCACGACCAAGAACGGCTTTTCGCGACGATCCGATGCGTTGTGCACCGCGCGCGCCACGCGCTCTTTGCCGCTGCCACTCTCACCGGTGATGAGCACGGTCGTGCGCATGTTGGCGATGCGCTGCACGAGCTCGAACACGCCGCGCATGGCCGCGCTGCGGCCGAGCAGATCCGTTTCTCGCAACTCGGAGACACGCGCACGCAAGCGCCGGTTCTCGAGCGAGAGCTCTTGCTTCTCGAGCGCTTTGCCGACCAAAATCGCCAGCTCGGCAGCGTCGAACGGCTTGGCGACGAAATCATACGCGCCGCTGCGCATGGCGCCGATTGCGTTCTCCACCGTGGAGTGGGCGGTGATCAAGATCACCTCCGTCGCTGGATTGCGCGCCTTGGCTGCAGCCAAGACCTCCATGCCGGAGCCATCAGGCATCGCGAGATCAGACAGCACCACTGGAAAAGGCTGTGGATGCTGACTGATCGCTTCGAGTGCGGCACGACAGCCGGGCGCCGAAACCACGGCATACCCCTCACGCCGAAAGAGGATCTCCAGCATTTGACGCAAGCCCGGCTCGTCTTCGACGATCAGCAGCTTGACTGTGGGGGGGACGAGTGAGGCCACGCTAGTAAAACCCTAGCATTTTCGGCCCCTAGGCAGGCCGCGCTTTCGCTTGCGCCAGGCCTGAGACAGCCTACGCTTTCGCAATACGCTTTGTCCTCTTCGTCCCGCACTCGCTTACCTCATCGACGCTTCGAAATCGGCCTTTTCACGCTGCTTTTGGCGGCAGGCGCTGCGTCGTCCGCAGCGTGCGGCAGCGCCAGGCTCGATGCAGCGCCCGTTCCCGGCCCAGCAACCGTGGGAGAGGCCGGCGCGGATGGCAACGAGCCCACGATCGCGATCGCGTTCGTGCCCGCGGGGACCATCTACCTGACGACCAAGGATCCGCCCGTCGAGCTCACGGTGCAGACGAGTCCCCCAGGCCAATTTCCGATCCGCTTCGCGCTGTCTGGAATCGACGCGAACACGGGCATCGACGGAGCCGCCGACGCCGTACTCGACGCTAGCGATATCGTGACCGACGCGGATGGAGTCGGACACGTCAACTTGTACGCCCCGAGCAAACCGGCATCGTTCAACGTCCTGGCCTCGAGCCCGAGCGCTGGCAACAACTTGTTCTATCAAGGCGTGAAGGTCGACGCGACGGGGATGACCACGTTGAGCGTGCGCCCCTCCTACGTGGGGAATCGCTCAATCAGCAAGTGGACAGCGAGCGTGAAGGCTGGGGTGAGCTGCAGTGATCTCAGCGGCAATCCGCCCCCGGACGGCGACCATCCCGTGTCCGAGGTGCCCGACGTGCCGCTGGTGCTGAAGCAGGTGCCGGTCGGCGTAAACCTCGCGGTGACCGTCCGCGCCGGGCACTACATCGGTGGTTGCGCGAACGTCCCCGCGCTGAGCGAGGGCGACGGCAATCAAGTCCTCGTTTATGCCAGCGATCGCGCGCTGAATTTGTCGGCCACCAATCTCACGCTGAGCATGGGCGCGAGCGATGCACACCCTGCCTTCGACAAGCTGCTCCAAAGCAGCGTCACGCTAGCTGAAAGCGCGCTGCTCGGCGGCGCAAAGACCGATCTCGGCGCCCTGCTCGACGATATGCGCGAAGCATCGTCCAACGTCGACCGCGATGCGTTCGACGCGGCGCGCCTCGAGAATGATTGGGAGGGAGCGCTGGCAAGCACGTACGGCAAGGGCGGCGCTCGTCGCATGCGCGATCCCGCGCTGCGTTGGCTCAGCGCGGGGCTCGCCGCGCTCAACGCCCCCAACGCGCTGATCGGAAGGCTCTCGCCGCTCGGCGTCGGAGTAACGTTCGTGCCCAGCAGCGTCGGGCCCGCTTCCCCAAGCGACGCTGGATTTACAGGCTTCTTCGTGGCCAAGAAATGGTCGGCTGACTCGAACGATATCGTGCAGCTCAGCATGGAGTTGAATTGGGAACCATCGCGGCTCGTCACTGCGCTGGCCATCGCGCCGGCACGCGCAGAGTTTCCCGACGCTGACAGCGTCGAGCGCGCGCTTGCGCTGAGCGTCGATTGTGCCCAAGTCGGGCAGGTGCTGATGACCGCCGGTGCGAGCCCTGGCATCGCCGCGTTCGCTAGCTGTGACGAAGTCTGCACCGTGAGCGCGTGCGAAAGCGCGGTGGCGGCCGCATGGAACCGGGCGCAGCAGAGCACCGGAGCCGAGATCGACACGCTCGACTTCACGGCCACGGCCAAGGCGCAGGTCGGTGACGACGCACGAGCCACCGCGCTGTCCGGCAGCTGGGTCGGCGAGCTTTCGACCAACAACGGGACCGCGCAAGTTTCGGGCGCGCTGTCCGCCAAATAAGCAGGGGCTGCGCTCAGCTGCGGCTTTGGATGCGTCCGCGCGCCAATCGCACTTCGATCGCGGTGGCGTAGGCCGCCAGCGCTTCGGCCTCGTTGACCCCGCGACCGCCACCGCGCACGTCCCGAACCAACGCGCGGAACTCGAGATAGCGCCGCCCATCCAGACCCAAAAGCAGCGCCACCGTGGACGGATCGCGCGGGGCATCCAGGTTGCCACCGAGCAACGCGGCCGCGCTCGCCAGCGCGCGCGAGACCAGTTGCTCGGCGAGCGTGATCGAACGCTCGTAGTCGCCTTGGGCGAGGGTGGACTCCAATTCACGCACCATGCCTCTTTCAGGCACTGGCCAGAGCAGCTCGAAACTCAACCCCGGGGGTGCTGTCGACGGCGTGATCTCGGGTGGTGGCGGCGGTGCGCTCGATAACCGCGGAACCGGTGGCGGTTCGCTCATCGGCGGCACGGGCGGCTCGGTGTCGAAGTGAGACTCGGGCGCGGGCGGCACCGATTCGTGTCGTGGAAGCCCTTGGAGATCGCGAGCCACGGCAAGCGCTGCCGCCTCACCCACGTCCGCATCGGGCATGTCGGACAGAAAGAGCAGGCCGCTCGGATTTCGTTGCACGCTGCGCGCTGCGCGCTCAGCGAGCTCTTCACCCCAAGCGTCGCTGTCTTCTGCGCGGCGCAGCGCTTCCATCAGGCCGCCTTCGGGCAGCTCCAAACTTGCCGCCGCACCGCCGCGTTGCGGCACGCGGCGTTCGAAATCATCCAAAACCGCGCGCGTGATCGCCTCCAGCGACTCGTACACGCCTTCGCCGGTGGTGGCCGTGGTTGCGAACGACGGCGCGCCCGCGCGGTTCAACTGTCGCTCGAGCTCGTCGATCGGCAGAACGTCGAACAGGTCGCGTTTGTTGTACTGCACGACGTGCGGCATCTCGCTGATCTGGCGACCGTGCGCGGCCAGGTTGTCGCGCAGATTGTCGAGCGTCTCCAGGTTTGCATCCGAGCGCGCTGACTGCGAATCGTAAACGAGCACCACGCCATCCGCGCCGGTCAGCACGAGTTTGCGCGTCGCGTTGTAGTGAACCTGGCCGGGCACGGTGAACAGCTGCAGCTTCACGCTCATGCCGCGCACGTTCGGCACACGGATGGGCAGAAAATCGAAGTACAGCGTGCGATCGACGGGCGTCGCCAGGCTGACCATCTTGCCGCGGTGCTCGGGCTTGGCGGTGGCGTGAATGTATTGAAGACTCGTGGTCTTCCCGCCGAGACCTGGTCCGTAGTACACGACCTTGAACACGAGTTCCCTCGCCAAGGGATTGACTACGGGCATGACCGCTCGAGGATAGTAGGGCTCGGGCGTAGGCCGCTACTTTTTTGATGGTCGCGCGGCCGACGGGCAGCGGCGTCAAGGAGCGTAGCGCTGCGCGCCAGCCGAAAACGGCTGGGAATACGGCGCTGCTCAGAGGTGCGATGCGGGCTCGCGAGCGCCCCCTCTCTCTAATAGAGTTGACCGAGTTCCTGAGCTTTGAGGACGCGCCAGATCGGCGAGGCGGCCGACAGTGCGACGCCGGCAAGCGAAACCGCAACGAGCAGAACCGCAAGCACCGCAAATGTCGCGGTCAGGTTCGGCTTTCGGGGCTCTTTGCCAAATAGGTACGCGATGGCGGCGCCGGAGAGTAGCCCACCAAAGTGTGCGGCGTTGTCGGCTCCGCTGCTGATCAGGCTGATGATCAGGATCCAAACCACGTTCTGCGCCAAGAGCTGCTTCCAGTTCGGGTCGCGCCGCGCGTAGGCGGCACCGACGACCGCGCCGAAGAGGCCGAAAACGGCCCCGCTCGAGCCTTGAGACGACGCCATGCTCCCGCCCCAAGCACCGCTGGCCGCGAAGCCGAGCGCGCCACTCAGTAAGAACAGCAACGCGAAGCGCGCTTTACCGAACTCGCGCTCGGCGGAAGACCCGATCGAGACCAAGAAGAAGCAATTGAGCGCCACGTGCATCAGATTTGCGTGCACGAAGATGGCGGAAAAGTAACGCCAGGGTTGGCTCGGGGCGAGCGCGAACCAAATGCCGCCGAAACGCAGCGTGGTGGAGAGCGCAAACTGGTCCTGCCACAGCGGCAGCCGATGCTCGCTGGCGAAGCACAGCGCGAACACGACCAAGCACGCGCCGACGAACAGACGCGTGAGCGAATTCTCTCCAGAGAAGGAGCTCTGAAAGAAGCCGAGCACCCCCGAGGCCAATGGGCCTGGCAACGGCCGACCGCAACGGTAGCAGCGACGCTCACCCACAGAATTCAGTCCGCGGCAGAAGGGGCAAAGCTTGGACTGACTCATTTCGCGTGGGGTTCTTGGGCCCGCGCTCGCGACATTGCAAGGAATTTCGCCGCTTCCGTAAGCTGCGACAGCCGACGCGCGTTGTCTTTTCGTGAACGCCAGCCTCAGCCTTTGCCCGACCTTTGGGCCGCCCGGTGTGCCGGCCCAGCTGCGTCGTGCCTGGCTCGGTCCGCCGATGGTCGCGCGCGAGTTGTGTAGAGTGCGCACGGTGGACGACGCGGCCGAGCTTGCAGCCGAACGGGCGCTGGTGGAGCGCGCTCAAGCCGGCGAGCGCGAGGCGCTGGGCGCGCTCTTGCGCAAGCACGGTCCACGGCTCTACCGCAGCGTGCTTTTGCCGCGCTTGGGCAGCGCTGCCGCGGCGGAAGAAGCCTTGTCTCGCACGTACGTCAAAGTGGTCGAGCGCTTCGACCAATTCAGCTGGCAAGCGGTGGGAGTGTACCCCTGGTTGCGGGTGGTGGCGCTGCGCGTCGCGCTCGATCTGCTGCGTTCGCGGAAGCGCGAACTGCTCTTCGAGCCCGAGGACGTGGAACGTGAGCTCGATGCCGCCGAGCGTGGCGCGCGCGAGGCCGAAGCGCTCGAACGCCACGATCTCGACTGCGCCAAAGCGCGCGTGCGTGAGCTGCTGCTGGCGATCAATCCACGCTACGCGGACGCCATTCGCATGCGCATCCTGGAGGAGCGTTCGCGCGAAGAAGCGGCCCTTGCGCTGGGCGTCAGCGTGGCCACCTTCGACGTGGTACTCCATCGGGCGATGGCGGCCCTGCGCAAGGCACTCTCGGAACGAGGCGGCGAAGCATGAGCGATCCGACCCAACGTGAGTCCGAGCTCGACTTGCCGGAGCTCGACGCGGCCGAAGAAGCCCGTCTGAGCGAGTTGCTGCGGCACGCGTTTCGCCCGACCGAAATCGACCCGGTGCGCCACGAACGGCTGCTTTCGGCGGCGCTCGAAGATCCATTTGCGCCGCCGAGCGCGGAAGAATTGGTGGAGAGCGAACGCTTGCGTGAAGCGCTCGCTGGGCACGGCGATCACGAGGACGCGCGCTTGGCGCGCGCGCTATCGGCGGCATTTGCACCGAGCCTCGAGCGAGCGCTGAGCGAACCGCAGTTGGCACCAGCGGCGCCGCGCCAGACGACCGGTCGCGTGATTTATTACCGCTTCGCGGCTGCCGCGACCGCGCTCGCCCTCGCGGCAGCGGCGCTGTTACGAATCGCTCCCGAGATGCAGAAGAGTGCGCCGCCGGCGGCTGATTTGACGACGCTGGCCCTCGCGCAATCGCGCAGCACGGCTGCCATCTTTCGCGCGGACTCGGCGGGCGCACCGTCCGAGCGCATCGATCGCATTGCCAGCGTGCGCAGCCGCGAATTGCGCGACAATCGCTATGCGCTGTGGGGAGTGCGATGAAACGCGCGTGGTTCGTCGTTGCGGTTCTGCTGTTCGCTGCGTGTAAGAAATCGGAGCCGAATCCGAGCACGAATTGCCCAGCGTGCAATTGCGAGACGGGAGTGCCCGTCGACCCGTTGCTGCTCTCGTTCTTGAGCCGAGCACGCGCCGCGCATCACATCGCCGACGATCGCGAGAGCGATGACAATCTGACGGCGAGCGCGGAGCCGCTCGAGCGCTTGGTTACGGGCCCCTTGCCGCGCGTCGGCAGCGCGGATCTCGCGCCCGAAGTGCGCGAGGTTCTAGCCGACACCTATGCGCGCTTGGCAGACCTACATAGCCGCCAAGGCGCGTTCGATCGCGCACTCCAAGACGTACAGCAGGGCCTCGAGCATGCGCGTGACCCCAACTACTTCCGCGGTCACCTGCTCGAGACCGAAGGCCTCGTCGAAGAGCGTCACGCCAAAGCGCTCGAAAAGAACGGCGATCACGCAGGTGCAGCCGTGATCCGCAAGCGCGCGATCGAGCTACTCGAGCACGCCATGGAGGTTCAATCCGGCGTGATCGAACACGCACCCCATGCTCCCTCGGATGGTAACGGCACAGCCACACCGACACCTGCCGCGTCAACCAAGTGAGGACCGAACTCCGGCTCGCCGGTAACGCGACGCGTTATCGGCATTCGCGGATTGCAGAAAAACCCAGGGGCCAGCTACACTTGCAAGAATCCATCGGGGATCATTTGGCCACCACACCGCATAGCCGACTGCCACGTTTGGTCGAGGGCATCGACCTTCGCGGGTTGCCGATCGGCCCTGCACAAGCGTTCGTGCTGTCGCGCGTGGACGGCAGCTGCACCGAACTCGAGATCGCAGACGAAGCGGGCATCGAACCGAAGGTCGTCGCAGCAACGCTCGAAGAGCTGGTTCGCTTGGGCGCGGTCCGTTTCGACCAACCCACCACGCCTGAGGCGCAACGCGCATTGCGTCCGCAACCGCGGGTGCCGGTCGCGTCTCGCATCGGGCCGATCATCGAAGCCGCCGCCGAACAGAAAGCGCAACATCCCGCCGCGGCGTTGTACGACGCGAATGATTTGAACGAAGACGTCGACCTAGAGCTCGAGCGCCGGCGCGTGATTTTGGAAACGTTTCACCGCCTGGACAGCACGACGCACTACCAGCTCTTGCGCGTCGACCCGAGCGCGGACAAGCGAGCCGTCAAGAACGCTTACTTCGAAATCGTCAACACCTTCCACCCCGATCGCTATTTCGGCAAGAAGCTCGGCTCATTCAAGCCGAAGCTCGAGCGGATCTTCGCCCGCCTCACCGAAGCGCACGACACGCTCACCCGCTTAGGCCCGCGCGCGGAGTATGACGCTTACCTTGCGTCGCAAGCCCAAACACGGCGGCTCGATCAGGTCGACGCCAACGTGGCCGCCCAAGTTCAGGCGATTCAGCGCCAAATCGAAGAGGAAGCGCGAGCCGCCGTAAACGCTACCCCAGCGCCCCCCCCCGCAGAGCCAGCGCAGTCCAAGCCGCGCGAGCGCAGTCAGTCACCGCAGCCAAACTCGCAGACGCGGCCGCGTCTCCAGTCGCTGCTCCCGCCGTCGGATCCGGAGGCGCGCAAGCGCGCGCTCGCGCGCAAGCTCGGCGGGCGCACCATGTCCGGCAACTTCGCGGCAGCTACACCGCCCTCCTCGCCGACTCCGAGCTTGCAGCGAACGGAGGTCCGCGAACGCGCGATGGAAGAGCTCAAGCGCCATTACGAGCAGCGCGTCACTCAAGCGCGCGTCGAGCGCGCCGAGCGCTACCTAACCAATGCCCGGCAATCGCTGGCGAGCAAAGATCCGATCTCGGCGGCCAACGCGCTACGCATCGCCGCGAGCCTGGTGCCCGACAACCCGCAGCTGAGCGCCCGCTTGCTCGAGGCTCAGACCGAAACCGAGGCGCAGCTGAGCGGTCACTACCTGGCACAAGCGCAATACGAAGAGCGTGAAGGGCGCATGGCAGAAGCTGCCCGCTCGTACGCTCGCGCCACGCTCGGCAGCCCCAACGCGCGCACCTTCGAGCGCGCCGCCTATTGCGCGCTGGTCGCCGAAGGTGGCGACCTGCGGACCGCGGGTGAGCACGCCCGGCGCGCCGTCCAGCTCGCCCCCGATGACGTTCAGGCCCGGGTAACACTCGCCCGGATCTACGTCACGGCCGGGATGAAGCAGAGCGGGCTGGCCGAATTCGAGCGCGCCGCGACGTTGGCGCCCAAGGATGATACAATCCGCGATTGGATACGGCGACTCAAACGCGGCGAGGCTTGAAAGCCAGCGCCGCTTGGTGATGGGAAGGGCTCAGTATGGAGCGTGTAATCGGCATCGACCTCGGAACGACGAACTCGTGCGTCGCCATTTTGGAGGGCGACACGCCCGTCGTCATCCCGAACCGAGGTGGATACAAGACCACGCCCAGCGTCGTCGCGGTCACTGAAGCCGGCAAGCGCTTGGTGGGTCACATTGCCAAGCGCCAAGCCATCACCAACGCCGAGAACACCGTCTACGCGGCCAAGCGCTTGATCGGCCGCAAGTGGAACTCGCCGCAGGTCAAGAACGCGATCATGACCTCGAGCTACACGATCGTGGAAGGTCCGCATCAGGACGTGCGCATCAAACTGCGCGACAAGACTTACTCCGTGCCCGAGATCAGCTCGATGGTCTTGCAGGAGATGAAGATCGTCGCAGAAGACTACCTGGGCGAGCCGGTCAAGAAGGCCGTGGTCACCGTGCCCGCGTACTTCAACGACAATCAGCGTCAGGCCACGAAGGATGCCGGCGCAATCGCTGGTTTGGACGTGATTCGCATCATCAACGAGCCCACGGCGGCTTCCCTCGCCTATGGCTACGGCAAAGACATGGATCGCACGGTCGCGGTCTACGATCTGGGCGGCGGCACGTTCGACATCAGCATTCTGGAAATCGGCGCCCACGGCGTGTTCAAGGTGATCAGCACCACGGGTGACACCTTCCTCGGCGGTGAAGATTTCGACGCGCGCATCATCGATTGGCTGGTCAGCGGCTTTCAAGACGAACACGGCATCGATCTGCGGCAGGACCGCATGGCGCTGCAACGCCTACGAGACGCGGCCGAAAAGGCCAAGTGCGAGCTCTCGGGGGTGCGTGAGACCGAGATCAACCTGCCCTTCATCATCTCGACGGGTCGCAACGAGGCGCTGCACTTGCAGCGAACCTTGGCGCGCCCCACGCTCGAAAAGCTGACCGAAGATTTGGTCGAGCGCACGGTGGACATCTGTAAGCAAGCGCTGACCGACGCAAAGCTCGACGTGAGCGAGATCGAGGACGTGATCTTGGTGGGCGGCATGACACGCATGCCCGCCGTGCAAACCGCAGTCACCGGCTATTTTGGTCGCGAACCGAACAAGAGCGTCCATCCGGATGAGGTCGTGGCCATGGGCGCGGCCATTCAGGGCGCGGCTCTGGTGCAAGATCGCCAAGACATGATCTTGCTCGACGTCACGCCGCACGCGCTCGGCATCATGACCTTCGGCAGCTATTTCGAAGAGCTGATCCCGCAGAACACCACGGTTCCCACCAGCCGCACCAAGGTCTTCACGACGAGCCGTGACGATCAGACGGCGGTCAAGATCTTGGTCATGCAGGGCGAGAGCAAGCGCGCGGACGAGAACGAGCTTCTCGGTGAGTTCATTCTCACCGGGCTGCGTCGCGCGCCGAAAGGTCACGTCGAAATCGAGGTCACGTTCGAGATCAACACGGACGGCATCGTCAGCGTGCACGCCAAGGACATGGAAAACGGCCAGGCGCAATCGATTCAAGTCACGGCCACCAGCGGCCTCACGCAAGACGAGATCAAGAACATGATGGGCAACGCCCAGGACTACTTGCTCGAGCGGCGCGTGGACGAGCACTTCGAGGCCGCAAAACAAGACGCCGAGACGCTCATCGCCGAAATCGAGCGTCTTTTCCCGGAGATCGAGCGCGTGGTTGGTTCCGCGGACTTCGGTCGTGACGCGATCGCCAAGGCGCGGAGTACCGTCGAGCGCACGCGCGCCGCGATCACCGCCAAGGATACCGCTCTGGTAAAAGAGCAAGTCGACCAGCTCTCCCGCACCCAGCGCATGTTCAAGGGGGTCGTCTCGCGCGGCTGACTGATTTGCTGCGCGGCGCCTCGAGAGCACAGGCATGATCAAGAACGTTCGTCCCAATACGAAGTTGCGCACCAGCTCGGCACCGCCCGGGCCGGCGCCGCTCGATTCGAATTGGGACGACGACGAAAAGACCGTCCCGGGGCTAGACCTCGACGACCCGATGAACGAGTTCGATCGCGTGACGGCGATCCCCGATTTGCCGCCGGAGCAATACGCCAAGAGCGTGATGGCTGCGGCTGAAGACAGCCGTGTGCCACTGCCGGGGACGGCGCCGCCCGAGCCGCCTCCGCCGTCGCCGCCATCGGCCCCCTCTGCGCCCATCCAATCGCTCGCCCCGGACGAATATTTCAGCCTCGAGAGCGATCCGCCGCCTTCGCCGCGCAGTCCCGACAGCACTGCACCGTATGCCCCCGTGCTGCCGCACAACGCCCCCACGGCTCGGCCCGCAGCGCCCACCTTGCCGAGTGGTCGCTCCGCCGCTTCTCCGCTGCCCCCCACCCGACGCGGAGTGGTGAATTTCGATCAGCTCGACAGCCTCAGCGCTCCGGCCCGCCAGGAAGGGCCCGCTTTGGATGTGCCACCGCCCGCGGCTGCGTTCAAAGAAGTGCCATCGACGGCCAGCGCGATCGCGGACATGAAGGATCGCTACGCCATGGGTGATTTCAGCGGCGCGCTGGTCATCGCCGAAGGCATCCTGGAAACGAGCCCGGGAGATCCTGAAGCCCCGCGCTACGCGCAGAGTTGCCGTGACGTGTTGACGCAAATGTACTCGGCGCGACTCGGTTCGCTCGATCAGCGAGTCAGAGTCGCCGTGCCGAGCGATCAGATCCGCTGGCTCACGCTCGACCATCGTGCAGGGTTTCTCTTGTCGTTGGCCGATGGCGGAAGCACGATCGATCAAATTCTCGACATCAGCGGCATGCCGCGCTTGGACGCCCTGCGCATCATGTACCAACTGCTCGATCAGCGCGTGATTTCGCTCGGCGGCTGAGCCGTTCGCGGTACGGTCGAAGCATGCGACGGGTCACGCAGGATTTGCTGATCGGAGCGGTGTTTTCCGCGCTCTCCGGGTGGCTGCTGAACACGCTCTTGCTCGGCGCCGGGACGCCCAAAGCGACCTACGCGCAACCCAAAGCACCCGAAACCGCTTGGCCGGCCTTGAGCGAAGGCGCACCAAAGGTCGCCTCCTACACGATCGACGCCAAGCTCGACAGTGAGCAGCACAAGGTAACCTGCCGCGAGACGATTCAGTTCGTGAATCGCTCGAGTGCGGCGGTGGGCGAGCTATGGTTTCATCTGTACCTGAACGCGTTCAAGAACGACAAGACGCTGTTCTTGCGTTCGCCCTTTGGGGCTGGTCGCAGCGGCGACAAAGCCAAAGCGTACGGCTACGTCGATGTGAAGCGGCTCTCCATCCGAGGTGGCGATGGTCAGGATCTCTGGGCCACGCGTGATCGCCACAGTCCGGACGACCCAGACGACGAAACCGACCTGCGCGTCCCGCTGCCGAATCCACTCGAACCGGGCAACGAGCTGACTCTAGAGCTCGAATTCGAAGACCAGCTGCCGGAGCTAGTGGAGCGCACGGGGTTCGTCGGCAGTTATCACTTCGTCGGACAGTGGTTCCCGAAGCTCGCGCGCCTCGAGCCGAATGGGACGTTCGCGCATTTTTCCTTTCACGCGCAGAGCGAATTCTACGCCGACTTCGGCGACTACGACGTCACCTTGGACGTACCGAGCGCGTTTCGCGTCGGTGCCACCGGCAGCCGAACACGCGAAGAGCGCGACAAAGGTCGTACGCGGCTCGGCTACCGCGCCGAGAACGTGCACGACTTTGCGTGGACGGCTTGGGATCAGTTCGAAACACGCAACGAGCGCATCGCCGGCGTGGATGTTCGAGTGCTGTATCCGCCACACCAAGAACAAAACGCGGAGGCCGAGCTCGAGAGCGTGCGTTTCGCGTTGCCTCACTTCAATGCTCGGTACGGTGCGTACCCCTACCCGACCCTCACCTTGGTCCATCCACCCGAGTCGGCCTCGAACTCTGGCGGCATGGAGTACCCGACGCTCATCACCACCGGTGGGCCGTGGTACAGCACTTACGGCGGCGGCCATTTCATCGACGTGGTGACCACGCACGAGCTCGGCCACCAGTGGTTTTACGGGCTTTTGGCCAGCAACGAGCACACCGAGCCGTACCTCGACGAAGGGTTCAACAGCTACGCCGAAGCCGAAGCGCTCGAAGCGCGCTTCGGTGCGAGCTCCGTTTTCGGCGGCTTTGGCTCGAGCGTCAGCTCGACCGCGCTGAACCGACTCTTCTCTGCTGCGCGCGGTGAAGATGAAAAGGTGAATCAAGGCGCGGCTGAGTTTGCGACCTTCCGCAGCTTGGGCGCCCTCGTGTACAGCCGCACCGCGACGGTACTTGCCACGTTAGCGCGAGTCTACGGCAGCGAGCGCTTCAACCACGCGCTCGGCGTGTACGCGCGCAAGTTTCGTTTTCAACATCCGACCACTTCAGATTTCATGAGCGTGATGCAAAGCGAGCTCGACAGCCGCGCGGTGACCGCACTCACGCTCGCGCTCTCGGAACGCGCAACCATCGACTACCTGGTGCGCGAAATTTCGAACGCGCCGATCAGCGCAGCGGCCGGCGTATTCGACGGACCCAATGGGCGCGAGCAACGCAAGCCGGAAGCGCCGCACGAAGCGGCTCAGTACTCGAGCCGAGTCGTGGTCTACCGCCACGGAACGCTACAATTGCCGGTAGAAATCGAGCTCGGCTTCGAGGATGGCACGAAGCAACGGAGACACTGGGACGGCAGCGGATTCACCTTCAACGCAGACAACCTGGGACCGTCTCGGCTCGTCAGTGTGAACGTGGATCCCGAGCAACGGATCTTGCTCGACACGGATCGGAGCAACAACTGGCTGAGCATTCAGGGCAACTCGGCCCCGCACGTTCGTGAACGCGCGCTCTACGCGGCGCAGCTCTTACTCGGAGCGTTCGGGCCGTGAGTCGCGCTAGCGAGACTCGACTCACGCGGCTATCGACTACGGCCGCGGCCGGGACGCTGCTTTGGATTTCGCGCACCTCGTTCGGTTTGCTCGCGAGCTACCCGTTACTCCTAGCCATTCGCGCCAGCGCGATGACCGCGGGCCCTGATGGCGACACAGTGTTGTTTCAACCGGGTTCGCTGCTACTGCTGGAGTTGCTGCGGCTCGGTGGAGCCTGGCTTTCTTCCGCGGCAGAGCTTTCGTTGCTCTTGCTCGGCGGGTTCGCGATTTTCGAGCTGATCCCGCTCGCGATCGCGCTCGACTTCCTGGTGGCACCCGAGCGCCGGTGGCGCGAACGGGTCGCGCGCGCAATGCGTTATTTCCCTAAGTTTCTCGGACTCGGGCTGATCGCGCTCTTGGCGCAAGCCGCGCTGCTACTCGCGGCGAGCCTGCTCAGCGCGGCTGCCAAGCCGATGTTCGCGTCCTCGGACGAACGCGTGCGAAGTCTCGCGCCGCTCGCGTTGCTGGGGCTCGGGCTGGTCGCCTGCGGCGCATTCGGCGGAGTGCTCGACATCGCGCGCGCCACGCTGATCCGACGCGACGTCGAGGCGGGCGGCGCTCGGGCGGCACTCGCTCAAGCCGTCGACTGTTTCCGACAACAACCCTTGCGCGTCCTGCTCGGGCCGTACCCGAGCGTCGCAGGCAGCGCCTTTGCAGTGCTCGGCGCGACTTGGGTGTTACTCCGCTTTGCGCCCAGCCAAAGCTCGAACGCGGCCCTCGTACTCAGCTTCGGCGCGCATCAATTGGCGATGCTGTTCGCGATCGCTTGGCGCGTGCGCTGGCTGCGTGGTGCGCTCGAGCTGAGCGCCGAGAGCGACTAGACCGGCTGCACTTTTCGGTAAAGTTGCGCGTAGCGCCGCGCCGGGCGATCCCACGCCACATCCAAGCGCATCACTCGGCGACGGAGCCGTGCGAAGGCCGGGTTGCCATAGGCCGAAAAAGCCCGCGAAAGTGCACCCAAGAGCGATTCCGGCTCGAGTGCATCGAACAAGAATCCGGTCCCCGTCTCCAGTTCGACGTCCGCGTCGACAATCGCGTCCACCAAACCGCCGGTCGCAAACGCGATCGGCACCGCGCCGTAACGCTGTGCAAACAGTTGGCGCGTTCCACCCGGCCCGCCCGCAGACAGCACCAGGGCCAAGTCCGCGCCGGCCAAGAGCTGGCGCGACGAGCGCTCATCGACGTTCGACAGACAGGTGAAGTCACCGCCGTATTCGCGGGCGACTGCGTGAAACCGCTCCGCCGCGGCAGCTGCGCCGGTGTTCGCCACGACCAACCCGAGATCGAGTTTCAAGATTTCCGGTAGCGACTCGTGCAGCGCATCCGCCCCAGCTTCGCGCCCGAGATCGCCGACGAAGACCAAGAGTGGTCGGTCCACCGCCAGCTCGAGCTCCAACTTCTTCAGAGCCGCGATCTTGGAGCGGCCCTTGTTGGACGGATCTTCGGCATCGAAACGACTCTCGAGCGCGGTGTCGGTCGCCGGATTGCAGGTGGCATAGTCGACGCCGCTAGCGATACCGAGCACCGGCTCGGGCAGCGCCGAAAGCACGGCGGCTAGCGCACCGGAGCGCGCCGGATCCAGGATCTCCTCGGCATAACGCGAAGAAACCGTGGTGACCGCGCTGGCGAGTTGCACGGCCGAAGCCACCCCGGAAAGCCCACCGGCGACCGCCAACGAAGACAGATCGGAAAACCCGAGCGCGTCGCGGGCGGAATCCGGAAACTCGGCCTTGCGCGTGATGTCATGAATCGTGAACACGACCGGCACGCTTTGGCCACGAAGCGCGAGCGGCACCAAGCTTGCGACGGCATCGTGAGCGTGAACGACTTCAACGACTTTGCCCTGCTCGGCGCGTTGCGCGACCAGAGCCGCCACCGAGCGAGCAAACGTCGCAAAACGAGCCGCGTTGTCCACGTACGGCACCGAACCCTCGCCGTAGATCCCCTCGCGATCGAACAATCCTGGAAGGTCGAATAAAACGAGCTCCGCCCCGGACGCCAATTGTCCGTCGAGCACGTTCACTTCGCTGCCGTCGACCAGCGTCAGCGGGGTCAGCCGGCGTGCCACGAGCAACCCACCGGCCTCGAAGCCCGGCGAACGGGGAGCGGCCACGGTCACGCGGTGCCCGAGCTGTCGCAGGGCCTTCACCAAGGCCGCGGCCGAATCACAGGCTTCGGTCTCCCGGACGTAGGGGGCCAGTTCGGCGAGGGCTAGCAGGATATCCATTGCCCGGCCGTCTACCACGACCGGATTTGAGTGGCTATCGTCGTCGGGAGCTCCGCTCCCGCGCCCACCGAGTGAATTCCGTGGGCCCCACGCCCCTCACGATGGTTTTTGGGGCCCCGGCCCCAAACGAATTTGTGTTCGACGGGTCACGGCACACTGCTACCTTTCGCCACCCGAAATGGACGAACTCGTCAGCAAAGCCCAGGTCTTGCACGAAGCGCTGCCCTACATCCGGCGCTTTCAAAATCGCACCTTCGTCGTGAAGTACGGCGGTCACGCGATGATCGACGAGAATCTCAAACAGAGCTTCGCGCGTGACGTGTGCCTGCTGCGCTACGTCGGCATTCGCGTCGTGGTCGTGCACGGTGGCGGCCCGCAGATCAATCAAATGCTCGATCGCGTCGGCATCGCCTCCACCTTCAGCGGCGGCCTGCGCGTCACGGACGACGCCACCATGGACGTGGTCGAGATGGTGCTCGGCGGCGGCGTGAACCAAGAGATCGTGGGCATGATTTGCCAACACGGCGGGCGCGCGGTCGGCTTGTCCGGCAAGGACGACCGCTTCATGCGCGGCAAGCGCTTGGAGAAGGTCGCGGTCAAGGACGAGCAGGGCGAGCGCGTGCTCGTGGATCTCGGTCGCGTCGGAGAGGTTTCGCACGTGGAAGCGGGCATCGTCGAAAATCTGATCGGCTCGGGGTTCATCCCCGTGATCGCGCCGATCGCCGTGGACGAAGACGGACACTCGCTGAACGTGAACGCAGACACGGCCGCGGGCAGCATCGCGAGCGCGCTCTCGGCCGCGAAGTTGGTGCTGATGACCGACGTCGACGGCGTGAAAACCGGCAAAGGCGAGCGCTTGAGCTCACTCAATTCGGCCGAAGCGGAAGAGATGATCGAAAGCGGCGTGATCACCGGTGGCATGATCCCCAAAGTGCGCTGCGCGCTCGACGCGGTGAACGGCGGCGTGGAAAAAGTGCACATCATCGACGGCCGTCGCTTGCACGCGCTTTTGCTCGAGATTTTCACGGACAGCGGCGTCGGTACCGAAATTCGGCGCGGCAAAGTGTGAACCAAAAGCGGCTCGAAGCAGAGCCTCCGGTGGTTCGCCCGGAAGGCGTGCCCGAAGACGCAATGCTGCGTGTCTTGCGGGTTCCTGGCGAACTCGCGGGCATGCGCCTCGACCGCTTCGTTCAATCACAGCTGCGCAGCACCAGTCGCACGCGCGCGCGGCTGATCGTCAAGAGTGGCGCGTATTCGGCGGATGGACGTGCGCGTCGGCCGAGCGAGCGGGTACGCGCAGAAGAGCGCATCGCGCTCTGGCGCCGGCCTTTCGAGGATACCGAAGGCCAAGCGCCGCTGCCGATCTTGTACGAGGATCCGCACCTGCTCGTGATCGACAAGCCGCCGCTCGTGACCGTGCATCCGACGGCGCGCTATCACCAAAACACGGTCATCAAGCGCTTGCAGGCCGAGCGTCCCGACGAGTTCTTGGCGCTCATTCATCGCCTGGACCGCGAGACCAGCGGCATCTTGCTCTTGGCGCGCACCCCCGAGGCGGAGCGCGCGTTCAAACGCAAGTTGGAAGAGCGCTCACTGTCGCAAGAGAGTGATGAACTCCAGGGCGTCGAAAAGATCTACCTCGCCCTGACTCACGGTGTGCCCGCGAGCGGCTTGGTCGACGCGCCGATGGAAACCGACGTTGATAACCCTTTGCGCGTCAAGATGCGCATCGCTCGCCCGGGCACCGGTCTCGAAGCGCGCACGCTACTCACGGTCCGCGACACCCGCGCCGGGTATGCGTGGGTCGAGTGCGCATTGCAAACCGGACGACAGCACCAAATCCGCCTCCATCTTTCGCACCTGGGCTGCCCCGTCGTGGGCGACAAATTGTACGGCCCCGACGAACGCTTACTGGCCCGCGCCGCCGACGACGAACTGACCGAAGAAGATCTGGCCCTGCTCGAGCTCCCGCGCCACGCCCTGCACGCGCATCTCTACCGCATGACCCACGCCGTCACCGGCGCCCCCCTCGAAGTCACCGCCCCAATGCCCGCCGATCTCGTCGAGTTCTGGTCCTCCCTCCCCCATAAAGGCACAAAAACTCCCGCGTAGCGGTCCCAACGTGCCCGTGCCCGTGCCCGTGCCCGTCCCCGCTCTCCTCTCTATTCTCCCGCTCTTCCCCCCAGAGCGGAATCAATTGACGTACGCCCCGCTAGGGGATAACCGGCCCCCTAGATGCCTATCCGTCGCGCACTCCTCTCCGTCTCCGACAAATCTGGCTTGGTTGAGTTTGCCCGGGCGCTCTCCGCGCGCGGCGTGACTCTGCTCTCGACTGGCGGCACCTTTGCTGCCCTGCAGAAGGCGGGCATTCCCGTCGAAACCGTCGAGAGTTATACCGGTTCGCCGGAAGTGATGGACGGCCGCGTGAAGACCCTGCACCCCCGCGTGCACGGCGCGCTGCTCGCGCGCGAAGGGACGGACGACGCGGATCTGGCACGCATCGGCGCGCAACCGATCGATCTGGTCGTGGTCAACCTGTACCCGTTCGAGCAAACCCTAGCCAAGCCGGGCGCGACCGCGGAAGAGCTGATCGAGAATATCGATATCGGTGGACCGAGCATGCTGCGCTCGGCTGCCAAGAATCACAATCGCGTGACCGTGCTGTGCGATCCGGCGGACTACGCTGGCGTTCTCCAAGAGATCGAGCAGAGCGGCGAAGTCAGCCGCCCCACGCGCGAGCGGCTCGCGGGCAAAGTCTTCGCGCACACGGCCGCCTACGACGGCGCGATCGCCGGCTGGTTCACCGCGCGCGGCGAAGCCGATGGTTACCCGCGTCACATGACCGTTTCGCTCGAGAAGGCGTACGGCCTGCGCTACGGCGAGAATCCGCACCAGAGTGGCGCGTTTTACCGCGAGCGCAACGCGGCGGCGGGCGCGCTCGCGACCGTCGAAAGCATCGGCAGCGGCGCCAAAGAGCTCAGCTTCAATAACTTGGTCGATCTCGAAGCCGCGCTCGACGCCGTGCGCGAGTTCGAAAATCCGGCGGCGGTCGTGGTCAAGCACACGAGCCCCTGCGGCGTCGCCACCGGTCCGACGCTCGCCGACGCCTACCGAGCGGCGCGCGATGCGGACGCGATGAGCGCCTTCGGCGGCATCGTCGCGCTGAACCACGAGGTCGACGACGCGACGGCCGCGATCCTGAGCGAGACATTCCTCGAATGCATCATCGCTCCCGGCTATGCCGCCGGCGCGCTCGCCAAACTTCGCACCAAAGCGCAGCTGCGCTTGCTCACGACCAATGGCTGGCTGGGCCGCAACCACAAGGGCTTGCAGTTCAAGCGCGTGGGCGGCGGCTTCGCCGTGCAAGAGCGCGACGCAACCGGCTACGGTGAAGTCCAAGCGGGCCGCGTCGTCACCAAGCGCCAACCGAGCGCGCTCGAACTCTCTGCGCTCGAGTTTGCCTGGTCTGCGTGCAAGCACGTGAAGAGCAACGCCATCGTGCTCGCCGCTCCCGGCGCGAGCCCCGGCATCTACGCCACGGTCGGCATCGGTGGCGGCCAAACCGCGCGCGTCACGGCCGTCCAAGTCGCCTGCGAAAAAGCCGGCGACCGCGCCAAGGGCGCAGTGCTCGCCTCCGACGCCTTCTTCCCCTTCGCCGACGGCCTGCAAGCCGCAACGCGCTTCGGCATCACCGCCGTCGCCCAACCCGGTGGCAGCAAAAAAGACGACGAAGTCATCAAAGCCGCCGACGACGCCGGCATCGCCATGATCTTCACCAACGTCCGCCACTTCCGTCACTGATCGTCGATCAGGCTTCCCCACCCCCTAAACGTCCAAGACGGGGAGGGAGATTAACCGCCGAGCCGCAGAGGCCACAGAGATCTGAAGGAGCAGAGATTGGGGTTTACTCAGCGCGTCGAGTCACGTCGTAGATCACGCGAAGCCTAGACGCGCTGCGCGACCCCCAAAATCTCCCTCTGATCTCTGCGGCCTCTGCGGCTCGGCGGTTCAATCTCAGGGAGTGCTCAGAGCCTCGCCGCGGCTGCGCTTCTGATGCACGAGTGACGCGATCTGGGTGCGCTCTTGGTTTGGGGGCGCTCGTTGGTTGAGCGGTGCACCTTGCTGTGCGCCACTGGGTCTCCATTTGCGTCTCGAGGAGCCGATTTTTGACGCCGAAGGCTGGGACGGTCGCGGGGCGAAATCGTGACCATCAACAAAATAAATTAGCTGAGCATATTCAATTGGTTACATAATTACGTTTAAGGTTGGATCTAGGGCCGGATTGTGTCGCGAATTTGGCCCCAATTCGAGCTCTATGACATCCGCTGTGACGCACTTCGATAAACAGGAAGCGCGGTCCACATGGTTGTCATCAATCGTACCTGCACCACTTGCAACAACGAGTTCGAACTGCACTTCCGCTATCAGATGGAAGAGCACACCGAGCAAGACGCACAGGGCGTTGCTCAGACTCGTTACACCTTCTACTGCTCGCAGCGCTGCCTAGAGGCGAGCCACCGTGGCCGCACCGACGGCTCGGTGGCATGCGATGCGTGCGCCACGCGCTTCGAGGTCGAATTTGCCTCGCAGGTGCTCTTCACCGGCGGGCGTCGTCACTACGCCTGTGGCGCTGAGTGCCGCGCGCGCATTCTCGCCGGCGTGCGCTCGGTGCGGCTCGGGCAACTGCTCGATCCGAGCTACCCGATCGACAACGACTCACAGGGCGAAGACGCGGACGAGCTTGCGGCGCCGATAGCGCCGTCGGAACTTGCGCTCGCTGTCGCCGCAGAGGCAGAGCCGAGCAACGACGCGAGCGCGAACCCGCCGGCGGTCGCGACCTCGGTTGCGACAGACCCGCAGCCCGCAGCAACCCCTGCCCCGCCGATGGCGACCGTGGCCGAGCTGCGCCCGGCCACGAAACCGGCGGATATTCCGATGCGTCCGCGATCGGCGGCGAACCCGAAGGTGCTCGCGGTCTTCAACCACAAGGGTGGCACGGGCAAAACCACGACCGCGGTTCACGTCGCGGCGGGCCTCGCTGCTCGTGGAGCCAAGGTGCTGCTCGTCGATGCTGACGGACAGGGCAACGTCGCGGCGGCGTTGGGCGTAGAAGCCGAGCGATCGTTGTATCACGTGCTCGTGATGGGGTTGCCGTTCGAGCAGGCGCGCGTGGTAGCGCGACCGAACCTGGACGTGATCGTCGCCAACGAGACCTTGGCCGCGGCCGAGTTGTACATCGCGGGCCAGCGCAACCGTGACCGCGTGATGGCGTCGCGTTTGGCGCGCGCTCGCGAGGTGTATGACTACGTGATCGTCGATTGTTCGCCGAGCTTGTCGCTGTTGAATCAGAACGCGCTGGTGCTCGCGGACGCAGTGCTGTGCCCGGTGGCTTGCGATTACTTGTCGTTGATCGGCATTCGCCAAGTGGTGCGCACGGTCAAGCACGTGAACAAGATCTTGAATCACCCCGTGAACTTCTGGGGTGTGCTGCCGACCTTGTTCGATAGCCGGGCGCGCATCTGCAACGAAGCGCTAGATACGCTGAAAAAGAACTTCCGAGACGTGTGCCTCGACCCGATCCACTTCGCGATCAAGGTCAAAGAAGCGCCCTCGGTGGGTAAGACCTTGTTCGAGTATGCACCGAATACGAGCGCTGCCGGAGACTACTGGCGAGTGATCGAGCGGTTGATGCAAGTTGAACCAGCTCGCGACGAAGCGGGCCTAGCCGGAGGATTAGGGTGATGAGCGATCGCAACGAACTACGCCAAGCAGCACGTAAGGTTCTCGACGTCGACGAGGTCGAGGGCGTGCTGTCGAACAGCTTCTACGCGCCGAGCTCCGAGGACCGGCCGAAGGTGCTGTTTTCGACCGACGCGGCGCAACAAGAGAAGCCGACTCACTACAAGGTGATCTGCATCTCGATGTACACCGAGGACTTGAAGCGACTCGACACCATGGTCGATAGCCTGAAGGCACGCGGTTTGACCAAGGCCAATCGCAGCGCCTTGATTCGCTACGCGCTCTCGACCATCGATCTCGAAAACGTGCCCAAAGGTTTGTGAGAGCTTCGGCGGATTGGGCCCGCGAGCTCGGCATTCCGACCGCGGCCGTCGAACTGTATCGCGCGAGCGACGTGATCGACTTACACGTCGACTCGTTCATTTGGCAGCGCACGTTCGGCTATGATCTGACCAAGCGTCATCGCGCGCCGCTGTGGGGCGCGTTCCTCGGTCAGGTCGACTTTCCGCGCATTCGGGAAGCCGAGATCAGCGGCGCAACGTGGGTGATCACCACGAACCCGCTGCGCGAACCAGCAGATCGCGCGCGCGCTTTCGAGAGCAACCTCGAGGAGCTGTGCCGCACGCTTTCGCGCGTGCCCGACGAGTTTCAGGTCGTGACGAACGCGCACGAGTACGACGCGGCGCGCGCGGCCGGAAAGCACGCCGCATTTTTGGGCATTCAAGGTGGCAATGCGCTCGATTTGAGTTTGTCCGAGCTCGCGCGCTTGTGCGACGGGCGCGTCTTGCGCATCACGCTCGTGCATCTGTCGAGCTCGCGCATCGGTTCGACGAGCTCACCCATGCGCCTTACCGACACCGGGTTGAGCGCGTTCGGTTCGCAAATGGTCGAGCTCTTGAACGAGCGCAAGGTGCTGGTCGACTTGGCGCACATCAGCGCGCGCGGCTTTTGGTCGGCCTGCGACGCGCACGCCAAGGACACGCCGTTCGTCGTCACCCATACGGGTGTATCCGGCGTGTATCGCCATTGGCGCAATTTGGACGACGATCAGATCCGCGCCGTCGCCAAGTCCGGCGGCGTGGTCGGAATCATGTATCACGCGCCATTTCTGGGCGATCGGCCCTGGGCGGGTCGCGTGGAGACGATCGCGCGACACATCGCGCACGTGCTTCGCGTCGGCGGTGAAGAAACGCCCGCGCTGGGCAGCGATTGGGACGGCAGCATCATCACTCCCCGCGATATGCCCACGTGTCTGGAGCTACCGCGTTTGGTGGCAGCCCTCGCGAACCTCAACATCGAGGAGCGCGTGATTCAAAAGATCCTGGGGCGGAATTTTTTGCGGGTGGTCCGAGACGTGCGGGGCTGAGGCGCGGGGATGCGCCCTGGACGGAGGGCGAGCGGGCGTGCTAGTTCTACGCGATGATCAGAGCGGGGTGCCGCGGAGCGTCAATTGCGCTGGGTTTGATGCTCGTCGCGGGTGGGTGTGGTTCTCGCGTGGTGGTCTCTGGCGCAGCAGGTGCGGGTAACACTGACGGCATGAGCGCCCACGGCGGCTCTCGTTCGGATGACTCGAGCCCGGGTTCGCCCATCGCGCGCGGCGGCACACCAAGCGGAGGCGGCTCGAGCGCAAGTGTGGGTGGCATCGGTAGCACTGTGCAAGGAGGCTCTGGCGCGGGCGGTAGCAATGCGACCGGGGGTAGCAATGCGACCGGGGGTAGCAATGCGACCGGGGGTAGCAATGCGACCGGGGGTAGCAATGCGACCGGCGGTCGCATCGGTCAAGGCGGCAACAGCGGCTCGAGCGTCATCGCTGGGAGCGGCGGGGTCACTGAGAGCGACTTCGGCGTCCCGCTAACTCCGGTAGATGGTTGGATCGACGGGCAGAGCAACCCGTTGATGATTCAGGGGGCCGTGTTCGCCTTCGGGGACACCACGTCGACCATGGGCATGACGTCCAACTTCACCGGCAACAGCGCGTGCATGGCGGGCACGGCTGCAAAGGTCGATCTCACCTGCACCCCAACGCCACCGGCGGTCGACTGCTACGGGCAGACCTTCGGAGCCCTCATCGGCTTGAACCTGAATCAACCCCTCGACACCACGCTCACCCCGCCAACGGGTGCTGAGGCGCGCCCCTTCGATGCCAGCAAGCTCAAAGGCTTCTACTTCGAGATCTCGGGCAATACGGTCCCCGCGCCCGCTGCTCTTCGGTTCAAAGTCGACGATGGGACGACGGAGTTCTGCACCCCTCCATCGGTCAAAATCAAGATCGGCGGCAACACGGTGTTGTTCAGCGACCTCGTTACCCAATGCTGGAAAATCGGCGCAGGCCAAAACGAGCCTTTAGGAACCTCGCAGTCGAAGTTGATCAAGCTGGCTTGGCACGTGTTGACGAACACCGCGTCGACAGTGCCGTTCGACTTTTGCGTCTCGAACATTCGAGCGCTTCTCAAGTGAATCAAACGCGCGCTGCTCGAATAAGCAAGACCGCGTCGGGACGCGCCTGACCCCTGGGCGCGTCCACCTCGATCGTCTAACTCAGATCTCGAGCACGGCGACGACGCCGCGGTGCTTCTTCGCGAGCTCGGCTTCTTCTTTTTCGTCGAGATCGACTTCCGCGTCCTCGCCGTCTTCGTCGTCGTACTTGGTGCCGACCATGTCGGCTTTGGAGAGCTGCGGCAGGCGGCGCTTGCCGACCGGGCCTTCTTCCACGAAGTCGCGCAAGAAGGACATGTCGCGCAATGCCTCGAGCTTGGCCAGCGCCTTCACTTCCACTTGGCGAATGCGTTCACGGGTCAGGTTCATGATTGCTCCCACGTCTTCCAGGGTGGTGCCACCGCGATCGGCCACGTCCAAGGCGCACGACTCACCGAGCTCCCAGACCTCCAAGTCCGGGAAATTCAGCTTAATCGCGCCGGTGCGCGGCGAAACGTCGATGAACAAGTGATGCTTGCACGACACGTACGGGCAAGGACGCGGACCTTCGGCGCACTCGGCGCGCTGACGCGGCTTGAAGTAGTCCGTCTCGGGGTACAACAATTTGCCGATCTCGAGCTCGCGCTTGGTCATGCGCTTCACGCTGATCGTGCGGGCGCGCACGTCGCGCTTGCGACGTGAACGGCGCTGTTCGCGCGTGATCTCTTCTTCGGCCGAGAGCGCGGTCGCGCCATCGATGGTCAGCTCGGGCTGTTCGAGCGTTTGCAGTTCTACCGTGCCGAGCTTGTTCGACTCCATGGCTACCTCTTGTCCTTTTGCGGTCGTTGATGGCTCGCACGAATACCGCTGTCGATCGGACCCTGCCGGACCGCGCGGTACGCCGTACTCTGAGCTGTTCGTGGTTTTCGTTTGCGACAGTCGCGACTGACGATCTGGGCCGTCAGTTGGACTCTGGAGTCGCAAAACTCGTGGCGCTTTTCAGGACGCCGCGACGCTCTCGATCCTGTTTCTCTTGGTCAATTTGTCTTCGATGGCGACCAATCGGGCCATCAAGTCTTTGCTGATCCCGCGCGCATCCAGCACGTCGCGGTGCACTGCTTGGGCAGAGCGCTCTTGCTTACGCTCTTTGAGCACGCCCTCGAGCTTCTTGAAGATACGGCTCAGCATCTGCTCGAGCTGTTCGACGTCATTCCGGATGAACAAAAATTCGCGTTGGATCTGCTCGATGGTGTAGCTCTCGGCCATCATCTGCTTGATGCGCAGAATCTGGCGGATCACGCTCACGGGGTAGATCCCTTGCGAGCCTTGATGCTTACCCTTGCGCCCTACCCTCACACTGCGTGGGAGTAGGCCGAGCTGCACGTATTTGCGGAGCGTTGCTTCACTGAGTGACACCTCGTGTGAAGCGAACACGTCCAAGATCTCCACCGACGTCAGACCGGCCGCATACTGTCGTTCGATCTGGTTGAGGGTGGAATCATCGATCACGGGAATACCCGCTGCGGCGGGTCCTCGACGGTCCCTGTCCCAGCGCGAGCGAATATATTCTACTCAGTGGAGTGAGCGAAGGACTTTATGCGCAAATATTTGGGCATGGAACGCGGAAGCTCCATGGACGCTGTTTGCGATCATAGGTATGACATTTTCTGTCATGTTCAGCGAATGTCCATGGAGCTGATACGTCGTCCATGCGCACATGGAACCACACGCTTTTGGCTGCAAACTGCGCGTGGACGCGAAATGCGCGGGCCGATGGACCGGACGCCGTGCACGTCAGGCTTTTGACGAATCCACGGGCGTCGCGCTACGGCCGCCGGCTCGGCTGTTTTGCCTCGCACGCTGGGCGCACGCCGCACTTCAATAACTGACGACGCTACCCGCAACGTCCACCAGGTTCTGACGTAGCTCGTCGATCGCACGTTGCTCGTCCGTGAACGACGAGAGCAAACGCGCCGCGCTGTCCGCGGTCGCCGGTCGGTCCGATCGTTCGGCCGCGAGTAGACTGCCGATGGCGTCCGTCAACCCGAGTGGGATGGCCGGCCCGAGGCGCGCGAGCGCAGCGCGACACTCGGCCAAGCGCAGCTCGAGCTCGAACCCGTGCTCGATCACCGGTCGATAGCCGAGCAAGAGCTCGAAGGAAATGATGCCCACCGCGAACAAATCGCTGCGCACGTCGAGCACGTCACCCCGCAATTGTTCGGGTGAAAAGAAGCCGGTCTTGCCCTTGACCAAGCCCACGCGCGTCCACTGCTCGCGATCGAAGGCGCGCGCGATGCCGAAGTCAGCGAGCTTGATCTCGCCTTCGCACGAGACGAGCACGTTGTGCGGAGTCACGTCGCGATGAACGATACCACCCGGCACTGCGCGCTGCGCTGCGGCCAACGCGCGACACAAATACATCGCGATGGCGGCGACCACTGCGGGGCGCAAGACGCGACCGCGCTGAGCGAGTGCGCGCGACAAGGTTCGCAAGTCCACACCGCGTACGAGCTCGAGCACGAGGAACACCTCACCGGTTTCATCCTCCAAGCCCTCGAGCAGTTGCACGACGTTGACGTGGCGGATGCGCGCGAGCAAGCGCGCCTCCTCCAACAGCGAGCGCCGCCCTTCACGATCGAGTTGTCGGTGTGGGCGCTTGATGCAGACGTCTTCGGGAAACAGCCCACCCACGCGCCGCGCTTGCCATGTCTCGGCGGTGCCCCCGCGCCCGAGCGGGCGCACTAGCGCAAACCGATCACTGCGAGGGCGTGGGACGATGTCGGTCACGTCTCCCGATTCGGTCGCGCCTTGCGCCCAGTTTCGCGCATTCTGAGGGGTGACGCGTTTGTGGTAGCGTAGCTCCTCGGATGGCCGGTCCGGTACACCGCGACGTCACCGCAAGCGGGGTTCGCCTGCGGGTCGCCGAAGCAGGCGTGGGCACGCCGATGATCTTGATTCACGGCTTGTTCGTGGATCACACGAGCTGGGATCTGGTGATGCCCAAGCTGGCCGAAACCTTTCACGTCATTGCACCCGATCTGCCCGGCTTCGGCGAGAGCGAGAAGCCGCCGCCGAGTCGCTTCCCGTACGGCATCGATGCCTTCGCCGAAGCGATCGCCGATCTGTACGCAGGGCTCGAGCTCGGACCTGCGGCGGTCGTGGGTCACGCGCTCGGCGGTGCGGTCGCGTTGACGCTGGCTGCGCGTCACCCGGAGCTGGTCTCGAAGCTCGTGTTGATCGACGCGCTTTGCTACGAGAGCGGCACGGGACGTTACGGCGAGCTGGCGCTCCTGCCGTTCGTGGGTGGCACGATCCTAAAGCAACTGTGGGGACGCGGGTTATTTCGGCGGCACTTTCAGGAGACCGTGTTCGGCCCCACCTCGAACGTCGCGACGCCACGCATCGACCGCTACTACGACGCTTTCAATGCGCCCGCGGCCCGTAGCAGCGCCCTCGCCACCCTGCGCGGCACGGTCGATACCCGCGGCGTGGTGGCGCAGACCACGCGCATTCACGCCCCAACCTTGGTGATCTGGGGTCGGCACGACCGCGTCTGGCCTGCCAGTTTCGGACAACGCTTATCGCGTGAGATCCGTGGCTCGGGGTTCGAATTGCTGGATGCCGGGCACTCGCCGCACGAAGAGCAGCCGGCGGAGATCGTGCGGCTTGTGCAGCGCTTCCTGAACGACGAGCGCCGCAGCCGCTTTTGAGCGGGCCCCACAATTTGGCCCGCATGCACCGCTGCGCCTAACTTTTCGCGCATGAACACCGGCAATGCGCTTTTGCTGCTTTCGCTCGCGGTCACGGCCTGCGCAGGTACTAGTGCTCGACCTGCCGTACTTGCTCACGACCCGCAGGTTTTGGTGCAGTCGACCGCGCCCGCGGAAGCGCGCCTCGGTCCGCCGAGCCCCCGTGGGCTCGGCCTCCGACGAGTCGATCGCCCGATAGCGACGGAAGCGCCGCTCGCGCGGTACTGAAATCAGAGCGGAAACGCCGCGGTCGGCGGCTTATTCGCCGCGGGCTTGGACTCACTCTCGGGACGCGCGGCGGGCTTTGCCGGCTTGGCTGCGTCGGGACGCGGCGTCGCTGGCGGGGCCGCGGCGGGCGCGGGAGTCGGCCTGGCCGCGGCGGGCGGCGTTGGCTGAGTCGGTTGCGCTTTCATGGGCTCGGGTGCCTTTGCGGGCTCAGCTGCCTTCGCCGGCTCGGGCGCCTTCGCCGGCTCGCGCGCCTTCGCCGGCTCGGGTGGCACGGCCTCGGCACTGGGTGGCGCGGGGATCACCGAGGTCACCGCTGGCTCGAGCGGATTCTCGGCGGGTCGCGCCACTTCATTGATTGCCGATGGCGCGGGCTCGACGGGGGGCTGCTCCGTACGATGCGAGCGCCACAGCGCGACGCACGCGATTGCCAGGCCAACGCCGACCAAGCCAGACACCATCTTGATGTTGCGCTCGCGACGCGCCTCTTGCTCGGGCGTGCGCTGCATGACGCGACGGTTCTCGCCGGCCAAATCATCGAAGTCGTGATCGTTGGCTTCATCGAGCGCGTGATGCCCTTCAGCAACCGGACCACCGACGTACCGACCCGACTCGCCCGCGGAGAAGAACTCGTCGTGCGCGTCCTCAGCGGACGCGGCAGGCGCTCCGTGCGCCGCAGCGGGCTGCCCGGACATTGCGAGGGCTGGCTGCACCGCGCTCGCGGCTGCGGCCGGTTCCGGGAAGCGCTTCTTTTCGGGCTCTGGTTCCGGGGCACGCTTGGATTCCGGCTCCGGTTGCACGGGTGCCGCCGCTGGACGCCGCACGGGCGGCGGAGGGGGCTCCGGCTGCGACGGCGCCACTCGCCTGAGCGGCAACGGCTCTTCCGTTTCGGAGGGCGATCCGGAGATCGCGGTGGCCGAAAGGTCCACACTCGCGGCGTCGGCTTGTTGAGCCGCCACCGGTTCGGCTTCTGCCGGCTCCGGCCCCGACGTGAGCGTCACCATCATGCCGGCGATCAAGGCGGCAGGCGTGGGTGGAGCCGCAGGAGCGGGTTCCTCGGGCGTGGCTGGCGGCGCCGCTGCAGCTGCTTCCTTATTGGCGACCGCAACCGCGGGTGCGGCTGCTTCACGTCCCGCTTCAGAGGTCTCTTGGGTGTGGCTCGCGGGAACCGCGGGCTCTGGCTCTGATAGCGCGGCGGCGGGTGTGGGCGCTGCTGGAGGCGTTGGCGCGGACACTGTCGGAGGCGTCGGCGCGGAGGGCGCTGGGAACGCAGGCGCGCGCTCGGGTGCGGCGGGCGCGGGCTGTGCGACCGTTGCTTCACCCGGCTCGTCCTCTTTGCGCTGCGCGGGAAACGGAATCACTTTGCCCTCGACGACGCGGGCAACGTCACGCGCGGGTGCCACCTCGAGAGCGGCAACCGCGGCGGTGCGAGCGTCCGCGGCTGGGCGCTGGGGCTCCGGAGCTTCCGCATGCGAGCTCGACGCGGCGGGTCGCGCGGCTTCGGCGCCGAGATCCGGCTTTGGCAGCATTTGCCCGAGGCCCGATCCGGGTCCAAGCCCGGAATGCGTGCGGTGCATGGCTCGTGCGTCGAACGCAGCTGCAGCGTCAGGACTGGGCTCTTGCTGGATCGAGGGCATCACCACCCGCGAGCGGCCAGCACCGTTCGGTGCCAATGACCCGACTTCCGGGCGCAATCCGGGAATGGTCACGGGCGGCTGACTCAAACCTGAAAGCGGCGGAGCAGACGGACGCCACGACGGCGCATGCACGTCACTCACCTGCAAGCGCGGCTCGCTGGCGTGCTCGGGCACCACATCGTCATAGTCGAACGGCTCGCTCTCGGGTTCCGGCGGCAGCGACTCTGCGCGAATCTCGCTTTCGCTGGGGACCACGTCTTCTTCCGGCGCGGCTTGCCCAATGACGAGCAGCCCCTCGAAGTAGAGCTTGGTGATGGTGCTTAGCGTGGACAGATCTTCGAACGGGGATTCGTCCACCACCTGGATCAGCGTGCGCTTGCCGTCGAACAGCCGCAGGATGCCGTTGAGCTCATCCGGGATCTCGTTCAGCCGCTCGACGAGTTGCTCGTGGTCGACTTCGAAGATGGTCTTGAGCGACGGCAGCTGCTCGAGCAAGCGGCCCCACTCGTCCACGCGGCGCATGCCTTCCATCAACAGGCCCTGCGTGGAGGTCGGAATGATGTCCTCGCGGGACACCGGGCAGAACTCGACCTCGAACGTGCCGGAGATCCAAATCAAGGAGCGGTAGACCGCTTCTTCACCGCGCAGCTGACCGAGCTCGGCGTCGACCACTTTGCCGTCACGGAAGTACACGCGGGTCTCGCGCCGCCCGTCATTGATGCGAGCGATACCGCTCTTGCGGCTGACCTCGAAGGTCTGCAGCAGATCGACCACGCCCATGTCTTCGAGCGAGCCACTCAGGCGTGTGCGACGGCTGGTGGGGATGGCCGTGGCTATCTTTTCTTGCGTGCGCCGCGCGAGGAGCAGGTTCACGCGCGCGATCAGCTCGCGCACGAAAATGGGCTTGGTCAGGTAATCTTCAACGCCCAACTCGAGGCCGCGAACTTTGTCCTCGACCGACTTTTGGCTCGTGAGGAACACCACCGGCAGTTGCGCGAACTCGGCGTGCTCTTTTAGGCGGCGGACCAGCTCGTAACCGTCGAGCCGCGGCAAGCGCGTATCGGTCAGGATCAAATCCGGGATCGAGAACTCGATCTTGGACAGCGCATCTGCGCCATCACTGGCCGTCGTTACGCTGTAGCCAGCTTTTTTGAGACTGACCTCCAGCACCCGCACACTTCGGGGATCGGCGTCGACTAGGAGTAGTTGCTTTTTTGCCACGCGAAATCAGCCCACATCGAGGTACGGCGAGTAGCGTGAAGATTCCCGGGGATAGGCAATGGAGTCAAGTGCGCGCCGGCGCGCCTGTCACCTGTAAACTTATTGCCTAAGCACTTTAGCACTGCCCGACGTCCTTCACCGAGAAGCAGCCGAATTTGCTCCCCCGCCCTAGGCATAGCGCACTCAGCGCGGCGCGCCCGTCCTCTTTGTGGACGATCCGCGCACTTTTGTTACGCCCCTCACTTGGCCCAAGGGTCGACGATTTCGGGACTCCCCAGGCGCGTAGGCTTTTTTTCCGCGGGCGTTGCTGGATGTGACGCCGCGGTGCGTACTCCCGCCCGGGGCGGCGGGGCTGAGGCACGCATCACCGGCAGCGCTCGCGCGCTGGCCACGCTCGGCAGCGTCTGAGCGCTGGCAACTTGCGCCGCGGCCCCACTCGCGGCACTCGAAGCAGGCGCGGCCCCACGCGATGAGGCCTGCGGCTGCGGCACCGGCCGAAACGAGGCCTGGTTCTCGGAAGCAGACGGCAGCGTGACGAGTTGAGCCGAAGCGGCAAGCCGTGCCGCGGTCCGTCTCACGCTCAAGAAGGAGCGAACCGACAGCATCCCGGCGATGCCGGCCACAAACAGACCGCCCACGATCAGGAACGGTCGCCAGGGCAACGGCTTCACGTACCCATCCAGCCGAGCGGCGCGCTCTTCGCGAGTCGGGAGTTCGAGTTCGTCGGCGAGCAGGGAGCGCGGCGTGCCGCGACGCCGCCTCGTGCTGGCGACCGGGCGAGGCCCCGTCGGATTCAGCGCCAAATCGAGATCCTGATTCAGCTCACGCAGGGTCTGGTAGCGATGATCCGGCTTTTTTTCCAGGCAGCGCAGGATGATGTCCTCGAGCACCCCCAACTTGTCGGTTCCGACCAGCTGGCTCGGCGGCGTCGGAGCCATGAACATGTGCTTGGTCAGCACGCCCATATAACTGTCGGCTTCGAACGGCACCCGCCCAGTAAACATCTCGTACATCACCACCCCTAGGGCATAGATGTCCGCGCGATGATCGGTCGGATCCCCCTGGGCCTGCTCGGGGCTCATGTAATGGGGCGTTCCAAACACCATGCCCGCGCGCGTCAGGCGGCTCGCGCCGATCACCTTCGCCAGGCCAAAGTCCACGATCGTGACGCGATCGCGCCCGCCGACGCCGGGCGAGATGTGAATGTTGTCCGGCTTGAGATCACGGTGAACGATCGAGCGCTCGTGGGCCGTTCCAAGCGCGTCCGCAATTTGTCGCACGATGTCGACGGCGCGCGCGGCGGGCACCGGGCCGCCGCGTCGCACCAATTGCGCCAAGGACTGCCCTTCGAGCAGCTCCATCACGAAGAACGGCTGCCCTGACGGCAGGCGCCCGAAATCGATGATCTCGACCAAGCCGGGATGCGAAACCGAAGCGGCGGTGCGCGCCTCCTGCATGAAGCGCGCAGCAATTTCGCGATCCGAGGCCAGATCCTTGCGCAGCGCCTTGAGCGCGAAGCGCTTACCGAGCGCGGTGTGCCGCGCCGAATACACGACGCCCATCCCGCCCTCGCCGATCACCGCGACGATCTCGTAGCGATCGTCCACGACGGTGCCGAGCAGCGGATCCCCACTGTGATCCCACTCGGGCGCCGGG
>Ga0164309_10000185_pt1 | contig 37888 bp, 18 predicted proteins | sample Whisoiple_247_MG_FD_109984 | JGI IMG/M metagenome (GOLD analysis project Ga0164309, IMG submission 109984) | Soil microbial communities amended with fresh organic matter from upstate New York, USA - Whitman soil sample_247_MG | ecosystem: Environmental > Terrestrial > Soil > Unclassified >... | reverse complement strand
GAAGGACAACGACGTTCGGCGAAAGCCCGGAGATAGCGCCGCACGTCGGGGCTCGTCACCACGCAGGGTGGGCGGCCCGCCAAAGTCATTCGTTTCACAGAGGCTTCCAGGGCCAAGCCCAAGAGGCGTGCCTGTTCAGGATCGAGCGCTCCACCGGTGCCCTGCGCGATCTCGCGCAGCGAGCGGCGGAACATGTCTTCAACCGGTGCATCGAGCACCAGCGCCGACAAGGTGCCATCCGAGCCCGTGAAAGAGGCAGTAATCTGACGCGACAAGCGTTGGCGGCTCAACTCCGTGAGCTGCTCCGGATCGCGCGTCTGAGGCCCAAGCTCGGTCAAAGCCTCGAGGATCGAGCGCAAATCTCGAATCGAAACACCTTCACGCAGCAAGTTACGAAGCACGCGCAGCACCTCTCCAAAGGAGAGCAAGTTCGGGACCAAATCTTCGACCAGCTTGGGCGTGGTGCGCGAGAACACCTCGAACAAGTGTTGCAGCTCACCACGACCCAAAATGTTGTGCGCATTGGCGCGCACCGTCTCCGCCAAATGCGTAGCGATGATCGTCGTGTGGTCGACCACCGTATAACCGAGGGCCTCGGCGTACTCGCGATCGCGCGCCGGAATCCAGCGTGCGGGCGTACCGAATGCCGGGTCCTTCGTGGCTTCGCCATCGATGCTCGGCGCATTGCCCGCGGCGTCCATCGCCAGCAGACGTCCCGCGCGCGTCGTACCGCGCACGATCTCGGTACCGAGCAAGAGCAAGCGATACGCACCGGCAGGCAGCTGAAGATTATCGCGCACATGCACGGGCGGAATCACGATGCCCAAGTCGAGCGCCATCTGCTTACGCAACGCGGCAATGCGGTCCACCAAGCTGCCGCCCATCTGCGGATCCACCGCGTGCACCAACTCGTAACCCACTTCCAGGGCCAGAATGTCGACCGGCAACGCCGCATCGATTTCTTCGCTCGAGCCGGGCTTGATCGCGGGTTCTGTGGGCACAGCGGCCTCGACGGCGCGCGCCGTCGCGTCTTTCTTCAAGCCAGCCTGCGCGCTGAGCGCCAACATTCCGGCCAGGGCCAAGAACGGAAACGCGGGCATGCCCGGAATCAACGCGAATAGCGTCAACACGCCGGCAGTCGCGGCGACAGCTCGCCGACTGCCGAGCAACTGACTCTTCAATGCGCGGCCGAGTTGGTCGCCCGTAGCGGAACGGGTCACGACCACACCAGCAGCGGTCGAAATCATCAGTGACGGCATCTGCGAAACCAGCGCGTCACCGACGGAGAGAATCGAGAACGTCTCACCAGCCGCCGCCAAGGACATGCCCTTGGACAGGCCGATCATCAAACCGCCGACCAAATTGATGGCCGTAATCAGCAAACCGGCGATCGCGTCGCCTTTGACGAACTTGCTCGCGCCGTCCATCGCGCCGAAAAAGTCCGCTTCGCGCTCCAGGTCCTTGCGGCGCCCGCGAGCGACGTCGGAAGTGATCATGCCGGCGTTCAGATCGGCGTCGATCGCCATCTGCTTGCCAGGCATACCGTCCAAAGCGAAACGCGCCGCAACTTCCGCGACGCGCCCAGCACCCTTGGTGATCACGGTGAAGTTGATCACCACCAAAATCAAGAACACGACGAGGCCGACAACTACATTGCCGCCAACGACGAACTTGCCGAACGTCTCGACGACGCGCCCCGCCGCTCCGCCGCCCTCTGCGCCCTTGAGCAGAATCAAGCGCGTGGTAGCGACGTTCAAACTCAAACGCAGCAAAGTCGCGACCAAGATCACCGCAGGGAACGCGCTGAACTGCAGCGGGCTCTCCATGAACAGCCCGATCAAGAACACGCCGATCGAAATCGCCAAGCTGGTCGCCAGCAGCACGTCGATCAGGAAGCCCGGCAAGGGCAACACCATCATCAACACGATGCCGATGATCGCGGTCGGAATCGCCAGCTCGGCCAGGAAGCCCTGCTGCGATCCAGTCGTCGAACTCGGTGTCGGTGCTGACGCCACGCCGCCCGTTTTGCGAGAACCATGCCAGGTAAAACCAGGCATTTCCCGCCGAGAATTGGCTTATTTTATGGCGACAGTCAGAGCGCTCTCATCCGCGCGCTAGCGGTTTGACACCTGAACACTCGCGGGGAGTCAGCGAGTTGACGTGTCAGGGGGTTGACGCTAGTCCGGAACGTGCGAACGGAGCAGCAGCCCGATGGTGGGCACCGTGTATGACACACCGCTTTTCCCGTCGTCCGTGTGCAGGTACGTAACCTGAGCAAACGCCCCGGGGCGCAATAGGTTGAAGAACTCAGCCGCCTCGAGCTCCAACACCAGTTGAGCGCTGGCCTCGAGCCGCGCCGCGCTGACGCTGGACGAGTGCTCGCTGACCAACTGACTGAACGAGTATGCAAAGTAGTCGTTGCTACGGGTGATTTGGTAATACGCAACCTCTGCTTGCATCGAAGCTCGCAAAATGCCCGGCCAGATCCGGTCGGTCAATTGCGCGCGGCCGCGATAGTCACCGGAAGACGATCGCGTCTCGACGGATGTGTACCCGGCGTCCGGCCCGGTCGGGGTAAGCAGATCGCGATTGTAGAATTCGCGATGCAACCCGCCCGCGAGCGCCAAGCGCATCACGACCACCGGCGTCGGATGAAGCCAGGCGCCCAAGGTCAAGCTGCCGCGCACGAACTGCGACACCTCGCTGCTAGTGATTGCCGTCGAATCCAGGAGGGTCAAGTCCGACGAGATTTGGTCGAAACCAAAGACCGCGCCAACTGACAGACCAGCGAACGCGTCGACTTCCCCAATGTTCAGCCAGGCCCGGCCAGCAACATTCGCCTGCGCTTCGGTTAAATCACGAGTATTGATCTGGGCGTCGTACACCGATCGTCGACCGCTAATCCAGAATCCCCAACGCTTCGCCTCCCAGCCCACCGTGCCCGCTAGATCGAGATGAAACTGCTCTGAGTCGACGACAGGCACGCTGACGCGTGCGTCGAAGATCAAGCCTAGCAGCCACGCTGGCACGATGAACGACTTTACCTCACGCTCGACGTCGACCCTCGTTCGCGCCACGGTGAGCTTGACTCCTGCCTGCGCAACTCGCAGCACGCTTTCTGGGAGAGCACCCGCACCAAGCTGTCTAGTCACTATTTCGAAAGCTCGAGGCGCATCGTCCGTAAGCAGCGCATCGAGGACTTCGATGGCAACGCCACGCGCCGAATCATCGAACGGTGGCGGGCGCTGGTCCTCCACCAGCGCCCAGCTCTCGCCCAACGCGCGGGCGATGATCCCGACTAGTTCGCCGACTTTCGCTCTCAGCTCGTCGCCCCGGGCGTACGATAAGGACACCTCTACCTCAGCTGCTGCTTTCAGATCGCGCGCGAGCGCGCTCACCAACGCGATCCGGTTCGGTGTAAACGGCAAATCCGGTTGGAGTTCGGTGAGCCTTTGGCGAACCAACCCGGCAAGGTAGTCTTGAGTCGCGTTGGAGGACGCTGCCACGACCAGAGCCTGTTTCCAGACGCTACTGATTGCACTGAGTGCCTTGCTGGCGCCTGCCTCGTCGATTGCGATTCGCACCCCTGCAGCCTGCGCAGAACACCGGCTAGCTGGATCGAGGGCTTGCGCGAAGGCAAGCGTCGTGTTCGAACGACTCAGCGCAGCAAGCAGCGCTGAGAGAAAGAAGAGCTTGAGCCTGGAATCGTTCGAGAGGCTCACGCTTCCGAGGGCGTTTGTCGGTAGCATGAGCAGATCAAGCGAGAGTTGAACGCGCAGGGCGGCAAGGCCACCTTCCGCGTGAGAGCCATCACAAGTATGGCGCAACCAAGGAGTGGCATTGCGGCCAACCAGATCGCAACCCGCGTGACGAAACTCATCGACAAGTGCTGAGCTAGCTGGGTCTTCCGGAAAAGCTGGGCTGAGCGCTTGCCTTCGAAAAGCGGACTCGAGCACGGAAGAGTCAGTGGTTAGCGCCTGGCATCCGGCGTCTTGTGCCGCTGCCGTAGAGCCATAAAGGAGCCCGGCGAGCAGCGCGCAGCAACCAACCTGCGTGGCCGCCGCGCGGGCACATGCGGTCATTGGCATTTGATCGTATCGATCCAATAGGGAGGCTGGCCCCCGACGTCCGTAGTGACATCCCAACGATATTCGTGGACCTTCAGTGGGACGGTGATCGACTTCGCTGCCCAGTGCGAGACGTCGAAATCATTGGTGCCGCCTAGGGTCAGCTTGAGCTCTCCGTCCACGTAAAACTTGAGCGATTGGCCCGCTGTTGGCTTATATCCATTATAGATAAACGAAACTCCGGCGCTTTTTTCGCAGCCACAAGAGGTAATCAGGCTTGCCGTGTGGCGGACCTTGACCGTCCCTGGATGCGCTGAAAATACACCATCAGTACTTTGCACCAGGCTGTTGTCGATCTCGAAATCGCCGCCGATCTCAGGTGGCATGAAACCTTCCTCGAAGTAGAATTGCGTCGTCGTGTTCGGAAGGATTGGATTGTTGTGACATTCGATGCCGTCGATCCAAAACGGGGGTTGCGCAGCGACATCGGTAGAAGCATCCCAACGGTACCGATGGAGGCCCGTCGGAACGACAATGTCGACCTTGTACCACCCCGCCACGTCGAAGTTGTTCGTGCCGCCGTATGTGGAATAGAGCGTATCGTCGATATATAGCCTCAGGCGTTGGCCGACCGTTGGCTTGTACCCGTTGTACCAGAAGGCCAGCTCGCTGTGCGAGATGTCGCCGCAGGTGATCTCCAGCGTGGCTGACTTGCCAGCGCTTGTCATGGGCGGATGAATGCTGTTTTTGCCGGTGTGGGGCATCGAATTGTCCACGTCCCAAGTGCCACTGATCCCAGTTAGCGCGTCCACCTCGAAGTCGTCGGAGAACACGACTGCAGCGACGTCGTTGGTCATATCGACCGAACTTGAGCACTGAGGCTGGACCAAATCGCTATCGCTACCCGCACTCGAATCTCCGGCGGCAGCGACCTCGCCCTTATCGGCGACGCCACCGGCTTCGCAGTCTGACCCTGAGCAAGAGCCTCCGCTCCCGGGCGACCCGCTCACCGACGTGTTTTGAGAGGAGCCAGCAGTGGGTTCAACGTGGCTTCCCACTTTGGAACCGCCTTCCCCGGTAGTCTCGACACCGGTGTTGATCGTCGTGTCCCCTTTCGAAACGCAATCGAGCAAGCCGAGACCAGCAATCGCTAGCAGCAACACTCCGACATGCGGGCGAAACGATTCATAAGTCATATTTCCCTCTCTCAGCCTTTGTGTCGCATGAAGCAAAACGCCAATCAACACCCTTCACGGCAGCAGGCGTGTCATTCTCGCGCCTTAAATGGGATACGCGCGTCCCATCATACGGTATGAAACTAGGCAGCCTTCCCCAATGACGATGGGGTACCCGCGGGCTTCGCTTGAGTGAGGTCGATCGTCTGCGCTTCGTTACCGTGTCGCCTTTTTGAGCAAGAACGTTCAAGGCGGGACTATTCGAAACAGATCGCAGCCGAAAAAATGACCATCTCATTCCGCACTTCAGTGGGCCTATCGATCAGCGATGCCATTGAGGCCATGAGTGGCAAGCCGTATGCAAAACTAGCATTGCCAATCAGGACAGCCGTTACCAAGCTCACACATTTCGTTTCGGCCCCCATCTGCGCGGCCGGCTGTTGCCTTCCCCCGCCTTCAGACGGAGGTGGTGGGTCTGGCGGCACGTGCCCCCCGGACTGGAAAATCTACGTCGCATCCGAGGGCACGAGCACTGGTACACCGCCGCCAACGAACGGCGGCTGCCCCGAGGGTTACGTGATCACGATCCAGAACGGTCAACAATACTGTACTGCCCAGGTGGTGGTTCGTTGAGCGTGCGCGCTGCGCTTCCGCGCGGCCCCGTGGCCCTGACTGCGTTTTGTCTGCGCTGCGGGGTCAGTCCGCCCGCGACTTGGCTTCTTTCTTCTTCTTTTCGGCGATCGCGACGCGCGCGACGTCAAGACAACGCTTTGCTTGGACGGGATCCACCGAAGCCGCCGGAAGGTTCGGTGGGATCAAGAACGGTGGGTGCTCGAAGTCGAAGTATTCGAACGGCGGACTATCGTTGGCGTCGCGATCCGTGAGCGCAGGCAACTCGGCTCGAGCCTGAACGAGCCGGAGAACGGAAGTGTGCGCGTGCACGCGATGAGAGACGAAATGCGCCTTGGCGAAGGGCGACACGACGACGAACGGAACTTTGATGCACTTCATCGAAACTCACACGAACCACGAGTACACCGGGGTCGACGTGGCGCCGCGACTGCCTGGCATCGTGCAAGCGACTGCGCAGGGCTTGATTCCGAAGGAGCTGGTGGAGCAAGCCGCGGACTCGTACGCCTATGTGGTCTCCACGAACGTGTTCCAACATCTGTCGAGCAAACAGCGCCTCCATTACTACGAAGACATCCGCAGGCTGTTGGTCCCTGGCGGCTTGTTCAACTTCAATCTCTGCATCGACACCGGGAAAGTCGACTATTTGAGGGACGCCGCAGGCAATGCCTGGTGTGATCACTATGGGCAGTTCACGGAGGTACCCAAGGCCAACATCTATACGGATCTGGCCGCGCATTTCGGGGTGCTATGCGTCACCCAGCGGTACGATGGTGTCTTCAACTTCGTCTGCCAAAGGCGCACCTTAATTTCGGTCGTTCGTCTTCCAACGCGCGGTCACGAGTTGCTGCGGCGAGCAAACGCCCCAGTGCGATCGATCTCGGGCTTCCTAGCCCGCCAAAGCACTTCGGAGTCTGCTGGAAGGCTTCGTAGCCCGACGGGAGAACTCAGAAAGTCATTTGGCGGCCTTCCTAGCCTGCTGCCGAACTCGAAAAGTGCTTTCGCGGGCTTCCTGGCCCGGCAGCGGACCGAAAAATTTTGCCTAGCGTTCAAGAAAGGCGAAACCCGGTCGCGTTGGCGCGAACGGAAGGCTTCCTAGCCCACAAGGAAGACTTTGGGGCCCGTTGAACGGCTAGGAAGGCCGGGCGTTGGACTTCAGTGTCCATTGGAGGGCTTACATCACCATCGCCAGCACCGAACAGCGAAGGAATAAATTTCTAGACCGTGACTAGGAACGACGACCTCCGACAAGTGTATGTAAACCATATTTCTTATGGAGAGCCCAATGAACCGCGCATGCCTCGTCGTCATTCTCAACTCGTTCGCATTTGCCTCGATCGGTTGCTCCTCCGATTCGGCCGAAACGCCCGGCTCTGGAGGTAGGGCTCCCAATGGTTCGGGAGGCACCGGCGCGGTGGCCAAGGGCGGTTCAGCATCCGGCGGCTCAGCGACGGGCGGCTCTGCGACGGGCGGCTCTGCAACCGGCGGCTCTGCAACCGGCGGCTCTGCAACCGGCGGCTCTGCAACCGGTGGCTCTGCAACCGGCGGTTCAGCATCCGGGGGTTCAGCAACCGGCGGCTCTGCAACCGGGACTGCTGGCTCAGGTGGGCGCGCAGCTGGCGGGGCTGGGTCCGGTGGTAGCGGTGGTGGAGGCTCGGACATGGGTACGTTGTCCGCCGGGTGCGGCAAAATGCCGACGATTGCCGCCAACATGTACAACAACGGCAACCCAATCTCGATTACGGCGGCGAATAAGCAACGTCGGTACATTCTGAGCGTGCCGGCCAACTACGACAATAACAAGCCGTACCGCTTGGTCATCGCGTGGCATCAGCTCGATGGAAACGACAAGCAGATGTATCAGCAGAACTACTACTGGCTGAAGGACATCGCCGATGCCGCCAGCAGTACCATCTTCGTGGCTCCCAACGGTGAGAAGAACGGAACGCCGTGCACGGGGACTGGCAACGGCGAAAGCGGCTGCGGCTGGCCTGACTCGAGCGGCTCGAACGTGGCACTCGGGGATGCCGTGGTCGAGCAGGTCGAGCAAAATTTCTGTATCGACAAGAACAAGATCTTCGCCAACGGCTGGAGCTACGGCGGCAGCATGTCCTACCGGACGGCTTGCTCGCGTCCACTCGGTGGAACCGGCACTTGGGGCGTCCGCGCCGTCGCGATCTACAACGGAGCAGCGCAGCTCAGTGCCGGTAACTGCACGCCGAGCAAAGCGGTCGCCTTCTACGCATCCCATGGCACCAACGACAACGTCCTTCAATACAGTGGCGGTGTCTCGATGGCGCAAACCTACGCCAAGCTGAACGGTTGCACCTGGAAGGAGCCGACCAGTGCGACCGGAAACCACGTCTGCACCAACTTTATGGGCTGCACGACGGGTTATCCGGTCGAGTTCTGCTCCTTCGTGGGACCGCACACGCCTGACCCGCCGCAAGAGGGAGGCAAACGTTGGCAACCGGCAGAGGTTTGGAAGTTCTTCAGTCAGTTCTAGACTTCCCAAAGGAAGACTGTAGCGCGAGCTCGCACGACGTTCGCCTTAGGTTCAGACACTCGCCTAGCCACGGGGTTGATGCCTGCCGTCATCCAAGAGGCGGGACCACTTCCGCGCTGCCGCTGCTCTGCCGACCCCGACCCAACAGGCGTTGCAGAGCCGCGAAATCCACGGGCTTGACCAGATGCTCGTCGAAGCCGGCGGCGAGCGCGGACTGTCGGTCTCCCAGCAGTCCGTAGCCCGTCAGGGCGATCAGGTAGACGCCAGCGTGCTCTCGATTCTTACGGACGCGGCGCGCTACTTCGAGGCCGTCGATTTCGGGCAAGCCAATGTCGACAATGGCTACGACGGGTCTGAAGTCTTCGATCAGCGCAAGTCCAGCGGAGCCGCTCTCCGCAGATTTGCAGTCGAATCCGGCATGCGTCAGCAGCGAACACAGCACTTCTCGACTGTCTACGTTGTCCTCCACGACCACGACTTTGGCTCCGCGCGGCAGGTGAACGCCGCTCTGTCGCTGAGCCGGCTGAGTGTTCGAAGCGGGCGCTGCAGTAAGCGGCAGGCGCACGATGAATTCGCTGCCTTTGCCCTCGCCATCACTCCGGGCGTGAACGCTTCCGCCATGCTTCTTGACCAGGCCACGAACCAAGGTGAGCCCGAGCCCCAAGCCACCTTCCGCGCGGTCCAAGGTGCGGTGCGATTGCACGAAAAGATCGAACGCGCTCTCGAGCATTTCCTTGGGGATCCCGAGACCATCATCGGCAACGCTGATGATGGCTTCGCCATCGTGGCGCCGAGCATGCAGCACCACGTGCCCACCACTGGGCGTGTACTTGGCCGCGTTGCTGAGTAGATTGACGTTGATCTGCTGCAGCCGCGCGGCATCCCCGTCGACGTACATTGGCTCCGGGTCGAGCTTCAGCGAAAATTCGAGACCGCGGGATTCCATCAAGCTGCGCACCGCATCGACCGCTTCTTTCACCACCGTTCGTAGATCCAACACGCTGCGACGCAGCTCGATCTTGTCCTGGGTGATGCGGCTCGCTTCGAGCAGATCATCGAGCAGCCGGGCCATCTGCTGTGCTTGGCGTTCGACGACTTGCAGCACCTTGCTCTGCGACTTCTGCTCCATCGCTGACTCTTTGAGCAGCGCCGTTGCGGATACGATGGCGCCGAGTGGATTTCTGAGCTCGTGCGAGAGCATCGCCAGGAATTCATCGCGTCGTCGCACGGCATCGTTCGTTTTCTCTTCCGCTCGCTTCTGCTCGGTGACACTGCGAAAGATGCCGATCACACCGACGATGTGAGACGAGCTGTCGCACAGCGGCAGGCGAGAGACCAGATCCCATTCCACGGCGCCGTCTGGTAGCTCTCGCTTTTCGAGCTCGTAGTGCTGAGCGACTCCGCTGCGCAACACTTCCTCATCCTGACGGTGCACCGCCAGCGCAGCCTCGTGCTTGGGCAGCTCGAAGCCAGTTTTGCCTACGGCTTCCCGCGGATCAGCCAGCCCCAAGCGCTCGGCCATTGGCTGGTTGGCGCGGATGAAGCGGCCCCTGGCGTCTTTGAAGTAGATGGCATCTGGCACGCTGAACAGCAGGCTATTGAGCAAATAGCGCTCGTGAAAGAGCGCATCCTCGGCCGCTTTCAAGCCGCTCACGTCAATCAAGGTGAGGACCACGCCGTCGACCGCGCCCTTCGCACGGTACGGAAGAATGCGCAGGAAGAAGGCACGGTTGTGCCGATCGCGAAGCTCTCGCTCGATTCGCTCTCCCGTTGTCAACACACGCTTCAGATCTTCGTTCAACTCGGGGTGCTCCACCGCGTACGTGAACGTCTCGATCGGCCGACCCACGTCACCCGGGAGCAGGTTGAACGTCTCCGCGATTTGCGGCGTAAATTTTCTTATTTTGAGCTCGCGATCCAAAAAGATCGTCCCGATGTCGGTGCTCGACAGCAGATTGTCCATGTCGTTGGCGAGCTCGGTAAGGTCCGAGATCTTTCGTTGATACTCGGCATTGACGGAATAGAGTTCCTCGTTGACGCTTTGGAGTTCCTCGTTGGTGCTCTGCAGTTCCTCGTTCGAGGCCAGCAGCTCCTCGTTCGCCGCCTGCAGTTCCTCGTTGCTACTCTCGAGCTCTTCCGTTGCTGCTTGCAGGTTTTCCTTCGTGCGGCTGAGCTCGGCCTCGAGCGCACCGAGCTGCTCGCGCGGCACCTGTCGCAAATCAATCTCTGTTTCGGCCAGCGCGGGCGGCGGCGCGGCATCGACCGTATCGAACGAAATCAGGACGTGCCCGCCGTGACCCTTCTTGGCCTGCACCCGTCGAACCGTGACCTTGTAGGCCTGATCGTCGATCCGAACGCCGCGAAAGACGACCGCCGTATCGCTGAGCAACGCACGCTGTAGGCCGCTGAGCAGCACCATGCGCAGCTCTGAATCGACCATCTCGAACGCATCGAGCCCCTGTCTGCCGTCGCGCAGCTTCAAGAAGCGCGTCGCGCCACCGAAGGAATGCACGAGCTCGCCACGCTCATCGACGAGCAGGCTCGGCGGCATCAGCTCACCGAGCAACACATCGTACGTGCCCAGCAGCTGAGTAACTGAGTACCGAACGGGCCCGCGCTGGCCGACCACCTCGGAGGTGGCCGCAGTGCCCCGCACGGAGCTGGCGCGGTGTGAGTGCGGGGCTTTGCGGTCGAACGGGACGCGTGAGTCCGTGTATTTTCGATAAATTCGCCACTGCTTGTCGATGGTCTCGAAGTCATGGTCGAGATGCCCGAGGCTCTCGCTCGGACCTAGAAACATCATTCCGCCGCGGTTCAACGCAAAGTGAAAGCGGCTCAGCACCTTTTCCTGGGCCGGCTGCTGCAGATAAATCAGCATGTTCCTACAACTCACGAAATCGACGCGGGTGAACGGCGCATCCTTGATCACGTTGTGGTGCGCGAACACCACGGACTGCCGGATTTCAGGCACGACCTGATAACTCCTCCCTCGGGGCAGGAAGTAGCGCTTCAGCCGCTCGGGCGACACGTTGACGATCGCTTCCTCGTCGTACAACGCGCGCGTCGCCAGTTCCAGGGAGCCCTGGTGCACATCTGTCGCGAAGATCTTGAATGAACGCCCACTCGCAGCGGTCAACTCGTTGAGAATGATCGCCAGTGAATACACCTCTTCACCCGTCGCGCAGCCCGCGACCCAGACTCGAAAAGGAGTCTCGTTCGAACCGTTTTTCAGCAGCTGGGGCAGCACCTCTTTTTCGAGGACCTCGAACGCTTCCTCGTTTCTGAAGAAGCGGGTCACACCAATCAGCAGATCTCGGTATAGGACATCCAGTTCCTTGTGTTCTCCCACCAGCTTTTGGACGTACTGCTCGATGTCGCTGACGCGTGCGAGTTGCAGCCGTCGCTCGATTCGACGGGTGATCGTGCTCGGTTTATAGTGATTGAAATCAATGCCGAACTCTTGCTCCAGCATGCGATAGACCGCACTCATACCGTGCTCGGTTTCGCTGGGTTTCACGGGCCGTATTCCCGCTCGACTCGCGTGCTCAATCAGCACGTTCGGCATGTCTTGAGGGGCCAGAACATAGTCGGCGACCCCTGCTTCGCGGGCAGTCTTAGGCATGCCATCGAACTGCGCACTCTCGACGTCCTGAACCAGGACCAGGCCGCCCGCCTCGTGGACAGCTCGAATGCCGCGCGATCCATCACTACCGCCGCCCGACAAGACCACCGCAATGGCACGCCCCGCGCAGTCCTGCGCGAGTGAGCGAAAGAACACGTCAATCGGCAGCGTCAGCTCTTGCTCGCGATCCCTCTCGCTCAAGAGCAGGCGTCCGCCCGAGATGATCATCTCTTTCTTGGGGGGGATTAAGTAAATGTGGTCGCTCTCCACGACCATCGCGTCCTCGACGAGGCTGATGGGCAACGGCGTGCGCCGAGCCAAAATCTCATCCATCAAACTCTTGAAATCCGGCGACAGGTGCTGAATGACCACGAACGCCATTCCGGTTCTCCGCGGCACGTTGTCGAAGAAATGTTCCAGCGCCTCGAGACCGCCCGCAGACGCTCCGATCCCGACGACATAGAGTGGAGCGGACGAGGAGCCATCCAGACTGGCTTTTTGGCTTTCCTGCGGTGCAAGTGGCGACATGCCGCGAGATTTGCAGCAACTGTGCCAGCAATGCGGTTGTCAAAAGCCGCCCGTCTATCCGCTCTAGGCGACCGCTCCCCGCCGCTCAGGACTGCGAAAAATTGTCTCTGTCACCGCCCGGCGAGACGGAAATGCACACGCGACGAGCGTCGTACTCGACGCCAGACCACCGGGCGATCCGCGTTCATTGCGTGTTCCCCGATGACGGTGCTACTTGCGCGTCTTCGGGCAGCTCGAGGACGAGCTCGAAGGGCCGGTAGTCACCCTCCCCTTGGCCCGTGAATGCGATGCTTACTCCGCCGCCGCGCTGGCGGACGAATGCTCGGATCGCGTCCATTCCTACGCCTCGCCCAGAAGTCCGAGAGAGCGTCGCCACGGTCGAGACGCCCGAGAGGAAGACGGTTTTCGCCACTTCGTCGTCGCTCGCCGCCGCAACTCCCGCGCGTTCGCGCAGTGCCGAAAGCCCGAGCCCACGTCCGTCGTCGGCGAAGCGAATGACGACGTGGCTCCCGAGGCGTTCCGCACGCAAGCGAATGCGCCCCTGCACTGGCTTGCCGCGTCGCTTGCGCTCCTCCTCGGCTTCGATGCCATGGTCCAAGGAGTTGCGAAAGGCGTGCGGCAGCACGTCTCTCATGACGTCTGCCCAATCGGCGCTGAGCAGCAGCCCGTCCGCCTCGCACTCGACGATCGGCGTGGCCTTGCCCAACTCGCTCGCCAGCGAAGCCAGCATGCGCGCGCTGCCTTTGACCACTTCGTCGAGTGAAACAGCGTCAGCGCGGATCAAGAGCCGCTCCAAGGCGCGGAGCACCTGCGTGGGCGCGGAGGTGCCGCTCGTCGCGTCTTTCAGCAACGCGCGGATCTCGGTCAGCGTTCGTTCGGCACGCGCAGTCGAGCCGCGCGTGACATCGCCGAGCTTGAGCCGGAACACCCGCTCGTAGTCTTCAACGGCGGAGCGGACCGCGAGCTGACCTGCAGCGAGTTCGCTCAGGTCCGGCGCTTTCGTTGGATCGCTCCGCAGTTGGGCATACGCTTCCTCGGCGAGGTGCGCCGCGTCGACCAACTCGCTCAGCCCCAACATGCGCGCGTTGCCTTTGATGGTGTGCATGTTCCGAAAGCACACTTCGAGAGAGCCGGGCTCTAGCAAAGAAGCCTTGATGGCGACTTCGATCTGCGCGAGGAGCGCCCGTGCCGAGCTGCAGAAACGCTGGAAAGGCTCGACCCCCGCGTCCAGGACTTGGCCGAGCATCGAAAGCTCGCGACTGTTGGCGGCTACGGTCTCTTTGAGCTGCCGGACCAGTGAAACATCCCGCAGCGCGACCAGAAACTTTCGGACCAGATCGTCTTCATCGGGGATTGGGTTCCAATCCACCTCGAAATAGCGAATTTCTCCGTGCTCATCCCGCTTTTGAAACTCTTGAATCAAGTGCGACGCGTTCATTTGCGCGAAGAATGACTCGCCACCGAACGAGACGACCAGCGCGGTGCGCGTGGCTGCCAGCGCATCGACCCCGAGATTCGACCCCTCGAACAGAACCTCCAGGCAATCCTTGCCCGCGATGTCACGGCGCTCGAGAATTCGTTCGAGGTAAGCCGAGTACTCCGGCTGGATGATCAGGTTCTCAGCCACCGTGAAGATCCCTTGCTGCATGCTGTTCAGCATCGCCCTAACCTCGCGGTTCTTCTCGCGCAGTTCGAGCGTCCGCTCAGTCACCTTCTCTTCGAGCTTGTCGTAGAGCTGCGCATTGGTGAGGGAGATCGCCGCTTGGCTGCCGATGACCTGCAACAAAGACAGGCGCTCGGCGGTGAAAGCGCGCGTCGTCGCGTTGTTTTCCGCATAAAGGATCGCGACCAGCTTGCCCTGGTTCCGAATGGGCATGCACAGCAGGGACTTCACTGCGTTGCGGCGAATGTAGTCGTAGTCCGCGTAGGCGGCGTCGGCGGTCGCGTTGTCGAGCACCACCGTATCGCTCGTCCGCGCCACGTAGCGCACGATTTCCGAGCATAACTCGCTGGAATCATCGACTGGAATCGCGCGCGCTGCGTCGGGAATTTCACGCGCTACGTGGGCGCGCGCGACCACGGTCAGCTCCTGGTTGGCGTCGGCGATCAGGACCAAGCTACCTTGCTCGGCTCCGGCGTTCTCGATCAGGGTCGCCATCAACTTGGTGAAGAGCTTGTCGATCTTCACCTCGCTCGAGATGGCTTGAGTCGCTTTGATGATCGACTCGAGATCCAGCGCGCCCGTCCAGCCGTCACGCGTCGTCGAGCGTCGCGCGGTCGTTCGAGGCCCGCCAGCGTCGACTGGAGCGAGCCATTCAGGGTAGCGCAGCTCCAGCTGCCGCACCTTCGCGCGGGCTCCCCAGAGCTCGTACAGGTAGCGAGCCTCCTCGATGAAGGCACGCGCGATCTTCGGCTTCTGCTTGTCCGACCAGCATTGAGCCAGCCGCTCGTTGGCCAGGGCGCGGAATTGCACGAAATCATCCCCCGCGGACGCGATCGCCTCGTCGTACAAGCCGAGGACCTCATCGCTCGGTGCCGCACGCACACGCGCGATTTCGGCGCAGCAGAGCTGATACTTGTGGGCGAAATTCGCGGGGCAGTTGTGCGCCCAGATGCGCAGTTTTTCCTGGTTTTCGAGCAATTTGGCGAGCGTTGCCTCACGCTCCGCGCCCGTGCGCGTGGCGATGCCATCGGCCAGGATCAACGCCTCGAACAGGTGATAGTCGGCAAAGCTGAACAGTCCCACCCCAGCGCCCACCATTGGCTGCGTGAACTCTAGCCATTCTTGCGCCGCGCGTGAATCACCGAGCACGACACTGGCCATCATCTCGGCTTGACCGTAGGAATACACCCATTGGGCGTTGCCGAACGCCGTCAGCGCCGCAGTGAAGGCATCGCTGGGGTGTGCGCTGAGCGAAGAGTCGCGCAGGCGGCTCGCCACGCGCTCGGCGGCACGTGCACCGACCAGCGCGTTTGCAGCGCGCGACTCCTCCAGATACGCGATGACTTCGGCGAATTCGGCCGAAAGCTCGTGCAAATTCACACCAATCAGCAACTTGCGCTGCATCGTGTGGACATGACTGAAGGTGGCGTGGCGCGGATCACCCAAGTCGATGCCAGCGCGCAGCGCGCGCGCGAAGGCCTCGAGTCCCTCACGAACCGGTGCGCGCCAGTGTGAGATAAATGCGCCGAATACGAAATGAACCGCGGACTCGAGTGGGATCGGCGCGTACTGCTCGAGAGCCGCGAACGCAGCCTTGCCCAGACGGTAGGCGGTCTCGTAATCACCGAGAACACCTCCTTGAATAATCCCACAATCGACGAAGTTCTTGCACGACACGGCGGTTTTCCCGTGCGTGAGCGTGATGTCGAACATGGTCAGTTCGGCCAAAATGAACAGCGGCGGATAGGTCTGAATCGCGGACGGGATGATCTGCAACAAAAGGCTCATCGCCGTCAGCAGGTCCGGATCGTCGAGCTCCGGTAGCAGCGGTAGATCTTCGACGGCCACCCGCGCGAGGTGAGCCTGCATCTTGGCGATGCCCTCGCCGACCCGGCGATCGATTTCCGCGGGTTCCTCGGGAAGTTCTATCCCGAAGGCGGGCAGCTGCGCACGAATCGTGCGCACCGCGTCGACCATCCGCCCCTCGAACTCGAGCACGCTGACCTTGAGCTCGACGGCGCTGCCACGGGCAACCTTGTTGGGGGCCGCTTCGATCAGCGCGTCGGCCAGTGAATTTGCCCGTTCGACGTCACCGGTCAGCCAGACACATTCGACCAGGGCTCGCGAGCACTCGAAGAACGCCTCGGGCGACGCTTGCTTCTCGGCCGGCGAAAGCAGCGCGAGACTCTGTTCGAAGTAGGCAACGGCCACGGAATAGGCCGCAGAGCGCCTGGCACGCTGCCCCGCGCTGGCATTCAAGCGCGAGAGCTCCGCGCGCTCGTCACGCGCCGTGATCAGCTCACGCCCGAGGTTCAGGTGATTGACTACCTCGAAGATGTTCTCTTCTTGCCCGCTCGCGCGCAGCGCGGCGAGGTCGAGCTTGCCGATTCGCAGATGTAAGCGGGTGCGTTCCTGCTCTTCCAGCAGCTGATAGGCCGCTTGTCGCACGCGATCATGCTGGAACTCGTATCTGACGTCGAACGCGACCGACGAGCCGATTGCGCCCTCGCTATCTTCGCCGAGCAAACGATAGCCATCTCCGAACGGAATCAAGATATCGACGAGTACAGCCTCGCGCAGCGCGGCTGCCACGGCATGCAGAGGCCGGTCGGCGACGTGCGCGAGCTTCGTCAGCTCGAAGCGCCCACCGAGGCACGCCGCGGTACACAGCTGTTCGAGGGTCTGTGCCGGCAATGAACGCAGGCGCGCGACCATCAGTTCGACGATGTTGTCGCTGATCGACGCGCTCTGGATCTTGCCCAGATCCCATTGCCAAAGACCTCGGCCTGCGTCGAAGCGGAACGCCCCGTCGCGGTGGAGCAAGTGCAATAGCTCGTTCACGAAGAACGGATTTCCGGCGGTCTTGTTGAAGACCAGCTGCGCGAGCGGCGCACTCTGCTGGGGTTCGCAATGCAGCGTATCTGCGACGAGGGCTTGCACGCTCTGCTCGGACAGCGGCAAAAGGTGCAAGCGCGCGATAGCCCCCGCGCGCGCTGCCTCGATCGCCTTCAGCGCGATCGACAGCAGATGTCCTTCATTGACCTCGTTGTCGCGGTACGCACCGATCACCAGCACGTGACGTACGCTGTCGTCGCTGAGCAGCGTCGACAGCAGCTCGAGGGTCGAAGCGTCGGTCCACTGCAAGTCATCGATGAAGATCACGAGCGGGTGCTCGGGCTGCGCGATGCACTTGATGAAATCGCGAAAGACGCGCTGAACGCGTAGACGCGCCTCTTGCGCGTCCAGCTCGGGTGGCGCAGGAGTCTTGCCGAGTAGTCGCTCGAGCTCCGGCACGAGATCGACCAGCACCTTGGCTTGCATGCCCAAGGCCGACGAGAGCCGCTTTCGCCACGCTTGCACGCGGTCGTCCGGTTCGGCGAGTAACTGTTTGACGAAGCCGCGCAACGCTTGCAGGAGCGCGCCATAGGGCACATTGCGTTCGAGTTGGTTGAACTTGCCCGCAATGAAGTGGCCGCGGGCACGCACGATCACCCGCTGGATCTCGTTGATCAACGAGGATTTACCGACGCCCGAGTAGCCGCTCACGAGCAGCAACTTGCCCGCGCCGGCGCTCGCCGCCTCGAAGCTACCGAGCAGAACTTCGATGTCTGGGTCCCTACCGAATAGCTTCTTGGAAATCTGGAAGCGCTCGGATACGTCGTGGGCACCGAGCGCGAATGGAGCAATCGCGCGCGTCGCTTGCCACTCACGCTGGCAGCGCTCGAGGTCTAGCAATAGCCCGCGAGCGCTCTGGTAGCGGTCGTCGGGGTCCTTCGCCATCAGCTTGCGCACGATCTGCGCCACTGGCTCGGGGATCGCCGGATTCACGCTGCGTGCGTCCGGCGCCGGCTTGGAAAGGTGGCAATGAACCCAGCCCATGGCATCCGACGCGGAGAACGGGAGAGTGCCAGTCAGGAGCTCGAAACACGTAACCCCGAGAGAGTAATAGTCAGCTCGGTAGTCGAGGTCGCGGTTCATGCGCCCGGTTTGCTCCGGCGACATGTAAGCCAGCGACCCCTGTTGCGCCCGGGGTCTATCGCTGTCCTGATGCTCGTGCGAGCGCTCGATCGCGGTATTGAAGTCGATCAGCTTGACCTCGCGCGTACGCGGATTGATCAAGATGTTTCGCGGTTTGACGTCCTTGTGGATGATGTTCTGTGCGTGAATGGTGCCGAGCGTCCGCGCGATCGCCGTGGCGACCGTGAAAAAGACGTCCAGGGCCTCGCTACCGGCAACGTGGGCCGGCGGCTGACCGCCGAAGTCCTCGACGATCAGCGCCACGTTGCCGGCACCGCGCACGAGCGCGAGCGCGCGCAACACGCCGGGGGCATCCAGCTTGCGGAGGATGCGGAACTCGAATTCGAGCTTTGCGAGATCCTCCGGGTCGGGCTGTTCGCTTGCGACCGATTTGATGACTACCGACGCGCCGTCGGCCGTACGCCGCGCACGGCACACGTGTGAACGCCCTGAGCGCGAGATGGTCTCTACGAGTTGATAGCCTTCTACATACATGAAGCGCGCCCCATTACCGGTATCTTAAGGGTTGAGCACGCCCGCCGATTTCGAGCGGGCGAGCTTTAGGGTTCTGGCCACGAGCGAGCCCTTCACTCCCGTTCAAGCGGCTCGAAACGCCTGAAGTTCGAGCTCGATGTGCACTTCATCGCTCACCGCGACGCCTCCCGTCTCGAGCAGTGCGTTCCAAGTGAGCCCAAAATCAGAGCGCAGAAGCTTGGTGTGCGCGGAAAACCCCGCCCGCAGATCGCCGGTCATCGGGTGCTTGGTGCGCCCGCCATCCTCCACCTCGAGCACGACAGTTCGCGTCACGTCCCGGATCGTGAGCTCCCCGGTGACCCGATACTGCTTCTCGCGGACGCGCTCGACCGTCGAGCTCTTGAAGGTCAGCTTCGGGAACTTCTCCGCATCCAGGAAATCCGGCGAACGCAGATGAGCGTCACGCGGTGCTTCTTGGGTATCGATGCTCGCCGCCTCGATTTGCACCTCGACGTGCCCCTGAGTCGGGGAAGCTTCGTCGAAGGCGAGCTTCCCGCTCCACTTGCTGAAACTGCCCCGCACCTTGCTGATCATCAGATGCCGCACCCAGAAGCCGATGACTGAGTGGCTAGTGTCCAGAGTCCATTCGTGTATGCTCATGGCACGTCCATTTGTGTGAGGCCCCGGCCCACCCGGGCACGGGGTGAATGTTAATCCTAGGCCAATTCCCGCTCCCAGGAACACCCGAGATCGAGCAAGGCAACTCGACACACACCTACTCACAAGCATTCGGGCCCGGTTGCCATAGGCAGGTCTGGAACAATGATCATTGCCTGGTGACTCAGCAAAACCTCCCTTCGAATTCCTGCGATGCTGCCACCATTGAATGCGCCGCCGCGTGGGCGCGTCCAATAACCGGGGCAAGTGACTGATGAAGATGGGCTGGCTATGGCGAGTGATTGTTGTGACGACGCTCGCCGGAACTCTGAGCATTGCGTGTCGCAAGGCAACGGTGAGCGATGAGTCAAGCGCCGCGGTGACTCAAGCGGACGCGCCCTCCGAGTGCCAAGTGAACATCGCCAGCTCGGCTCTCGAAGGGTGTCGAGCGCCGAACGAACCAGGCTGTGAGGTTTGCTGGAACTTCCAGTCAAACGGCATGTGCAGGATTCTCAGCGGACACGCCCATGTTGACGAGCTCTGGCGCTACACGAGCGCCTCCGCAGAGACTGACTGCCCGGCGACTGGTCCGCGCTGCGCGCGTTGTATGCGCGCTTCCGAGTATGTGCTGCGCGTAGCCCCCCAGTGCCGTGACTGCGATTGCCGAATCGATCCGGGAGTCGACCCGTGCTTCGAGCGGGATGGCTGCGGTTGCTACTGCTCCGCGTACATTGACGCGCGCGCGGCCTGTCCGCCTGGTTGAAGCGGCCGTTGGCCCAAGGGCCGTATACCTTCATGCCTGAAGGGTGCGTCCGTCGCTGAAACGGAGCGGGCCTGAGCAGCAGCTGCTGCGGTCTGCCACCCCGGCGAGTGACGGGCGCGACCGATAGAAGAGCAACTTTCGTTCCTGAAGCACCGGCGCATCTCGCCGCTGGCGAACCGAGAGCTGATCTGAGTAGGCGATAGCCTCGTTGCGCCAGAGCGACTACCCTCTCGGATTGGGTGCTTAGGCGGACGTGAGGCAATTGCGTCCGACGCGCCGAGGAGGATCATGGACGCCTCGCCGAGGAGCAAGGAATTCGGTTTGCGGTCGCTCGATGACACGCAAGGCGCCTTGTTTAGCTTGTTCGAGCGTTCACCAATGGCGTTCCAGATCTGTCGTGCTGACGGATCCTGCGTGTTCGTGAACCAAGCTTTTCGAGAGCTCCTCGGTTCAGCGCCACCTCCGGGATACAACTTGCTGCGGGACGGCCTGCTCGAACAGCAAGGCTTCCTCGAGTTCATCCGGCGCGCTTTCGCCGGGGAGACAGTGCGCGCCCCACACCAATGGTTTGCCCCGAACGAAGGTGCCGACAGTCGCCGCATTGGGATTGAAACGACCCTGATTCCGCTGCCCGACAGCGACGGAGACATTGCACACATCGGGCTCTGCTTCAGAGATGTCACGGCCGAGCTCCAACGAGGGCACGCCGAGCGCGCCGTCCGCGAGAGCGAGGCGAGCCTCGCTGCCACTCTAAACAGCATCGGTGACGCAGTGATCGCGAGCGATACCAGTGGACGGGTCACGCGCCTGAATCCGGCGGCGGTCGAGCTCATTGGCTGGCGCTTCGACGAGGCCGTCGGAAAGCCCTTTAACGAGGCATTTCGGATTCTCGACGAAGTGACTCGAGAACCTCTCGAGAGCCCGGCCGATCAAGTGCTTCGCGAAGGAGTGAGCGTCGAGTCTGCGAAGCGCACGGTACTCGTCGCGCGAAGCGGAGCCGAGCGCGCGATCGCCTACAGCGGCGCCCCCATCCGCGACGCGCATGGTTCGCTTCGCGGGGTGGTGCTCGTCTTTCGAGATCAGACGAACGAACGCGCGTCCGAGCGCGCACTCCGAGACAGTGAGGCCCGCAATCGCGCGATCTTGGAGGCGGCGCTCGACAGCATCGTGACCATGGATCACGCGGGGCTCATCACGGAATTCAATCCGGCAGCAGAGAGGACATTTGGAATTTCGCGCGCTGCTGCGGTGGGCAAACGTCTCGTCGAATTGCTCGTCCCGCCCTCGCTTCGCGCACGGCATTTGGCGGGAATCGAGCGATACCTGAAGACAGGCGTCGGCCCCATACTCGGGAAACGCTTGGAGCTCCCTGCGCTGCGCGCGGACGGCAGCGAATTTCCGGTCGAACTCGCGGTAGTGCCGACGCTTTCGAATGGCGAACCGATGTTCACGGCCTACGTCAGGGACATCACGGAACGCAAGCAAGCCGCCGAAGCGCTCCTCGCCAGCGAGGCTCGTTTTGAACACCTCTTTGAATCGGGGATCATCGGCATCATCATCACCGACACCGGCGGTCACATCTACGAAGCCAATGACGCATTCCTCGACATCGTTGGGTATTCGCGCGAGGAGCTGACCTCGGGCAAGGTCAGCTGGACCGACATGACGCCGCCGGAGCTGCGCCACTTGGATGACGCCGCCATCGCAGAAATAGGGCGAACTGGGGCAGCAAAGCCTTGGGAGAAAGAATACATCCGGAAAGACGGCTCGCGTGCGCCGGTGCTCGTGGGGGTGGCGATGCTCGATGCATCGCGCGGCATTGCCTTTGTGCTCGATCTGAGCGCGCGCAACAGTGCACGAGAAGCGAGAGCTCACGCCCTCAGAGTCGCTGAACAGGAGTCCGCTCATCGAGAAATGGCCGAAGAGGCGCTCCGCCAGACGGCTGAGCAGCTACGCCAGTCGCAGAAGATGGAGGCGGTCGGAACACTCGCTGGCAGCATTGCGCACGACTTCAACAATCTGCTGTCGGTCATCCTCAGCTACTCTGACCTGCTGATTGGTGAATTGAAGGCAGCGGATCCCATACGAGCGGATATCGAGCAAATCGCTCAGGCGGGCAAGCGCGCCGCCGAGCTGACCCGCCAACTTCTCGCGTTCAGCCGCCAGCAGGTGCTCCAACCAAAGCTCATCAGCCTCAACGACGCGATCTCGACGATGACACAGATGCTCCAACGCCTGATTGGCGAGGACATCGATCTCGCGGTGCTGTTCGCTCCAAACATTGGCGCTGTGTTCGTCGATCCGAGTCAGCTCGAGCAAGTGCTCTTGAATCTGGTCGTGAACGCACGCGACGCAATGCCGCGCGGCGGGAAATTGACCATCGAAACTGGCGAGCTAGAGCTTGATGGGGGCTACGCCGCCAAACACCTCGACGTAGCCCCCGGCTCGTACGTGATGCTCAGCGTGAGCGATACCGGAGCCGGCATGGACGCTGAAACCCAGGCTCGGATCTTCGATCCATTCTTCACGACCAAGGAGAAAGGCCGAGGCACCGGGCTCGGTCTTTCCACTGTCTTTGGCATCGTCAAGCAAAGTGGCGGGAGTATCTGGGTGTACAGCGAACTTGGTCACGGTTCGACGATGAAGATCTACCTTCCCCGCGCGCACTCTGGTCCGACGGCGCGCCGCGCCGAAGGCACTGGCGCAACGCCTGCCAACACCCGGGGAACCGAAACAGTGCTGCTCGTCGAAGACAACGCCGACGTTCGCACCCTGGTCTGCTCGATCCTACGTCGGAGTGGCTACCGCGTGCTCGAAGCCGCGACGTCGGGAGAAGCGCTGCTAATCTGCGAACAGTACGACGAACACATCCACTTGTTGCTCACTGACGTCGTAATGCCAAACATGAGCGGACGGGAGCTCTGGGAGCGACTCGAGCCTCTCCGACCAACCACGAAAGTACTCTTTATGTCTGGCTACACGGACGACGCCATCATCCGTCACGGCGTCTTGAGCTCCAGCGTCGCCTTCATTCAGAAGCCGCTCACGCCGGGCTCGCTCATATCCAAGCTGCGGGAAGTGCTGGACAGCCCAAAGACGTAAAGACCCGGCGAAGACTCACAAAAAGCAACGAGGCCGGCACCATTGCCGGCCTCGTTTGGTGTGATGGGGTTTGAAGGTCACCATCACGGTAATCGTGTCGGAGCTCAGTTCGCCGTCACCCTCGTAGGCTCAAGAAGGGATGCAGTACAGGTAGCCGCACGTGTTCGGCTGCGCCGTGCACTTGCTCAGCATCTTCCCCGCTTTGCCCGTGGTTGTAGAGCAGGCTGAGTTGAGGAAGGTGTTCGAAGGATCGTAGAGCCGGTTCAGCGGATACGTCGGAACGCTGCCTGCCGTGGTCGTCGTCGTGGAGGTGTTGTCGCCGTCGGCTGGGTCGACCGCGATGCAGGTACGACCTGCTGGGCAGCCCTGGCCGGTCAACGTGTAACTGATGAAGGGATTGTTGCCGCAGCTACCGTAGCCGTACGTACACAATGCATTGCCGAGATTGGTGGCTTCCGTGGAGCTGAGCGGAGTGCCGTCGGTGTGATCGGCTTGGAAGACGTAGTGCGGGCCACAGGCGCTGAGACCGAGATCGACGGGACCACCGAGCATGGTCAGAACGTGCGCGGGGGGCAGGTTCCGCGGGTTGTTTCGGGTGAGATCGCTGATCATCGTCTGCGCGCGCTGAAGTGATGCGCTCAGGTCGTTGCGAAACACAGCCGGGTTGAACACGTTTTGATCGATGAAGGCGATCAACCGATCATCCTGCTGGCCCAAGATGGCCCGCGTGTTCGCGCAGTTGTTCTTGAGGCACACGGCGCTGCTGCTGAGCTGGACGACATAGTTCCACTGTGTCGCAGCTCCACCGTTGACTCGCACCAAGTCCTTGTCCGGCGCCCAGCGGCCGAGTTCGTCAGCCATTGCGACCGCGAGTGCCGCCTTAGTCGGGTTCAACCCGCTGTTCGTGTAGCACGTCGACGCAGCTTCCGACGCGTTGCCGATTCGTTCGCCGCTGTCGCTGGCCGTTGCGACGCAGCCTTGGAGCGCTGACAGACTCAGAAAGCCAGCGCTCACCATCCCAAACACTTTTTTCATTTTCCTCCGCTCGTCCCCTTTCCGGTTGAATCGAGGTTGTGTCGACTTCAATTGCAGCTTGCGTGCCGAGCCATTGATTTGCCCACCACCGCGAACAACGCTCAACACCCACGTACCAAATATCGTATTTACGCAACATCAGCACACGCACCCCACACCAGCACCCCATCAAGCAACACAGCCAGATTGCACAACTTGCAACACCGCGCGTGCACAACCTGTGCAACACGCTGTCCCAATTGCACAACTCGCGCACCGATCATTCCGCTCACCTCGAAAAAAGGGCGAGAATTTACGCACAAAATGCTCGACGGATTTCGAAGCATCGTGACATTGCTCATGTAGGCAATCGTAGATCCCACAACACCCAACTGACCATGATGCCAATCCGAAATCGGATCACGCACAAGCAACTAGACACGACGCAAGCGACGCGCACCGAGACGAATCAACGACGCACTCAGCCCAACAGTTGAGCACGCACCAGCGCAAAGACAGGCAGATTCTAACCCGAGCGGTTCACGCCGAGTCTTTCACTGCGCCAACGCTCAAAGGCTACCGAAGAAGTCCAACATCGACTTGATGGCGAAGCACGGGATACCGTGCTGAGTGCCGCTGTAGCTGGGGTCATTGTGCGCACACCAAATGGTCGGCACGCTACAGCCATCGTAAATGTTGCAACCGGGATCGACCTGGGGGTTGCCGGAGTCCGTGCTCTTGCAGCCCATGATCGCGGAATACGGCTTCGAGCTATCCATGCACGAGTTTGCGGCTCGGAATTTGGCGACCGTGTTCTTCGCGGAATCCGCGCTGCGCTGATTGTCCTTCACGCCATCGATGTACAGAACGGGTGTTGGCAGGGCCACATTGTACGGATCCGCCGCAACCGGCGAAACGCCCTTGAGGTTCAGATGTTGGGCATCGCTCTTGTGGGACAAAATATTGACCAACAACTGTGCCCCCGAGCTGTGGGCGATGGCGAAGACGCGATTTTGATCGATGCAGTACTTGCTCATCAGCTCGTCGTACTGCGCGAGGATTCGCGCGGCGTCCGCGGTGTAGTTGCTCCAGCACATCCCACTGTCTGGCGTGTTCGGAAACGCGCGCACGTAGCCCGTGGCAAACCCGGTGTTGTTGGTCGGGTTGACGAACTCCGTGTTCGGATTGCCGCAGGCGTGCAGCGCGATCAGCAGCGGGAACGGCTTTGTCCCATCGTAGCCGTCGGGGAATAGGTAGAGCGAGGTGTTGGCCACCTCCACTTTGCCGCCGGAAGGCCGAGGAGTTTTGGTGCTGCAGCCAGCGCTCGGCTTGGCGTTGGCGGTACTGCCACCGCCGGCGCTGCCGAGCGAGCCAGAAGCGCCTGCAGCACCTCCGCTCGATCCAGCACCTCCGCTTGCGCCACTGCCGCCCACCCCAGCATGCGAGCCCGCGGAACTCGAGCCCGCAGTACTCGAGCCTGCAGCACCAATCGGTCCGGATCCACCCACTGGCAAGTTCATGCCAGCGCCGCCTCCGGTGTCCTGAGTGCTTGCTGAACCACCAGCAGCGGTACGACCGCCGCTACCACTTCCGCCAACCCCGGAGTGGGCTCCCCCAGCCGCCGCACCTGGGGCTGGCGCGTCGGAAGAGCAACCGAGCGTTTGCGCGCAAAGTGCACCGGCGACCACCAACACCCCTCGCCGAAGGGAATGGGTGGAGCGCATCGACTCAAAGGTCGCTGAGATGGTTCGCATGAATAATTCTAAGTCGCTGAGGATTCGCGGATTTCATCCGCCTTTGACGGCAGCAATCTCTTTGCCGCTGCTCGAACCGAAGTTCGGACTCGCGTTGCCCGTCGCCGCCGTGATGATGGTGTTGTAGAGCTGTGCGTTGCTAGCGCCTGCTGCATCCACGTATTGCCCCTGCTTGAGCGCGCCACCGGCGCTACCCCAGATGATGAATGGAACGTTCTTCATGCTGTGGTTGCCCTCGGCAACGTGATTGGTCCAGACCACGGCCGTGTTGTTCTGCAGGCCGCGATCCGCGAAATGCTTGAGCGACTTGGCAAGCGTGGTCATTCGCACCACGTCAATCTCGGCGTGCGCCGCTTCCGCAGTCGAGTTCGAACCGATGTTACCGTCGGACTGAGTGCGATGGCTGATGTAGTGAAAGTTCCAATTGCCGAGCGTCTGATTCGACGCGGTTTGGTACACGGTATGGTCGGTTCCGTCGCCCCACTGCAGCGTACCGGTGCGATTGTAGTCGCAAGCGAAGGCCAACGCGACGAGCCCCATGTGTAGCTCGACGATGTTTTCAATGCCACCGTTTGCCACGTTGGTCGGATTGTATTTCCAGCTCGACAAGGCCTGATAAACGGAGGTGTCCACGCCATCCAACGTACAACCGACGGTCGCCATCTGCGTGCCCATGTCGGTCATCGTCTTCTCAGTGTCGCGGATGGCGTCGAAATGCTGCTTCAAGCGCTGCACGTCCGCTGCGCTGAGCTTCGGGTTTTGCATCAGCGAATTGAGTTCCGCGCGCACCGTGTCATTGACGCTCTTGCGCTTCGCGACCAGCTCTTCAGCCTGTGGGTTCGACACGGTCCCGCCGCCACCGGCGCTCCCCGTGCTGCCACCGCCGCTTCCGGCTGGGGCCGCCAAGCCAGTCAACTTCTGGTACAGCTTGTACGGGTTGTCGACTGAGGCGCGCACACCTCCAGAGTTGTCGAACGAAAGCCGATCCGCGATGTAACCATTGCGCACGTTGCCGGCGTACAACGTCATTGGGTCGACGCCGGTCGCGTTGATCGCCTTGGAAATCACGAAGTCGACAGAGGGACCGGTCGCGGTCGCCTGCCCTCCGTTGCCGGTGGGCGTCTTGCCGGTGAGCGCTTGCGAGAGCCCCTGAGCGTGGCCGCATCCGGTCGGTCCGGTGAGCGGAAATTGGACACCCTTCACGATCAGCAAGTTCTTGGCTTGATCAGCGAGCGCATCGACCGCCTTGCCCGACGCGAGCAGGCCGCTCAACGCGCCCGTACTCCCTGGCCAGAACTTCTTCGGCTCGACGCCGCAAGCGGCGCACAAGAAGAAGGTGAAGATCGGCTGTGCGTTCGCGGCCCAGGCCGAGCGCTCCGGTAGCCCCTCGAGGAAGGGAAGACCGATCGCGATGGTCCCTGCGCCGTACAAGAATGCGCGACGGTTGATGGTCTTGCGGCGTTTGAAGTGCTCGATCACTGGGTGCCTCCCACGTGCGTGCGGAACGCCTGGTTTTGAACCAAGGCGAGCATGACTTGCTTGAGCGAGCCACCCGAAGCCTGGCTCACTGCTGCGAGGGCGTCGACAGTCGGCCGCTCGCTTTCAACGATTGTGCGCTCGAGCGCGTAGCTCGCGAGTTTCTTCGACCAGCATTGGTGGGCTTGTGAACCCTTGGCAATTTCCTGCATCAACTCGGTCGAATCCTTGAAGCTCTGTGTGCCGTCGGAGAATGGATAGCTGCCGCTCGTATCTACCGGCTTTCCGTTGTCCGTCGTGCGGAGGCGGCCGACCCCGTCATACTGTTCGAAGGCGAAGCCGACTGGATTGATGTAGACGTTGTGACATTGTGCACCGCAGCCCCTGGTCAGACCTTCATAGCGTTCGCGGTTCGTTTGATTCGTTTCCTGCGCCGGCACAGGTGGCAGGGTCACACCCGAAGGTGGCCCAAGCTCGAGACACAGCGAGTCCATGACCACGCGCACGCCGCGATGAATCGAATCCGGCGCGTCGTTGATCGCCCACTGGGTGAGGAACGGCGCTTGTGAGTACCAGCCGCTGCGGTCGCTCAGCGTTACCTGCTGGACTCCCGAGCCATTGACCGAAACTCCATATAGCGCGGCAGTGAGCGGACCGGCGAAGGCGACATTCGTGGTCAAGATGTCTTTGACACCCAAGTTCTTCGAGTAGATGAAGTCGAAAAACGAGTTCGCAGCGCTGGTGAACTCCGCCTTCAATCCATCACTGTAGCCTTGAACGCTGGCATCCTTGGTGATCGTGTCGAGCAGCGGGATCTTGTACAGCTGGCTGTGCATCTCGCGAATGGCTTTGGCCGCCGCGGCATCCTCGAGCATCGTCTTCGCTTGGGCTAGCGCACCGTCCGCCGAGTCGAGCGAACCTTTGCTGGCTGCATCGAGCATCGAGTCGGAAGGCGTCGTATTCCAAAGCCAGAGCGAGAGCTTGGCCGCCATTTCGAAACCGGTGAGCGGCGCGCCGTTGTCGCCGAGCTCCGTGCGGTAGAGAAAGTACGGGGACTGCAGCATCGCGGTCATGACCAGCGCGGCGCCCTTGGTAAAGGTGCTTTGCGATCCCGAAAACGTACCACCCTTTTGGTATAGAGCGTTGTACGTGCTGAGTTCTGAATCGGTGAGCTCACGACGGAACGCGCGTCGACCGAAGGTCTTGATGAAGGTCGTCGCGTCGGTCGTGTTGACCACGGCTTTCAACGCTTGATCCGTGGCCGTCACTTTCGCCACCACCGCCTCTGCGGCGCCTTGAAAATCGCTCCAAGTGTCGTTGTTCACCACGACGACTTGCTCGTTGTTGTCGAAGTCGGTGGTGTTTGCGACAGCGTGTAGGAACTGATCAGACTGACCAGTGGCGGCGGACAGCTTGAGGATGTCGTGTACGCTGTTCTCCCACTGGCTATTGGTGAGACGCAAAAAGCGGCTGTAAAGAGGTTTGCCAGTGAGTGCGATCGGTCCAGTACTGGATAGACCACCTGATTGGCCTTGACCCGGGTCTGTGCCCGTTCCGTCGCTTCCGCCAGCGCCAGGGGGGCGTCCCGAGCCGGGATCCGTGCGGGGACCGGCCTCACCGGACACGGTGCAACCCGCGGCTACGACGAGCAAAGGTGCCAGCGCGAAGGCGAAGTAGCGCGCCAAGCCGAGCGGATGGATTCTATTCACGAGGCTCTCCCGATTGAGGCGCAGTTGGCGATTTTCACCGTCTGGCCAGCAATAGCGACAGCGCCGCATTTCCGTTTACAAATGCGCACTTGATCGCGCAGACGAAGTCGATCCTTTTGCACGGAAAATGGTGCTGTCGTCACGACGGCGCGACGCGCAGCGCAACCCACCTTTTCGTACTCGTCGCGCGGTCGATCATGGTTGAGTCAGCCCGAGTGTTCGCCGCGTCGCGAACACTCGGGCTCATTGCTGGCGAGGCAGGAGTCACCAGCCGCGAGTGAAGTTTCGATCGAAGATGCCGAGTGCCGACATCGACCGTGCCTGCATCACTTCGGTGGCAATGGGGGGACAGAACTGCCCCCTGTTTTGATCTGTGCGAGCGAGTAACACACCAGCATGCGCTTTCACGAACGAAGTGGTGCGTCCACCGTTGCGGTTCCGACGTTGAGTCTTTTGCTGTGCTCCTGCGTCTGCGGCTTTGGTGGGCTCGTCGGGTGCGGCGCGTCGGACACCGGCGCAAGCAACACGGGGGGCACCACGGCGCAGGCCGGCGCTCACGCGCAGGCCGGCACGCCTGGGCTTCCAGCCACCGGTGGCACCAGCTCGGGAGGAGCGCCCGGCACTGGAGGGTCAGCGTCCGTTTCAACCGCAGGCAGCAATAGCGCTGGCGGCAGCTCGGCAACGGGAGGTGCTGGGGGCTCGGGTGGTAGCGTCTCCTCAGCGGGCTCTCCCAGCATTGGCGGCACAACGAGCATCGGTGGCAACGCGACGGGAGGCAATGCCACCGGAGGCAGCGCCCCCAACGGTGCCACGATTGTCCCGGATCCCTCTTGGACCTGCGGCATGGCCGACGGCATTCCAGCGCCGACCACGGGGACGCCCGCGTTCAGCGTCTCACTCACGCTCAGCGCCACGCACGACGTCGGCAACACGCAATACGGCAAGCGGCGCCAGCTCGATGTGTCTGGCGGCACCATCACCGGTGACAAAATCAAAGGCACGGTGCTAACGGGCGGCCTCGACTACGAGCTCACTCTGTCGACAGGCGCGATGGAGCTCGAAGAAGTATTGATCTACAAGACCAGCGATAACACCAGCATCTTCGTTCGAAACTGCGGCGTGGCGGCGCCGGGCGATCAGGCGGTGCGCGTCGTGGCGGACATCGAGGCGCCCACGTCGGGCTCGTATTCCTGGCTGAATACGACGAAGCTCGTGGGCACGCGGGTGGTCACGGGCGACAAGATCACGCTCGACTTTTACGATGTCTCCAAGGCCACCGCCTCCACGACCAAGGTCCAACTCAAAGACCCCTCGGGTGTGCCCAATACCTCCTGGGATTGTGTGGGCGGAAGCGGCACCAAGGGTGACTCGGTGTTCACCGAGAACGTCACGCTCGGGTCATCCTTCAGCATCAGCAACGCCAAACGTGGCAGCCGCAATGTCATCCCGATCACCGGTGGCACCACGACGGGCAAAGTCGCCGGGAAGATCCTCGACGGCGGCGCGGACTATCAGCTGGCAGGCTCGTCCGGCACCACGCTGGACGCGCGATACACGTTGGCCCCGAGCGACGGTGCCTTCATCATCGTGCGCAATTGCGGCCCCAGCAACAACCTGGTGCCGGCGTTCGAAGCGGCCGTTGACGGACCTTACAAGTTCCTCAACGACGGCAAGTTCCTCAGCTCGGCGCCGGGCGCTGGCTCCGGGGGCGTCAGCATCACGTTTTATGAGCGTAAGTAGGCATTCAACGCGCGCTGTCGGGTGCGCGTTGTAGTTCAACGAGCACTGTCGGGTGCGCGTTGTAGTTCAACGAGCACTGTCGGGTGCGCGTTGTAGCGACTGCTCGAATCGGTCCGACGCTCTGAAGGTGCCCGAGCCGAGGCGCACGCTGAGCAGCGCCTCGAGTCGTTCGCGCTCGCCGACGGCTGGGCGCAATTCTCTCCGAGCCGCAAGAATCACGGTTTTTGCTCTCGAATTGAGATCAGCGATCGGCATTGAATTTCTGACGGCCGGCGCCATGCGTTGACGCACCAGAGCGGCAGCGACGGCTTGCTCGATAAGCGGAGTCAGCAACGAGCGACGCTAGGCCAGTCTTTTTTCAAAAATGTGCGTTGGCGTAGAGAAAGCGCGCACGGAAATTCGATGACAAACTACCGTGCGAACGACAACACTTGCCGACGGCACTCTCGCAGCAGCGCGCTGCTCACTTGCTGAGCGACAGATTCGCAACTGGTCAAGGAATGTTCTTCGACTTCACTTCCCACGCGCTGTTGCTGCAGTAGGTGCAGCTCGAGCCAACGAGCACGCCCTTGCCGCTCGCTCCCTCGTCCCCTTTGAGCCGCCAATTCAGCCACGCCAGGTTGATTTTGGTGAAGTCGCCGCCGCGCGCGCTGCCCAGGTCACCGCCATGCCCGATGTTCTTGCTGAAGAGCATGACCGGGATGCCGAGCGCGCTGAGGCTGTCGTAGTCCCGCTCGCCGTTGTCGTAGGCGATGTCGCTCGTTCCCCCGAGGATGATCAGGAAGGGCGTGTGCACGGTCTTGTAGAAGGCTTGATCCGCGCTCGTGAGGCCGCTGCTGGTGATGCCCACGCTCGTCATGCGTGAGTCCCCCGAGGTGCCTTCCGACATCAAGCCACCGCACGAAAATCCATTCGAAGCGATCTTCGTCGTGTCCAAGCTGCCGTGATACGCGCTGCAGCTCTTGCCATTTTCGGCAATGGCCCATGACACATAAGCGAGCAACGGCTTGCCCATTGCAGCCCAATTCGAGGTCTGGCTGCGGCTACCGCTGCCCTTCGGCGTACCATCCGCGATCACGAAGTAGCCGTAAGATGCGATTTCGGCCATCGCCGCGGTGTTCGACAATCCGTCCTGCGAGCAGGCGCCATTGCCCCAAACGAAGATCGGATATTTCTCGCTGCCACCGAGATCGGTCGGTCGATATATCGTGCCCTCTTTGATGCCCGCATCGGCGTTTGTCTCTACTGTCACCTTGTGCGGACCGCTGCCGCTGGCCGTGACCGAAGCTGACTTCGACGCGGTGCACGAACCTGACCCAGTGCTTCCCGCAGCACCGCCACTCGCGCTCTCGCCCGCCTGTCCCTTGCCGCCTGCACCCTGGCCACCAGCGCCTGCATGCGCTGCGCCTCCGCTGCCCAGCGACCCAGCGGAGCCGGCTAGCGAGACACCTCCGGCAGCACCGCCTACGCCCATGCCGCCGAGATTCGAGCCGCCGGTGTTTGCGCTCCCACCCATTGCGCTACCCGTACCAGACCCGCCCGAGGCAAATGCGCCACCGGAGCTCGGCTGTGTGTACCCAGCGTGTCCGGCTGAGCCGCTCGCGCGGCTGCCTCCGGCGCTGCCTCTGTCGTTGGACACGTCGGAGGCACTACAGCCGTGGATGCCCAATGTCGAAACCGAAAGAGAGACAGCGATGAGTGCGAAAGAGGCGTTGAACGCGCGGCTCGTGAGGGTCATGTAGATTCGATTCGTGTTGGCAACAAAGCTCACGGTGTCTTCACACCGTCGAAAAAGGTGAATACGTCCGGGAGTACCAACGGCACCATCCCCGGGTGATCGGCATTCACCTCCTTGTACTGGAGTTTGAAGCCATTCGTTGTCATCCAATCTTTGAGCACGCGGCTTCCAGCGAGAGACTCCGCCTGCGTGCCTTCCGTCACGAAGATGGGCTTCGTGCGGATGGCGTCCCATAGGTAACCGGTCTCTTGCACGAACGGTCCGGACATTGGCGCGAGCGCGGCCCAGTACTCTGCGTACTTTGCCCCGATGTACCAAGTGCCGGCGCTGCCCATGGAGTGTCCGGTCAGGAACATGGCTGATCGGTTGATCGGGTATTCGTTGAGAACGAGCTCGAGGACGTTGATGACGTCCTTCTCGCTGAGCTCGTTCGTCGCTTCACTCTCGGGAGTGATGGCCGCGATCTTCTTGCTCGCCTCTGCGGGCTCTCCAAATACGGCTGGCAGGCGCAGAAAGGTTCCGTACGCTCCCTGGTAGCCGAGCGGCGAGACCAACGCGTAGCCGTGCTGCTCCGCAAGGTTCACCATCTGCTTGTTGTTCTGGTCGAGGTACGAGCTTTCGTCGTTGCCCGCGCCGTGCAGAAACATCACGAGCGGCAGCTTGGCTTTGCCGTCCCAGCTCATGGGAATGACGACGCGGAATGCGACGTCGGCATTGGCTGCGCTGAAGCGATAGCTTCGCTTTTGATCGCCCTTGGCGCGCCACTGCGAAGAGTTCGGGTTTGCGAGCGACTGCGCCAGGGCCCGCGACTCACACACTTGGCCCGCCGCGACCAACGTGGTGCCGAACGCGATCGCCCGCGTGCTGCTTTGCGCCTGACTGCAAGCCGCTGCCGCTCCTGCCTGGCCATTGCTGCTGCCCCCCTGCGCGGCACCACCCGTGCCTGCCCCAGCAGAGCTCAATCCGGCGCCTGCGTTGAGCGCGGGGCCGCCCACGCCCGCGTTGCCGCCGAGAGAGCCGCTTCCTCCACCCGCGAACGCGCTCGTGCCGCCCATCGCAGGCAGGCTCATCTGCTGGGTGCCGGCGGCGCCAGCCGAGCCCTGCGCCGCAGGATGCCCTCCTGCAGCGGCAACCGCCGGCGAACCGCCGGCAGGGCTTTCGGGCGAGTCATTGCCGCGCTGGCTCGAGCTCGAGCTCGCGCAACCCGCAACGGTAGCGACGAGCGCTGCCGCCGTCAGCCGTTGAAGCGCTCGTCGAGCCGATAGACGGAGTTCCAAAGAGCCAGAGCCTTTCGCGCGGTGGGTCGCCTATGCGGCCCGAGACTCGGCAGTCGCTCGAAGGATGGCAGAGTGGTCCAAAAAAACGCATCGCGCCGCCAGCGCGACCAGCGTTGTGAAGCGAGACTCGACGCTTCATTTCGAATGACGGATCTCGCGGAGTCGTGACATTGCGCGGCGGCGGGTAATCGCCGCCAGGTCCTCAGTTCTTCTTGATGTAGAGCTTGCAACCGGCGATCGGCATGCCGTCCGCCGCGCCGGTGCATGTGCCCGCGCCCTGCAACGCCGGGTATGAGGCCACGCCCGGCGTCAATTGAATGGTCAGCAAGGTACCGCTCAACTCGTAGGTTGCGCTCTCGCTTTCCCCAACGGGGAGGTAGGCCCCCGTGCCAGAAGTAAATGCCAATCGAAACTGGTGATGCTCGTTGTCGTACGACTTGATCGCCCAGTTCGATGCCCAATTCCCGCCGACGTCAGTGAAGGCCATCGATCCATCGTCGATCTTGAGCTCGTGAGGCACGTCGGAAGGCCCCAAATAGATCCATGACGCATCCAGCTCGAACGCTTCAGCCGGCGCAGGCGTCGCGGTTGTCGAGTCCGATGAGCAGCCAGCGAGTGCCAACATCGCCACGGCGATTGCCGTAGCAAGCCAAGAGATTCTCATTCATTTCACCTAACATCAGTCACGAGCGCCGCAAGGCCGTTGATGAGCAGGCGCGCAGCTCGAGAGCTGGCGCCTGCGTCATCAGCACCGGAGCCTCATTGCGCGAAGCAACCCTTGACCATCTCCGACCAAAGCAAATCACCAACGTGCTCACCTCCCGACGTGGTTGGGTGGAGGCCGTCCGTGGTGTCACCGTCCTTCCACACGGGCCGCAGATCGACGAAGTGGCAACGCGGCATCGTCGACCCTTCACACGTGGTCTGCATCGTCGGCATGGTGGCGTCGAGGCAGGACTTCAGTGACGCGTTCGAACCGGGCGGGGCGCCGGGTTCCGGATAGCGCGTGTAGATGACGTCTTGAACCCCAGCGGTGGCCATCTTGCCGAGCAGCGTCTTGAAGGTGCTGCCGCACGTTGGACACGACGAGCCAGACAGGCAATCGATACCGCCGCCGTCCATGATCACGAACTTGACGGACGCGTTGCCTTGCGTCGCTGCGGTCCATTCCGTGGTGGCGATGTAGTTCATGTTCTGACCGCTGACCGCCACGTTGCGATAGGTCTCGTTCGCGCCGAGCGAGCCGGCCTTTCTCGCGTCGTCCTGGATCCGGTTCTGAATGTATTGAGGGGCAATGGCATAGAACGACTCGCCCATGATCACGACTTCAGCGGGCTTGATTTGACCCTTTTGACAGGTTCCGCTGGACATGCCGCCAGCGCCACTTCCGGCACCGCCGCCACTCTTGCCGCCTGCGGCGCTGCTCGTCCCACCGCTGCTGCTCGTCCCACCGCTGCTGCTGCTCATTCCGCCCGACGACGCGGGGCCCGATCCGCCGCTTCCAACCGGCGCGCTACCGCCCACAGCCACCGAGCCTCCCGAAGACGACGAAGATCCTCCCACGCTCGAGCTCCCGCCGACCGAAGAGCTGCCCCCAGCGCTCTGACTTCCGCCCGTATTCACGGGACCACTCGTGTTGCCAGCAGCGCCGTGCGGCGCCGAACCACCGCTCCCAGGAGTGCTCGTGTTGGCCGATGAACAAGCCGATAGGGCGAGGCTAGCGAGCCCGGCCAGCAGAACGATACCGAGCCTATTGTCGTGAGTTGAGATCATAGTTCCTCCATCGAAACAATCCGTGCAAACGCGCGAGAGCGCGAAAAATTGGATGCGTCGAGCGACCGAGTGAGGGGCGCGCCCTCACCACAGACACTACGCATCACATTGATTGCGGCACTCTACGCTGCGCGTTCTCGGTGCGGGAGTGGACAATCGCGTCCTCCCTGGCGCGGTGGAAAGTTCAAATGAACGAGACGAGCCTCCAGTTTCAAATCAGAATTGCGCAAAGAAGTTCCACACGGTCGCGCCGGAGTTGGGCGCTTGCATGTGCGGGCCCTTGTACTCGCACCAAGTAACCGGATACCCGTCCTTACAGCCTTGATAGTTGACGCACGTGCAGGGCTGATAGTTTTGACCCGCCACGTCACACCAGGTCGGCTGACTCGCGACCGTTTGCTGGCTACAGCCATTGCGCTGCGCGAAAATGTCTCGCCCCTGACGACCACCATCGATGGCGACGACTTGGTCGTCGGTCCCGTGGAACCCCATCATTGCCACTGGCCGCGTACTACTCTTGTCGCAACCAGCGACGGTCGTGTTCCCAGCCATGGGCGCGATCGCGCGCATCATGCTGTTCGCGGAGCACCCGGCCGCAAATGAAAACATGCCGCCGAAGCTGAACCCGACAGAGAAGATTCGGTTCTCGTCGATGCAGAGCTGCGAACGGAAGCGATCGAGCATCGCGTTCAGGAGCGCGATATCCTGGCCGTTTTGGTTGCCCCAGCCCAGGCCGTTACCGCCGAAATCGAGGCCCTCGGCGGCCACGAAGATTGCCGTTCCGTTGCTTTGCTTTTGCAGTCCGTAATAGCCGCCGCTCGCAACTTGTTGAGCAGATCCGCCCCACGGATGCCAACCGAAGATCAAGCGGTAGGGCTTGCTCTGATCGTAATTGGTGGGCAGAGCGAGAATGTATTCGCGCATCGTGCCCGACACGTCGATGCTCGCGCGCCCGTTCATGAGTCCGGCGGCCTTGCCACAACCGGCGCTCGGCAACGAAGCGGTGGGCGCGGCACCGCCACCACCGGGAGCCGACGAACCCGCAACACCCAACGAACCACCTGTAGCTACGGAGGTCCCGCCGCTACCGCCGGATCCGCCCGCAGAGCTCGCATGCATGCCGCCTGTGCTGACCTGACCGCCAGCCGCTGGTGACGTGCCGCCCGAGGCAATGCTGCCACCTTGCTGGTCATTGGATGTTCCTGCCGTGACGATCGAGCCTCCAGTGTTGGCGCTCGCCCCGCCATGCGCGGAGCCGCCGGCGTTGCTCGCGCTGGAGCAGGCGAGCAGCCACGGCAAGACCGCCGAGGTGAAACTAAATGCACGGAAGGAGCGACGATGACCTGCTTGCATGATTTCTCTTCTCCCTTCGGAAGCACAAATTCGGGACGGAAGACGGCGCTGAATCCCATGCACCGTCAGATTCTACGTAACGGGGATGACGCAACCGAGCGGGCAATTCCGCCCTCCCCCATTGATTGAATTTTTCCAATCGAGATGGCTGAGAAGCCACTCACATGGATGACCTCCAAGAGCACAGTTTGCCGTTCGCGCCGACGACGATGCGACCCTTGACCGCGATTGGTGACGTCCAGCGCTGGACACCAGCGCACGAGCCACTCCCACCGTCGAAAACGGTCTCGCCAGTGTCTCCGTCGACGCCCTTGAGTTGCCCGTTGTTGACGAACCAAACGATTGCATTCGACCTGCCGTCGGTCGTCGTCGAGATCGGAGCGGAAGGCGGATTCGGCCCAGGGGTGCACCACGCGACGGTTGCCGTGGGCGTCGAGCCACCGCTGATCTTCACGCCCATTACCGCTCGACCGATCACGTTGTTCGGGCAGTCCGGCGCGCTTTCCACGGTAAACGCGAGATAGGTGCCATTCGCCGTCGCATATGCGGTTGGCGATGTCTTCACGCCGGTCAAGGCGGGCATCGCGGGGTTCGCCACCTGCAGTGCGGCGAGCTGACCGTCACTGCCGCCGAGATGACTCGGATCGACCAGGAAGATCTTGCCGTCCTTGCCCATGGCAACGAGGACCCGATCCGGCATGGAAGCGCCCGGAATGCGCATCAGGATCGAGTTCGAGCTCCCGAGATCGACGTCAGCCGAGTCCATCGACTTCCAGGTCGAGGGGTAGAATTCGTTTTCGTTCGACTTCTGGAACTGTGCCAGGCCCGAGATCCTCAAGATCGATTCGCT
>Ga0164309_10000183_pt1 | contig 38479 bp, 26 predicted proteins | sample Whisoiple_247_MG_FD_109984 | JGI IMG/M metagenome (GOLD analysis project Ga0164309, IMG submission 109984) | Soil microbial communities amended with fresh organic matter from upstate New York, USA - Whitman soil sample_247_MG | ecosystem: Environmental > Terrestrial > Soil > Unclassified >... | reverse complement strand
GTTCCAGCGCCGTGCGCAGCTCAGACAGCGGGTAGCGCCGATTCACGGGCATCAGGGCGGCGCGTTGCTCGTCCGTGGTGCCGTTGACGCTGATGGCCAAGAGTGGGCGCGGTTCGAGCCGGCCGAGCTCGCCGATTTCTGGCACGAGTCCGGAGGTGGACACAGTGATGCGGCGCGCGGAAAGACCGAGCCCCGCGGGGTGACACAACACTCGGATCGCACGCGCCACATGCTCCAGGTTGTGCAGTGGCTCGCCCATGCCCATGAACACCAAGGTCAGGTCGCCCGGGTGACGTGGACCGAGTTCGTGCAGCGCGACCAGCACTTGCCCGACGATTTCTTGAGCCAGCAAATGGCGGCCAAAGCCCATGCTGGCCGTCGCGCAAAAGGTGCAACCCATGGCGCAGCCCACTTGGCTCGAGATACACAGCGTGACGCGGCCGGCGCGCGGCATGTGGACTGCCTCCACGCGATCCCCCGATGCGAGTTCGAAGAGCAGTTTGGTCGAGCCGTCGAGAGCGCTATTTTTCGCCGCCAAGCGCGGTGGAGTCAGGCAGAGCTGCTGGCTTTGCGCGCGATCGCTACGACCCAGCACTGGGGCGCCCGCGTGCCAGGCCCACGGGCGCTGGAACTGCCCGAAAGCGTGCTCGGGATTCTGAAACCCGAGCGCTGCCAACTCAGCGGGGAGCAGGGCATAGGCCGAAGGTTGAGCCTGAAACGCGGCGCGTCGAGACGTCGGTGAGGCGGTGAGGACGGGAAGCACGGCGGCCAAGGCGGCGCGAGCCTAGCTCAAGTTGCCGCGCCCTGCACACGCGGTAGCCGCGCGCCGTCGCGGCTGGCGAATAGTGAGACATTGCGCGGGGTCACCGCGCGCTCGAAAATCGTGGCCACGCACACGGCATGCCCGCTCTCTTCGAGCCGCGCGGCGCGGTCCAGAATCACGCTGAGCTCGATCGCGCGCGCGAGCATGTCGCGCGGCAGCGAAAGTCTGCGGATGAGCTCGAACTGTCGCTTGGCCTCGCTCTCGAAGTGGGCAATCTCGCTGTCGGTTGCTGGTGAGAGCCGATGGAGTTCGAGCGAACGCTGGGCGATCGCGGCCAGGCCGCCCTGCGCTTGTCGGCGATTCACGCCTTGCATCTCTGCGCCCGGTTCGAACTCGAGCCCGCGCGCGAACAACAGGAGCCTGAGCCCGTAGCGCGCTTGGCGCCCGCGGATGTTGTGTTCGACGCTGGTTTCGACGCCGAGCGCCTGGGAGGTCAAATTACTGAGGCCGAGGGTGTCCTTGCGCAGCGAGAAGCCATTCGCTGCGCGCGACAGCGGCGCGCGCTCCGCAGAGCTGATCTTCTGCAGGCAGCACGAGACCAGCGCGAGGTCCACACCGCTCTCCGCGACGGCTCGCACCAAGGTGTCGCCGAGTTCGCCGCAGGCGTGGAGCCCGATGGCCAAATCACCCGCCGAGAATCGCAGGGACTCGTGGCTTGCGTCGACTACGGCGAATTCGGCGACCCCTTGCGGCGCTGCATTCGAGCGTGCATGCGCGCGGCTCTTGGCCGTCGCCACGCGCTCGGGATTGCGCTCGAGCCCGAGCGTTGCTCGGCCGAAGTGTGCCGCCGAAAGGCGAGCGAAGTGCCCGCTGCCAGCGCCGACGTCGACGATCCTTCGCGCGGGTGCGGCCAGTGGCGTGAGCGCGCCGAGCAAGATCGAAAGCTGCCGTTGCTTGCGCTCCCCGACCCCGCGCAGCTCTTCGCGGGAGGGCTGCGCCAGGGGCGCCTCCAACGCAGGCAACGCGCTCACCTCGAGCAAGCGTGAAGCGAGCTCGAGCAAGCTCTTCGGGGCCGCGCGGAGCGCCGGCAGTGCGACCGCCAAGCCTTCCGCCTCGCAGCGCCTGAGCTCGAGATCGCTCAGACCGAGCAAGAAATGACTCCAACCACGACGCTCGCACCACTCCGGAGTGCTCGCGTCATGCACGCGCTGGCCAACGATATCCAGTACGGGGAGGAGCGTGTCTTGCGCTCTGGCGAGCGCGCCCATGATCGAGAACGCCGGCACGGCTCAGTAGTGCGGAGGCTTCTCGTTCTCCATCGGCTCGCCGATGCCGCTGACGCGGTTGCGCAGCGCGACCACCTGTTGCTCGAGCAGCGTGATCGCTTGTTGCTGCTCGAACACGACCTGATTGAGTTCGCTCACTTGGCGTTCCAAATGGGCGTAGCGGATCTCGAGGTCGACGACGCGTGGGTCCATGACGATGGCGAGACTCTACTCGTAGCCGAGCCCGCTCGGGGGCTCCGCGATCGGTGCCGCCGGGCTGGCGTTGGCGTTGGTCGGCGCTTGGGCCGTCGCTGCCGAGGTCTTTTCGTGCGGCTCGCGGGCCGCGGACGCGGGCTTTGTCTTGCTGCTGGTTGGTTTGCTGTTCGAAGCGACGGCCTTGCTGGTGCTGGCAGGCGGCGCTTGGCGTTTGGCGACGACGAACCGCGGCGAGGCTCCCGGTTCACATCCGGGGCCGAAGCCATCCGCGTCGAACGTCGTGGAATAAGAGCCCACGCTGGGATTGCCCTTCGAATCACGCGTGGTCACTTCGAGCTTGAGGTCGCGCTTGCCGGCTCGGCTGGGCGAGCAGTACGAGACCACGTAGTTGCGGAAGAGCTCATCGTCGACGGCATTGGCGACGTCGTTCAGCGGAGCGCTCATGGTCATCGCCGAGCCAGCGCGAGTGCCACCGGTCTTGCCGATGAAGGTGATGTCCGCAGAGCTTGCCGCGGTACCCACCGTCATCAAGAAAATGTGATGCGGCGATTCGTCGATGAAATCGCGAAGTTTGCTTTCTTCGACGCGGCCGGCTGAGTCTGGGTTGAGCGCGACCACGATCAGCGTGCCACTTTCGACCGGCCGACCTTCGGCGGCCAGCGACGCGCTCAGCTGTTCTGCGCCGTCCATGACTGCGCTGTACAGGCTGGTCGAAGAGTCCTTGCGGCTGAAGCCGAGCAAGCGCTCCATGCTCGTGTCCTTTTCGTCCGGCTCGGCGCGCGTTTCTTGCTGCGAATATTCCTGAACCAGGTGCGCTTTTTCCGCGCCGTCGAAAGCATACAAGCTCACCGGCTCGCGCTGGCGCAGCCGCGCAATGAACGGTCGCAGCGCATCCGCGAGGGATTTGCGCTCTTCGCGCTTGAGCGATTTGCTCATGTCGACGAGCACGGTCGCGTGACGTGACGTCGAGGCGTTCGTCGAGAGCAGGGTCAGCTTGATCTGCTCGTTGTCGAGCGCGGCCCCGTTTTCGTAGACCTTGAAGTCTTCCTTTTGCAGCCCGAGCACGCCGTTGCCGCGCTTGCTCACGGAGACGTACAGCGCCACGTTTCCCGGCTTTTGCGCGCTGACCGCGACCGGCTCGACGTTGACGCCGCCGGTCACCAAATTACATCCACTCAGCGCGCCGAGCATGAGCGCGGCAGCGAGCCCTCGTATCCCGTTCACTTTCCGTCTCCTGCGCTCAACTGAGCGAGCGTGTGGGCTAGCTCTGGGCTGCCCGTCAAGCAAGAGTTGCAATCTTTGTCGGTGGTCGACGTGCAGGCAGCGCCGCGCGAATAGAGCTCGAGCATCTTCTGCGTGCGTTTGGCGCCTTCCTTTTCGGCGCGCGGGAGCAAGGCTTTGCGCGCGCCGCAATCAGACGCCAAAAGCAAGGCCGTCGCGACGCTGGTGTCCGCACTCGCGTCTGCGGGAAGCGACTTGAGCTCGATCTTTGCGCGATCGCGCACCGAATCACGGACGCCCGCGGTGGTCGCCAAGTCGAACGCGACGTCCGACCCTTTGGCGCCCAACTTGCGTAGGGCCGTGAAGGTTGGCTCGCTCGCTCCGGACTGCGCGGCGCGCCACAGAATTCCCATGACTTTGCCGCTCTGAGCGCTCTTCGGATCCGTGGCGATCGCGTGCTCGACGCTCGCGACGGCGGCTTCGAAGCGCTGCGCTTGCGCCTGTTGGCTCGCGAGCGCGATTGCGACTTGCGGGTCGCTCGGGAACTTGTGAGACAGCGCTTCGAGCGCTGGCAAACCGTGACTCACCGCTGCCGAGAGCTCGGCGGGTTCCGCGACCGGAGGCGCAGCGGCAGGGGCAGCACTGGTCGAAACCAAGATCGCAGAAGTGGCTGGAGCTGCGTTGGCCTTCTCCGTCGATTGCGGAGCGGGTGTGGCAGCTGCCACGTTTGCCACGACGTTCGAGTTGGCTTCCGCGACTGGCGCAGGCTTGGAGTGCGAAACGAGGCTGCGCACGGCCCAGATCCCGAACAGCGCAATGAACGGTGCCGTGATCACGAGTGCGCGTGGCGTCGCGCGCAACGTTTTACGCGACCACGCCTCGGCCTTGGGCAAGAGCTCTCGTCCGAGCCCGAAGAGCTTGGCGCTGGAGGCACCGCTGTCCCGGTGATGCGGTTGGGGAGTCGTGATCACGACGGGCATCTCGGAGCCGGAAGAAGTGAACGAACGCGGTGCCGGGAACGGCGCTGGGACCGCCGCTTGCTCCTGGATCTCCGACTCCACGACGACGGATTCGGGATTGGACGGCGCAGATGCGAGGTCCGAGGCGAACGCTGCTGCGGCGACACCGGGGATCGGTGCTTCGCCGGAGAGTGCTGGCTCCGCCGAAAACGTGCTTGCGGCGTGTGCGTCGTCTGCGGCTGCTTCGGCGTGGGTGCTTGCGATCGGTGTCTCGGTGGCGGCGAACTCGGTTGGTGCAGTTTCGAATGCGCTTGCTGGCACCGGTGCCTCGATGACGGGCGCGGCGGCGGCGCGCTGCTCGAGAACGGGCTCGGCGACGACGGGGAGCTCGAGTGGCCGCGGCTGCACGAGGCTGTCGTGCGGCTGAGCTTCGACGTTCGGTACGTCGGGCACCGCCGTGGGCGCTGGGATTTCGGGCGACACGATGACCGTCGGCAGTTCGACCGCAGCTGGCGCGTGGTCGGCGGATGGCTCGGGGGCCTTGGTCGGCGCAAGCTCGACAACTGGAGCTTCTGGCGTCGCATGCACGGGCTCTGCGACCGGACTTGGCGGAGGAACCGCGTGCTCGGTGCGCAACTCGGCCACACGCGGCGGGACTGGACTCACATACCCCGGAACGGGCCGCACAATCGGGTTGACGTCTTCTGGCGGCGCGGCCGGCGCGACATAGCCCGAAGAACGGACCGATGGCGGAACCGGACTGACGTAGGCCGCGCTTTCGTGCACCGACGGCGGCACCGGACTCGGCTCGGTGGAGCTCGAGTGATCGACGTGTGCCGGGGGGCTGTTGACCTGCGCGACTGGTTTCGGCTCGCTCGCTTCAAAGACCCGTTCAGCGGGGCTTGCCGCTTGCACGAACGGGTTCGCACGCTCGGGCCGCTCTGCCGGAGTCACCGACGCAGACTGCATGAACGGGTTGACGGCTGCTGCGGGGGGAGCGACTGACGGCGCAGCGGATTTCTCCTGTACCGCTGGCGGTGCCACCGTTGCCTCGAAAGCCAGTAGGGTGACGGGTCGTCCTTGAACGGGCGGCGTCCACGGCGCGAGTGGAGTTGCAGACGCTGGCAACGGCGGCGGCATGCTCGACGTCGGCCGACGGATCGGTGCGGGCGGCGCTTGCGAGGGCAATTGGGACGAAGGTCGACGCACGGGGGCGGGCGGCGCAGCCGATGCAGGCGCGACACTGCCCGACGCTGACGCCGCCGACGCGCTCATCGTCGGCTCTGGAGTCCGGCTACGCTTGGGAGGAGGCGGAGGCTGGCTGACCGCTGGGCGCGCCGGTGCGGCTGAACTCTGGGCTACCGCCGGGGGCTGGCTCGGCACCGGGCGCGGCGGCGGCGGAGGTGGGCCCGCCGACTGAGGACGGCGCACTGGAGGAGGTGGCGGCCCTGATGGCAGGCCACGCGCTGGCCCAGCGCTCGCGTCCGTTTTCAATGGTGGACCGGAATTCCGATTCGCAGTCATGCCCGTTTTGCATATGCTCATCGGTTGCCCGACGCAAACCAACGCTTGTCCAAATTTGCGTGAAAATGCGTCTTTTGTTGAGGCAAGGGACAGGCTCGCCACAATCTTCGATATTGGGACGGTAGTATTCCGTTGCCACGGATTTCGTCGCTCGCCGCGCGCGGCGCGGTGAACGACGAATGTCGCGTCCATGCCGACTCAGCGAACTCGCGTGGCGTTCGAACGCGGGACGTGCGAACGCAGGCTGCGTGGCGGCAAAGATTGCGTCGCGAACGTTTCGAACGCGGACGCGATTTGGTTTCGTGCCCATTCATACCCTGCGTGCGCGACACGATTGTGCTCACCGTGCGTAGATCCGGTGTTCCAACGCGATCGAACATTTGTGATCATTGGCTGGCCTCGAGGACATCACTGCCGTAGGTGACGACCACATGACGGACATCGAGATACCGCAAGGCGAGCAGCGCGTGATCGACGGTCAGCAACGTGTCTATTACGACGGCTACTGGATCAAAAAGTACGACGTGCCCGCCGACACGCTGCTCGCGAAGAAGCGCCTGATTGAAGCGCTCACGCATCGCCTGTTCAACCACGTCGAGTACGGACTCAACGTGCCCGGAACGCGACTGAACGAAGCCCGCCGAGCGTTCCTCGACGAGACTGATCAGGCGAAAAAACGGGTCAAGGGCGGCATGCTTGCTGGAGCGCTCTTCAACCGCGCTACCGACATCTTCACCAAGCTGGTCGAGTTGCAAGCGTGCGGCGTGGAGATTCAGCCCGACAACGCGCTGATGCGCCAGTGCGGCGAGCACCTGCAGGAGTCGCTCGCGCTCGGCAAAATGGTGCTGCACCGCAGCGGTGAAGAGGGCATCGACGAGCTGTGGGGGGAGCCTTTCAAGGCCTTTGCCTACCCGATCGAAGAATTCTACAAGAGCCGGTACGTGAAGATTGCGCTCACGATGCGCACGATTGACGCCATCGGTGATGCGCTACGAAACGCGATTGCCGTGTTGCCGCCGTTTGCCTCACTGACCCCGGTGGTCGATGATTTCGTGAGCGCCGCCAAGCTCAAGACAGAGACGTTGCGCACCGACGTCGACGTGTTCGAGGTCTGGTCGTCGTTCGTAGTCGCTAGTGAGTCGCTGTGCAGCTTCCAGCCGTCGCCGCCTTGTGCTTCGGGCGAGCAGCAGCTCTGTGCTCAGTTCGGTGAGCTGTTGCGCGCAGGCTCGGTGCTCGTCTCGTCCATGGCACGCGCTCGCGTGCCGATGCCGAAGAGCGCGCTCGCGTTCATCGAGCGTTGTGAGGACCTGTGTCAAGCCGCCAAGAGCAGGAAAGATCCGACGCCCCGTCCTGGCGCACAAGCCGTCCCCGTGTTGGCGCCGTGAGCCGCAAGTGAGGCTCGCTCAGGGGAGCCGCTCGACCCAGGAAAAGTCGTACAGCGGGCCCGCCTGCTTGAGATTGTTGTACAGATTTGCGCTCGGTTGATCGCTCGAATCGTCTTTGAACACGAACAGGTCACCTTGTGCCTCGAGCGCGCCGAAATCCACGTTCGTGAACAGAAGGCGCGGATCGACGCGCAACCACAGCGCACCGGCGCTCGCAACGCGGATCGAAGTCGGGATCGGCGAAACGATGCGCTCTTTGCAAATCGGCGAACCACCCGCCACGTCGCTCGAGTTCACGCGATTGCTGGCAATGGTGAGCTTGGCCTGGAACGGCCGCAGTTCGCCCGCGCGTTCGGCGCTGCCGAGCAAGTCCAAGATGACGGTGGCTGGCGTGGGGGAATTCGCCAAGTTCACGTCACCGCTGGTGAGCCAAACCTGGCCTGCGCGCGCTTCGAGCGTCGTGCCTTGGCCGGGGGTGGGGAATGCTTGCGGCTCGCTCGACAACAAGTCGATCTCGCGCCCCTGCACGACCTGCGCAACGTAGCTGCCGGGGAGGATGCAACTCGTGGCTTGGGCGCCGGAGACCGGCATGGCGTCGGCCAAGTACAACGCACCGACATGCAAGCTTGCGTGAGTCAGCGTGACCTGCCAACCCCGCGAGCCTTCGAATGAAAGCGGTTGGCCGGCGGTCGCGTCCGCCGGGCCCGAAGCCACGGCGTCGAAGTCCACGACCTGGTCTCCGGTCGTGCCGACACAGGCGGGGCTCAGGAGCGAACACGCGAGCAGCGAAAGCCAGAGCGAGACGAATCGTGCGCGCATCACACGCCTCCAAAGTTAATCGCAAAGGAACCGTAAATCGCGCGTGGCGCGCCGGCCGTGAACGTGCGCTCGGGCACCAAAGTGGGCTGCGCGCTGGCTCCGCCGGGCTGGGCGCGTGCGCTGCGAAAGTCCGAAGCATAGTTGTATTCACCCAAGCGATATTGCGAGTCGAACAGGTTGCTCACGGTGAGACCGAACTCGAAGTGCGAGAAGTTCAAGGTTGCGGACGCGTCCAGCGTGAACACCGGATCGCTGCTCTCGCCGTAGGGCAACGCACGCGGCCCAATGTAGCTGGCGCCCAGACCGAGCGCGCCGCGCGCGCGCTGACCGAGCAGCGCCCAGGGCAACTCTTGGAACAAGGCCGTATCCGAGCGGAACACGACGCTCGGGACGTACGCGACCGCCAAGTGCGTGTCGTTGAACTCGGAGTTGGCCAAGGTCAAACTAGCCGACTCGTCGAAAAAGCTGCCGGTCGCGCGCACGTTTCCGGACCAGCCGGTGCGCGTGGTGCCGACTCCGAGCACGTTCCGGCCCTCGGTCTCGCTGAAGATGAGATCCTTGTCGACATAGGTCATGAAAAAGATGGAGCGCGCCGAGAGCGCGAGGGAGTCGGTTTGGTGGACGTAGCTCACGCCGCCTTCGTAGGCCGCGATGCGCGCGAACGGAGTCTTGACGTCTTGCGTGATGTAATTCGGATCGATCGAGCGGATGCCCTGACCGTAGCTGGCCGTCAGGGTGAAGCCCGCGAATGGTCCGAATAGCAGCGAAGCTCGCGGCAGCAGCGCGATGCTCGACGTCGATGCGTGCTGATTGGGCTCGCGTGGCTTGCCGTAATCCTCTTGGCTCAGACAGCTCTGGTCGAGGGGGGGATTCGACGCGGAGGGATGATCGACGTCGTGCACGGCGCAATGGTCCGTCACGTCGTAGGTGAACAAATCGCTGCGTACGCCACCGCGAACGCTCAGCCAATGCACGGGCTTCAGATCGGCGTCTGCGTACAAACCGATGTCGCCCAGGGTGGCGTCGAGATTGGTGTCGGTCAGGTACGGATGACCGGTGGCCGCGGCAAGGCGTTGTTGCAGACCGCTGGTAAAGTCGCCCCGCGCGAAGTAACCGAGTTCGAAATGTTGCGGCTCGTTCAACGCGCGCCCGTGCCAGCGTGCGGAACCGCGCGCGCCGATCGTGGTCTCCTGGATCGAAACATCGAGCATATCGCCGCGCTGGGTGTGCACGCTCTGCAGCGGCTCCTGCACGTCCAGCAGAAACCCCGTGAAGTTCTCGAGAACTCGCATGCTGCGATAGGTCAAGAACAACTGCTGCGAGAGCGTCGTGTCGGCCGCGCGTGACTCGAGATCCGCCGATAGCGAGTAGCGCGACGAGTCACCGCCCTCCGGCACTGCTTGATGCGCATAGGATGAAGCCGAGTAACTGTCGTAAAAGCCGATGCGCCCGTTCTGGTAGTCGTCTTGGCGAATCACGCCGGCGGCGTGGTAGTGCGTGCCGTACGCGCTGGCCAGCACGCGGTACGAGCCTTCGGCGCCCAGTCGCCCCTCGTACTGACCCATGGCCGTCGCGCGTTGGGAGTCGCGGTTTTGACCGAAGCCGTCGGTCTTGAAGATCTCGGCACCTGCGAGGGTGCCTTTGCTCTCGCCTTTCGGCCCCCAGAGCAACAGCAGTCGCTGCGTGCCAAAGCTGCCGCCCGCAAATTTAGCGGTGAAACCGCGCTGGGCGAGCCCCAATTCATAACTGGCACTACCCGCGACCGCGTAGTTCCCCTGCCGCGGATCGAACGGCCCTTCGACGACGCGTAGCGACGACACGAGCTCGGGGATGATGAAGTGCGTGTCGGCGTAGCCATTGCCGTGCAAGTTGCCGCTCTCGTTGATCGGCATGCCGCCCAATGAAAATTCGATGTCTTGCCCGTCTTTGGCGTCGAACCCACGCATGAAGATTTGCTCCGCGTGGCCTTCGCCGCCTTCGTTCGTGAGCATGATGCCGGGCGCGAGCTTCAACAGATCGGAGGCGTTCTTGCGTGGCACGATGGCGAGCTCACCGACATTGATCGAATAGTCCGAAGCGCCGCGCGAAGGCGGCCGCGCGCGTCCGGCGACCGTGATTTCCGTGGGGCCGTGTGGATCCTCCGCGGCCTCCTTCGAGGCGCTGTCGGGGACCACTGGGTCGGGCTTTGCCGGGGGTACGGCCGTGGCTGTATTTGCCGCTGCGGTCGGCGCCAGCGGCTCCGCGGGAGGCGGGGGCGTCGGCGGCTCGCTCTTGGGTGCAAAGTGAACCAATGCGCGCACGCGCGCGGGGATCGGCTGACCGTTGCGCGTCGCGGGCTCGAACTCCCAGCGCTTCACTACGTCGATCGCGGCGTGGTCGTAGTCCACGCCGGCACTGTCATCCACGTGCGCATCGAGCACGCTACCGTCGGCGGCGACCGTGACGACCACGATGACGTCCACGTCGTGGTCAGCCGCCGCGTTGGTCGGCCATTCAGGGGCCGTCTGCACGCGAACGTGCGGCGGCACAATCGCGTCAGCAGCGTGGGCGCTGACGCTGGCGAAGAGTAGCGAAATCGAAAAAGAAACCGAGCAAGCCAGAGCGCCCAGCGGGCGCTCGAGCGATCGTCGCTGAAGCATGAGTCACCGATAACCTTGCAAGACTGCTGGGTTCGCGTGCGCGCGAACTCACTGAAACGCCTAACTTCGAGAGGTGGCGAGTCAGACCGGCGGCGAGGTTTTCGGTGCGCTCAGGAATACCCGGCGCGAGTCGCTCGTGGTCGCCGAGCGCTCGTTCAGCAAGCGCACTTCACCGAACGCGACCCAGCCGGTTGCGAGCGGCTCGATGTGCGGTGCGAATGCGGGGGGCGCATTGCCTTCGGGGCACAGCTCCGCGGCGCAGTCGGTGACGTCGGCAACCAACGCCACTGCCTTCGGCGCCGACAATTTGACGCGAGCCTTCTGTTCAGCTCGCGCGGACGCGTGCACGTGCACCACGCCCCCCAACACGGACGAATAGCCGTGGCGCACCAGCGTGAAATGCAGCGCGCCAACCACTTGCAACACGATCACTGCGAGGCCGACAATGGCCCGCAGTGATTGCTGAAGCGGTGAAAGGCGTTTCATGGCGCGCGGCCGAGAGCTAGCGCGGGCTCGGTCGCGTGGCAATTGGGGGAGCGTCAAAGTCGCCAGAATTTCACCGACCGCCGTCGGGCGCTGCTCCGTCGCGCGCCGGCGAAACCTAGTTTTGCCAGCCAAGTCCTGCTACTTCCGCGCGTAGCGGTGCTTCACTCCAACGGGGAAGTACTCCGGGTGCCCTGCCGGCCACAGCGTGACGTGAGGCAAGCGCCGCTCCGCCGGCACATAGTTGGCAAACTCGCTGTTCAGTCGAAGTAGCACCGTCAGAATGGCGGCTGCAACGCGCTCGGCCAACGCCGGCTCCGCTGCGACTCCGGGCGCAAGCTCGACCGCGATCGTGAGCTGCCGATCGCGCGCTCCGTCCTCCTTTACTTCGAGCACGAACTTACCGGTCACGAACGCGCGCGTCTCCGGCTGTTCGAGACCGATACTCACGGTGTCCGGGAAGACGTTCGCGCCGTAATAGGAAACGGCAAAATGTGAGCGTCCGAAGACGTACACGAAGGGCAACCGATGCAGGCGAGTGGCGCCAGCGTTTCGCGCTGCGAGCTCTGCGTCGAAGCCGAAATCGCGTAGTCGTTCGATGAGCGTCGGGTAGGCGAAGATGCCGCCCGAATCGGAGATGTGATAGCGGAGGTGCGGCACGCCGCCGTCGCCCGAGAACACGAGCGTGCGTTCGTGCTCCTCGAAGTAGCGTTCCCACGGATCGTATTGCACGAGCGTGGGCAAGCGCGCTTCACCAAATAACGCTTGGGCGACGTCGCTGCGATCGGCCAAAAAACGGCGAATACTCACGGTGAGCGGCGTCTCGTTGCCGAGTACTCCTCCGTCCGCGGTGCCGTAAAGCGAAGCAAAGTCCGTGACCGGGTTGTTCATCCCGGCGCGCTCGCCGACGAGCGTACGCCACTCTTCACTGAACACTTCGCCCGCAAGCACCAGTTTGAGCGAGTAAGAGTGCCAAGGCACACCCTCGGCAATGCCAACATCGATCACGTCCTTCAAGAACGGCGGATAGCCGAGCAACACGGTTTGCTCGAACAGCGGTGCGAGCGCGCGTACGACGCGGAAGATCTCCGCCTTTTGGTTACCCGGCGTCACGAGCAGAATGGGATAGCCCTTGGTCGCGAGGTGCCGGCAACAACTGGCCGTGAACATGCCGCCCACCCACGTGCCGAGCGGAAAACAAACCACGGCCAGCGTGCGTCGGGTGTCGGCCGCAAAGCTATCTCGGAACACTTGTTCGAAGCGCGCGCTGACCGCGAGCTCGTCCGTGCCGGAGCGCGGCCAAAATGTGGGCTCCCCCGTCGAACCCGAAGACGCCGCGACCATGTGGCTCTCGCTCAAGTCTCCTTCCCGGCAGCGCTCGGTAAGCGGATAGTGATGGTGATAGTTCGACTTCGTGGTCAGCGGCAGCTGACGAAAGTCCTCGAGTGTGCGCACGCGAGCCGCGTCGACGCCGTGCTGCCGTAGAAATTTCGCGTACGCCGGCACGGTCGTCCGCGTGCGCTCGAAGAGCTCGAGCAAGTGTGGGGTGGGATCGCCGCTCGCGTGCTCTCGAAGCTGCTGCGCGAGATCGCGTCGAACGAAGAGCTGTTGGGCGGAAAGGGCCTGGGCTGCGCGATCCGGATGCATCACGCAACCATCTCGAGATCACCTGGGCGCGTCAACTTTTTCAGTCCTTCCGCCGAGCACATGGCCTACGCTGCCAGCGCGTGATGTCGCAAGTCGTTCCGGCCGCACCCTCGTCGTTGATGTCGAGCCGCTGGTCGCGCGACAACCTGCTCACTTCGCATCCTGGACGCTTGTATGACGGGCGCGTTCTCGAGCGCATCGAGCTCGAGTCGCTGCCGTACTTGGTGGAAGAGCTGCAACGCTTGCGAGGTCCCTGTGAGCTCGGTTGGGGGCACATGGGCGTTTTCACCTGGGACGCCGTGTGCGAAAGCGAACATGGCCAATTCATCTTGCAGCTGCCCCGAGTCTTGGATGAGCCTGGTCGACGCGGGCGCTGCAAGCGCGAGGTTCCGCGGCTCAACTTCGAGCACAGCAGCGGCTTCATTGCGAGCGGACTCAAGCGCTTCGTGTCTCAACCCAAAGGGTTAGTGACGCTGGCAGGCGTCCCAGCGGCTATTTTCGAAGCACTCCCCGGCTACCGCACGCTCACCTTTGGCCTCGGGGCGGTTCAAGTCGAGCTCTCGGAGAACAACAGGTCATGGGCCATCGGGCTCGGCGCGGATAAAACTGCGGATTTGCTCGCCGAGATGATCGCCGCCCTCGTCTATCACTATGATCCCGAGCTCGCTGGCGGCACTGCCATCGCCGACGTGTCCGTCAACGACGGTGATTTCGCCGTCAAGCGCCGCAACGACGGCAGCTTCGAGCTCCGACTGACGGCAGTGCGCGCGCGTGAATCAGGCATCGGTCCGAGCCGGCTGCTCCTGTACCTCGTCCAATTGATGGCTTACGAGGATTGGAGTGTGAACGACGAGTTGATCGGCTTGCCGGTGCTACTCGGGAATCCGTCGCTCGCGTTCGAGGGCCTCGTGCGTGGACTCCGCTATCGCTATCGAGATCTGGGCCTCGACGAGGCGCGCGGATTGGTGCAGGCCGAGCGCTGGATCGAGGCCTTCGGGCACTCGACGGAAGGGCGCGCGTACCGTCCTTGGGTCGAGAGTTTCCTGGCCGGCAGATTGCCGCCTTCATTCGGCAAAGATCTCCGAGAAAGGTGGTGGCGGCTCATGCCGCTGCAAACCAAGCTCGGCCTGCTCGAACTCGAAGAACGACGCGATCCGGCTTCGGAACAGGCTCGTTCGGCGCGTACTCTGCGGACGTTTCTGGAGCGCCTCGCGCGAGAGATTGGTCGTACTCCCGAGGAACAACCGCTCGTCGTGCGGCTCAACGAGCTCGGTCGCGATGGCTTGCTGGGACTATTGGATGGAGCGCCCCTTGAAAGCCGCGAGACCATCGCCGATGAACTGCTCGCGCGCTGGCCTTTCCGAAGTTTGGATCAGTTGCTGGCGCAGGTGCCCAGCGCGAAAACCCTGCGCAGAATGAAGAGCCGCCTCTCGTTCGGTCGCGTCCTCTCGGAGACGGACGAGGGCACCTTGGCGAGCCTCTCGCCGCTCGCGAAGGAAGACGCGCCAGGCCGCGTCGTTTCTAATCCCGAACTTTTCAGCGAACTTGCGCTGGACCCAGGACATCACGCCGCTGCTGCTCGAACTTTTCTCACGTTCGAGACCTACATGGATACGGCGCTCCACGACAGCCATTGGGGTTACTACGCGCATCGCGTTTCGATCGGTCAAGCGGGCCATTTCAACACCCATCCCGAAGAAATGTCGCCCCACTACGGCAAGTGGCTCGCGGTTTGGGCGTTCAAAGCTTGGAGCGATCTCGTCGCGCACGGTGAGCTCGCGGAGACGGCAGAGTTTCCGGTGATCGAATTCGGTGCTGGCAACGGTCGCCTCGCGCGCGATTTCTTGGATGCGGTCGCTGCTGGCGCACGCGCTCGAATTTCAGACGAGCGTCTCGGCTGGAATACGTTCGCCACCCGCGTTCGCTACCGCATCTACGAGCGATCCGCCTGGCTGCGCGAGAGGCAAGCTGCACTGCTCGACCGGGACGCATTGGTCTTGGACGGGGATGCTCGTTCGCCTCACGAGACGTTGGAGCGTGACTTTCCCCAGGGATTGACCGGGTTCGTGCTCAGCAACGAGTTGCCGGACGCATTCGGGGTTCACAAGCTAATCCTCGACGCGCAAGGCAATGCTTCGGTCGCGCTGGCGATTCCACGGGTAGAGTTGGTCGTGAAACGGGCTTTGGGGGAGGAGCTCGCTCGCCGCGTCGAGATGAGCAACGAAACGGCGCGTGCTCGCTGCGGAATTGGCGCGAATGTCGCCGATTTTTACCTGGACGCGGCAACGTATGCCGAGCTGATGAACGAGCTCCGCGCCATGCCGGATGAGCGGCGGAGCGCACTCCTGGCCGGACTCTGGTTCGAGGAAACCTATGTCCCCGTCGCGACGGTGCCCGAGGTCGCCGCGCACTTGCGAGCCAACGCCGCGCAGTATGCGCTTGCCCTGGCCGCGGAAAACTCGGGAGTCGTGATCTACGTCAACCTGCACGCTAGCCGTTTCATTACCGAACTCGCTTCGTCGCTCTCAGCTGGTTTCATCGTTACGCTCGACTACGGAGATACGAGCTTCCGTCTGCTGCAAGGCGCGCGACGCGGGGACTTCCCGTTTCGCGTTTATGGAGACTGGCAAGAGTACGTCCCCAGGCCCAACGACCCGTACAGCGCTCCCGGCACTCAGGATTTGACCGCGGACGTCAACTTCACCGACTTTGCGCAAGCCGCCGAAATGGCCGGCTTGCAGGTCGTGCATTTCGGGCCCGAACGCGACGTCGCTGGCGACGCGCTCCCCGAGCTGCTCCGCGAAAGCGCGGCTCGCGACTCACTCGCGCGGTTTCTCGGTAATCCTCTGTTCAAAGTTTTGGTCCTCGGCAAGCGTCCCAGCGACGCATTCCGAAGCGCGCTCACGTCACCACTGGCTCTGCGCTGTCGCGAGCAGGACGTGCCCAAGTCCCGTCGCCAAGCGATCGCGGCGATCGAACAGCGGTTGCGTTCACTCGGCTAGCGCGGCGCGAGGCAACCGCCGAGCGCCATGAGTCTGAGCGCGGCCGTGCCATGCCATTGTGTGCCATTTGGCACAATCAAAGACCTCCGAAGTCATGGTGTACGAGCTACGAGGCTAATAATTCCAATAGCTTATGCGCTGGCCCCGCGTTTGCTTAAACAACGCACAGCCCACCCTTGATGAGGTTTGCCATGCAATCGAAGACAGCTCTCGCCTTGTTGGTCGCCGTTGCTTCACCCTTTGCGTTCGGTTGCTCCAGCTCCGTGAGCGGCGAGGGGAAGCCCGTCACGACCTCGAGTGCGGCCCTGCGTCGGACGCAGTCGTGTGATGACCTAACGCAGTCACTGCGTGACGACGCTCGCTCGAAGCTGAATCGCCGAATCGACGCGGAGGTCCGGGCGATTCGAGAGGGTTACTCCAGCTACTACTACCCTGGTCGCGGCGGCGGCCTCGCACTCGCGCCCTCGCCGAATGCTGGAGCAGCGGTAGACGACGCAGCGACTGCGAGCCCCCAAGCTCCTTCCGATCCCTCGACCTCGACGCCCGCGCACTCGGAGACCGAGACGCAGGTGAAGGGGGTCGACGAAGCGGACATCGTCAAGGCGGATGGCACCAAGCTGTACGTGTTGCACGGCCAGAAGTTCGTGATCGTCGACGCTTGGCCGGCTGCGAACCTTGCCGTCGCGGGCGGTATCGACATCGAAGGCACGCCGAATGAAATGTTCGTCGCGAATGGGCGCGCAGTGGTCTTCTCGACGGTCGATGGCGCGCCGCTATACGCCGCCGCCGGGGTCACACCGCGCACTGCCTATAGCGATGGTTACACGACTCCGCTATATGCCGGAGTCGCCGACGTCGCGCCGGGGTACTCGGGCGGTGGAACCTACGTCGCGAACCCGTTGACCAAGGTGACGGTGCTTACGCTCGACGACGGCAATGCCAGCGTGGCGCGCGAGCTCTACTTCGAAGGCGACTATTTGTCGTCGCGTCGTGTGGCGAGCAAGGTCCGCTTGATTTTGGAGGGTGGCACGCACGGTCCGACCCTCGAGTACAGCCCGACACTTCCCAACAAGGTTTCCAGTACCGGGCAATATCAACCGCCCACGCAAGACGAGCAAATCGCAGCTTGGGAGACCCTGCGCAGCAAGAATCTCGCGGCCATCGATGCAACCTCGTACAGCGACTGGGTGCCGGTGAGCTTCACCAAGGACGGGGGCGGCGTCCACGCCGGCTCGATGGATTGTGCAAACTTCTACATGCCGGGTGTCGGCTCGACCGAGTTTGGCATGACGCAAGTTCAGGCCTTCGACTTGGATTTGCCGAGCCAGCCTCCGAGCTCGGTGGCCATCGTCGGCGCGGCCGAGACCGTGTACGGCAACGCGAACTCGTTGGTCCTCGCGGGGCGCGCGTACGTGGACCCGTGGTTGTGGCGTCGCTCTTCCTACCCAACGACCGACGCAAACGGCATGCCCACACCCAGTGCGCCCGTAGAGACGCTGAACTACACTCACCTGCATCTCTTCAATGTCGAGGACGTTCAGCCGGAATACGTGGCTTCTGGCACCGTGCGCGGCGACGTGAAGGATCAGTTCGCGCTCGACGAGAAGCAGGGGCTCGTGCGTGTCACCACCACCGAGCAACTCAGCGGGCCGCCCCTCTCGGACGGCCGCCAGAACGAGCAGAGCCACGTCTTCGTGCTCAAGAGCGGTTCGGAAGGCTTGGCCGTCATTGGCGACACCGGACCGATTGCGCCAGGCGAGCAGCTCTACTCGACGCGTTACATCGGCGACAAAGCCTACGTGGTGACCTGGCACGTCACCGATCCGTTGTTCGTGATCGATCTCGCGCAGCCCACGCAGCCCAAGATCCTGGGTGAATTGAAGATCCCCGGCTTCAGCGAATACATGCACCCGCTCGATGACACGCACCTACTGACCATCGGACGTGAAACCGACGACACGGGGCATCAGCACACCGACGGTGGTTACTGGTACGGCCTGAGCATCCAAGTGTTCGACGTCACCGATCCGTTGAACCCGGCGCTGGCGCACAAGTACGTGTACGACGGCGGCGACTACGCCACTTCGGAAGCCACGCAGAACCACAAAGCCTTCACCTACTTCGACGATCGCAAGTTACTCGCGTTCCCGTACGTCCGTCAGTCCGGCTTCGGTGCGACTGCGAACAGCGGACCTTCGAGCACGCTCGAGGTGTTCCACGTCGACGTCGCAAGTGGCATCCAAAAGCTCGGCAGCGTCGATCACTCGTCATTGCTCGGGACCATGCCCAACGGCAACTACGGCTATTGCGGCGGCTACTTCGACGGTTCTGTGCGGCGCGGCGTGTTCTTCGAGAACGTCGTGTATTCGATCTCCTACGGCGGCATCCTCGCGAACGACGTCGCGAACCTTGCAACGCCACTCAACTCGCTCAAGCTCGCTGCGCCAACGATGCAGAATCTCGCCTGCGCTGCCCCGACGCCTGCGTTCTGAGCGGGTGCCCGCGATCGACGGCCGTTGACACCAGCTTGTCGCGTGCAGCCGAGCGCGCGACAAGCTGCCGGCCGCCGATCTCGCGAGTTGATCGCCTCGGAGCTCGGCGCGCGCTACCCGCGACCGCCGCGCGCGAGGCAAGTCGATGTTCGGCGCCAGACATCGATCTCCGCGACTGGCCCGTGCGCGCGGGGCCGTGAGTAAGCGACTAGCGTGCGAGACGAGGCGCGCACGCAGCCCTCGACTCGACACATGATCGCGCTCGCCTTTCGCGAGCCGTAGCGCGCCAGAAGGCTGAAGCGCGCTCTTCCCGACATGTAGTTATGCTGCCGGGCCGGTTGGATTTCCCCGCATTTCATCCGCTCTCGTCCATGGCATCGAATCTGAGTCGGGGTCTCACGAATCTAGTAGTGAGAATTAAGAACTGTGGGTCTAGAGTCGTACATATCGGCCATGGTCAGTGTGCGTCGGATTTCCGCGCTGGGAATGCTAGTGGCGTTCTCCAGCCTATTGGGTGCCTCGAGCTGCTTGTATGACTCGAGCGATCGCTGCGATCCCAACCAAGTCTACAACTCGAACGCGGGTATCTGCGTGTGCACGGGCAACACCATCGCCGGCACCAACCCCGACGGTAGCCCGGGTTGCGCTCCCTGCGCGGAGCACGAGGTTGCAAGCAACGACGCGTGCGTGTGTGAAGAGGGCTATCAAAGGCCTACGCCAGACGGCGCTTGTACCCTCGTCCCCGACGCGCTGGGTCTCCCTTGTGAGACCGACGAGGATTGCACCGACGCCACCTACGATACCTGCCACGTGCTCGAAGGCGGCACGGGGTATTGCACCAACGTCGGCTGCGCAGCAGGCGAATGTAACGGCGGCTACGCGTGCGATACCGTAGCGGACCCGAGCTACTGTGCGCGGCCGCCGGAAGGGGCGGGCAAATCGTGCGCCTCCAACGACGATTGCGCCGGGACCGAAGCGACTTGGTGCGACACCTTCGCCAGCCACGTTTGCTACGTGGAAGGTTGCGCGCTGGACGGCAACGACTGTCCCGGCAAAGAGTGCTGTGATTTGTCCCCCAAGTCCGGCGGAATCATCAAAAAGACCATCTGTGTCGACTCCGGGACCTGCAACCCATGATGCGTGTCTCTCGTTTCGCCCTGAGCGCGTGGCTCTTCTCGCGTGCCAGCCTTTCCTTGGCGGCCGAACCGCCGTCGACTGCGGCGGCGCCAGCTGCGCCCTCTACGCCGGCAACGCCTGCAACGCCGGTCGAGCCCGGCACCGACATGGGAGCGCCGGCGGTCGCTCCCGCAGCTGCGCCCACCACTGCTCCCGGTCCTACGTCTGCAAGCGCGGATGCCGACGCAGAAGGCAAGTTCGAGGCCGCTCCGGGACCGGTGACCGACAGCTTTGCTACTGATGAGGGCAGCGGTGACAGTGACACGCAACGCAAGCTCGACCTGTACGGCTTCGCTGATTTCACTTATCAGCGGCTGCTGATCGACAAAGACAACCTCTGGAATCGGACCTACCCGAGCGTCAACTCGTTCGCGGTCGGCAATTTCAATCTCTACTTGAGCAGCAACCTGGGTGATTCGTGGCGCGCCCTCGCGGAAGTGCGCTTCATGTATCTACCGAACGGCGCGACCAACCCGGACGGAGCTGGCAACGCGGTTCGCACCGATACCACCGTGCTCGACTACACGGGTTTTTCGGAGCCGATTCGTTGGGGCGGCATTCGCATCGAGCGCATCTACGTCGAGCACGAGTTCAACGGCTTACTCAAGCTACAAGTCGGCCAATTCTTGACCCCGTACGGGATCTGGAACGTCGACCATGGCTCACCCACGATCATCGGCATCAAGAAGCCTTTCGTGGTCTCCAACCAGCTCTTTCCGGAGCAGCAGGTCGGCCTCCAGCTGTACGGCAGCTACTTCTTCGACCCGCTGGAAATTGGATACCATCTCACGCTGTCCAACGGGCGCGGGCCGGTCGAATACGAAGACTTCGACAACGACAAAGCGTTCGGCGGGCGAGTGTACGTGAAGACCGAGGCGTTGGGCTCGCTGACCATCGGCGGCTCTTTCTACCGCGGCGGCTATTACGATCGCTCCGCGAAGTACATAGTCAAGGACGGGGGAGCGACCGTCGATCAAGAGTACGCGACGATCTCGAAGTACCAAGAACTGTCGCTCGGTGCGGATCTCAAGTGGGAGTACAAGTCTTGGCTCGTTCAGGGCGAGGCCATCATGAACGAGGCCAACTTCGACCAGAACGGCCGCCCACGGATGACCGTGCTGAAGCCGCCGCAAGGTTTTCAGGCCGACTATCGGCGGTGGGGTGCGTATGGGCTCGTCGGCTATCGCTTGCCGTTCGTGCCGCTGATGCCCTACGTGATCGTCCAACACGCTTACTCACCGGACTCGCCGAGCACCCCGCCGGCGACCGCGTATGAGGTCGGCGTGAACTATCGCCCCACGGCCGCCGTGGTGGTGAAGCTCGAATACACCGATTGGCACTTCAGTGCCCCGGGTTCTGCTGGCTTCGGCAGCTACCCGCTGCGAATTTTGGCCACCCAAGTAGCGTGGGCGTTCTGATGGCAAGGACGACCAAGCTCATCAGTTCTCGTCGCCACGCGCTGCTGACGCTCGGCGTCACGCTCCCTCTGCTGTGCACTTTGCCCGACGTCGAGCGTAGCGCCCGCGCTGCCGAACGAATCACGCTGGCGGTGTTCGTGGCCAAAGAGTCGAGCCTGCAGGGCCTCAAGCTGAGTGAGCTGCGGCGCATCTTCACCAACGCCGATGACAGCGGCTTTTCCGGGCAGCGCAGCGTGCCGTTCAATCACACCGCGCGATCGACCGACCGCATCGGCTTCGACCAAACGGTTCTGCGCATGAGTCCGGAGGAAGTGAGCCGTTTTTGGATCGATCGCAAGATCCGCGGTTTGCCCGGTCCCCCGCGTGCCGTCGACTCGTTGTCGCAGCTCCTGCGGCTGGTTTCGCGGACCAGCTCGGGTATCGGGTACGCGCGCCCTTCGCAACTCACGAACGAGGTGCGCGTGATCCGCATCGACGACAAGCTGCCCTCGCAAGCTGGCTATCCGCTGCAATTCAGCGAATAGGCTCAGGCTGGCTGGCTCAGCGACTGGTTGAGTAGGTCGACCAGTTCGTCGGTGCTGATGCCGGCGATGGCATCGCCGTCGTCCAGCAACGCACCGGCGAGCTCGCGCTTCGTCGCGTGCATCTTGACGATGCTCTCTTCGATGCTGTTGCGCGTAACCAGGCGGTACACCGTGACCGGTCGTTCTTGGCCGATGCGGTGCGCGCGGTCCGTGGCCTGCGCTTGCACCGCAGGGTTCCACCACGGGTCGAGGTGAATCACGTAGTCCGCGGCCGTCAAGTTCAGTCCAAATCCGCCTGCTTTGAGGCTGATCAGGAACAGTGGCGCGTCGCCCTCTTGAAAGGCCGCGACGCGCGCTTGGCGCTCGCTTTGGGGCGTACTGCCGTCCAAATATTCGTAGCGAATCCGGCGCTCGTCGAGGTGTTCACGCACGAGCGCCAGGAAATCGACGAATTGGCTGAAGACCAGCGCACGGTGCTGATTTTCACGCAGCTCTTCGACCAAACTCAAGAAAGCGTCGATTTTGGAGCACTCGCGTGGAGCGTCTGGAAACACCAACACCGGGTGACAACAGAAGCGGCGGAGGCGCATCAGTTCCGCCAGCACCTCGAGCTTGTAGTTGCGCTTGCCGTGAACGGTGTAGAGCTTATCGTGAATTTGCTTGCGCAGCAGCGCGTAGCGCAAGCTCTCGTCTTCCGACAAATCGACGTCGTGCTGGACCTCCGTGAGCGGTGGAAGATCCGCGAGCACGTCGCGCTTCAGTCGCCGGAGCAAGAATGGGCGGAGCAACTTCTGTAGCAGCTCCGTCGATTCACGACCCGCGTCGCGTTCGACCGGCATCAGGAAGGTGTGCTTGAAGTGTTGCCAGTCACCGAGCAGTCCCGGATTCAAGAAACGAAAGATCCCCCAGATGTCACCGAGGTGATTTTCGACCGGGGTGCCGGTGGCCGCGACGCGCTGCTTCGCAACCAAGGAATAGGCGGCTTTTGCCCGCAAAGATTGCGGATTTTTGATGAATTGCGCTTCGTCCAGCACGACCATGCCCCAGCTCAGCGCTGACAGCTCGGCTTGGTCCTGCTGCAGCAGCGTGTAGCTACATACGACGACGCTGTCGCTGCTCGCTCGCTCGGTCAGCGCGGCAAGCTGCGCGGCGCGCTGCTTACCCGTGTAGTCGATCGCTTCGAGCGTGGGCGCGAAGCGTTGGAGCTCGGCGAGCCAATTGCCGCACACCGAGGTCGGTGCCACGACCAACGTGGGCCCGTGCGTTTCGGCGACTCGCGCCAGGATCAGGGCCAAGATCTGAATCGTCTTGCCCAGACCCATGTCATCGGCGAGGCAAGCGCCGAGACCGAGCTCACTCAACGCCGAGAGCCAGCGATAGCCCTCGAGCTGATACGGGCGCAACGTCGCGCGCAAGGCACCCGGCGGCGCGAACTCCTTGTTCGAGAGTTGAGCCACGCGCTCGAGCCAGCTCTGACTCTCGACGTCGAGCTGGAAGCCGCTGTCCGGCGCGTTCAGCTCGCTCAGCGCGTAGAGCGCGCTCTTCGGCAGACGCAATTCTGCGCCGTGTCGCGGAGCCGAGTTGGCCGCGCGTAGGGCCGCGATCACGCGTCGGATCCGCTCCTCGACCTCGACATAGGCGCCGCTCGGGAGGCGCAGAAATCGGCCGTGTCCCAGGGTCGGGGCGCGCACCAACTCGTTGAGTGTGAGCTCGGTCACCGAGTCTACCGGCATGCCTCCGGTGACGAGGTACCAGCCTTTGTCCGTGCGCAAGCGGCCATGCAGCGTCTTCGAGCTCACCTGAGCGCTCAGCTTGAGGCCTCCAGACTCGGGCCATTCGAACGCGCAGGGAAGCGCCGCGTCGCGCAATTCACTCAACAATTGCAGCACGCCTTCTTCCCCGAGCGTCCAACTGTCGGGTGTATCGAATGGCGACTGTTCCTCGGGGTCGGGTGAGCGCGAGAGCGTCGGACACGCTTTTCTTAGGGCGAGGCTCTGGTCACGCTCGAGCTGCAGATCGCGCTCGCAGCGCAGGCGTTGTCCATCCGCATACAGGTTGAGCTGCGCGCGGCCAACGCCGGCCAGAAAGAAACGGCCCTGTTCCGAAAACGGTCGCACTCCGAGCTGCACCAACCACGCGCCGGCGTGCAGCGCGAAGCGCAGGCAGGGAGTCGGATCGGCCACGACGGTTCGCTCGCTGCCGAGCTCGGGGCTACGTACTTCCACGCGTTCTGCGAGCTTGCCGAGCACCGAGAGCAGCTCACGCTCGTGACTCTTGGGCACGCGAGTGCCCCCGCGGAGCGCCTCGCTCGCGCGGAAAATCGCCTCTGGAACTCGATACACGAGCAAGCGCGTCTCGCTCTCGGGCACGACGTTGACGCCGAGCACCGCCTCCGCAGGTTCGACGAAGACCTGCACGTAGCCCCGTTCTTCGCGAGTTTCGATGCGCGGTGTGCCGCGCGCCACTTCGACTTGGGCCCGTGCGCGCAAGCCGTTCACCACTCGCGGATGCCCAATCAACGCTTCCGGCGCCTCCGGCGTGAACTCCCGTTGTCCGTTGTGCTGCTCGCGCGTGCAATCCAAAACTCGCTGATCTTCGGGCGGGAGCTCGGCGTACAACGCATGCAGCTCGGCGAGCGTCGCGCGCCGACCTTCACTCCAACCTTCGTCGGGTCGACACTCCTGCAGCGCGGGGCGACTGAGTTCGCCGTGCACCATGTCGACGTACCAGGCGACTCGGTAGCCGTGAGCGCGCTCGGCCGGCGCTTGTTCGGAGATTTGCGCCAGCGCGTCGAGCGCCTTTTGCCACTCGGCGCGGGTCGAAATCAGCTCCCAAAGCACGAGTTCTCGCGCGGAGCGCTCGAGCGACAGCGTCAGCTGCAGGCGCTGCAGCTCCTGCGTGAAGTGTTGCTCATTCAACATTTGGGCAAGAAAATAGCCCTGACGTGCCAAAAATTCGTAACCCGAGCTTTGCCAATCCCGCGCCCTGCGCAGCGCGTCTTGGCACCAATTGGCGCGCGCCCATTTGTCGGACGAATGCAGATGCACGGTCAGCGCCAGGATCGAAAATTCCCACGCGCCGATCTCGGGGGAGAGCTGATGCACGTCGAGACGCCGCTGCTGCTCGGGTGCTTCGGACAAATGCCGCAACAATATGCGTAGCGCGCGCAGCGCTCCGCGATTGAGTTCGCCGTCCCCTGCGCTCAAGAGCCGCTTGCCCGCCGCGCGTCCTTCGTCCGTGTCGCGCGAACATGCGAGCAGAGCGAGCAACGGCGCAAGTCCGCCGCAGTCCGGAAGCGCGCCGCGCTTGACCCCGAGCAGCTGGTCGAGCTTCCCTTGGGCCGAAGCCAAATCACCCTCGGCGAAGCGAACGGCCGCTGCGAGCCCAGCTCGCAATTCGCTCGGAACCTGCGCGACCAAACGCGGGATACGCGCAAGCTGGCCGCGCAAGACTGCATGCTGATAGAGCACCGCGCACAGCTCCGGATCGGCATCACTGCCCGCTGCCTCGTTGCGCTGTTCGAGCCAGGCGTAGAGCTCGTCGCAGGCAGTCGGACCGATCAGGCATTCGGCGAGAACCAAAGTCGTGACGCGTTCAGCGTCTGCGCCCCAGGTCCGAGTCAGCCACTCCGGGTCGAAAGGCTCGCAGAGCGAGCGCCGCAACCACTCCGCACGCGTGCTCGGTCCGGATTCGGGAGCGCGTTTGCGTGAAGCATAGCGGCGCTGAAAATCGGCCAGCTTGCCCGTTTGCAGCGCCAGGGTGAGGTCGCTCACGGAGCGGACCGTGAGCAATCGCCGCATGACCGCGGCGATGTCGTCGAGCTCACCCGTGCTGGTGAGGTGTCGCAGCACGAGCTGCGCGTGGTCCGCATGCACGGAGAAGTGCGGCTTCAGTGAACCACTGCGCGGCAGACGCGCCGAGACGATCCAGCCGGCAGTCTCCGCTCGCTTCAGCCAGGCCGCGGCAGGCATGGCCGGTGCTGGGCTCAATTGCTCGATCACGCTTTGAGGCAGCGCTTGCTCACTCGCGATCGCGCCGAGGAGCGCCCAATCCTGAGTGTTGAACCCTGCGCTGAGGGCCGAGAAGCGTTCGTGTAACGCAGCGAGCGTGCGAGTCACCGCGCTCGGGGCTAGCAGGGAAAAGGCCGGCATGCCATGGTAACCGCCATGCCGACGCTGCGTCGCGGTGAGATCACGATCGAATACGAGGTGCACGGCAGCGGCTACCCGCTGTTACTCCTCGCGCCCGGCGGGATGCGCTCGGCAACGGCGTTCTGGAACCGTGCCCCGTTCCAGCCGATCCGCGAGTTTTCCAGCCAATATCGGGTGATCACCATGGACCAGCGCAACGCGGGCGCGTCGCGGGCTCCGATCACCGCCGCTGACGGCTGGTACTCGTACGCCGCCGATCAACTCGCGCTCCTCGACGAGTTGAACGTCGAGCGCTGCCACGTCCATGGCGGCTGCATCGGCGGCGCATTCGCGCTGTCGCTGATCGCGCGCGCACCCGAGCGCGTGAGCGCGGCGGTGCTGCAGCAACCCATCGGTTATAGCGGCAGCAATCGCGAGGTCTTCTACGAGCTGTTCGACGGATGGGCTGCGGAGCTGAAACAGGCTCGGCCCGAGATCACGGACGACGCGCTCTCTGCGTTCCGCTCACGGATGTACGATGGCGATTTCGTCTTCAGCGTCAGTCGTGAGACGGTGCGGAACTGCCCGGTGCCGCTTTTCGTTCTACGAGGTAACGACGTTTACCATCCGAGCCACATTTCCGAAGAAATCGTGCGTTTAGCGCCCCGCGCCCAGCTCGTCCACGACTGGAAAACGGAAGACCACGTGCCGCGCGCAGTGACCCTGGTGCGTCAGTTCCTGAGTGAGCACACCCCGTGACCGCGACCAAGCCTTGCCGCATGTTCTTATACGGCACCATGCTGCCCGGCGAGCGCGATCACGCGCTCCTCGCCAATTCCGAGCCGCTCGGTCCGGCACTGACTGAAGCGCTGTACCAGCTGGTCGAACTCAACGTGTACGCCGCGCTCGTGCCCGACGGAAAAGTAGCCGTGCACGGCGAGCTCTACGCACTCGATCTCGAGACTCGACGCAAGCTCGACGTGAGCCGCCAAGTGCCGATCTTGTTCCAACGCGCGAAGATCCGCCTAGCGGACGGCAGCGAGGCCGAGACGTACTTGATGAGCGCCGACCAAGTCCGCGGCAAACGCAGACTCGCGCATGGTGACTGGCGAAAGCGTTTCGCCCCGATTGTCGACCGCAGTGCGCCCGGGCAGCTCGTCAGCTGGGCGCGCAACCGCTTCGACAAGTAGCGCCCCGGACCTGCGCCCAAACCGCTTCTGCGATTCGTCGCGGAGCACGGCCGCTGCGCGATAAGGGTACTGTGTTTGCGCAGTATCTTTCGATCGACGCGGACCCTCGTCGGGAACGTCCGAGCGAAGCGAAGTGGAGGAGAGAGCGCCTCGCGGAGCCGCCACGAGAGCTACGCGCCGCCCTGCGGCTTTCCGCGCCCGCTTACCCAAATGCCAGGGAGCAATAGCAAGCGAATGTGATGCATGCCGAGTACTTGATTGGGAGCGCCCCCCCTCTCAGCAACAGGCCCGCCTGGACTGCTCGGGCGTTTCTAGAACGCGACTTGTACACGAGCCAAGAGTTCGTGCAGCACGTGCGCGTTGTTGCGGGCGGAGTCGTCGACGCCGGGGCTCAGCGTGTTGCCGGGAGCTTGAGCGCGTTGCTCGGAGTTCCAGACGCGGGCACCGTCGAGACCGGGCGTGGCGGAGCTCGGCGCGGATTCGGGGAACCAATTGATGCCATAGTTCGCTGAGACTCGCAGGGTCTTGCCGAGCCAATAGGTTGCGCCGAACGAGAGTGTGTTCAGCTTGATTTTGCCCTCGATGTCGGACAGCGAGTCGCCACTGCGTTTGTTGCTTTCGTAATTTGCGGAGAGTTGTTCCCACCTGAGTAGCAATTGTAGTGCCGAGGCGGGCGGTTTGTCCGGCTTGCTGAAGTCGATACTCGTGATGCCCTGATCGCCGGGGATGCCGTTGACATAGGCATTGCCGAACGGCCAAAAGCCGACTTGCGCGTAGTAGCCCCAGCTGGTGAGCGTGCCAGTGCGCAGGCTTTGCGACAAGTTGGCGTCTTGCGCCTCGCGCGTGTTTTCGCTGCCGTACAAGCCTTCGAAGGTGAAATCGAACCAGGTAGCGGGCAGACGGAACTCGGCTGCGGCGAGGGTTTGAGCGCCGGATGGGATGACGTGTGTTTGTCCTTGGGGGTTGTTGGCGGAGGCCGCAGCGCCATACGTCGGCTTCCAGAAGGTGTAGCCACCAGCGGTAGTCATGGCCGGATAGTCGTAGTTGACGAGCTTGGAATCGCGTGAGCCACGGCGAATGCTCGCGCCGAGTTGGAGATCGCGAACGGGCGAGTCACTGCTGGCCAGCGGGCGCACATAGGCCCGCGCCACGAGGTCGAAGCGGTGATCGACGTTCGGGCGATTCATGCCGTCGCCTTGCACGAGCGAAACTGCATAGGCAAACTTGCGTTTGTCGAGGTTGCCCCACAGCATCAGACCCGAATCTTTGGCGTTGCCCTTGCCGATGATACGCACGGGCACCGAGCGCTCCATGAACGGCAGGAACTTGTCGGCGGTGCGCGTTTCAGCCGTAAATGGCAGGTCGAATTGTCCCACTTCGACGTTGAGCAACGGGTGGGCCTTGTAGTTGACGAACACGTCCGCGGGGGCTGCGCGCACGGCGACGGTTTGATTCGCCCCCAGCGCGGTGCTGCCCATGCCGAAGTCGCCGCCAAAGAACCACTGCACTTTGCGATACAGCTCACCGCCGAGCTCCAAGCGCACCTTGCGTAGCAAGAACGTCGGGTTGAGCGAGCTGACGTGCGTGACCCCCGGGCCATAGAAGGAGTAGAAGTCGAACATCGCGCGCCCCTGGACGTAGAGGCGAAACACGTCCTTGCGATCGCGAATGAAGAAGACTCCCTGATGCACACCCGCGGTGCCGGGGTCGGAGTCCGGCGCGCTCCCGGCGGCATTGGCTGCGACGGGGACGACGGGCGCGGCCGCGCTGACTTCGGCGGCTGAATTTGCCGGCGGCTGCGGCGCAGTTCCCGTCGCCGCAGGCGCGCCGAGAGTCGCTGTTTCGGGCGGAGGTGGGGCGGCGTCCGCGGGCGAAGCTGCTTCGGTTTGCGCGTGCAGCGGATGCACGAAGCCGAGGGCGGAGAGCGCGATTGAAGACGAGATAAGCAAGCGAGACATGAGCATTCCTTTCGACGCACCTTCGCCCTGGCCCGTGCTCGAGCCTGACGAAGGAAATGAACGGTAGAGAGAGTTGGTATCTAGCTGGGAGAGCCGGGACCGAACGCGCCGCCGAGCAAGAGCTCGAGCAGTTGACGCTTGAGCGTGACGAACTCGGAGCTGGTCAGCAGATCGCGCGTGCGCGGCCGGGGCAGGTGGACGGACACCTCCGTCTTGATACGCGCCGGGCGCTGCGTGAGCACGATCACGCGGTCACTGAGGAACAAGGCTTCATCAACCTCGTGGGTGACGAACACGACGGTCATGTGCAGCTCGTGCCAGAGGCTCAGTAGGAGCTCTTGCATCTGCAAGCGGGTCTGTGCGTCGAGCGAGCAGAATGGCTCGTCCATCAAGATCACGCGCGGACGGTTGACCAAGACTCGGGCCAAGTTGACGCGCTGCTGCATGCCGCCCGATAGCTGATGCGGATAGTGCGAGAGGAACTCGGAGAGCCCCATCGAGCTCAAGATGTCGCGAGCTTTGCGTTCACGTTCGGCTTTGCCGACGCCGCGCATCTTCAAGCCGAATTCGACGTTCTTGGCCACGGTCTTCCAGGGGAAGAGCGTGTGCTGTTGGAACACGACGCCGCGTTCGGGTCCGGGTGCGGTGACGCGTTCGGCGTCCACCCGGAGCTCACCGGAGCTGACGGGCGTGAAGCCCGCGAGTGCGCCGATGATGGTCGATTTCCCGCAGCCGGAGGGGCCCAGAATGCTCACGAATTCACCCGGCTCGATCTTCAGATCGATGCCGCACAAGGCTTGAACGGCGGTCTTGCCTTCACCGAAGTGGACGTCGACGCCGTGAAGCGCAATGGCGGAAGAGCCTGACGTCTGCGTCATGTCGCGCTCGCGTCGGGTTTGAACCAAGGCATGAAACGGCGACCGATCCACTTGATGAGGAAGCTGCTGCCCATCCCCAAGAGTCCGATCGTGATCATGCCGAGCACGATCTTCGGGTATTGCTGCAAGGTGTACGCCTCCCACGTGTAGTAGCCAATGCCGAATTGACCGGAGATCATCTCTGCGGTCACCAGCGAAAACCAGGACGTGCCCATGCCGATGCTGAGCCCAGTGACGATCGAAGGCAGCGCTCCAGGCAAGATCACTTCACGGAAGACGTCGAGTGGTCCGGCTCCGAGCGTGAGCGAGGCGTAGACGAGGCGACGATCGATGCCTTCGACACCGTGAATCGTGCTGAGCAGGATCGGAAAGAACGCGCCGATGAAGGTGATGAACACCATGCTCTGCTCGGCGGAAGCAAACAGCAGAATAGCCAGCGGAATCCAGGCGACGGCCGGGATTGGTCGCAAGATTTCGAGCGGCGGGAAAAGCGATTGAGCGGCGATGCGAAAGCGACCGATCAACAGCCCGAGCAGCACCGACAGACCCGCGGCGAGCGAAAAGCCGAGGAAGATCCGGCGTACGCTGTTGCCGACATGCGCGGCGAACTTGGGCGCGGCATACAACTCCGCGAACGCCGCAGCGACGTCCGTGGGAGCGGGGATGTTCTCGAAGCGGAAGAAGAAGTTCCACTTCTGGACCGATGCAAGCTGCCAAAGGGCGAGCCAAAGCGCGATCGATAGAGCGCCGACCAACACCGGTCTCAACCGTCGGCCGAGACCCGCCTGCGAAGCTCCGGGCGGCGGAATCGAAAGCGCGGCTTCCTCGCGCGAAAGCGCGGCTCCGTCGGCGCGCTGAGGCACGGCCCCTTGCACGGCGCTTGCCATCGTCAAAGCACACCCTGACGTGCGGTCGTGAAGTTGACCAGTGTTCCGCCGTGCTTTGCGGCCCAATCGAGCGCGGATTGCTTCAATAGGAAGGCTGACAGCACGCCCTTGTCCGTCACGTACCAGACCTTGTCGGCAAACAACTTGTTCCCGCTGAGCCGGTCATGCACGAAGGTGACGCGGATCGTCTTGCCGTCCGCTTCCAGTTGCTTCAACGCCGCGAAAGTCGCCTGAACACTGCTGTACAGTCGCACTTTCGGCTCGCCCTTGACCCAAATCTGCCCGGCGAGCGTCGGGTCGGTGACGGGCGCGCGGGTATCGAGCGCGTTGGTCGTGAAGGGCAACGGGCGATAGTCCTTGAGTCGCGCGTCGTAATCGTAGCCGAACTCCTTGGCGGCTTGGCGGATGAAAGCGTCATGCACGTAGTGATCGACGTCGATCTCTTTTTCGACCTTCTTCAACACCTTCAGTGATTCTTGAGCGCGCCGAATGGCGTCGACGTATTCGTGCTTGAGCGAATAGTCGCGGGTCTGAATGCCCTGTGGTCCGTGAAACGCGTAGTACACCTCGGCGTCGACGCCGGTCCATGCGGCGAGCTTTTCCGAGAGCCCTTCCGGATCTTGTCGATACTGTTTGTCGGCGTCGAGCGTCGCTTTCAGATACGCAACGACGACCTCGGGATACTTGGCTGCGTAGTCCGAGCGGACTTGCACGCCGTGCGTCGTCGTGACACCGGTCGAGCTGCCGTCGTAGATCTTCTTGGCGAACCCGCGGAACGGGAACAACTCCCCAAAAGGCACGAAATCCGCATGCGCGTCGATTTGATGCGCCTTCAGCGCGCTGCCTGCAACCTCGGGGGTTTGAGTGACGATCTCCAAATCTTTCTTGGGATCCCAGCCCAAGTCTTGGACCGCTCGAATCAGCATGGCGTGTGCGGTCGAGCCGAAGGGGACGGATATCTTCTTGCCCTTCAATTCCTTGAGTGAGGTGACCGCGGAGTCAGCCGGTACCACGATGGCATTGCCCGCGCCGTTGATGCCGCCGGAAAGTGTGGAAATGTAGAGGGACTCGACCTGGTCACCCGCGGCTTTGAGCGCGGTCGCGCCCAACACGGAGGGAAAGTCGGCCATCTGCACGATGTCGAGTTGGTTGGCGAGATACTTGCTGTTCAGCTGAGCGCCGGTCGGTTGGTTTTGCCACTCGATCTCGAACTTCACGTTTTGGTAACGCCCGGTTTTCGGCAGATACTTCTCGAGCAGGTGCAGCTCGCGCACGATCGGACCGCCGGTCGCGCAGTTGATGGTCGTATCTTGTGTCCCGATCGCGACGCGGATGGTCTCGGTGGGTGCGCTGACCGGGGCCGAAGTCGTGGCAGCTGGGGTAGCGTCATGCTTGTCGCGGCAGCCGACGAGGGCCGCGATCGCGAGTAGCGACAGCAGATTGCGGCGAAGAATGCTGTATTTCATCAGTTTTCCTGGTCGGTGGCAGGGGTTGCCTTGGCGATTGCTTCGAGCGCGTGAGCGGCGGCTTTGCGCACTTCGACATCCGGGTCGGCGTTGAGCGCGCGGAGTGCGACGGTGGCTCGCGGTGTCCTGAGCTCGCCCAAGGCGTAAGCCGCGGCGCGTCGCAAGTCGGCGAGGGAGCTACGAGTGAATTCGAGCAGTTCGACGATGGCGCCGCTTGCTCCGAGCCTCCCGAGCGCCGCGATGCTTTCTTTCTGAACCTGCCAGTAGGGGTCGGCGAGCGTCGCGCGCAAATGCGGAATCGCGCCCGAGAGCGCCGAGCGACCGAGTACGATCGCGGCTTCGACGCGCACGCGCCAATCTGGATCCGAAAGCGCGCCCTGAAAGTCGGTGAGCAATGCGGGGCCGATGAAGTAGCCGAGCGCGCCGACCGTGACGCGACGCACGCTCTCGTCCGGATCCGCGAGCAGTCGACGGAGCGGCGACACCGACTCTGGCAGTCTGAGGTAAGCCAAGGTGATGACGGCTTCACGACGCACACCCGGCGAGGGATCGACCAGCGCCTCGAGCAACGGTGCGACCGAGCGCGGATCCTTGAGCTCACGCAAGCCGAGGATCACCGCGCGGCGCACCTCTGGGTTGTCGTGCCGAATGGCCTCGAGCATGTGCGAAGCGGCGGCCGCGCCGCGGAAATCCCGCAGGGCTGCGCTGGCGGCGTCGCGCACCGCAGCATCCGTGTCGAGCAGGCTGTCGATGATGCCAGGCACCGCGCGCGCATCGCCCAGTTCTTCCAAGAGGCCGATCGCCAGGCGGCGTACCACTGGATCCGAGTCGTTCAAGCTCGCAATCAGCGGCGGCACGGACTCCTCCCCGGCGATGTCTTCCAGTTCCATCAACGCCAGCTGGCGCTGGTTCGGATCCGGGTCGTCGAGCTTTCGAACTAGGTCATCGTGATTCGGATATTCCATGGCCGTTGCGGGGCAAGAGTGCGCAAACTCGAATCAGCGCAGCAGGAAGGGAATTTTGACGGTGATTGCGTCTTTCGGGCAGTCGATCTCACAGGCGAGGCAGTACCAACATTCATCGAACGCCATGTTGGCTTTGCCGGTCTCCGGGTTGACCGCCAAGCAATCGACCGGACAAGAGTCGATGCAGATGCGGCAGCCGGTGATGCATTTACTTCGGTCGACCACGACCGGCACGTCGAACTTGCGCACGGTCTGCGCGTTGCCGACCAGGGTTGCTTGGGCCGCCTTGACGGTCTCGCGATCGTTCAATTCACTCACGGGGCATTCTCTCGTTCGGGGTCTGCGAGTTCGGGTGAATTAGGCTGAAAGTGCGGTCTCTCGAGCGATCCGCAGGTCGTGGTAACCGCGTAGTTCTGCCTTGTCCAAAGGCACGATGTACGGAGCGATCGGTCGTTTGAACAACGTCATCGCGCCCTGGGGATCCTTCTTCAGGTTCACGTGTGCAAACCAATTCTCGTCGTCGAGCTTGGGATAGTCCTGACGATAGTGATAGAGGCCCCAGCGGCTCTCGGTGCGATACAAGGAAGCGCGTGCGGCCATCTCGGCGCAATCGCGGATGAAGTGCGCTTCCATCACGCGCATCAATTCGTGCGGATTGCTCGCTCCCACCTCGGACAGTTCTTCGCTCGCGCGCATGAAGTGCGAGAGCCCGTTTTGGAGGCGATTGGCGCTCTTCGGCGGCTGCAGGTAGTCATTGACCAAGCGCCGCACTTTGTATTCGTACTGGTGATGCGGAATGCCGTTCGGTCGCGACAACGGGGCGAAGATGCGCTCGCGCTCCGCGGCAATCTGTTCGCTCAAATCAGCGGTTATCTCTACGTTCTTGATGTAGTCGAGCGCGTGCGCCGCGCACAGTTTGCCGTAGGTGAGCGCGCCCAGCAGGTAGTTGTGAGGCACGCAAGCCATGTCGCCCGCGGTGTACAGCCCAGGCACCGTGGTTTCGCCACGCTCGTTGACCCACACTCCGGAACCGCTATGCCCGCTGCACAGCCCGATCTCGGAGATGTGCATTTCGACCATGTCGTTGCCGTAGCTCTTGCCCCGGCCTTGATGAAAGCGCCCGCGGCTGGGTCGCTCGGTGCGGTGCAAGACGCGCTCGATCTCGGTGAGCGTCTCTGGCGCCAAGTGGTCGAGCTTGAGGTAGACGGGGCCGTTCTCGGAGTGCAACTCTCGGTAGAACTCCATCATCATGTGCCCGCTCCAATAGTCGCTCTCGATGAAGCGGTGCCCGAGCGCGTTCACGGTATGGCCGCCGAGCGGACCCGTGACGTACGCGCACGCCGGACCATTGAAGTCTTTGATCAATGGATTGATCTGGAAGCATTCGATGCCGGTGAGCTCTGCGCCCGCGTGGTACGCGAGCGAGTAACCGTCGCCGGCATTCGACGGATTTTCATAGGTGCCGTACAAATAGCCGGAGGCGGGCAGGCCGAGACGACCCGACGCGCCGCAGCACAAAATCACGGCTTTTGCGCGAATCACCGTGAACTCGCCGTCGCGAGTATCGAAGCCGAGTACGCCTGCGATTCGCTCCCCATCCAGCAGCAGTCGCGTCGCCATCACGCGATTGATCACGCGCACGCCCGACCGCTTGAGCACCCGGGTCAGGATCTTCTTGAGGTCGTAGCCCTCGGGCATCGGCAGCACGTAGCTGCCCTTGTGGTGAACCTTCTTGACGTCGAAGTCGCCGGATTCGGTCTTTTGGAATTTGACGCCCCAGCGATCGAGCTCTTCGATCATGGCGTAGCTGTTCACCGCGTACTCCATGATGGCGCGCTGGTTCACGATGCCGTCGTTGGCCATCGTGATTTCCTTCACGTATTGTTCGGCGGTCGCGTGGCCGGGAATGATGGCGTTGTTCAAGCCATCCATGCCGATGGCGATGGCCCCGCTTCGTTTGATGTGCGCCTTTTCGAGCAGCACCACGCGGCCTTTCGGGAGTGCCTGTTGCGCGCGAATGGCTGCTGTGGAGCCCGCGCTGCCTCCGCCCACAACCACGATATCGGCTTCGATGATGGATTCTGTCATGGCTCGATTCGGCGAATTGCCGACCCACGTGCAGATAGAGCAAGCCCCGCGCCAAGCGAAGTTATCGGGAAAAACGCTGATTGGTCGATCCGAGTTGCTGCATTGGCAGCAACGACGTGTGCGCGCGTTGCTGCCAATGCAGCAGTGCCCGCCGCATCATCCCGTTGGCCGGAGTCGCCATTGTGCGTCCGTAACCGAGACCGCTCGCGGGATGAGTTGCATGCGGAGCAGCGTGTCGGCAACGTCCTGCTGGGCGTCGATGAGCTCGCTGCTGACTTGGACGGGGCGCAAGTCGCGATCGAGTGACGCGATCAGCGCGCGCGAGGAGAAGCCGAGCCCGGGTGCCAGCAGATCCGCAGCGCGGCTCGGTTCCTTCTTGGCCCAGTGGGCAGCCATTTGCAGCTGTGTCAGCAGCTCCTCGACCAAGTCATTCGAGCGCTCGGCGAAGTCGCGGCGCGCGACGTAGTACGCCGAGTTGTTCAGTAACCCGGAAGCGTCGCGCAAGACGCGGGCACCAAAATCCAGCCGTGCGCTCGATAGCCACGGGTCCCAGATCGCCCAAGCGTCGATTGCGCCAGCTTGAAAGGCGCGCAGCGCTCGTTCCGGAGGTTCGAAGCAAATTTCGAGCTCGCCAACGTCGACGTTCGCTTCGTCGAGCGCCTTGAGCAACAAATAGTGAGCTTGCGCGGCGCGATTGACGGCGACACGCTTACCCCGCAATTCGCCGACGCTTTGCACGCGAGAACGCTCGGGGACGACGATCGCGGCGCCGCGCGGCGCAGGGGGCTCTGCTGCGACATACACGATTGGCACGTCTTCCGCCTGCGCGAACACGGCCGGGCAGTTGCCGACGATGCCCAGGTCGAGCTCGTTTGCCCGCAACGCGCCGACGATTTGAATGCCGCCCTCGTATTCGACCCAGCTGACACTCTGACCGCGCGCCGCCAGCGTGGCATCGAAAGCTCCGTAGGCTTTGACCAACATCAGGAGGCCGAGCTTTTGGTAGCCAACTCGGATGTTTCCTGCGCGGTTGCTGCGCTTGAAGGTGCTCGAAACAGGAGGAACGGAGGGACTCACTCGGCGTAGCGGACCCTGGAGCTCGCCGTGCTCGATCAAGCGCGCGCGGACCACGTTTCGGCTCAGACCGAGTCGCCGTGCCGTTTCCAGTTGATTGAAGTTGCAATGCCGATAGGTGGCGGAGAGCAGCTTGGCTTCCACGCGCTGGTACAAATCCGGAGTCTCCAACTTCAAAAGCGCGAGCACGGCGTGTTCCAACTTCGCAAGTTCACTCGCGATAGAGGCGTCGGTGCGCGCTCCGGCGTTGGTCTTTGCGTGGCTGTGTTCCAGCTGTAAGTCTGCGGGTTCGAGTTCCGAGCCCGGGCACACCAGGAGCGCGTGGTGAATGGCGTTTTCGAGTTCGCGAATGTTGCCCGGCCAGCGGTGCTCGAGCAGGCATCGTCGCGCGCTCTCGCCGAGAGTGATTCCTTTGCGACCGAGCTTCCGCGCGTAGCGGTCCAAAAAGTGTTGGGCTAGGGCAGGGATATCGCCGGGGCGGTCACGCAGCGGCGGCAGCGAAAGCGAGCTGACCTTCAATCGGTAGAACAAGTCCTGCCGAAACTGGCCGGCGGTGATCGCCGCACGCAGATCCACATTGGTGGCGGCGATCAGGCGCACGTCGATCGGGATCGCCGTACGCGAGCCAACCCGAGTGACCTCGCCTTCTTGCAGGACGCGCAACAGCTTGACTTGCAGTTGCATCGGCAGATCGCCGATTTCATCCAAGAATAGCGTGCCGCCGTGGGCGGCCTCGAACCAGCCGCTCTTCGCGCCGTGCGCGCCCGTGAAAGCGCCCTTCTCGTGTCCGAACAGCTCGCTCTCCGCCAAGCTCTCGGAGAATGCGCCGGCGTTCACGGCCACGAACGGTCGATCCGAACGAGCGCTCAGTGCGTGAACTTGGCGCGCGACCAGCTCCTTGCCGGTTCCTGTCTCACCGGTCACGAGCACCGGCGCATCACTCGGGGCGATGCGCTCGATGCGCGCCAGCAACGCGCGTGACAAAGGATCTTCGAACACCAGCGCCTTCGCTCGGACGGAAAGCGGGCCCGCGGCCGCATCAGGTAGCGTCAACATCCAGCCCGTATAGCATCCGGATGTCGTAAATTCTATTAGGATAGAATTTGCTCGCTGGAGAGTGCTGAAATTACCGTGATTTTACCGGTCGTGCTGGCGGCCTCTCGTTTGGAAGACGGGCCGTGTCCGATTTCGAGGGCGGCGGCTCGACGGCCGTCGCGGGGAACGGGCCGCGGTCACTGATAGCCCTGCGCCTGGAGCTTGAACATGTGGGCATATTTGCCGTCTGTCGCCAGCAATTGTTCGTGTGAGCCATGCTCGACGATTTCACCGTGTTCGAGCACGATGATGTTCTTGGCCATGCGCACGGTGGGGAAACGGTGCGAAATGACGATCGTGGTGCGGCCTTTGGCGAGCTCGCGAAAGCGCTCGAAGACGGCGTGTTCGGATGCCGCATCGAGCGCGGCGGTCGGTTCGTCGAGCACCAAGATGTCGGCTTCTTCGCGCATGAAGGCACGCGCGAGGGCGACCTTTTGCCATTGTCCTCCGGACAGTTCGCTGCCTTTCTCGAACCAATGTCCGAGGGCCGCGTCGAGCCCGCCCGGCAGCGTTTGCAAAAGTTCACGTGCGCCGCCGCGATCAGCGGCGCGCTCGATGCGTGGTTCGTCTGCCAGATGCTCGACGCTGCCGAGGCCGATGTTCTCTCGCAATTTGAGTTGGTACTTGTTGAAGTCTTGGAACAGCACGCCGAAGCGCCGGCGCAGTTGCTCGGGATCCCAGGTCGACAGATCGCGGCCGTCCAGCACGATCCGTCCTTCACTCGGTTGATAGAGGCCGGCGAGCAGCTTCACGAAGGTGGTCTTTCCCGCGCCATTTTCACCGACCAGCGCGATGCTGTCGCCCGGTGCAATGGTGAGATCGATATGGCGCAGGGCCCAGCTTTCTTTCCCCGGGTAGTGAAAGCCGACGTCCTCGAAGCGCAGCCCGGGTTGCTTTTCGGCCACGTCACCGGGCGTAGCTGCGGGTCGAGCCGCGCGGGCGCCCGCGGCGCGCTCTGCCTGCGCGAGTTCGTTGGCCCGTGCCAGCTCGATGTAACTGAACAAGTTCGACATGTACAAATTGTGCTCGTACAGATTACCGATCCCGCTCAGTACCGACTGAAACGCCTGCTGCCCTTGGCGTAGCGAAACCACGTACAAGGTCAGATTGCCGAGTGTGATCCGCGCGAGCGCCGCTGCCACGGCCAGCACTGCGTACGTGGCATAGAACGCGAACGTACCGATCAGGCTGAAGGCGTGGGTGAGCAAGGCGCGT
>Ga0164309_10000182_pt1 | contig 38592 bp, 37 predicted proteins | sample Whisoiple_247_MG_FD_109984 | JGI IMG/M metagenome (GOLD analysis project Ga0164309, IMG submission 109984) | Soil microbial communities amended with fresh organic matter from upstate New York, USA - Whitman soil sample_247_MG | ecosystem: Environmental > Terrestrial > Soil > Unclassified >... | reverse complement strand
TCTGCGTCAATCACATCATTGCCAGTGAAGTCGATTGTCTTGACCGCGGAGCGGCCTTCGGGGACCTTCGTACAACCGGTAGAGAAAAGGACTGACATGAAGCCGAAAACGAGCAGCAGTCCGAGCATGCGCGCGGCTCGAAGGCCGGCGGGCAAGGGTCGCGAACCAATCACGGCGGCCAGGCTGCAAGCGGCGAGCCAGCGTGGCGCGCTTCCTGCCTTCCACCAGACCTCGTGCTCGTGACCCATCTGCTTTCACATAGCTTATATGCATGCCTCATCGCGTGCGTTGCTTGTTCGTCGTCGTTGCCTGAGCCGTTGCCAGCGCGCCAACCACGACGTGACTACTTGCCGGTGCCCTATCCGCCACCTGCTGCATTTGCGGAGGTCGTGCCCCCCGCACCCAAAGGTGCTGACGCATTCTGGATCGACGGCCATTGGGCTTGGCGCGGTGGGCAATTCGTTTGGGAGCGGGGCGGCTGGGTTGCTCCGCCCGCGGGCTCACGTTTCGCGCATTGGCGTCTGCGCTACTCCCAGGACGGTACACTGATGTTTGCCGAGGAAGCCTGGTACGGAGCAGATCTGAAGCGAATTCCAAGCCCCAAAAAGCTGGTCGACGCATTTACACCGCCCAATGTGCTGACGCCGGAGTCCCAACACGGCTTCTAGCGATGGCCGAGCCGAGTGCGGCAAACTGGCGCGCTAGCCCGTCGCGTTGGGGCGGCAGGGTCAGCCTAATTTGAAGCCGGGCCGGATTGTCGGCTATCGTGACGCGAATGAAACGAATCGCATCGATCGTCTCGCTGTTTGCTCTGCTCGCGTCGAATGCCTGTAAGCACAAGGACAACGCGCCGTCACTCGCTGCATCGGCCTCGGCCGCAGCGACGCTGCCGAGCGCGGCCGTATTGCCGCCTGCCGCAAGCGCGACCCCGAGTGTCGGCGAATTCGAAGGTGAAGTTGGGCTACTCGCAAAGGGCAAGGTGACGGGCCACGATGCGGCGCCGCTCGCGCTAACGCTGCAGATCAAAGGCGGCAAACTGCGAGTCGACGTGCCCGAGTCACTCACGAAAGCGCGCGAGCTCGGTCCGGCATACCTGATCGTGCTGCCGGCAGACAAGAAGGCGTACGCCGTTCTGGAAGCGAAGAAGCAAGCTGTTTTGCTCGAGTTGGACAAGCTCGCCGAGCAGGCCAAAGCGATGGGAGCGCGTGCACCGAAAGCGGGAGCCAAGGGCGAAAAAGCCGCGCCGCCAAAGCTGGAGAAGACCGGAAAGTTCGATACGGTCGCGGGCACCAAATGTGAGATTTGGCATTTCGAGCAAGGAAAGAACGCGGGCGACGCTTGTATCGCCGATCAGGCGACTCCTTGGTTTCAGTTCCCGATCCCGACTGCGCAGGCTCCTGCTGAACTCTCGTGGGTTTCCGAGATCGCCGACGGTAAGCATCTCCCCTTGCGCTTCGTTGCCACGGAGAAGAATGTCGAGAGTGCACGGGTCGAAGTCAGCAGCATTCAGCAGAAGGCTTTGCCAGCCAGCCTATTCGAAGTGCCAGCGGACTATGCGGTCGTGAATCTCGAGCAGATGATGGCTGCAATGCTAGGCGGACTCGGCGGGGCAGGGATGCCGCCAGGCATCAAGCTTCCGCCTGGGGTCAAGCTGCCTCCCGGCGTCAAGTTACCCCCAGGCGTTGGCGTTACCCACAGCCAGTAGAGCACTTCGCAGAACGGGCGCGTGCTGCTCTTTACGGAGCTTGCACGCGCCCGGGCGCAGGCGCGCTACTTGGTCGACGTGTCCGTCGTCGCGTTCGTGACGCCCGCGACGATGATCTCTACACGGCGATTGTTGGCGCGGCCCTCAGGCGTGTCGTTGCTGGCGACCGGGTTCGCTTTGCCCTTGCCTACCGAGGTGATCTTGTCCGATGCCACGCCCCGGCTCACGAGGTAGGTGCGCACCGCCTCTGCGCGGTCCTTCGAGAGCTTCAGGTTCGTGGCATCCGACCCCACCGAGTCGGTGTAGCCCTCGACGACCATTGGCTTGAGGTTGCCTTGGTCCTTTAGCGCAGTCGCGACCTGATCGAGCTGATCGCGTGCGGCGGGAAGCAGCTCGGACTTGCCGGTCACGAACAAGACCTGACCAGAGAGCGTGATCACCATGCCGCGCGCCTCTTCTTTGACCTGCGCGATCTTGTTCAAGCTCTCCATGGCGCGCGCGGCGCGAGCTTCTGCAGCGCTGAGTCCGGCCTGTGTCTGCGCCAATTGTGAGCCGAGCTGGTTCACCTGATTGCGTTCGGCGCCGAGCTGCGCCTGCGCCGAGGTGCGCAGTTTGTCGTTGAGCTCTGTGTATTGAGCCGTCGCGACGTCGGCCTGTTGCTTGTTCTTGGCGTTTTCGCCCAAAGCGAGTGCCAATTCGGCGCGTCGTTGGGCGACGTATGCGTAGCTGCGTTCGGCATCGGATTGCGGGTCCTTTTCGTGGACGGCCTCAGCCTTGTCGAGCGACTGCTTGGCGCTGAGCACGCTGTCGGGCACGAGCGACGCCGTCGGGTCGGTGCGCGCGCGATCGTACGCTTGGCGCGCGCTCACCAACTCGGGCGTGGGAGTGGAAGCCGCGCAGGCCGTGGCGGCGAGGAAACTGGAGACAACCGCGATCGTCGAAATCTTCATGACTTAACTCCTGCTTGCTTTCTGTGAAAGGTTCACTGCGCTTGCTTCAGCAGGCTGTCGATCTTTGCCTGCGCTTGCTGCGCTTGTTGTTTTTCGGAAGTGCCGCGTGCCAGCGCGAGCGAGAGATCGGCGTCGGCTTGCGCTTGATTGAGCAGCAGGCGAGCCCGGTCACCGTCGTTGTCGTCGATCGCCTTTTGCGCGGACGCCAGCTCATCGTTCGCCATCTTCAAATGCAAGGCTGCTTGCGGCGTATTCTGGGCTCCGGCCTCCTGAGCCGCGCGAACGGTGGCTTTGGCGTCTGTCAGGTGATCCAGCGGTACCGCGGCGCTACCGCAACCAACGGTGAACAAGGCCACTAGGACCGACACGGAAACGACTGATTTGAAATATGACATGGGGACTCCTCTCGGTGCTTTAAGTAGGGTTTGGTCGACTCACACGAGCACGCTCAGTCGCCGCTCTTTTCCTGCAACTTGTCGCCGGCTTTCTCGGTGGCTTCGCCGACTTTCTTGCCGGCCTCTTTCGCCGACTCTTTGGCGTCGTGTGCGCCTTCGTCGACTGCAGCACCTGCCTTCTGCGCAGGACCTGGGTCGTTTGCGGGCTTGTTCGTGCTACAACCGAGCACCAGCGCGCAGCTGAATAACGCGAGCGTGAGCGACTTCATGGATGAGCCTCTCTGCAGTCAGCGTGCCAGCTGACGTTGATTCGCTTTGCCTGAAGAAAGCGGCATTGTTTGCCGCATTTCGTAGGGGTTTCCAGCTTGTGACTATCCGCCTCAGCGGGGCGACGAAGCTGTCACAAGGACGACTTTTCTTCGCTCATGCGGGGCGCACTCGCGTTTGGAAACGTGGCACGTGGATTGCTCCACTTCGATCCATGAACCGTCAAGCCAAAGGTGCCGCAATCGCGATGCTGTTCGTCGCGGCGTTCATCGCGAGCATTGCATTTCATTCCGTGGTCGCCTCCGTGATCGTGCTCTTGTCCGGCGCCACGGTCGCGTTCGTGGTGGGTATCGCGTGGATGCGCACAGCGCCGCCACGAGTCGGCTCGAAGCGGCAGAGCCAACACGGTCTGCCGTGATATTCGCTGTGCTCACGTTGCGCGCGAGTTCGCGTCGACCGAAGCGCCTTTCACTGTGAGGAAGGCGCTTCGGTCGAGGCGTTCGTGCTCGTGCCCGTCAGCTCGGGGTGGTGCGAAATACCTGAATGTGATTGATCACCGATGTGCGCGCGGTGAGGCGTGCGGCGATCTGACCCGCGAGTGAGCGTTCATGCTCACTCGCCACGGAGCCCCAAAGCAACACCTGTCCACCGCGAACGGCGACGCCGATCTTGGTCGCATCGACCTCACCGTGCTGATGCATTTCGCGCTCGATGCGTGCGCGCAGTTGCGTATCGGCCGGGGAAACTTGGCTCAATGAGAACATCTGATGAGACGTGTGCATGAACCTGAATCGCTGCAAACCACGTGCCCCCGCGCTTCTAGCGCGAAATCGCCCCGTTTTCGTGGCTCTCGCGCGATGCGCGGCGATTCGCCAATTCACTGGCACATGGGTTGCAACTTCGCGGCGTATGGCCCACACAGTTTCGAGGTTGCTGACGGCATCCGCGCTCGCCCTGACTACGGGCGTGTTTTCGATCGTGGCATGCACTCACACGTCCGACCGCGTTGTGGAGCCGCCGGGTGGTGCCGACGCATCGACCACGACTCCGGAAGGCGCAGACGCCGCCAAACCGATCGGCCCAATTGCACCGATCGAACCGATTGAACACGAACCGAAGGAAGACTTTCGGCTCGTGCGTGCCCCCGAGTTCGGCGTCGCACGCGAAGTCTCACTCATCAGCGTGAGCGGGAAGCGAGAACAAATCGGTCTAGGAGGCGCTGGGAATGCGGCTGGGTTCGGCGGGTCTGACCTGCGGCCCGTCGTCGTAGCCAATGGGGGAAGTCACTACGACTAAGCGCGTTGCAAAGTAAGAGTGAGGCTCGCATTGGAGCCGTCGTTTTCGGACAGCCGAAGCTTCCCATTGTGGCGAGCCACGACGGCTTCGGCTAGAGCGATGCCGGCGTTGGCCTGAGTGGTGCTCGTGCGGTCACGCAACGCGCGTTGAACGCTTTCGCTCGCGTTGTCGCTCTCGAACGCCACCTGAACGCTACCGACGTCCGACGTGACGCGTACACGCAGCACGCTTTGCGAGAAGCTGCAAAACAAGACGCTCAGTTCGGAGACCGCGGCAGCCAAACTCTGCGCGTGCAACGCGATCGAGATCGGCGCTGGCGGTGTGTCCAGCTGCAAGCGCAACGTGCGGCGCGCGTGGGCGGTGAACGCGCGCGTCGCGGCTTCCTTGACCAGCGCGCTCAGATCCGCGGGCTCGCCGAGCTCGAGCTCGGCGCCATCCATCAAGCGCGCCAACACCGAGAGTCGATCACCCAGCATCAGCAGACGCTGCGTGCTTCGAGTCATCATCGTCGCGAGCTTGGTCGCGTCGGCGTTGTTACTCGACACTTCTCGCGTCAGCTCCTTCATGGCGCCGTCGAGCACACCGACGGCGCCGCGAAGGTCGTGCGCGGTAATGGCCAGAAAACGTGGATCAGGCTTCTGGTGCACGCTTGGGCGCCTCATGCTCGCGCGGCAACTGCTGTCGCGACTGATAGCGCTCGAGCTTGCGGTACATCGTCCTGCGATCGAACCCCAGCAGCTGAGCCGCGCGCGACTTGTTACCTTCGACCAAGGCTAGCACGCGGTGGATGTAGCGCCTCTCGAGCTCGTCCATACTGACGACCTCGGCCATCTCGTCGACCGCGACCACGAAGCGGTCGGCGGTGTAGCCGCGCACGTTCTCGGGCAAATCATCGACCGAGATTTGGTTGAAGCGCGCCAAGGCCACTGCGCGTTCCATGCAATTCTCCAATTGCCGCACGTTACCTGGCCAATTGTAGGCCAGAAGCTTCTCGGCGGCGCCCTCCGATAGGGTGAGCGCGCCCTTGTTGCTCTTGGCGGCAAAGTTTTGCAGGAAGTGCGCGGCCAAGTGCACGACATCCATCCCGCGTTCGCGTAGCGGAGGTAGTGCAATCTTCACCACGTTGATGCGGTAGTACAAATCTTCACGGAAGCGCTTCTCGTAGACTTCGCTCTCCAGGTCGCGATTGGTTGCGGTGATCACGCGGGCATCGAACGGGACCTCGGTGTTGGCGCCGACCGGGCGGATCGTTCGCTCTTGCAGCGCGCGCAGCAATTTGGGCTGCATTTCCAGCGGCATTTCGCCGATTTCGTCCAAAAAGAGCGTGCCGCCGTCGGCCAGCGCGAAGAGCCCCGTGCGCTGCGATTTGGCGTCCGTGAAGGCGCCGCGCGCGTGGCCGAACAGTTCGCTTTCGAGCAGATGAGGCGGCATCGCCGCGCAATTGACGGCAACGAAGGAGCCCTTTCGTCCGCTGGCTTGGTGAATGGCCTTGGCCACCACTTCCTTTCCGGTGCCCGTCTCACCGGAGATCAATACCGAGGCGTCGCCCTCTGCCACACGCGCGACGAGATCGAACACTCGTTCCATCGCCGGGCTGTTGCCAATTACGCCCTCGACTTTGAAATTCGAGGCGCTCTCTTTCAACCGGCGAACTTCCTCACGGAGCTCGCGGTGCTGCGACGCGCGGTTGACGCTAATCGAGAGCAGCGACGGATCGACCGGTTTGGTTACGAAATCGAACGCGCCCGCACGCATGGCGGCGATCGCGTTCTCGAGGCTGCCCATGCCGGTTACCACGATCACCGGGATATCGGCGCGGACGCCGGCGATGCGCTGGCAAAGCTCGATGCCGCCGAGCTCGGCCATGTCCAGATCGGTGAGGACGGCAGTAAACTCCTCGTTTGCAATGCGGTTCAGCGCCGCCCGTGCCGAAGTTTCGGTGACTGCCTCGTAGTCCTGCCGCTTCAGCATCATCTGAAGCAAATCGCAGGTGGCTTCGTCATCGTCTACGACCAGGATCTTTCGACCGTTACTCATGTGACCTGCTAGTTGGTTTTGGGAAGGCTGGTGGTGTCGCGCGACCTCGATGCGACGGAACCGCAACTCGAGGCTTTCGCGCATTGCGACGGGAGTCGTCGTGTGCGGCGGTAAAGCAAGGCGCATGCCGGGGTGCCACAACCAGCAGGCGCACGCTTTTTGGCGGACTGTGCGCAAAACCAATCGCTCGTTTTTGCCTTATTTCATTGGCCAAGCGTGACACGTTTGCGGCCTATGTGGCAATCGGCCACAGCTTGATACTCTGCTGAGCAACGGGAGCGTCGATCGCGTCCGGAGATCTTGCGCACGCGGCGCTCCGCCTCGCGCCCGTAGGCGCTGTGACATTTTGCGGCTTTCTCGGGCCTGAATTTAGCGAGTTGCAAGCGACTCTCGCGCAGGAATGTGGCTCAAACGCCGGGCATGCTTCGTGCAGCCCACGACGCGAGCGGACTAGACCGTTGCTGACCTCCTTTTGAAGAACCGAGTGAACATGAGAAATTCGATTCTGCTCGTTGACGATGATCAGGACCACTGCGAGCTGCTCCGCGCAATGCTGGTTCGGCTCGGCTACGGCGTGACAGCCACTACTTCAGGAGAGGAGGCCTTGGAACATGCTGGGCGGGAACGATTCTCAGTAGTCATCACTGACTTGAGCATGTCGCCGATGAGCGGCTTCGAATTGTGCGAAAAGCTCGTCGCACGAGGGAACGAAGCACCGATCATCGCCGTGACTGGCCACGCCAACATGGACTTCGCGGTGAACGCCCTGCGCGCTGGAGCCTACGATTTCCTGGCCAAGCCTGTGGATGAGAAGCTGCTCGGCTTGTGCGTCGCGCGCGCGGCTCAGCACCAGCGCTTGCAGCACGAAGTCAAACGGCTGCACTCCGACAAAGACCTCGCCAGTGATGGTCACCTGATCGGTGACAGCATCGCGATGAGGCGCGTGTACGAGACCATCCGGCGTGTTGCCGCTAGTGACGCCTCCGTGTTGATCCAGGGAGAGACGGGCACCGGCAAAGAGCGCGTCGCTCAGGCGCTACACGCGGCGGGGCCGCACCCAGATGGCCCGTTCATCGCCATCAATTGCGCCGCGCTGCCGGCGGGCCTGCTCGAAAGCGAGCTGTTTGGTCACGCCAAGTCGGCCTTCACCGACGCCAAGTCCGCCAAGGAAGGGCTCTTCGTTCGCGCCTCTGGCGGCACGCTGTTTCTCGACGAAATCGGAGACATGGCGCTGGAGTTGCAGTCGAAACTGCTGCGGGCCCTCGAAGAACGCACCGTGCGCCCCGTCGGCTCGAATGAAGAAGTGCCTTTCGTCACCCGGGTCGTCGCGGCGAGTCACAAGGACTTGCAGGAAGAGGTGAGCGCGCGGCGCTTTCGCGAGGACCTGCTGAATCGGATCAACGTCATTCAGCTCGACGTGCCACCGTTGCGTGAGCGCACTGGTGACGTATTGAAGTTGGCCAGCTTCTTCCTGCGGCGCTCGTCGGAGCGCAGCGGTAAGGGGGAGATGTATTTGCCGCCCGTCGTGGCTGAGCGGCTGCTCGCCTACGATTGGCCGGGCAACGTGCGCGAGCTGGAAAACTGCATGGAGCACGCGGTGGCCCTGGCGCGCTTCAGTCACCTCAGCATCGATGACTTGCCGCCGCGGCTGCGAGCGCAGCGCACCGGACGGCTAATGCTTCCCGCGGACGAACCGGGGGAAATCGTGCCGCTGGACGAGCTCGAACGTCGATACATCGTGCGCGTGGTGAAACTGCTCGAGGGCAATAAGTCACGCGCGGCGCACGCCTTGGGCTTGGACCGTCGCACTCTCCACCGCAAACTCGAGCGCTACGCGTCCAACGACTCGGGCCCCGAGGTCGAAGAGCACACTACTAGCAATGGAGTTTCATCGTGATCGCGTCTGCCTCGCGCTCCTCGGGCCTCGATATTCCATTCGTGGAAATGCCGCCCCAGTCGCGTGCGGTAGCGACGCGGCATCCCTCGGATCCGGAAACCAGTGTGCTCGAGCCGGGCTCCTTCATTGCCGGTCGCTATCGCGTGCTGGAAAAGATCGGGGAGGGCGGCATGGGGCAGCTTTATGCCTGCCTCGACACGGTCTTGTCGCGCGAAGTTGCCGTCAAGCTGATGCAGCGTGGTCTGGCGTCGGAGCCCCTCGTCGCCGAGCGGCTGATGCGTGAAGCCATGCTCGCTGCGCAGCTCCGACGCCACGTGGCTCAGGTCTTCGACTGCGGCATGTTGTCCACGGGTGAACCATTCATCGTGATGGAGCTGCTTGCGGGGCAGGACATGTATGCGGTGTTGCGCGAGTCGGGCCCGCTCGATCCGGGGGACGTCAGCGCGCTGATGCTACAGGTTTGCGATGGTCTCGCCGAGGCGCACGAAAAAGGCATCATCCACCGCGATCTGAAGCCCGAGAACCTCTTTTGCGCGTCCGAGCCCGATGGCAGCGTCACGATCAAGATTGTCGATTTCGGCGTCTCGAAGCAGGTCACGGGCCGACGCCTGCGCGCGCAGACCAATCCCGGTGAGAGCGTGGGCTCTCCGCAATACATGTCGCCGGAACAAATCACTTCGCCCTCGGAGGTCGACGCGCGCACCGACATTTGGTCGCTGGGTGTCGTCATGTACGAGCTCTTGACGGGTGTGCTCCCGTTCCGAGGCGGGTCGACAGCGCGGATTTGCGCTGCGGTGCTCACGGAACCTACGCCGTCGATTTCGGACCATCGCAGCGATGTGCCTCCGGCCTTGGTCTTCATCATCGAACGTTGCCTCGAGAAGGATCGCCAGCGCCGCTTCGCCGATGTTTCGCAGCTCTCCGCTGCGCTCGCCGCACTCGAGTCGACCCCCAGTTCCCGCTCTCGCTTTGCGTCTGCCCGCCCGCTCGCGGCGAACACGCTGGAAGAAGTGCCTGAGCCGCTGCGCCCGCGCCGTCGCTGGGTGGGCGTGCTCTGCGGCTTGGCCGTCCTCGGCGGGTGCGTCGCCGTGCTCGGGCAAGGAGTCCGTCAGGGCCGCATCCACGTGCCGTCTGCGGCAGAGCTTCGGCAACTCCCTTCCCGAATTGCCTCGTGGCGGTTTTCGCTACCGTTCCATCACGAAGCTCCCGAGCAGTGAGCGGGGACTGTTGCAAGGCTGAGCGTTGCAGTTCGTCGCACTCGCGCAACGCAGCCGACACATGTTCGATTCTCTGCGTCTCGCTGACATGTATTCGACACGCGGTCGGATCGCGATTGCAATCAAAGCCCGCGTCGATCCCAAGTAATCCCCAGCCTGTGTATTACTAGGGGATTACTTCGAGTCTGCTAAGAGCCGATCCCAATAGGCCCTCGGTCTCGGCCGCCTTCCTCGGGCGGCCTATTGGGAGTGGGCTCTCTCAAGCAAACTCGTCCACCTCGGAATTGGAGTCGCACCTAGTGGGAATCGCATGGCGTACGCCGGAGCGCTCCTCTGGCTCGCACGCCTGGTGATTCACGGCGATTTGACGTTCTGCCAAAATGGGGCCGAACTGAGCCAAAATGGCGGTCAGTTCGGCGTCCGCGCGAGCGTCGTTCGAGGCGGACCAAAGCGTGAGTCGGCCGCCGGTGGCCATCTGGCCGCTCAGCTCTCGGACAACTTCGCGCCGCGCGACGGCACCCAGGCGGTCCGTGTCGGGGCCCGCATACACATCCACGGCTTCGATCTGCGCGCCCTCGCTGCGCAAGCGCTGTACCCTGCGACGGATCCGCTGCGTAAAGGCTGGGGCTGGTTCGTCGCGCTGCTGTGCAACGACTATCCAATCGTCAGCCCCCAACGCTCGGCAAGAGGCCCAGGCGGTTGCGGAGGCTCCAGATTCGAGGACTGTCAGGCGTGCGCGTCGTAACATTCGATCACTTCGGTGCGGTTGGGACTCGCTCGCTGAGAGCACGGTTCGTGCCAGAGTCTCGAGTCCCGATGTCTAAAGCGAAGCAGGCCTGGGACAGCCCGATTTCACAGCTGATTTAGGCTTTAGCTTGCGACACATTGCCCCGAGGAGGTGGGGTGGTGACGCAAGCTGACCCTTTGGGCGTTGGAAGAAGCGAGTCACGGGATGGGAGAAGCGAGTCACGAGTTGCGGGCTCGGTGTTGCGCGGCGCGTTTGGCGGAGGCGTAGGCCCGAGCAGCACGGCAACCCAGTGCAGGTCGCTAGTATTCCAAAGCACGATCTTTGCGATGAGCGTAAGCGGCACGGAGAGCAGCGCGCCGATCGGGCCGAGTAACCACCCCCAAACGAACATCGATACCAGGACGATCAGCGGCGAGACGCTCAGCGAACGACCGAGTGCGTTGGGCTCGATGATGTTCCCGATGACATTGCTGAAAACAATTAGTCCGCCTGCGACCACACCGGCTCGTCCCAACCCGTACGTCGTCAGGGCGATGAAGATCGGCGGGATCGCCGCCACGGTGCCGCCTACGGTGGGGACGTAGTGCAGGGCGAACGTGACGAGCCCCCACAGCGCCGGATTGGGCACGCCGCACACCGCGCACCACAGGCCAGCGCATAGGCCGGTCGCGGCGCTCGTGGCCGTCTTCACGCTCAGGTAGCGCTGAATTTCGCCCATGGTTCGAGACAAGTCGTTGAATGTGGTCGGCGACCAGCCGAGCGCGGCTTGCAAGCGTTTGGGCATCGTCGTCACTTCGAGCAGCATGAACGCAATCAGGAGCAGCACCGTTAGCAGTGCCGACATGACCGTGGGCAGACTCACGAGCACGTAAGTGATGGCTTCTTGCAGCAGCGTATCCAGTCGTGAACCGTAGAGCGACTGAGCCAGAGCATGCTGATGGTGTGTTTCGAGCCAGGCAGTCGCTTGAACTTGGACCTGATGCAGCGACGCAACGTACTGGGCAGCAGAGCCGCTCAGGTTCGCCAGCGCCATCACCAGGAGCGCCCCAATTCCTCCCAACAGCCCGATCACCACCAACAGCGAAATGAAGACGGCGCTGACGTCGGGGATTCGTGAGCTATGTACCCAGCGAAAGATTGGCTGCACGGCAATCGCGATGCACGCAGCCACCAGAAACGGTGCGACCACGGCGGCGGCGAGCTTGATGGCGGCGGCCACGATTGCGGCCGCCGCCAAGACCATCAGCGCTTGCGCGCCTTTTCCCATTTCATTTGCAGCCATGAGTATCGTCGCTCGCTCAGCCGATGCCCGGCGAGTAGCTGGGCGGGTCACTGGCTGGGAATGAGTCGAAGGACGCGGCGTCGACGATATCGTGCTCGCCGTCGTGGAAGCGTCGCTCGAGGTCGGTTCGATGCGTGAACAGCCTGCGCATCGAAGTGCTCAGTTGCTTGACGCTCAAACCGGAGATCCCTCGCGCGATCAACAGACCGCCCGCCGTTGCCAGCACTGCGCTGGTCAACGACTTCTTGCCGCGCCCCGCGAGCGCCGCGGCTCCACTGAGAATCAGTCCGGCAACGGCGCTGCCAATGCGCTGGTTGCGATCGCGCGCTTGCGCGCGGCGGTGTAGGTCCAAGATGTCCACGGTGTTGCTCTCTTCGGGCATGGTTCGTTTCCTTTCGCCAAGTCGTTCGCTCGAGTTTTCAACTGGGCCGACTGCGGTAAGGGACTGACGCCCGATACGCGGCGATTCGGCAATTTGCGAGCTTCGGTAGTGACTCAGCAAGGCTGGTGCCAACGGCAAAAAGGGGCTGTTTTTCGGGGGGCTCGACGCCCGCGGCGCTCTTGCACTGCGACGCTGCACGCTTTTTTCGAGCGCGCCGAGACATCTCGCCTCGGGGGTGGGGCGACGCGCCACGACCCGCGGCGAGTTGCAAACTCGATAAGTCGCAGAATCGCTTCGGTGTCGGGTAATCGATGCAGGCGCGGCGCTGGCACGGTGACTGCACAGCAACCGAGGGATGCTCGAAACCGCTGCCCCCAAGCCTCCAGCTCCAAACCTGGGTGAACTGGTCGAAGACGCGTTGCACCAAGCGAAGACGCTCGTGCAAGCGGAGTTCTCGCTCGCTCGAGGCGAGCTCAAGAACGAGTTCAAGCAAGCGCTTGGCTCGGCTGTCTTGATCGGCGCAGGCGTGATGTGCCTACAAGCCGCGCTGGTCACGCTCGGCGTGCTGCTCGTGCTCGCGTTGGGAGTCGGAGCTTCCTCCGCAGGCGTCGTCCTCGGTCTGCTCGCGCTCGGCGCGGTGTTGCTCGTGCTCGGCCTGCGCTCTGCCCGCCTCGGCAAACTCCCGCGCACCACCGCTCGATTGAGCTCTGACGCCAAGCAGGTTCTGGAGACAGTCAAATGAACGACACCACTGCCGTGGACACTCAGCGGGCCGATGAAGCCCGCAAAAAGCTGCTGCGAGACATCATCGAAATCAAAAAGATGGGTAACCAGATGATCGAAAAGACGGAAACAGCGATTCACAAGGCGCCAGTCATGCTGGGACTCGGCGTGGTGGCATTGGTCGGCGTGGTGGCACTGGCCAGTCGTCGGCGTAGACCGAGCTTTGGTGGTTTCCGCCGTGAACGCTCGCTGTTCGCGGAGGCCGCACGCAGCGCAGCAATTTCTGCGCTGGGGGTGCTGAGCGGGCGATTGACACAGCGACTGCTCGCGAATGCGCTCCCGGACGAAACGCGCGCTGGATGAACGGTCGCGCTGATTGAACGGTCGTGACTGTGCTCGCCGCCGCCGAGCCCGCCGTACTTGCGACGGTTGGCTCGGCGGCGCTGCATTTCGATTAGGCTTTCCCGGTCTGTGACATGCCGAGTTTGAGGGCTCGGGCGATCCCGTGGGTCTCCGTCTGCGCCGGCAGAACCCGGGCTTGAATGAAGTTTTGGGTGTCGGTGTCGAGCTCGCCGAGCCGCGTGCGATACTCGTTCAGGCCGTGATCTTCGCCCTCTTCGAGGGCGCAGATCGCTGCCTTTTCCCCGATCACGGTGGCTGCGCCCTCGACGGCTTTGGCAAACACTCCCCACGCTCCCGATGACTCGGGGGGCGTCCCGCCGAGCAAGTGAATGCGCCAGCCCAATAGGTGCACCCGATTCTGATGCGAACGTTGGCACTGAATCAGCTGCGGGCGAAAGGTCCCGAGCGAAGCCGACGAAAGCGCGGTGTTGTACGTCTCCACAGCGGCCAGTTCACCGCGACACAACGCTTCCAAGTTGCTCAATGCCTTTTCGTTCTTCGATGCGTCAATCATTTGTTTTCGTCTCCCTTGCAGTGGACGCTTGCTCGGGGCAAAGCACGCCGCGTACCAAGTCGAGGCCGGCACGCAACGTGCTCTCGAATGCTCTCTTCCGAGGCAACTCGAAGAAACCAAGTGAGGCAGCGATGAAAAAGGATGAGTCCAAGGATTCCGATCAGGTCGAGGGTGAGGGTAGCTACAGCGCGACGCGCCGCTACAACAAGCACCTCGGTGAAGCGATCGAAAGCGGTGAGCTCGACGAGGGCGCAGAGGCAGCGCGGCGTGCCGTAGAAGGCCCGGAGGGCGAACAGCTCGCGCGAGCGGCAGAGCAGGCGAAGCGCGGTCCAAAGCCTGGCGCGGGGCGCACTGATGCGGCGCCAAGCAACCCGCGGAAGTGACGAACCGGAGTGCCGATGGCGCGGTCATGTCGAGGCGCTTTGCCTCACTGTGACAGCGCCGCTCGGACCTTACTTTGGATTACACGGTCAATTCTGAGGCGTTTTCGCCCAGAACCCACCCGGCGCACGCTTTGCATTCTGGCGCGTCACCGGAGGCCGCCTTGTCAGAAACATTCGACGTTCCCCCTAAACGCCCCCCTGCCCCAGTCGAGAAAGCAAAGCGTCCAGACAAGCCAGCAGCCCCGAAACGCGAATCCGGGACCGCCAAGAGCCTTCGCCTCGTGGAGGCCCTCTCCGCGCTGATGCACGGTGACTTCAGCCGTCGCCTACGGTCGCAAGACGGAGTGGCTCGCGATGTCGCGGATGCATTCAACGCGCTCGCGCAACAGCTGGACTCATCGACGCGCGAGTTTTCCCGCGTGGCGCGAGTGGTCGGGCGAGATGGCGATATGACGGCGCGCGTCGAGACTCACGGTTGGAGTGGTAGCTGGGTCGTGACGGGTGACGCGTTCAACGCGTTGATTGGCGACTTGGTGCGTCCGTCTACCGAGGTTGCGCGCGTGATCACAGCGGTAGCCTCCGGTGACCTGTCTCAAAAGATGGCGCTCGAGATCGAAGGCAAGCCCGTGCGCGGTGAGTTCCTGCGCATCGGTGCGACCGTGAACACCATGGTCGACCAGCTCAACGCTTTCGCCAACGAAGTGACGCGCGTCGCGCGCGAAGTAGGTACGGAAGGCAAGCTCGGTGGGCAGGCACACGTGCCGGGGGTCGCAGGTACGTGGAAAGACCTGACGGACAGCGTGAACGGCATGGCCACGAATCTGACCACGCAGGTGCGCGGCATCGCCGGCGTCGTGACCGCGGTGGCCAACGGTGACCTCTCGAAGAAGCTCGTGGTCGAAACCAAGGGCGAAATCTTGGAGCTGAAGAACACCGTCAATACCATGGTGGATCAGCTGAATGCGTTCGCCGGTGAAGTGACGCGCGTCGCGCGCGAAGTAGGTACGGAAGGTAAGCTCGGTGTGCAGGCGGAAGTGAAAGGCGTCAGCGGCACGTGGAAGGGGCTGACCGACAGCGTGAACGCGATGGCCGGTAACCTCACCGTGCAGCTGCGTGACGTTTCGAAAGTCGCGACCGCGATCGCCAACGGCGATCTGACGCAGAAGATCACCGTCGATACGCAAGGCGAGATCTTGCAGATCAAGAACGTGATCAATCAAATGGTCGACAGCCTCGGCACGTTCGCCGCGGAAGTGACGCGCGTCGCGCGCGAAGTAGGTACGGAAGGCAAGCTCGGTGGTCAAGCGCACGTGCCCGCGGTCGCAGGCACCTGGAAAGATCTGACCGACAACGTGAACTACATGGCCGGCAATCTGACCGACCAGGTGCGCAACATCGCGCTCGTGACTACCGCGGTGGCCAACGGCGACCTTTCCAAGAAGATCACCGTCGACGTCAAAGGCGAGCTGCTCGAGCTGAAAAATACCATCAATACCATGGTGGAACAGCTCAGAAGCTTCGCCGCAGAAGTGACGCGCGTCGCCAAAGAAGTAGGCACAGAAGGAAACTTGGGCGGCCAAGCAAACGTGCCCGGGGTCGCTGGCACCTGGAAAGATCTGACCGACAACGTGAACTACATGGCCTCGAACTTGACGGGCCAGGTGCGCAACATCGCGTTGGTGACGACCGCAGTCGCCAACGGCGACTTGTCGAAGAAGATCACCGTTGACGTGGAAGGTGAAATCCTCGAACTGAAGAACACCATCAATACCATGGTGGACCAGCTGCGTAGTTTCTCCGGTGAGGTGACGCGCGTCGCACGCGAAGTCGGTGGCGAAGGCAAGCTGGGCGTGCAAGCGGCCGTGCCGGGCGTCGCCGGTACGTGGAAAGACTTGACCGACAGCGTGAACTACATGGCGAACAACCTGACCGATCAGGTGCGCAACATCGCCTTGGTCACCACGGCAGTCGCCAATGGAGACCTCTCGCAGAAGATCACCGTGGACGTGCGCGGCGAGGTTTTGCAGCTGAAAAACACCATCAATACCATGGTGGATCAGCTGCGCAGCTTCTCGGCAGAGGTGACGCGCGTGGCGCGCGAAGTAGGCACCGACGGCAAGCTCGGTGGTCAAGCTTATGTGCCGGGGGTCGCCGGTACTTGGAAAGACTTGACCGACAACGTGAACAGCATGGCGAGTAACCTCACCACGCAGGTGCGTGGCATCGCAAAGGTCGTGACCGCGGTCGCCGACGGCGATCTGTCGAAGAAACTAGTCGTGGAAGCCAAGGGCGAAATCGCCGAGCTGGCCGAGACCATCAACGACATGACCGAGACGCTCGGCATCTTCGCCGAGCAGGTGACCACGGTGGCCCGTGAAGTGGGCACTGAAGGCAAGCTCGGCGGTCAGGCTCGCGTGCCCGGCGTGGCCGGCACGTGGAAGGATCTGACCGACAGCGTGAACAGCATGGCGAGCAACCTCACCACGCAGGTGCGCGGCATCGTCAAGGTCGTGACCGCGGTTGCCAATGGTGACTTGACCCTGAAATTCCTGATGGAATCACAGGGCGAAATCGCCGCCTTGGCAGACACCATCAACACCATGACCGACACGCTGCGCGTGTTCGCGGAACAGGTGACGACCGTGGCGCGCGAAGTAGGCACGGAAGGCAAGCTGGGCGGCCAGGCCAAGGTGCCCGGCGCCGCCGGCACGTGGCGCGATCTCACGGACAACGTGAACCAGCTGGCCAACAATCTCACCGGCCAGGTGCGCGCCATCGCCGACGTAGCCACGGCAGTGACGGAAGGCGACCTGACGCGATCGATTACGGTCGAGGCCCAAGGCGAGCTCTTGGCTCTGAAAGAGCGCGTCAACCAAATGATCGCCAACCTCCGTGAAACCACGGAGAAGAATCGCGAGCAGGACTGGTTGAAGACGAACCTCGCCAAGTTCAGCGCCATGATGCAGGGCCAGAAGACGCTCGAGTCGGTGTCGCGCCTGATCATGAGCGAGTTGACGCCGCTCGTCGGCGCAAGCCACGGCGCATTCTTCATCTCCGCGGAGTCGGACGAAACGCTGAGACTGGTCTCGAGCTATGCGTACAAGGAACGCAAGCACGTTTCGAATCGCTTCACGCGGGGTGAGGGCTTGATTGGTCAGTGCGCGCTGGAAAAGAAGCCGATTCTGCTCACTCGAGTGCCTTCCGACTACATCCAGGTGAATTCGGGCTTGGGTGAAGCCCCGCCGCTGAATATCTTGGTTTTACCCATCTTGTTCGAAGGCGAGGTGCGCGCGGTGACCGAGCTCGCGAGCTTCGAGCCCTTCAGCCCGATTCATCGCATCTTCTTGGATCAGTTGTCGGAGAGCATCGGTGTGGTGCTCAACATGATCGCAGCCAATATGCGCACCGAGGAGCTGCTCAATCAGTCGCAGTCGCTCGCGCAAGAACTGCAGTCGCAGTCCCTCGAGCTGCAGTCGCAGCAGGACGAGCTCAAGCGCTCCAACACAGAGCTCGCGCAGCAGACCAAGACGCTCAAGGCCTCGGAAGAGATGCTGAAGGAGCAGCAAGAAGAGCTACAGCAGGTCAACGAAGAGCTGGAAGAGAAGGCGGCGCTGCTCGCCGAGCAGAACAAGGCCGTCGAACAAAAGAACCGCGAAGTCGAAATGACGCGCATGGCGATCGAGGAAAAGGCCGAACAGCTCGCCGTCTCATCGCGCTACAAGAGCGAGTTCTTGGCCAATATGAGCCACGAGCTGCGCACGCCGCTCAATAGCTTGCTGATCTTGGCGCGCCTGCTCGCCGACAACAAGGAAGGCAAGCTCACCGACAAGCAGGTCGAGTACGCCAAGACCATTCAAGCCGCGGGCACCGACCTCTTGAACCTGATCAACGAAGTGCTCGACTTGTCCAAGGTCGAAGCCGGAAAGATCGAGATCTATCCGAGCGACGTCGGCATCGACGAAGTGACGGAGTATTTGGAGCGCACGTTCCGCCCGATGGCGCAGCAGAAGAACGTGGGTTTCCAGCTGAGCGCGGATCGCGCAAGCATCGACTCCTTCCGCACCGATGGCCAGCGCTTGCAACAGGTGCTGCGCAACCTGCTCAGCAATGCCTTCAAGTTCACCGAAACCGGTGCCGTGTCGGTGCGCATCGGACTGCCCGAGCCTGGCGTCGTGCTCCGCTCCGATCTGTTGCGCGCGGTGCCAGAGAACGTGATCGCGTTCAGCGTCACCGACACCGGTATCGGCATTCCGGCCGACAAGCAGCAACTGATCTTCGAAGCGTTCCAGCAAGCGGACGGCACGACCAGTCGTAAGTACGGAGGCACCGGGCTCGGGTTGTCGATCAGCCGCGAGTTGTCGCGGCTCTTGGGGGGTGAAATTCACGTCAAGAGCGCGCCCGGCAAAGGCAGCACCTTCACGCTCTACCTGCCGCGCGAGTACCAGAGCCGCGAACTCCCGGGCGAGACCGAGCCACGAGACAACGGCGGGTTCTCCGACGAAGCGGAGACCTTCGGCGGCGTCCACGCCGCGGAGATCCCGGACGATCGTCAGTCGGTGAAGCCCGGAGATCGCGTGCTCTTGATCGTCGAAGACGATACAGCGTTCGCCAGCCTGCTGCTGGACGCGGCGCGCGAACGTGGCTTCAAGGGCATCGTGTCACTGCGCGGTGATACGGGCTTCGCGTTGGCGCGTCGTGTGCGCCCGGATGCCATCTTGCTCGACATCGGCTTGCCAGCGATGGACGGCTTGAGCATCTTGGATCGGCTCAAGCAAAACCCGGACACGCGGCACATTCCGGTGCACATCGTGTCGGGCACCGATCGCCGTCGCGACGGGCTGCGCCTGGGCGCCCTCGGCTACGCGCAAAAGCCGGTCAGCAAGGAAGCCCTGGACGAAGGGCTATCCAGCATTCTCAGCTTCCTGTCGCGAAAGTCGAAGAGCCTCTTGATCGTGGAGGATGATGACGTGCAACGCTCGAGCATCGTCGAGCTGATTGGCAACGGTGACGTGACATCGACTGCAGTGGGCTCTGCTGAGCAAGCGCTGGAACTGCTCGCCACTCAGCACTTCGACTGCATGGTGCTCGACTTGGGGCTTCCCGGCGCGAGCGGCTTCCAGCTGCTGGAGCGGGTCAAGACCGAGGAGTCACTGCGCAACTTGCCGGTGATTGTGTACACCGGACGCGAACTCTCACCCGCCGAGGAAACGAAGCTCCGCAAGTATGCCGAGTCGATCATCCTCAAGGACGTGCGTTCACCCGAGCGTCTACTCGACGAAACTGCGCTGTTCTTGCATCGCGTCGAGGCGCATTTGCCCGAAGAAAAGCGGCGCATCCTGCACACCGCGCACGGACGCGAGGCCGCGTTTCAAGGCGCGACGGTACTGGTCGTCGACGACGACGTGCGCAACATCTACGCCGTCACCACCGTGCTCGAGGGCCAGGGTATGAAGGTGGTGTTCGCCGAGAACGGGCGTGACGGTATCGATTTGCTGCGAAAGACGTCGGACGTGGCACTGGTGTTGATGGACGTGATGATGCCGGAAATGGACGGCTACGAAACGATGCGGCAGATCCGTCGCATCCCCGAGTACCGAACGTTACCGATCTTGGCGCTCACGGCGAAGGCGATGAAGGGCGATCGGGAAAAGTGCCTGGAGGCAGGCGCGTCCGACTACATCACCAAGCCAGTGGATCCAGACCGCCTGCTGTCGATGATGCGAGTCTGGATGTACGCGCCGAGCGTGACGGCCTGATGCAAGGCGCGCATGGTAGATGCAAATCAAGCGGACGAAACCGACGCGGCGAGTGCAGCGGCGGTGCGGCGTTTCACTTTGGTGACGACCGAGCTCGAGCGACTGGAGATGGAGCTCCTGCTGCTCGCGATCTATCGTCATCACGGCTTCGACTTTCGCTCCTACGCGCCGGCGTCGTTGCATCGACGGATTCGTCGGCACATGGACAATGCCCATGTGCCGACGATCTCGAGGCTCACCGAGCTGATTTTGCACGACCCGAGCGCGCTCCAGCGGCTGTTGCACGACCTGTCGGTAAACGTCACCGCGATGTTCCGCGATCCGACGTTCTTCGCGGAGTTTCGCCGATCGGTTGTGCCATTGCTGCGAACGTATCCCACCGTTCGCATCTGGCACGCGGGCTGTTCGACCGGCGAAGAGGTCTACGCCATGTCGATCTTGCTCGAGGAGGAGGGGCTGTACGAGCGCTGTCGCATTTACGCCACGGACATGGACTCTACGGTGCTCGATCATGCGCGGCAGGGGATCTTCCCGCTGTCGCGCATGAAGGAGTACACTGCGAACTATTTCTTGGGCGGTGGAAAACGGTCGCTCAGCGACTACTTCACCGCCAAGTACGATGGCGCTCTGTTCGCGCCGCGCTTGGCCAAGAACGTGCTCTTCACTCAACACAACCTGGCGATGGATCGGGGCTTCAGCGAGTTCAACGTAATCGTCTGTCGCAACGTGCTGATCTATTTCGATCGCGCGTTGAAGGATCACACCCTGAACCTGTTCACCGAGAGCTTCGCGACGCTCGGTGTGCTGTGTTTGGGGCGCAAGGAGTCGTTGCGGTTTACCGCGTTCGAGAACGACTTCACGCCGCTGTCTGCGCGGGAGCGGATCTACCGGAGAAACCGATGACCGCCCGGTATGACTTGGTCGTGATGGGCACTTCGACCGGCGGTTTGCATGCTTTGACTCGCTTACTGTCCGCGTTACCTGCGAACTTTCCGTTGCCGATCGCCATCGTGCAGCACCGCTCGCGCGATTCGGACGAACGGCTCGCGACGCTGCTCAGCGGCGCGTCTTTGCTCCCGGTGGTTGAAGCAGAGGACAAGGAGCCGCTGAGCATTCCCGGCGTGTATTTGGGTCCGCCGGACTACCACCTGTTGATCGAGGCCGACTGGATGGCTCTCTCGACCGAAGAGCCAGTCGGGTACAGCCGACCGTCGATCGACGTGCTCTTCGAGTCCGCCGCCTATTCGCACGGCAGCGGAGTGATCGGCGTGTTGCTCACCGGAGCCAATCAAGACGGGACGCGTGGCCTGCAGCGCATCAAGGCGCACGGGGGTTACGTGATCATCCAAAACCCGGAGTCGGCCGAGAGCGCCTTCATGCCCAAACATGCGGTCAAGAATTTGCTGCCGGATCGGGTGCTCAACTTGGAGCAAATTGCGGACGAGTTGATTGTGCGCGCCAGCGAAGCGAGGCCGGCATGAGCGAAGAGTCGCGACCGTCGCCGGTCGAAGCGAGGGTGAGTGGTTTGCCACCCGCCAAGATCCTGCTCGTCGATGACCAGCCGAAGAATCTGCTCGCCCTGAACGCAATGCTCGAGCCGCTGGGGCAGGAAGTCGTCCAGGCGAGCTCTGGCAAGGAGGCGTTGCGCCATCTGCTGCGGGACGAGTTCGCGCTGGTCCTGCTCGATGTGCAAATGCCCGTTCTCGACGGCTACGAAGTCGCGGAGCTGATCCGTGGGCGCGAACGGTCGCGAGCCGTGCCCATTATCTTCCTGACCGCGATTCACCGAGATCAGCGATTGGTGGCGCGCGCGTACACCGTTGGCGCCGTCGACTACATCTTGAAGCCGATTGACCCGGAGATCTTGCGCAGCAAGGTGGCCGTGTTCATCGAGCTCTATCAGAAGACTCAGATCATCAGCCGTCAGGCGGAGGAATTGAAGCGCGCTACGGAGCGCGAGTTCGCAGATTTCAGGCGGCTCAGCGAGTACCGCTACACCATGCTCGCGGAGTCCATGCCACAGATCGTGTGGACCACGGACCGCGAAGGGAAGCTCAACTACGGTAATGCCCGTTGGTTCGAGTGCGCGGGCTTAGCGGAGACCGCAGAGCTGTCTTGGCAAAGCATCGTTCATCCGAGCGAGTACCCGGAGTTCATGCGTGCCTTCGACGAGACGCTCGCGGAAGAACGTGCCTGGGAAGCCGAGTTCCGCTTGGGCAACGTGGCCGAGCGTCGCTTTCGTTGGCAACTGGTTCGAATGCTGCCGGAGCGTGACGCGAGCGGCAACGTCAACGCCTGGGTGGGCACGAGCACGGATATCGACGCCCGAAAGCGAGCCGAGCAAGCGCTACAAATGCTCGCGAACCTCACGCGCCGGCTGGGTGAGGTCACCGATCGCAATCACGGACTCGATCAGGTCTTGGCCGCGACCTTGCCGGTACTCGGCGATTCAGCGCTGCTCTATTTGCGCTCGAACGAGACCGTGAGCAAGCGCGCCTCCGCAAGTCTGTCTGCGTGCTTGAACTTGGACGACCCGCGTTTCGACTTCGGTCCGTCTACGGTGTGCTTCGATGGTGAACCGGAGATTGTGGCGAACGTTCCGGAGATCTTGGCGCAGTCTGGCCCGTCGCGTGCGGGTGAGCATGTCTGGTTCTTACACGAGCTCGGGGTCTCGTCGTACATCTGCTGGCCGCTGTTCATCCGCGAACGCGTGTTCGGGAGCCTGGTGTTCTTGAATCGCGATCCGGAGCGGCACTACCTCGAATCAGACGTAGAGCTCGCCAAAGACGTCGCCGGTCGCATGGCCACCGCGCTCGACAACGTTGGGCTGTACGAGTTGGCGCAGAGCGAGCGCGCCAAGCTGCAGGAAGCCAACCGTGCGAAGGACATGTTCTTGGCCACCGTGTCGCACGAGTTGCGCACGCCATTGAACGCCATCGTGGGTTGGGGCCAAATGCTCCGTGGCGGCGGCTTGTCTCACGAAACCGAGCAGCGCGCGGTGGACACCATCGAACGCAACGGGCGCGCATTGGCCCAGCTCGTCGCGGATTTGCTGGACGTTTCTCGGGTCGTTTCCGGCAATTTGCACGTGGATGAAGGCCAGGTCGATTTGCGAGCCATCGTCGAAGCCGCGCTCGACGCTGCTCGACCGGTAGCCGCGTTCAACGGCGTCGCCCTCGAGTCCACGTTGCCGGAGCAGCCGCTGAGCATGGTGGGCGACGCGACGCGGCTGCAGCAGGTCGTTGGCAACATCTTGGGCAATGCGCTCAAGTTCACGCCCCGGGGAGGGCACGTCACGCTGTCCCTGGTGGTCGAGGGCGAGCTAGCGAGTTTGGAGATCGCCGACGACGGACCAGGCATTGCCCCCGAGTTCTTGCCGGTGATGTTCGATCGCTTCAAGCAAGCGGATAGCGGCGCTCAGCGTGCACAGCGTGGGCTGGGTCTGGGGCTCGCCATCGTCAAACACTTGGTCGAGCTGCACGGTGGCACCGTGACCGCGCACAGTGAGGGGCCGGGCAAAGGTGCTCGCTTCGTCGTGACGCTGCCGCTCGGTGTGCCCGCGGTCGTCAACGACACCGAACCTGTGCCTACGTCGACGCCAGAAGAAGTGGAGCCAACCGCGACTGAACGCGGCGCTTTGAGCGGGATCTACGCCCTCTTGGTCGAGGACGACCCTGACGGTTGCGACTTGATGCAGATGATGCTGCGCCGCTTCGGCGCCGAAGTCACGGCGGTATCCACCGCCGCAGCGGCGCTCGAGTCAGTGCGCGAACGCCGTCCTGACGTGCTCGTGTCCGACATCGGCTTGCCGGATGGCGACGGCTTTCAGCTGCTGAGGCGCGTGCGCGAATCGAATCACGATCTGCCTGCGGTCGCCGTGACCGCATACGCCTCACGTCAAGATGTTGCTAAAGCTCTGGCCGCCGGCTTTCAGGCGCATGTGGCCAAGCCCGTCGAACCAGCGCAGCTGAGCGCGGCCGTGGCACACGCTTCAGGCCGCTGACGCTCGCTGCCGTGCGCGCCGCGATGTCGCCGATCGCGACGCGCACGCGGCCGAGCGATGCGAGCGCGACTCACGCCGGGCTGCGTCGACCGAACAAGAACGAGACCAGCGCGAACACCAGGAACACGAAGAATAGAATCTTCGCCACACCGGCCGCACTGGCGGCGAGCCCACCGAAGCCAAAAACGGCTGCAAGGAGCGCGATTACGAAAAATACGGCTGCCCAATACAACATGACGATCCTCCGGGGTCAGAAACGTGTACGCTCTTGGTCTTTGCAGCGTCCGTGCCACCGGCTCGCGCATGCTCGTGTGTACGCTTTCTGCCTCGCAAAGGCGCGTGAAGGCAGCAGGCAACCGCCTTCAGCTTTGCGGCAAAAAGCATCATGACGCGGCATCGATCGCGGAGCTAGTGACGAAGCGCCACAGAAACAACCCGACAATCGCGCACTTGCACGCGAAAGCGCAGAGCGGAACGAGCTTTGCAGAGGAGCAACATCATGAGTGACTTCCGCAAGATCGCCTTCGTCGGTAACTACCTGCCGCGCAAATGCGGTATCGCGACTTTCACGCACGATCTGAGGACAGCCGTTCAAGGGGCGATACCCGATGCACAGTGCTCGGTGATTGCAGTCAGCGACGGCAAAGAGAACTACGAGTACCCGGACGAGGTGCGCTTCGAAATCGCCGAGCAAAGTGCCGATGACTACTTGCGTGCAGCGGAATACCTCAACCTGCTGAATGTCGATGTCGTGTCTCTGCAACACGAATTTGGCATTTATGGTGGGCCGAGCGGCAGTCATGTGCTCAATCTGCTGCGCCGTCTGCGGATGCCGTTCATCACCACCCTGCACACCATTCTGAAACAACCGAGTGTGGAGCAGCGACGGGTGATGCAGGAGCTCACGAGCCTCTCGTCGCGCTTGGTCGTGATGTCGGATTGTGGTCGCTCGATTCTGAAGGAGACCTACTCGGTTCCAGAGCGGAAGATTGACGTCATTCCGCACGGTATCCCCGATATGGCCTTCGCCGATCCGAACTTCTTCAAAGACCAGTATTCGGTCGAAGGGCGGCGTGTGTTGCTCACCTTTGGGTTGCTCTCACCCAACAAGGGCATCGAGAAAATGATCGAAGCTCTGCCGTCGATCGTGGCGGAATATCCCGACGTGGTATACATCGTGCTGGGCGCGACGCATCCCAACTTGGTACGCGAGCACGGAGAGGTCTACCGCGAGAGTTTGCAAGCTTTGGCCGAGCGCTTGGGGGTTTCCGAGCACGTGCGCTTCTTCAACCAATTCGTCGAACTCGAGGAATTGAAGCGCTTCTTGGGCGCTGCGGACATCTACGTCACCCCATATCTGAACGAGGCTCAAATCACCTCGGGTACGCTCGCGTATGCCTTCGGCTGCGGCAAGGCCGTGGTTTCGACGCCATATTGGCATGCTCAGGAGTTGCTCGCCGATGCGCGCGGCGTGCTCGTGCCGTTCGGGGATTCACAAGCCATGGCACGCGAGATCTGCGGGCTGCTTCACGACGAGGGGCGGCGCCACGCCATGCGCAAGCGCGCGTACATGGCCAGCCGTGAAATGGTGTGGAGCAAAACCGCCGAGCACTATTTGTCGACCTTCGCTGCCGCGCGCAAAAATCGCAGCGAGCGTTCACTCAAGGTCGTCTCGCGGCGGAGCGCGGATTCTCGAGAACTCCAGCTGCCGGACATCGGCTTCGAGCACCTCAAGCGAATGAGCGACTCGACGGGCATGCTCCAGCATGCGCGGTTTACCTTGCCCAACTACGCCGAAGGCTACTGCATCGACGACAACGCTCGTGCCTTGATGCTCACGGTCCAGCTCGAAAAGCGCGGCGTGGGTGGCGAAGAGATTGCCGCGCTCGGCACTCGCTACGCGAGTTTCGTGGATTATGCGTACAACGCCGAGGTCGGTAAATTCCGCAACTTCATGGGCTACGATCGGCGTTGGCTCGAAAGCACGGGATCGGAAGATAGCCAAGCGCGCGCGCTATGGGCACTCGGTACGTGTGTGGGCCACACGCAGCGCCGCGAGCTGCGCGGGTGGGCGGCGGAGTTGTTCTCGCGCGCGCTGCCCGGCATTGCCGATACGGGCTCGCCGCGAGCTTGGGCGTTTGCCATACTCGGAATCAAAGAATACCTGCGACGCCTGCGCGGCGATCGCCGCGCAGCCAGCATGCAGCTCGAGCTCGTGACGCGCTTGGTCGATCTGTACGAGCGCACCAAGACACACGAATGGCATTGGTTCGAAGGTGTCGTTGCGTACGACAACGCGCGTCTAGCGCAGGCCGTGATCGCGACCGCAGGTAAGAACCCGGAAATGAGCGGCGCTCTCGAGATTGGTCTGGAATCCTTGCGCTGGTTGCTCGAGGTGCAACGCGCCGAGCGAGGTCACTTCCGACCCATTGGATCGAATGGGTTCTATCGGCGCGGGGAGCCGCGGGCTCGTTTCGATCAACAACCGCTCGAAGCGCACGCCGCCGTGTCCGCCTGCAGTGAAGCCTACCAAGTGACAGGCGATCGCTTTTGGGTGATCGAAGCACGCCGGGCTTTCGGCTGGTTTTTGGGCCAAAATGACCTCGATACCAGCGTCTACAACCCGGACTCGGGTGGTTGCCGTGACGGCTTGCACGTCGACCGTGTCAACTTGAACGAGGGCGCAGAGTCCACCCTGGCATTCCTCGGTGCGCTGGTCGAGATCCAAGCGCTCGAGACACGCGTGGCGGGTTTCGACGAGGCGCCGGAATCCGGCGAACGTGGTCTTTCTTCGATGCGCAGCGCCGCGAATCACAACGCGACGTGATAAGAGATCGACGATGATCGTGCGTAGAACGAATATCGTGATCCGCCCGAACGCGGCGCGGGTACTGTTTCGTCCATTCAACCAGATCGACGAAGCGCGCGTCGTGCGCATCTTCGCGCGGGTGATGTCGCTGCGTGATGAAGAAGTCACGCACTTGCTCGAACACGTGATGCACGAATTTCGCGGGCGTCACCATCGTTTGCAGCAGTTCTTTCTGGTGCGCTTCGAGCAGATGCGGCGCTTCATGGTCACTGACGCGCCCTTGGCGGAGGATCGGCGTATGCTGATTGGCGCGTATTTCACCCAAGAATATTCGGTGGAATCCGCGGCGCTGTTCAATCCTTCGCTGGTCTGGCACCCGGATCAGAGCGGCCTCTCCGAGGGGTCACGCCGCTTCGTCCTCAGCTTGCGCTCGACGGGTGAGGGACATATCTCGTCGATTACGTTCCGTTCTGGGGTAATCAACGCGCACAGTGAAATCGAACTCGATCCGGTGACGCCGTTCGTGACCACGCCGGAAACGGTCCCGGACCCGTTTTACGACAAGTTCCTGTTCGAGCGAACCTTGTTCGAACTGGGGACCGCAGACGGCTTCTCTCAGCGCGTGCTCGGGCGTCTGGGAGACTCCTTCAACATGAAGGAGTTGCGCGCGGCGGTGCGGGCGATGGAGACCGAGTACCGCACACAGTCGAAGAGCCTGTCGCCGGCGATTCCGCGTTCGATTCTGGCGCTCGCGGAAGCGAACTACGAGGTGATCTACGAACCGAGTCACCAAATGTCGGAAAGGATCATCTTCCCGAATTCGCCCACCGAGTCGAACGGCGTGGAAGACGCGCGTTTCGTGCAGTTCACAGAGGACGACGGGCAGACCAAGTACCTCGCGACCTACACCGCCTACGACGGTCGCGTCACGTTCCCTCAGATCTTGGAGACGACGGATTTTCTACGCTTCAAGATCAGCACCATGAACGGCCCGCAAGTGCAGAACAAGGGCATGGCCCTGTTCCCGCGCAAGATCAACGGTCGCTACGCCATGCTGTCTCGTCAGGATGGCGAGAACATCTTCTTGATGTACTCGGATGATCTGCACTTCTGGTTGACCCGGGAGACCCTGCTCAAGCCGACCTATGGTTGGGAGTTCGTGCAGCTCGGCAACTGTGGCTCGCCGATCGAAACCGAGGCTGGTTGGCTGGTGTTGAGCCACGGCGTTGGCCCAATGCGTAAGTATTCGATCGGCGCGTTCTTGCTCGACATCAACGATCCGTCGAAGATCCTGGGTCGGCTGAAGGAACCGCTTCTATCGCCCGAACACAGCGAGCGTGAAGGCTACGTGCCGAACGTCGTGTACAGCTGCGGTGGCCAAATTCACGGCAAAGATCTAATTATTCCGTACGCGATGAGCGATTACGCGAGTACCTTCGCGCTCGTAAACGTGGACGAGCTGTTGACGGCCTTGAAGGCCAACCCTCCTGGTTGAGGGGCACGCGCTACCGCGAAAGGGCGAAGGAAGGCTACCTCGACGGCTTGCTCGCCCGAAAAGTAAAGCCCCGAACCTTTGCGATTTCGCGCGCACTTTCGCAATACTTGCTCTAGGCTGCGCGCTCGATGCGTCGTGTCTTGGCCGTGATCGGCTTCTTTCTCCTCTGGTCCTTGTGCGCAATAGGCTGCACTTCCGGCGGCAACTGCTCCTCCGGGTCGCACTGCGAGTGCTCGGAGGGAGACCAATGCTACCTGGGCTGTGACGGCGATCACTGTGACCAGTCGTGTCACAACATGAACCAGTGCGGAACCGTGTGTGGTGACGCATGCACGTCGAGTTGCCATGACGTGAAGCGCTGCTCGCAATCGTGCGACTCTGGCTGCGGGCTTTCGTGCTTCAACACCGACAGTTGCGGCGCCATCTGTGGGGACAACTGCAATCTCGAGTGCCACGACACGAAGCAATGTTCGGTGGAGGTTGGTCCGGGCAGTGACGTGACCTGTCGACAGGTCGAGCAGTGCGCGGTGGTGTGCAACGGTAACTGCACGGTGAATTGCATCGGGACGCACAGCTGCCTGGTCAGTTGCCCCAAGGGTGGTTGCGAGATCGATTGCGCAAACAACGGCCCAGCAACGGAATGCAAGGACGGCCTCTTCGCCTGTGGAGACTGCCCGTGAGCGAGCGGTGCTTCGTGCGTCTCGCCCTGGTCGTGTCCGTCTCTTGTGCGCTCGTGCTGGGCGTTGCCAATCAAGCTCACGCGCAGTCGTCGATCAAGGTTCCCGGAAAGCGACCGGCGTACTCTCTCGAACTCGAACCCCACCTGCTGTTCACGCCGTTCGAAGCACCAAAGGATGTCAGCGGTGACGGCGTAGGTCTCGGCCTGCGCGGCACCATCGAAGTCGCACCGGACGGCTTCATTCCCAAGCTCAATGACTCAGTCGGTATCGGCTTCGGTATCGATTGGATTCACTATGACGGAGTGGGTGGGCGCGGCTACTGCCGGGAGTTCGTGTACACCCCGCAGGGCGTACCCGTGTGCGTCGAGACCAGCGCTCAATCGTCGAATTACATTTTCATCCCGGTGGTGATGCAATGGAACTTCTGGCTCCATCGCCAATGGTCGGTGTTCGGTGAACCTGGTTTCGCGATTTACCACCGCACGGGCGACACCGGAGCCGTGCCGGTATTCATGGCGGGCGGCCGATTTCATTTCAACGACAGCGTGGCTTTGACCATGCGTCTCGGATATCCCGCGTTTTCGTTGGGCGTGTCGTTCTTGTTCTGAGGCCGCGGCGCAAACAGGGTCGGGAAGATCCCGGACCCAGCGACTTTCTGGGGCGGAACCGCCGAAACTGCCGCGCAACGGGTGCACGTTTTGAATGGAAATCGTGCCGGCGTCGCTTCTTTGTGAGAAAGGCGGTTAGACTCTAGCGCATGTTCGCGGAACAGGCGCGGTTGCACACGCCGCAGCTCCAGGACGAAGCTTGGGCGTGGGGTTTACTACGGGCGCTCGCACGGCGTGCGAGTGCGGGCCAAGCGCTGCGTGAGCGAACCGCGGTCACGTACGACGCGAGTGGTCGTCTCGAAGAGGTAGGAAGCGACCGCGCTCAGCTCCTGCTCGAACCGGGTTCTGAACCCGGTTTCACGACGTCGCTTCGACTGGCAGCCGGCGTGCGCCAACTGTTCGAGTTGTATCTACCGTTGTGCATCGGTGAGGGCGCCGAACATTTGGTGTTGGGTCACGTGGGGCAGAGCTTGGACGGGCAGATAGCGACCTCGGCCGGTGCTTCACGCTACGTGACGGGGCCAGAGAATATCGTGCACATGCATCGTTTGCGCTCGCTGATGGACGCGGTCGTCGTCGGCGCGGGCACGGTTGAGCTGGACGACCCAGAGCTCACCACGCGGCTGGTCCCCGGCGACCACGCGACCCGCGTCGTGATCGATCCGACGCTGCGCTTGCCTCACGCTCGAAAGCTCTATCGCGACGGGCTCGCCCCGACGCTGATCGCCTGCCGCCGTGATCGCCTGCGCTCCGACGGGCCGCCGCGCGTTCCCCTCTTGGAGATCGGTACTGAAGGGGAGCGGCTTTCGTTGCCGGAGCTGATTTCAGCACTGGCGGCGCGTGGTCTCCGCCGTGTATTCGTCGAGGGCGGAGGAGTGACGCTATCCAGCTTCATTCATGCTGGCTGTTTGGACCGGTTGCACGTAACCGTTTGCCCGATTTTGATCGGCTGCGGTCGGCCCGGCATCAGCTTGCCGGGCGTGGCTCGCCTCGATCAGGCGCTTCGGCCGAGCGCGCGGCGCTTCACGCTCGGTGAAGACGTGCTCTTCGATTGTCGACTGTCGCGTCGCTGACGAGCGGCTCGTGCTATCAACCACCCATCTTGGGTAACGCGAGCAACGAGCGGCGATCGTGAGCGAGCAAGCGCGGGCGTTTTGGACTGTGGAACCTGGCAGGGGGGAACTGCGTTCAGAAGCCGTCCCGCTGCCCGCGGCGGGAGAAGTCTTGGTCCGGACTTGGTTCAGCGCTGTCAGCCGCGGCACCGAGTCACTCGTGTTCCAAGGCCGCGTGCCCACGAGCGAACGTCAGCGGATGCGCTGTCCATTTCAAGCGGGTGAGTTTCCGGGGCCGCTCAAGTACGGGTACAGCAGCGTGGGCCGCGTGGAGGTGGGCAGCGGCGAGCTCGTGGGGCAAACCGTATTTTGCCTGTTCCCGCATCAATCCGCATACGTCGTGCCTGAGCGTGCCGTACTGCCCGTGCCCGCGCGAGTGCCGCCGGAGCGAGCCGTCTTGGCCGCCAATCTGGAGACCGCCATCAACGCCGTTTGGGACGCCGCGCCACGGCTCGGCGATCGCGTGACGGTGGTAGGCGCCGGCGTCGTTGGTTGTTTGTGCGCGTACCTGCTCGCTCGGCACCCAGGGGTGACCGTCGAGCTGGTCGACGTGCGCGCCGAGCGAGCGGAATTAGCCCGTGCGCTCGGCGCGACTTTCGCTTTACCTGAAGACGCGCATCGCGATCGCGATCTGGTGGTGCACGCGAGCGGTCGCGAAGCGGGGCTGCGCTCGAGCTTGGAATTGGCCGGTACTGACGCAACGCTGCTCGAGCTCAGTTGGTTCGGGGAGACCGAGGTCAGTTTGCCGCTGGGCGGTGCGTTCCACGCGCGGCGCGTCTGTTTGCGCTCCTCTCAGGTCGGCACGGTCAGTCCGAATGCGCGCGCTCGCTTCGACCACCGCACGCGGCTCGCTCTCGCACTCGAGTTGTGCGAAGACCCGTTGCTCGACCGACTGTTCGATACCGATATTCGCTTCGAGAAGCTACCCGAAGCCATGCCCCGATTGACGATGCCGGAGCGCGGGTCGCTCTGTCAGCGAGTGCGTTACGATCTTTGAAGGAGTACCGATGTACAGCGTTTGCGTTCGAGGTCACGTGATGATTGCTCACAGTTTTCGCGGTGAGCTGTTCGGTCCGGCGCAACGCCTGCACGGCGCGACCTACGTGGTCGACGCGGAGTTCCGCGCGCGCGAGCTGGGGCCAGAAGGCGTGGTCGTCGACATTGGCCGCGCTTCGCAGGCCCTGAACGTGATTTTGGAGGAGCTCAATTTCAAGAACTTGGACGACGACCCGGCGTTCGCGAACCAAAATACGACCACCGAGTTCCTATCGCGCACCGTGTTCGATCGCATGGCTGCTCGCATCCGAGCAGGCGAACTCGGTCCAGGTTCGGAACGCTTGGCAGTGCTGCGCGTCACCTTGCACGAGTCGCACGTGGCCTGGGCCGCGTATGAAGGCGTTTTAGGCGGGTGACTCCTGAGTTCGGTTCGACATCGCCGAATACACCAGTAGCAGGCTCTGTTCACCGGGCACGCCAAGGCGCAGTGGAAAGCCGTAGTGCCCCGTGCCGCGATGAACGTACAGACGATCGTTGCCGCGAGCCCAAAAGCCGTGATCCGGCGCCTTGACGAACACGCGCATCATCGTCCAATCGAGGCCAAGGCTGACCAGGCCGACCTGGCCGCCGTGCGTGTGCCCGGACAGCGTGAGATCGGCTTCACCCTCGGGTAGATGACGGAACGCACCGGGGTCGTGCAGGAGCACAATCCGCAGGTGCTCGGGGATTCGTGGGTGCTCGGCGCAAACTCGCGCGAGGTGCTCCTTTCGTTCCCGCCAGACGAAGTCCATGCCCAGGATTTGCACGGGGCCCGCCGCGGTCATGAGCTCGAGCGAGTCGTCAATCAGCAGCGTCACGCCCGCGCGCTCGAGCGCGCTCCGAACCGTCTCTGGAGCCTCGTGATCGTGATTGCCAAAGCAGGCAAAGCAACGACCCGGCAGTGCTGCCAGCGGAGCCAGCGCGCTACCCAAGAGCTCGGGATCGCTCTGTGACTCCATGGTCAAGAAGTCGCCCGTGAGCAGGATCAAGTCCGGCTGGCGCGCGACGGCGCGCTCACAAATGCGCCTGAGCCGATCGACGGACATGAACGGCCCGAGGTGGGGATCGGTGATCTGGACGATCGAGAGGGGGCGGCCCGCGCTCGGCGCGCGCTTGGGATGCCGCTTCAATTCCGGTACGGACTCGCCATCGGCGACCACCAAGTGCACCTGCTCTTCGCGGCTGCGCAAGGACTGCAACACGCCGAGCAACGCCACCGCATAGGGCACCCACGCTGCGGGTAGCGTGACGCCAAACGCGGAGAGTACGACCCAAGGCAACGCGAGCAACGTGCCCGCGCCGAAGAATGCTCCAGGAATGCTGATCAGCGTGCGATAGAGGAGCCCGCGCATGCTGGGCCGAATCAACATCAGCGACTGAACGAAGACCGCCGCGTGACCATAGACGAACAGCGGCCAGACGCTGTGAAAGCGCGGAAATAGCGCGCACGCGAACAGCACTTGCAGGCCCAGCAAAACCGCTCGGAAAATCGCATACTGGCGTGAACGAAAGCGCCAGGCGCCGGCAACGACGAGTGCCCACGCAGCAACAGACCAAAGAGCAAACGGGCTCACCACCGCCGTGTATGCGACCGCGTTTGGCTCTCGGCAAGCACTAGCCCCTAGTATTCCGTCCTGGCGGGTATTCTGTAGACGCACATTGGGAGTGCTCGTATGCTGCCTCCGTGGCGGAACAAGTACTTGCGAAGGTCAATCACCGGCGGACGCTGCTGGGGGCGTGCGTCGGCACCATCTTTGGGTTTGCCGGAGCCAGCGCCGAGGGTCCCGAGCTCGTCAGCTTGCTGTTCAAGCCGCTCCAAGATTCATTTTCTTGTTCGGGAAGCGTCAACCTCGCGTTGACGCAATTCGTTCGCCTACAGCTCACCTGCGCGGTACTCGGCGCGGTGCTCGCGGTGGTGGCGATGTACTTCTGGCGTCGCTTCTTCAAGCGTCGCGCTGAAGCGAAACTGTCCGCGCCTAGCTGAGCATCGTTCGCTACTTCGCAAAGAAGCGCGCGCGACAGCCGCGACACCGATACGGCTTGAAGCCGAACGTCCGCGCGAGGCCGTCGAAGAGATGGCGAGATTGCGAACGTCGCACGTCGCTTCCGCCGCACCACGTGCAGTACGGGAGTGTTCGCTCGATCGTGGCCGCGGGCGGATCAGCATTTCCCGAAGGCGTACTGTTCACGTTGCCAAGTATTGGACTGGTTGCGTCGGTCGCAAGCCACTTCGCAACAAGGGCGCGCGTAGAGAATTGCCACATCACCCCTAGGGATGAAACGTGACGTTGTCGTGTCGTTGTCAGTGAGTCGCTGGCGCGCTGTCCGGAAAAACACCGAGGGGGGGCGTCGCGCTAGCCGGTGCGGGCGGGTTTGGCGGAGTGGCACTCGATGCAGCTGGTTCCGACGGCTGCGCCGAAGGCGTTGCGGGCGGAGGCGGCGCGACGACGGGAGGGGGCGCGACGACGGGAGGGGGCGCGACGGGCACTGTATGCGTCGGCCGAACGGCTTTCAGCGCCGTTGGCGTGCCGGGGCGATTCAGCGTCAGCTCGAGGCTTTGCACGTATCGCGTACAGTCGTGTGCGTGGTCGACTTGCACTTGGGCGATAGCATCGGCTGAGCCGGGAAGGGTTGCACGCAAGGTCCAGCGGCCGTCCGTGAGCACGCCGTAGTAGCAGGACGAGAATTCGAACTGACTGCTCCCGTTGCTTGCGGTCACGGTGGCGGCGCAGGTCTTCCGACCATCGGCGTCGAGTACGGTCACGTCGACGTAGTCGTAGCAACGCGAGGTCAGCACGCCGATTGAGACCGCGCCGAGCAAAGCCGCACCGCCGACGAGAGGCGTGCAAGCAGTCACGCCTGCCAGCAATAGGGCGCCCCCAAACATGTATCGCACGAACACCCCTGGACCCCGCTTGTCACTTCGCATCATTCGCTCGGCTGCCTATACCCTTCGATGTCCGAGATTGAGAAGAGCGATCTCTGGAATTGCCCCGCTCCGGGATCGCCAAGACTGACTACGCTCGGATCGATGCTGGCGCCGAGGGATGTCGGGAATGCTGCGCGCTTGACGGCAAAGGGTATAAATGCCTCGCTTATTTGGCCGAACCGCCACGCTCTGGTAGCCAGAATGAGTGGCTTCGGAAATGTTCGGCTGCGCGGTATGGGACTTGCTGTAACAGCGGCATGAAGCTCGGACGATTCAAGCGATTGAAGGTCGATCTTGCCGCGCGCTTCGCTGCGGGGCTGGTCGCGTTTTCCGTGTTGCTCGGAAGCGGAGCTGCGCCGGCCGCCGAGGTACCGGTCTTTCTCGGTTCGATTGGTGTCGGCAAGGCCAAGCCAGAGCTAGAAAGTGAGCTTCGCTCGCTGCTCCGCGCCGAACTCGCTGCCGTGGATTTTTCGCGCGTTCGAACCAGCGAACACTACATGCTCTCTGCGACCCTCGTTCGGTTGGAGAGCGTTCAGTCGGCGGACTCGGCGCGCGCGACGTGTGTGGTCTCTGTGGCGGTGCTGCGCGACCGCTCAACATTGCACGCGCTGATCAACGGTCGAGCCACGGCAGAAGAAGCGAACCCCTCTGCGGCAAGACGCGACGCGCTTCGCGCGGCGGTTCATAGCGCCATGGTGCGTGTTCCAAAGGCTCTGCGCTAAAGTCGGCGTGGCGCTCGAGCGAGTTTGGGATTCCAGCCGCGCGGCAGTTTACGTCGCGCCGCGCTATCGTGCTTTGCGCGGGGGAGCGCTGCGTCAAAGCGCCACTCCAGCCGACGTGGCCAGATGGCCAGATGGCCAGACGAACAGATGAGAAAATAAGCACGAAACTGCCGCGCCGAGCGCCCGATAACCGCCAGACCAGTGGACGAGGATGACGCTTTTCCGGTACGTTACGAGATCTCACAATTGCCAAAGATTGTGAGATCTCGACCGGGCGACCCATGGAACACACTGAGGAAAAAGCGGCAGCGCCAGAGCCCGGGCCCGGGCCCGAACGCATGCGAAACAAGAGGCAAACGTGACGGACTCTACCGGCAAGCGCCACAAGAGCACAGGAGACGGAAACGACAAGGACCAGCCGAGCGCCTGCAAGGAGAATGTGGTAAATATCGCAGGTTCCGGCCCGGGAGCCTTGATTTTTGGACAGCGATAAGGTAGGCATTTTAGGCTCCTTGTCGCATATTTGCTTACTGGTTCTGCGTGCGTCTGGGGAACGTTAACTAACGCGCATCGACTTTGTTTAGCCCGAACACTTGAGATCGAACCTCGTGCAAGCAGCCGCCACTGGCAGCATCATCGCGGACCGCTACTGCCTGCTTCGAAAGCTGGGGGCCGGTGGCATGGGTTCGGTGTGGCTAGCGCACGATCAGTCACTCGACAGTCAGTGTGCAGTCAAGCTGGTCGACCCCGAGAAGGCCGCTGACGAAGAGGTGCGCATTCGGTTCGAGCGTGAGGCGAAAGCGGCCGCTCAAATTCGTGGCGCAAACGTCGTCGACATTTTCGACCACGGAGTTTGGAACGGCACCCCGTTCATCGTGATGGAGTATCTCGAGGGTGAAGACCTCGGCGCCCGACTCGATCGCGAAGGCGCGCTGGACGCGGAGCAGACGTATCAGATTGTTAGTCAGGTTGCCCGTGCGCTGGTGCGGGCACACGCAGCTGGCATCGTCCATCGCGATCTGAAGCCAGAAAACATCTTTCTCGTCCCCGGTGATGACCAAGAAGTGGCCAAAGTGCTGGACTTTGGCATCGCCAAGCACGAGCAATATTCGCTAGCGGGGAAGACGACCAAAACCGGGTCGTTCATGGGCACGCCGTATTACATGAGCCCGGAGCAAGCACGCGGTCGAACCATCGACTGGCGTTCCGATCTTTGGGCACTCGGCGTGATTGCGTATCAGTGTCTCAATGGTCGCCCGCCGTTCGAAAGTGAAGCGCTCGGCGAGCTGATGGGCATGATCATTTACGATCCGATCCCGCCCATCAACACGAGCGCCCCGGGCTTGCCGGACTCACTGGAGCTTTGGTGGCAGCGCGCGGTTGCGCGCGATCGCGATCTGCGCTTCCAGTCCGCCAAGGAACTCTCCGATTCGTTCGGTGAGGCAATCGAGACATCGAAGCAAATGCTCGTGCCGAGCATCGCCCCGCGTGCCGCACTGCCGAGCTTCAACGATTTCGACGTGCTGCGTAGCATGTCGCCGCGACCGCCCTCGGCCGACCAAAGCGCGCGCTACAGCGCCGCCGCTGGTTTGTATGGTGATCGAGCCAGGCTGGAGCTCGACGAGGGAACCGACGCACCGGTCACGCGGACTCGCGGTTCGGTCTTGCCGGAGCTGTCCTCGCTGCCCAGGAAACAGCGCTTGATCGTGCTGTCGGTAGGCGGGGCGATCCTGGCAGTGCTAGGGTTTTTGGTAATTGCGAGCCTTCGTAGTCCTCCCCCCGCTGTCTCGGTTGCCGCGACTCGACCTTCGGCAGCACCCGCTATCGTGGTAACGCCCGTTCCATCCACCACCAAGCTGCAACCTCCACCGATCATCCTCGATCCGTCCTCGCTCCCACTCGAGGAAGAAAAGAAGAAGAAGCCCGGGGGCGGCGTTGCCCCCGCGGCACCCGCCGCGCGTCCAGCAAGCGGCCCACGCGACTACGGCATCTAAGCGAGGGGTGATGACACGTAAGCTTTCTTTTTGGTCGGGCTTCGGCGTCTGTCTGCTTTGGGTTGGGACGAGTTGGGCTGAGCCAAGCGCGGCGGATCGCGCGACGGCGCGCTCGCTCGCTGGAGAAGGCTACCAAGCGTTGCAAGACAAGGACTACGCCACCGCCGTCGACCGGTTCAGCCGCGCTGATGCGCTGGTACACGCGCCGACGTTGATGATCGATTGGGCGCGCTCGCTCGTGGGTCTCGGCAAATTGGTAGAAGCTCAAGAGCGCTACGAGCAAATCGTTCGCGAAGGCATCGAGCCAAAGTCGCCAAAGTCTTGGCAGCGTGCGCTTTCGGACGCGGGCACGGAGCTGAACCAGCTGAAGCCGCGCCTGGCTTGGATCACGATTTCGGTCTCTGGCGCTGAGGACGCACACGTGACGATCGACGACGTGGCCGTGCCTTCGGCGGCAATTGGGGTACGTCGCGCAGTGAATCCTGGGTCGCTCGCTGTGCACGTCGAAGCGAAGGGGTTTTTGAGCCAGAAGAAGACTCTAGATTTGCGCGAAGGCGCCGAGGGCTCGCTCGACTTCAAGCTCGAACCAGACCCTGCCGCACAAGAGGCTCGACCTGTCGTTGCGCCCGAGCCGGCTCCAGTTCCGGTCAAGCGGCGCAACCCGATGCCGATGTACGTCGCTTTCGGGGCCTCGGCGGCCGGCTTGGCGGTGGGCTTGGTCAGCGGTGGCTTGTTCCTCAGCAAGCGTTCGGAGTTGCTGGGCGTTTGCAATTCAGAGGGCAAGTGTCAGTCGACGCAAACTGACACGCTGAATCAATACAACACGTACGGCACCATCTCGGTGGTGGGCTACGGGGTTGCCGTCGTGGGCGCCGGGGTGGGGTTGACGCTGTGGCTCACCAGTCGGGATTCGGCGACGGCGGCACCGGCCAAATCGCTCGTGGTTCATCCGTACGTCGGACTCGGCAGCGTGGGTGCCGTGGGGAGCTTTTGATGAGCCGGTTCGGGAGGCTGCTGTCGCTCTTGGGTTTGGTTTGCTCGCTGCTGATCTCCTTGGTCGGCTGCCAGAAGCTCTTCAGTGAGTTCACCATCGACGATAGCGCCTTCCTGCCGGTGCCCATTTTGGTCTCGCCGACCAAGGGCTTGTTCACGACCGAGTTGGGTGGCCAAGCCAAGTTCACGATCGTTCTCGATCACCAGCCGAACTCGGACGTTACTGTCCCGCTTCGTACCAGCGATCCGAACGAGGGC
>Ga0164309_10000179_pt1 | contig 38963 bp, 20 predicted proteins | sample Whisoiple_247_MG_FD_109984 | JGI IMG/M metagenome (GOLD analysis project Ga0164309, IMG submission 109984) | Soil microbial communities amended with fresh organic matter from upstate New York, USA - Whitman soil sample_247_MG | ecosystem: Environmental > Terrestrial > Soil > Unclassified >... | reverse complement strand
GGCTTCAACGCGTTGGGCGTTGGCTGCGGCTCGAACCCGTTCATCAACCCGCAGATCACGACCAACAGCTGCCCGACGGGTCAGACCTGTATCGCGATCGACCCTGCGGACGGTGACAACACTTCGACCACGACCACCACCGCCGGCACGATCCCGACGTACCCGATGAACCGCGTTTACAACCCGGACAACTCGCTGCTCAACTCGGCGTGCACCACCACGACGGGTAAGGTGACCAAGTTGGCCTCCAAGTGCAGCACGCAGCCCAACACCTGCGGCTACCTGTACTGCATGTGAACCTGACCGCGACACGACGCGGCTCCCAAACCCAGTGACCTCCCAACGAGGTCGGTGCTCCCCAGGCGCCGACCTCGTTGCTTTTTTTGCTCCGCGCACAAAGTGGCTGAGTGTGGTTACAAGAATGGAAAACGCTCACTGCGCGAGCAGCGTCCTAAAATCGGTATCGAGCGCGCCGTACGAGACGGGAATTTCGCGCGGTGATCCTAGCGCCTCTGGCCGCGCGTCCGACACGAAACCTCGTACCAAATCTTTGCGGGTGCACTTCTGAATGGGTAGCCACGCATGCTAGGGTCAAAGATTCTTACCGCTGGGTAACTCATGAAGTCGCACTTCACTTGGTCATTCAAGCCCGCCGCATTCACCGCAACCGCACTGCTCTTCGCCATCAACGGCTGCTCGTTTCTGTACGACCTGAACACGAACCAATGCAACAGCACCGCTGACTGCCTCGCGCTCGGCAATGGCTTTTCGAACACGGTGTGTTCGCTCGACGAGCACGTCTGCGTCGCGAATCAGGACGCGACGGGTGGCGTCGGTGGCACTGGCCCGACGACGAATGCCGGCAGCGGTGGGACGAAGCCGCACGGCGGCAGTGGGCCGAACACTAGCGCGGGCGACGGCGGAGAAGCCGGCAGCAACGACGCTTGCACGACCAACGCAGATTGCATCGCACAGGCGCTCGATCAGCCGGCGATCTGTCGTCAAAGCAAGACGGGGAACGAGTGCGTGCTGCTCACCAACGATCAGTGTCCGGTGCTGATCCCGACCACGGTCGCTGGCTCGAGCCCCCTCCAGCTGCTCAAAACGAACACTCCGGTAATTCTGGGCGGGTTTGCTTCGATCAACGTTTCCGATCCGTACAACTCGCTGCCGATCATCAACTGGAACATGGCGTTCGAAGAGTTCAACGAGAACGCCGCGCAGAACTCGGATAAGACTAAGTTCCAGCCGATGCTTGCGGTCGTGTGCAATGGCCAATTCCCGAATGACGGCGACTTCGCGGCGTCGATGGTTCATTTGACCGAGGCGATCGGCACACCGGGCATCATCAGCACGACCTCGTCTCCGAACCTGCTCGCCGCGTACAACTACACGCAAGCGGATGAATACACCGGCGGCCCGGTGATGTTTTTGAGCACGAGCAGTGCCACGCTACAGCTCGCGAACCTGGATGATAACGGCTATGTCTGGCATCTGCTCGGCGACCCCAGAGTGTTGGCAGCCACCACGGCCAGCTTGGTCCGCTACATCGAGCCATTCGTCGCCAGCAAGCAGACGGACACGTCCGCGCCGCTCAAAGTGGCGCTGGTCTCCAACGAAAACCAAACCTTGGACGACATCGCGACGGTGCTGACGAATGCGCCCCCGGCGAACCAAGCCGCGGATGATCCGCATCGCTTCGACTACCTGACGATCAACGGCGACTTGGCGATTAGCCAGACCGACCACTTCTATCAAAAGAAGATCAAAGCGAATAACCAGCAATCCGCGCAAGCGGCCGCCGATGAGATCCTGGCCGATCCACCGCAAATCATCATCGGTTTGGGTCAACAGGAATTTGCATCGCTGATTTCAGAGGTCGAATCGGGTTGGGGCAAGATGGGTCCCTCTGTCGGCATGCCGAGACCTTACTACGTGCTCTCGCACTACCTCGCGACTGCCAATGACGTGCTCACGCAGCCGCTCGCCATGTACGGCACGTCGACGACCACCCCGATCCTCGCCAATCGCATCGTGGGCGTGAACTACGCCCTCGCGCAAGACCCGCACTCGAAGCTGCTCTACGATGCCTGGCTCTCGCGGGTGAAGCGTTTCTACGGCAACGGTGGCCTGACGCTCGACGGCACCGAGAACTACTACGACGGCGCTTACTCGATGCTGTACGCGGCCAGCCTGACGAACACCAAGTCGCCCGATGGTCAAGACGTGCGTGAAGCGCTCAGGAATCGCGTGCTCAATCCGGATGGCAGCAGCCTCGACATCGGGCCGACGGCGGTGAAGGACAGCTTGCCGAACCTGATTCGGACGCCCACCGCGAAGATCGCGCTCTGGGGCACGGACGGGCCGCCAAACTTCGATCGCGTGAGCGGCACGCGGCTCAGTGCCACTTCGGTCTGGTGTATGGCGGAAGACAAGAACTTCACCTACGACTACTCGCCGGACGGCTTGCTCTATGTCCCGGCAACCGGCGCGTTCACCGTACCGACGTCGGGCGCCCCGCCTTGCCTCGCGATCTACAAATGAGCGCAAATCGCGCTGCCGCTTGCGCTCTGCTCCTTGCGGTCGCTGCGGGCTGTGGGCAAGCGGGCCCGGAAGGGTCCACGCACATCAGCCAAGCGATCTACGACGGTTATCCGTCGGGTCCGGAAGATGACGGCGTGGTCAAGGTAGCCAGCGTGGACGCCAACAACGTCACGAACAATTGCACCGGCGCGCTGGTGGCACCGAACGTCCTGTTGACCGCGCGCCATTGCGTTTCGAACATTGCGCCAGGCATGTTCACCTGCACCGACGCGGGTGAAATCACCCCCGAAAGCAAAGGCGGACGCTTTGGCGCGCTGATCGACCCAGCCAACATCAAAGTCTACGTCGGTGCACAGTTCACCGAGCCACTGGCGGCGGTTGGCGCCAAGGTGTTTGCGACGCAAACGCCGTCGATCTGTCGCAATGACCTGGCCACGGTCGTCCTCGATCGTGAAATCACCGGCGTACCCATCGTGCCGATTCGACTCGACCGCGGGAACCAACGCGGCGAGCGGATTCGAGCGGTCGGCTTTGGCGAAACCGAGAACTCGACGCGCGGCGTGCGCTACGCCAAGGACGATCTCGCCATCAACCAGGTCGGAACTAGCCAGTTCCTTGCGGATGGTGACCCAATCCCGCCGCGCACGTTCCTGGTTTTGGGAGCCGCGCTGTGCGTCGGCGATAGTGGCGGTCCCGCGCTCACCAAAGATGGCGCAGTAACCGGCGTTTACTCGCAGTTGGGCGGCGCTTGCAATTCTCTGACCGCACGTCAGTACTTCACGCAAGTCGCGCCGTTCACGGATGAAGTCCTGACGCCCGCGTTCGAACTCGCCGGCTACGAGCCGATCGCCGAAGGCGCGGGCCTCAACGAAGGCAGCGCCGGCGCGGCGGGTACGAGCTCCAGCGAAGATGCGGGAGCGCCGCCGATCGCGGCTGCCGGAAGCGATAATGGCAGCGGCGGTTCGGATCTAGGCACCGTGACGCGTCCGCCGTCGCCCGGCAAAGGTGGCTGCCGTTGCGCGACGACCGCGACGCCGCGAGCGAGCTGGTTCGATCGATTCGCAGTAGCGCTCGCGCTCGGTACTGCGGTGGGCGCCGCGTCGCGCCGACGCCGACGCCGCAGCGAGCGCACGTCGTGAAGCGCCTCGCGCTGGCGCTCGCAGCATCTGCTTCAGTGCTTTTCGGCTGCGGTGCCGATCCGGAGGCTGTGGGTCAACGTGAGGCTGCGCTCTACTACGCAACGCCCTCTGGTCCGGAAGACGACGCGGTGCTGAAGCTGCGCGCCGTCAAGAATGACGGGGGCATGCTCTGGTGCACGACCACGCTGATCGCGCCGAACCTGGCGCTGACCGCGATGCACTGCGTGGCGACCGTCTCCGGCAACGCGGATTGCACGGCTTCGGGTGAGCTGCCGGCGGGCAGTATCGATGGTGTGTTCGGCGCGCCGTTCGAGCCGTCGAACATCACGTTTCACGTCGGTGCCGGTGAAGACGAACCGGTGGCGGCGCTCGGTGAAAAGATCTTCACGACCGGCGCGGCCAACTTTTGCAAAGACGATCTGGCGATCGTCGCGTTGGATCGCGAACTCACTGACGTGCCGATTGCTGCCGTGCGGCTCGGCGTTGGCAATCAACGCGGTGAAGGGATCCGGCTCGTGGGGTTCGGCGGCACCGAGGACGGCAGCACCGGCGCGCGAAAAACTCGCGACGACCTGAAAATTCAGCTGCTCGGCGCCAGCGAATATGCCGACTCGAAAGACCCAATCCCGCCCAACACGTTCGCGACCATCGGCGTTTCGGTATGCGCCGGTGACAGCGGTGGCCCGGTGTTCACGACGAAGAACGCAGTGACCGGCGTTGTCTCGCATGGCTCGAGCTGCACCTCGACCACTGCGCGACGCATCTTCACGCAAGTCGCGCCCTACGAAGACGTGCTGCTGCGGCCCGCCTTCGAGTACGCGGGTCACGATCCAATCGTCGAGGCAAGTGACCCCAGCGCCGGCGGTCAGGCAGGCGAAGGCGGCGCTCCCAGTGACGTCGCAGAGGGCGGCAGCACCGGTGATGCCGCCGGGAACGGCTCAGCAATGAGCGGCGCGTCGGGTCGCGGGACGCTGCGCTCTCCTCCCGGCAAGGGCGGCTGTGCGTGTAGCTCGACCGCGACGGGTGAGCGCACGGGAATTTCCGGCGCATTCGCGCTGGCGTGGGCGCTCGGCGTCACGCTCGGGCTGCGGCGTCGAGCACGTCGCTGACGTTCAGGCGGGGCGACCGAAAATTGCCTCTCTGCCGGAATGGCGATGAGGAAGCTGGGTAACGAACCGACCAGCTGCTATCGACAAAGGCGTGGCATGGCGATTGGGTTAGACCAAGCACGCGAGCAGGCGCTGGCAAATCAGAGCGCCCTCGACCATTTTTCGTCGTTCAGCGGGCATCGCCAATGCCTGACCGAGCTGGCGCTATCAGCGGCGTTGGCGAGCGAAGGCACGCTTTGTGTGCTGGGAGCCGGTAACTGCTTCGATCTCGATTTGGCCGCGCTTGCGCGTCGATATCGCGCGGTGCACCTGGTCGACATCGACGCGGAAGCCTTGGAGCGAGCGTTCACGCATCAAGATCCGGTAACGCAAGAGCGCCTCGTTTTGCATGGCTCCGTGGATCTTTCTGGGTTCCTGGACCGCATCGATCGCTGGTCGCGTTTTCAGGTAACTCCAAAAGAGCTGATGGAGCATGGAGAAGCGACGGCTCGGCAGCTGCGCGAGCGCCTCGCTGGTCCGTTCGACGTCGTGCTTTCGGCATGCATGCTGAGCCAAATGCAGCTGTCGGTGCTGAACGTATTGAGCGATCGGCATCGCTTGTTCGAGGCGGTGCGCTGGACGCTGAATCTGACCCACTTCCGAACGCTCGCCGCTTTGACGCGCTCGGGTGGAGTTGGACTATTCGCAACGGACGTCAGCTCGAGTGCGCTGCACCCGCTTGCCGCTCTCGCGTCCGACACGGACTGGCTAAAATTGCTCGGAGATCTCGCGCAGGCACGGCAGATCTTCGACTTCGCCGATCCGAAAGCAATTGCGGCGCTCCTGCGCGACGATCCGGTGCTCCGCGCCGCATTTCCGGGCTTCGACGTGAGCCGGGCATGGTTGTGGAGCAACGGGCCCGAGGCGAAGTTTTTGGTTTATGCCAGCGAGTTACGCCGGCTGTGAGCGCCGCGCGTGATAGCTTACGTTTGCGGATGTCGAGGACCCTGTCAGTGCTCGGGGCGGCCACTTTGCTCGCTTGCGGGCCGCAAAGTGTCGACGCCGTGAGCTGCCCTCTGGAGCACTGCCGCGTCGTAGAGGTAGGTGGATTCGGTGGTGGTGGCGCGGGCGGCACCGGCGGAAGCGGCGGATCGCCGGCTGCAGGGATGGGCGGTAATGGCTTGGGCGCGCTCATCCATCGCTACAGCTTCGACGCCACGGCCGACGGGGTGGAGGTCATCGACTCGGTGCAAGGCCAGAGCGGAACGCTGAGGGGCGCCGTGTACGGCGAGGGTGACGGTGCGGGCACGGTCGTGCTCGCGGGCAAAGACAGCAATCAATATGTCGATCTCCCCAATCATCTGCTCGCCGGCTTGAAAGACGTGACGTTCGAGGCGTGGGTGACCTGGGCGGGGGGCGGCCCCTGGCAACGCATCTTCGATTTTGGCGAAGACGAGACTGGGGTGGACGGGAGTCGAGCCGAGGCGCCTCGCAGCTACGTCTTCTTGTCGTGCAATCCGCGGCCCCGCTTTGCGTTCGAACAGCCGCCCGCGCAGAGCTCGGAGATCGTAATGACCGGTGCGGCGGCGTTCCCAACGGGCGCTCTGACTCACGTGGCCGTCGTGATCGACGAAACGAATCAGCACGCCTGGCTGTACGTCGACGGCGCCGAAGCGGCTTCCACGCGCTTCTCGGGCACGCTCACGGACGTCTATGACGTGAACAATTGGCTCGGCCGATCGCAATACGTTGCCGACCCGGGCTTCGAGGGCAGCTTCTCGGAATTCAGGATCTACGGCACCGCGCTGTCCGCGGCCGAAGTGGCGGCGAGCTTCGAGGCCGGTCCCGACGCGACCGTCGAGTGAGCTCAGTAGCGGGCGACGAAGCTCGTCCCCAGCAAAAATGCGGGAAAACCCAGGGTTGCAACGCGCTCTTGCTCCACGTGTACCTCGGTCGCCGACCACGCTGCCAGGCCTTGCGCTTCCAACAGCCACACCGCGTTTCCGCTGGGCTGAATCCAAAGACCCGTTCCGAACGTGGTTGCCGCCGACCAAGTGCTCGTCGTCGTCGAAGTGTACGGCGCTTCGGTGTCGCCGCGCACGCGCACTCGGAACGCGCCCATACCTGCCGAGAGCAGCGGCTGAACCGGCGATCGTGGCGCAAACCTGAGCAACGCTTGTGCAACGAGCAGCGTCTGTCGGATGTGTGCCGCACCACTCGAGCGCTCCAAGGTGGTTTCAGTGGGCGTCCAGGCCGCGCTCACGCGAAACGCGGGGGCCGACCAGCGATTGGCCGGAGGCTCGTAGCCCACTTGCAGCGCTGGCAGCCAGCTCGAGACATTACCGTTCGTGTGGTGTGCAAACTCCAAACCCAAACCCAAAAGAAGCCAGCTCGGTGCGGTGGGCGCGGGAGCCGGGAGCGCAGGCGGCGCTGGCGGTGCACGCGGTGGCGGCGGCGCTTCCGGCTTGACCCACAAAAGTGCCAGGCGCGCTTTCAGCACCTCGGCGACTTGGACGGCGAGGCGCGCCGCCGGATCGGCTTGCGGTGCGTTCAGACGCACGACTTGCATCAGCGTGGTGCTCGAGAGCCGATCCGAAATCCAGACCTCGGCAGCCGCGGGCTCGCTGGATATTGGCCGCAAATAGCGCACGGCGATGACCGCGGCGGGGCTGAGTTCTGGCCCGCTCGACTCGACGGAGATGCGAAGATCCGCATCCGCGGCGACTGATTGCACGACGACGTCCAGTTCGGCTGCGTGGAGTTCGCCGCGGACGCGCGCCAATAGTTCGAGCGCCGTGAGATCTTGCTCGTTCTCCGTCGTGAGCAAGACGACGCGGTTTGGAGCGGTGGCGCCTGCTGGTAGGGCCCACGACGCGATCACGGCAAATGCGAGCAAGCAGCGCCAGAGCGCGCCGATCATTCTGAGGAACGCTCCAGAATCTTGTGAGCAGCAGAAGCGTAAGGGCCTTGCGCGAAGCGCTTCAGGTACTCGCGCGCGAGCGGTGCAGAGGCCGCGACTCCGTCGCGCCGATGCACGATCATCATGCGTCGTCCGAGCGCTTGCGGCGCGTACGGCCCCCCTGGCGACTCAGCCAGATAGGTTTCGTACCACCCCAGGGCAGCTGCGGAGCCATCTGCCTCGATGCCACCGAGAAAGAAGGCGGCTCCGCGAGCAGCCGCGGCTCCGGGGAAGCGCTTGCGCTCAGTGAGCAAGGCGCGGCGCGCCAGCTGCGTATTTCGGGCGTAGCGCGCTGCGTCCGCGAGCGCTGCGAGTTCGCTCTGGGTGCCTGCAGCGAGCACGCTGTCGAGCCCGCGTTTCTGGGCGGCCGCTAGTACTCGCTCGAAGTCGCCCTGTGCGACCAGACGAGACCAGTTGGCGGTTCCTGCCGCCGTCGGATCGTGGCGTTCGAGCGCGGCGCCGCTCAGATCGGCGATCGGGGCGGCATCGCCCAGGTCGGGCGCAACCTTCGGCAGATCGCTCGCGGTCACTTGCGCGCTGGACGCGCTAGGTGCTGTTGGCGTGGTAGACGCTCCAGAAGCAATCGGCGTGATGACGGCTGGCGCGTCAGGGACGCTGATCAGGCGTTGCCCCGGATCCATGCGCAGCTGCCCCGCGATGCGCGGGCCCGTGACGACGACCGAGCCGCGGTGCAGATCGACTTCGATGCGGGATTGTGCCTTGCGCCAGCGCACGTCGAAGGCGGTGCCAATCACATGCACTTGGTAAGGGCCGGCTTGGACGTACCAAGCGTTGCCCGGGGCTTTGACGATGTCGACCGACACCTCTCCGTCGGCCAAATCTACGCGCGCTCCGTGGGCGGTGAGCTCGCTGATGCGTGCGTGCGCACCGTTGGTCAACGTGAACCGAGATCCGTCCGAAAACGCGACGCTCGTGTGCTCTTGTCCGACGATGTTGCCGTCCGCGAGCGATGCGTCGCTGATGCGATAACTCAGCTGATGCTCAGCGTGAAAGCCGAGCCAAAGCAGCGGTCCCAGGCACGCTGCCGCGAGCACGGCCAGCGCAGCGACCTGGCGGCGTCGCGCATCACGGGTGCGACGGGCCGCGATCCGCTCGGAAAGCGACGCCACGAAATCTTGCGAGCGTCGTTCATCGCCGGCCTTGTTGCCGAGCTGGCGGGCGAGGAAGACCATTCGCTCGACGACCGCGTCAGGCTTGATTTCTGGCTTCACGGGAGCGCTCCCATGTCGAATTTCGACACGTACTCGACCAGCATTGGGTCACGTCCGGCCAGGAGCGAGATGCGCTCGCGCGCTCGAGCGAAGCAGCGCCGAATCGTTGGCACGGACACCTCGAGTGCTTCGGCGATTGCTTCGATGTCCATCCCTTCGATCACGTGCAGCACGAACACGCTGCGATCCCGGGTATTGATCCGATCCAGGAGCGCGTAAAACCGAATCAGCGCTTCACGGGCATCCGGATCCGGGTTGACTGCGCGCAGATCTTCGACCGCGACGTTGCCATCCAGCCTGAGCCAACTGCGCAGTTTCCGCCGGCGGATCTCGTGCCGGAGCGTCCTAATTGCGATCGAGACGATGAAAGCCCGTAGTGCCGCAGGATTGCGCAGCTCGGCGACTTTGTTGAAGAGGCACAGGAACACCTCCTGCAAGGAGTCTTCCACGTCTCGGCCTGGGCCGAGCGAGCGGGCCAGCATGCGGCGTATCAACGGGGAATAGCGCTGCCACACCACTCGCGCGGCATCTGGGGAGCGCGCTTGTAGCTCGCAGGCCAACGCCGCGTCCGACACTTCGGACAGCTCGATTGGCGTGGCACTCGACGGAGTACCTGCGGCGCTGTCTAGCCGTAGCTGAGGGGATGCCACGTGTTGGAATGCGAGGGGTAGCGCTCGCATGCAGTCTATTAGCGGTAGCTCAATCGAGCCTGGCGAACAAGGTTCGGCCGCTGCCCCGAGCACAAACCGTGACTCCAAGCCCGAGCTGCGGCTCACGCCGACTTTGCCCACAGCCCCTTGATCGGGCCCGCGCCGGTGCGGTTGAATTTCTCGGTGGTGGGGAGCACCCCGAGCGGGTCGTCGTTTTGGAGCAACGCTTGCGCGACCGTGAGCCACACATCGACCTGCGGGCGCGCATTGCCGTCGAAGTTCAGGAATTGCCCACCTTTCATGCCTAGCGCCTTGCCGCCGAAAATCAGCGACGCTTTCGGGCCGCGCGAGTGCGACGGATCGCCTACCTCGGTCAGATACGGCACGACCGTGTGATCGAGCACGCTGTTGCCGAAACCGTCCTTGGCGTTCTTGAACAGGGTCAAGATGTCCGCGGTCTTTTGGTTGTACCAAGCGTTGATGGCGACCAAGAACTGGTACAGCGAAGCGTCCGCGCTGGTTCCGGTCTGGGGCGCGCCATTGAAGAAGGACTGGGACCCGATGCGGTGACTCATCGGATGATGCATGAAGCTGCGCTCGGGATCTGCCGGGTACTTGCCTTTGAAGGACACGTGGTTCGTTCCCGGTGACCATTGAAAGCTCGCCACGCGAATGATGTCGCATTGGAACGCTGCCAAGATCACCGCGGCATGCGCCTTGCCGATGCGCTCGTGCTGCTCTTCGTCGGAAGTCGCGGTGGCTTCGTCACCGTAGTCGAATTTGGAGCCCGTTTGCCCCTTCAGACTGGGGTCGGGTGCGGTGGGTTTCGTACATGCCGCACCGCCACCCGATGCGCCGCTTTCGATCTGCTCGCTGAGTTGCTTTTCGACTTCTCGCACGGCGCTGGCGTGCGCTTCGATCTTGTCGGCTTCGCTCGCGGGCGCGAGTGACTTCAACGCGGCAAGTTCGCGAAGCGCGTGGTCGAGGACGCTCTTGCGAGCGCGCAGTGCCTTGAGCGCCGCTTCGTTGTTGCCCGTCGTTCCGCCTCCGGGAATGAAGTTCGCAAACAGCTTTGCGTAGGCGTTCGCTGGGCTCAATTCGGGCAGATTCGGCGTGTACTCGGTGATGTTGCCGCCGGGATTGGCCGCCTTGATCGAACGGGTGCGATAGTCTGGACCGCCGGGTATCCCCTCGCCGTAGGAGAGGCATTGCGTCGACGTTTCCAATGAATCGACGCGGGCGTCGGCCAGCGTGTTGATGTAGCCCGCGCCGCTCTGCTTCAGGCCGGGCACGTGCTTCAAGAACACTTGATCGAACGAGGGGCCACCCGCGACGCCGTCGTCGCCTTCGCCACCATTGGCACGCGTGCCAGGAGAGTTGGCACAGGTCGTGGTGAATGGCGTGCCCGCCTCGTGCCCGCCTCCACCCGGGCACGTCAGGCGATCTTGAAAACCGTAGAGCACGATCATGTCGCTCTTCAGGCTCTCGAACGGCTGCAAGATCGGAGACAGGGTGAAATCGGTTTGGCTGCCCTTGGGCAAGTAACTTTGGCGATAGGTGCCGACCGGAAAGTGCGTGAGCAACATGCGGGCGGGGGAGCTCGCGCCCTCTGCCGCGGCCTCCATGTTGCGAAGCAAGATCTCCAGCGCAAACGCGCCGCCAATGCCGGCCAGGAACGAGCGGCGCGCGAAACGATACGATTTCATTGGGTGCCTCCGGCGTTGCGCTGAGTGAAAGCCTGGGAAACAGCGACTTCGCGGAGCAGCGAGCCAAAGCTCTTGTCACTCGCGTTGAAGCCACTGACGACCGCCTGAGTCGCGCAACTAGTTGGCGTCAGTTGCGAGCCCTCGGCCAGCGCCCAGTTCAACATGTTTCTGCTGAAGCAAGCAGCAAAGCCGGGGTGCTGAGCGATCGCGTTCTGCATCGCTACGGCGTCTCCGACGACCTGATTGTCGAACAAGGTGGGCAGCGTGACCGAAGAATCAATCGCGCGACCTTGGGGATCCATCGTGCGATAGCGACCGATGCTGTCATAGCTATCCAGCGCGAGCCCATAAGCGTCGAACGTCCGATGGCAGCCGGCGCACGGCTGCGTCTGAGCTCGATACGCGGCGCGGTCCCGCTCCGAAGCCGCAGCCAGCATCGTGCCCGCTTCCTCGATCTTCGCGACCAGGGCCGGGTCGGTGGGGAAGGACGGGTTGGTTTGGCACAGCAACGACTTGTTCACGGCTAGGCCGCGCGCCACGACCGAAGGCACGTCCGGGCGCGAGTTGGCTGCAAGAAAGCCGATCTTCGTGAGCAGCCCTCCGCGGTTCGCGGGCACCTCCGTCTCGACGAACTGGCTCTCGTCTGTCACCCCCGACAGTGTGATGCCATACACGCTCGAAAGGGTAGTGTTCAGCCAGGACTTCTTAGTGGTGAGTAGTCCCGTGAGCGGCCCGTTCCACAGGTTGTTGCCCAAGAACAACTCGACCTCGTGGTAGGCGGACTCGCGCAACCCGGTGTAGGGCTTGGCTTGGCTACCGGACGTGAACGTCGCATCGTCGATTTTTACCGTGGCCAGGTTGTCGACCTGAAAATACGAGAAGAGCGCGGCTTCGAGGTTTTTGCGCGCGGTCGGCGTGCCCAAAATACGATCGACCTGCCCAGCGATCTCGGCCGAGGTCGAAAGCTTCTGTTGCTGTGCGGCCGTCAGCAGCTCGCTATCCGGCGGGCTATCGGACAAGAAATAGGAGAGAGAGCTCGCGAGCTCATAGGGCGTGAGCGGCCCTGCTTGATCCTTCGACTCGCCAAGCTCCGTGCGATAGAGCAGCTGAGGCGATTGCATGATCGCGTACACGCTGTGTTGGATCGCCTCCGGAACGCCATAAATTCCCTTCACCTCGCTGTATACCTGGAGGATGGAGCTGGCTTCCGTGGCGCTGAGCGGCCGTCGGTAGGCCTTTTCTGCGAAGCTACGCAGGAACGCTTCGGCGCAGGCGTCGCTCGGCGTCGCTCCGCAGCCGGTCACTTGATCGAGATTCGCGAGCGCGTAGCTTCCTGCGGCAGAGGCGATCAGATCGACCTTCTGCCAGATACCAGTGGTAATCGTGCTGCCTTCTTGAGGGCTCGATAGCGGCGGGAACGTGCGCGCCGTAGGCGACTCCGCACCGATCTCGAAGTCCGCGTCCGTTTTCGCGCCGAAGGTATCGCCTAGTAGCGCGTGGATCGTGCGCGAGAACTGATTGAAGCTGAGTCTGACCACTCGCTTGCTGTCGGCAACGGCGCCGCCTTCACACGCTCCCGAGCTGCCGGTGCCCGGCCCGACGCCGCTGCCGGCGGTGGCGATGGCACTCGTGCCTGCACCGGCGCCGCCCGAGCCGGTCTCGGACGGGGTCCCCGCGGTCGTCGGACCCTCGCTCTTGCTACAGCCGAGCGCCAAGGCGACGATCGTCACCCCCGCGAGCAGTACGGGCTGCGGGGGCAGCTTGAAACGACGAATCATCGAGGGGTTCCTCCAGAGCATTCAGGGGCGGCAACGGAACAGCGCCTTCAGCCGTCGAAAGTTGCTCAACTAAATGAGTGAAGCCTCGAAAAGACGTCACCACTGCGATTCCGCAGTAGCGCTGGATCTTCGACGATCAGGGTTCGAGCGAGGAGAATGCGGCGTACGGATTTTTGATCACCGCGATACGGCGTGCCGCCACTGGGTTCAGCGCCTCGCAGCCCCGGAGTGGTCGATTGAAAAAACTTTCGCGGATCGTACTCGTCCCTGCCTTTGCATTGCCGTCGTTGCTTGGAGTCGCTTGCGCGGGGTCCGACCCGTCAGAAAGCGCCGGACACGCGGGGAGCGGAAGCAGCGCTGCCGGGCAAACGGGGGCGGTCGCGCAAGCAGGAGCGATGGCTCACGGTGGCAGCGCTTCAACCGCTGACGCGGGCGCTTCGGGCTCGGCCATCGCTGGGGCCGGGCCGAGCGCGCTGGGTGGCTCGGGTGGGTCGAGCACGGTAGGGGCAAGCGGCAGTGCCGGTGCAGCTAGCTCGGCGGCGGGATCGGCTGGAGCCGGCGCTACGACAGGCCAGGGCGGGACCGCGAGCGCGGGTGGCAGCGGCTCGCTCTCGGAAATCGCCCAAGGACTCGATGGTCTTCGGGTCGACGACCCCTGCACGGGCACGCCCGATACCTCGAACGGAGCCGTGTGCAATCACGTCGTGTTGACCAATGGTGGCTTCAAATCAGCCAAAGACGTGACCATCACCGGCACGACCGGCACCACCTACGACGTGACGCTACGCATCCGCGGCATCGTGGAACCGACGCAGATCGACGGTGGCATGCGCACGGATACCAGCACGTTCAAGTACCAGAACATGACTTGGCGCAAGGTGCCGTTCACGATCGGAGGCACGGTCAATCGCGGTGACTACTCGCAGTGGCGCATCACGGTCGCGAACCCGAAGCAGGAATACTATTTGAACGACTATCAAACCGTCGGTCACTACATATTTGCGCTCGACTACGAGGTAACTATTCCGATCGCGGCGAACAGCAAGGTCACCTTGGACGGCACGGACACCAACGAACGCGAAATCGTCAACTACGAGAAGTACACCGTCGAAGGCATCCCCGGCTCGATGAACTACGGCCAGTTCATTCAGTGCAACCTCGTCTCGGTGAAGCCGCACTGACCGCACGCCATAAAGCCGCCCGCGCGCGTCGGCTAATGCCGAATGACGAGGAACAACACGAGCAGTGCGATGGCCACACCGATCACGATCAGCCAGGGCAAATTGACACCCAGCCGCGTGATGGCGGCGGCGGGCGGAACCGCTTGGGGCGCCGAGGGCGGAGTGAGCGCGGCGCGCGCGGCCTCGCCCAGCAGCGTCTCATCGTCCTCGATCGAGCGTTTGGGGGGGGTGAGGGTAGGTGCTGCCGCTTGATTCTGCAGGCGCGCGAGCGCAGCTGGCTGAATCACGATGCCGCTGGTCGCGGTCGGAGTCGCGGTCTTGTCCGCGGGCGAGATGAAGCGATTGGCCAACGTGTCCGGAATGGCCCGGCTCACGTTCATCAACGCGTCGATCATCTTCTTGCGCTCGTCGCTGATTCTCTCGCGAACCAAGCGTGCGACGTCCGCGTGTTGCGTCAGGTGCGGCCGCGTGAGCAGCCACTGCTCGAGCTCGAAGCGCATCTCTTCGGCCGTTTGATAGCGTTGCTCACGATCGCTCGCGAGCGCGCGCATCACGATGCGCTCGAGCTCTTCAGAGTAATCGGGTTCGAGCTCGCGCGGTTTGCGGTAGGAGCCGCGCACGATTTTCCCGAGCGCTTCACCGCCGCTGCCGAACGGCCGCTTGCCGAGCGTGGTCACGTACAACACGCAACCCATGGCGTAGATGTCGACGCGGCGATCCACGCCTTGGCCGAGCACTTGTTCCGGGGGAATGTAGGCCAGCTTGCCTTTGATCTCGCCTGTGCGCGTGCGCGCGTGCAGCTGGTTGGCAGCCTTGGCGATGCCGAAGTCACTCACTTTGACGTGACCGTTGACGGAGACCAGGATGTTCGGCGGGGAGATGTCGCGGTGGACGATGCCGAGGTTGTTGCCGTCTGCGTCTTTGGCTTCGTGGGCCGCGTGCAGACCGGCGCAGGCTTCGGCGCAGATGCGCACAGCGACTTCGATCGGCAAGGGCGACAAGGCGCTGCCGCGCATCAAGCCGCTGAGCGTGTCACCGGCCACCCACTCCATGACCATGAACAGCAGGTTCTCGTCCCGGCCGAGCTCGTACGTCTCGCAAATGTTCGGGTGGCGGATGGTCGAGGCGATCACGGCCTCGTCGATGAACATGCGCGCGTACTCGGCTTCGACCGCGAATTCCGGACGAACGAGCTTGAGGGCGACCGCGCGGGAGATCCCCGAGCCTTCGGGCTTTGCTGCCCACACTTCCGCCATGCCGCCGGCAGCGATCGGGAACAGCAGTCGGTAGCGACCAATCAGCTGTCCAGCTTGAACACGTGCCGAGTCGTCCGGATTGGCCCCTGTTGGGGGGCCTCCGGCGACAGCCTGTTCGGTCCTGACTCCCCTGCGATCCATTGCTAAATAGCGATGTTACTCAGATCTTCATCCGCCTGCCACGGATTCCTTAGCGAGGCGAATGTAGGTTTCGCGGTTTTCGTCAGGGCTTATCGAAGGGGTTGTCCGGATCGAGCACGCGTGGGCGCTTGGTAACCACCTTCGGCATATCACCCGACGGGGGGGCTTGTGTGCCCGTGCGCGCTGGTTCGGCGCTCGCTTTCGGTTTCACGACCGGAACGTGCGCGCCCGGTGCGAGCGCAGATAGCGCGAGTCGCAGCTCTTTGTTTCCGTCGAGTCGCAGCTCTTCCGTGCGATCGGCAAAGCCTGGCGCCGTGGCGCGCACTTGGTGCGGCTTCGAATCAGGCAAAACGGTCAATTGATAGGGGTTCGGCAACGCCGGGCCGTCGTCCAAATACAGAATCGCGCGTGGAGGGGATGCGACCAGAGTCACAGTGATCGGCGCTTCGGCGGGGGCGGCTGTGGTCGTGGTCGTCGTAACCGGAGCGGCGCTCGGTGGAGCACTCGGGATGACCGCCGACGCACTCGCAACGAGCGGTGGTTCGGGTTCACGGCCGCCACGGAGCGCAAACGAAACCACCAGCACCAGCACGGCAGCGCCGCCCGCAGCCGCGCCCCAAAGGCGCTTCGACTTGCGGGCGCGTTCACCGCCGGTGGTTGCACTGGAGCCGCCGAGGGTCTGCTCGGTGGGAGGCGGCGGGGGAGGCGGCGCGTCCAGATCGTGTTCAGCGGAGGCGATGCGCTGCGTGCGCTCGGCGATCGCTTTGCCGAGACGGTCATTGACCACGGCTGCGATGTCGCGTTCCGTGACCAAGCGGCCTTGGTTGGCGATCCAACGTGACAGCGCGCTGCCGAGCTCTTCAGCGCTTTGGTAGCGCTGCGCCGGGTCGCGCTCCAACGCCTTGCGCACGATGGCTTCCAAGTCGGGCGGGTAACCCGCCGAGCGCGCGCTGGGCAAGATCAGCGGCTGCTCGAGCAATTGATAAAGCGTGGCGACTGCGTCGTTGCCGTGGAAGGGGCGCTCGCCCACGGTGGCTTCGTACAACACGCAACCGAGTGCGAACACGTCAGCGCGGCGATCCACGTCGCGCTGCGTGACCTGCTCCGGCGCCATGTACGAGAGCTTGCCCTTGATCTCACCGGTGGCCGTTGGCGCATGCAATCTGCCGCGCGCTTTGGCCACACCGAAGTCCGTGAGTTGCACGTGACCCGAAGTGGAAATCAGGATGTTCTGTGGCGAAACATCGCGATGGACCACGCCCAGCTGCGCGCCGTGCTCGTCGCACAAATCGTGAGCGACTTGCAGTGCGTCACACAATTGTGCCGCAATGCTGACCGCGATTGCAGGCTCGAGCCGATGCCCAGCGGACGCATCGAGCAGCTCGTACAGCGAGCCGCCGTCCGAGAAATCCATCACCAGATACGGGATGCCGAGCTGCTCGTCGATCTCGAACGCGTGAATGGTGCAAACGCCGCGGTGTTGCACTTGTGCCGCGAGCCGTGCCTCGTCGAGCAACACGTTCCAATATTCGCCAGCGGCCTTCTCGTTGCCGAGAGTGGTCTTCAGCGCGAACAGTCGCCCGGTGTTTTCCTCGCGTGCGACCCACACGCGGCCCATACCGCCCGAGCCGATCGGGACAAGGAGCTGGAACCTTCCCAGCTTGTTGCCGGGTCTCAACGTAGTCTCAGTCAATGCGTGCTCTGTCCGGTGAGTATAGCCGAAGGTTATCGCGGACTCTCGCATCTTCCGAGTGCGCAAAAAAGCCGCAATCGGCGGACCGTCCGGTTATCTGGTTATCTGGCTGTCTGGCGTTGCCTGAGCGCGTGCCAGCTTCGACTTAAACGCCTTTCGGGCGCCTTCCCTTACGCTGCGGGGCCCTCGGCGAAGCTCGGCTTGGACGTATGTGAAGGTGGGCAACCGTGCGCCCGCGCTCGTACGTGTGTGGGCATCTACCAGCATCTGCCAGCAAGTTTCGCCTGCCCGTACCGTTTCGCACGCAGAAATACGTTGCTCGGCTAGGCTCAAAGCCACGTGCATGAATGACGCGAGTTTCACTTCTCGGCCAGGTCCGGCTCCACGCCAAGGGGCTCTCGAGGCGCTCGTCTACGTGCGCCAGACCTGCACCATTCATCCGCTGCCCGAAAGCGGCTCACTCCGCGTAGGTCGCGGCATCGACAACGATATCCGGATCGATGATCAGTCGGTCTCTCGCTACCACCTGTTGCTTCACGTTACAGGTGGCATCGAGGTCGAGGATCTGGGCAGCGCCAACGGCACCTTGCTGTTCCGTGTCGATCCGGAAGACAGCTTGGAAGCGCCGACCCGACGCAACGAGGCAGAGGCGCGTCTGCGCGGTGGTGAGCGCCGAGTGCTCGAACCCGGCGACTTCGTGCGCGCGGGTTCGGCGCTGATCATGGTGCAATCGCGGCGTCCGGCCAGCACGCGCAATGTTCGCTCGCTGTCGAATCATCCGCCGGGCGAAGGCCCCGCGGTGCTGCTCGATCCGGAGATGAAGCGCGCCTACGAGATCGCTTTGCGCGCCGCGCAGAGCGCGATCTCGGTGCTCATCACCGGCGAGACCGGGTCAGGTAAGGAGGTCTTTGCAGAGACCATCCACCAGCGTTCGACGCGCCGCGGACGGCCGTTCTTGCGCCTGAATTGTGCGGCTCTTTCCGAGTCCTTGCTCGAGTCGCAGCTTTTTGGACACGAGCGCGGAGCCTTCACGGGAGCCAATCAGAGCAAGGTGGGGCTGCTCGAGTCGACCGACGGCGGTACGGTATTTTTGGACGAAATCGGCGAGATGCCGCTTTCGATTCAGGCCAAGTTGCTGCGCGTGCTCGAAGAGCGCTCGGTGCTGCGCGTGGGGGCGACCAAGCCCCGCCCGATCGACGTGCGCTTCGTTTGGGCCACGAACCGCGATCTGCGGGTCGAGGTCCAGGCCGGTCGTTTCCGCAACGATCTGTACTATCGCATCGCTGGGGTCGAGTTCAGCATTCCACCGCTCCGGCGCCGCCCGCTCGAGATCGAGCCCCTGGCGCGGCTGTTCTTGTATCGCTTCTGCGATCGCTCGGGGCTGCCCATGCCCGAGCTGACCGACAGCGCTCTCCAGGCGATGCACGCGTATTCCTGGCCGGGCAACGTGCGCGAGCTCAAGAACATCATGGAACGCGCGCCGTTCCTCTGTGAAAACGGCAAGATCACTGCGGCGCAAATCCCGCAGCAGCCGCTGAACGAAGTCGAGGACGGCGAGTTCGCGCCCGAGGAACAAGACCGCACGCAGGTGTTCGCCCCGCTTCGGGTGCCGAGGTTCCCTGACGACCGACCGCTAGCTGATCCGCCGAGCAGCGGACCGCGGAGTGATCCGGGGTTGCCTCCGATTGACTCCGAAGAAGAGCGGCAACGCGTGTTGCGTGCTTTGGAGCAATGCGGCGGAAATCAGACACGAGCGGCCAAGGTTCTGGGCGTTTCGCGCCGGACCCTGATCAATCGCGTCGAACGATTGAACCTGCCGCGACCGAAAAAGGGCTAACTCACCTCGAGGCCCGCCGCGACACGGCTCCCTGAGGTTTAACCGCCGAGCCGCAGAGGTCGCAGAGATCAGAGGGAGATTTTGGGGTTCGCCGATGTGCACCGAATGCGTCTATGCAACGGCGTATTCGACGCGCTTGGCGCCCCCCAATCCTCTTTTCAGGTCTCTGTGATCTCTGCGGCTCGGCGGTTAATCTCTCTTCTCGCCCGCGAGTAAGAGGGTTCAGCGGTTGAGGCCGAGGCGCGCGCGGGCTTCGGCGTACTGCTCGCCGACGCAGAACGTGGCAAGGTCCCGCGCTTCGGGATTGCGCACGATCCATTTCACGCGCTCGGGTCCTTCTTTGGGCGGACCGCTCGGTTGGCCCACAGCGAACGCCACACCGCGCAGGGACGCCACGAGCGACCCGGCGGAAAGAAGCGCCGTGCGATTACCCCATTGATGAATGGCCGTGCCCAAGAGGCTCGCGCGGTTGCCGATTGCGCCGATCACCTCGAGCGCCAGCACCGGTACGTCGCTGTCGATGTTCGGCGGCAGCGCCGCTTGAATGCGTCGCTGCGCGTCGGACAGCTTCTTGCCTTCCACGCCTTGCGGGATCCAATTGGTTGCAAACGTGCCGAGGTACGCCGCGAGCACGGGCCACAAGTCGATCGGCGCCGTGCGCGAGAGCGCCGCAGCTTTGCCCTGCAGGATCTTGAGGCAGCGGATCATCAAGAAATAACGGGCCGCATCGTCTTCGCTGTCGAGCAGGGCCTGCCCAAACACGAGTTGCGGAGTTTCTCCGCCGATCGGAATGCAAACCGCGCCGAGCGAGGGCGTCGCATAGACTTCGAGCTCTCGAATGCCGAACGAGCTCGCCACCTGCTGGACGTAACTGGTGAAAGCGGCTGAGGCGGGAGGTAAGGGTTGAGCGCGCATCGCGCGCAGATCGACCGGATAGGCCGCGTCCAGCACCTCTCCACTCTTCAGCAGCAACGCTCGCAACGGCGGGCTCACCAGCTCCGGCGCGAGCAGCTCATCGAGTCGCGCATCGCCGGCGATTGGACCGGCGGCGGGCACGGGGACCTCTTCGCCATGTAGCGCCGACAGCGTCGCGCGCGCAACGAGCGCGGCATCGCCGGCCGCCTTGAGTTCGGCGACCGTCGCCAGCACTTCGAAGAAGCCCGGCTCGAAGCGGCCCGTTGCCAGTGCGCGCCGCGCATCGGTCGCGGCTCGATCGAGCAGGACTTGCATGGCTCGGGTTTCGCCGTGGCGCTGTTGAAATTCGGCCACCGCGCGCAAGACGGCGCTGTCGTGCGGCCATTCTTTGCGCGCCTTGTCGAACGTGGCTTCGGCGCGCTTGCGATCGCCGCCGATCTGCTCTTCGACCAAGGCTAGCGCGAGCGTGCGGTCGCGCTTTTCTTCCGGCGTCTTGGCACGCGACAGCAAGTCCGCCTGCAGCGACAGCGCGGTCGCTTGATTGCCCAAGCGACCGTAGACCTGGACCAGTCGCGCGACCGTGTCCGGGTCATCCGGGATGCGTTTCAGCACCTCTTTGTAGGCCAGCTCGGCGCGCTCGGGGTTGGGCAACGTGGTGTCGTACAGTTCACCCAGTCGGCGATAGATCTGAGCCTGACGCGGGAGCTCGATGGTGTGCCGCGCGAGCCGAATCAAGGCCTGCTCGCCCGACGTCCAATCCCCTTCGCCCAAGCACAATTCGGCGAACGCTTCGAGCGCTTCGGCGTGATCGGGATTGGCGTCGAGGGCCGCGGATAGCGCGGCTTTCGCGGCCTCTTTTTCGCCGACTTCGGCCAAGGCACGACCGCGCGTGACCTCGATCGCAATGCGCTCTTCCGGGTCGCTCGTGCGCTGCAAGCGACGCTCGAGCAAGTCCGCGAGGCTCTGCCGATCGTTGGCCGCGACGTACAACGATTGCAGGCGGACGACCGCGTCCTCGTGACCGACGTCGAGCGCCACGGCGCGCTGCAGCGCTGCGCGACCTCGTTCGACGTTGTTTGCCTTGTCCAGCCAAAGCACAGCGGCCTGATGCCAGGCGCTCACTTGATGCGCTTCGACGTGGCTGGCTTCGGCCAATCTCTCGTGCGCTTGAGCCGCCGCAGCGAATTCGCCGACGCCTTCGAGCACCTCCGAGAGCGTGGTGAGGGCCAGCAAATGATCGGGCATCTGCTCGAGTGCAGCCGAGAGCAGGCGCCGCGTGTCCTCGGGGCGCTCCAAGCGCGCAGCGGCCTCGGCGGCGCGCAAGGCCAACGTGGCCTTGTCGAGTGGGCGCTCCGCCAGCGCATGAAGTCGCTGATCGGCGGTCAGACCGAGTTCGTTGTCCTCGGCCGCCCGCGCGCGCGAACTCAGCGTCCGCAGCGCCCAGAGTTCGTTGGGTGAACGCGAGACGGACAGCTCTGCCATCTCGCGCGCCTCGCTCCAGGCGCCGCGCAGAACGCGCAGGCGCGAGACCAGGCGCGCGTGGGCGTTGGCCTCGTTCACGTCCAGGGCGCGTGCCAGGCTGGTCGCGATCGGTTCCAGATCTTCTCGCCGATCCGCGCCGACATAAGCATGCTCGATGCGTCGCAGCGCGGGCAGGTATGTCGGCGACTGCTCGAGGATCGCTGCCTGCCAAAGTAAAGCGCTCGATTGGTCACCGCGCGCGCGGTCGATCTGACTGAGGTGCTCGTACAATTCACGCTGTTCGCGGGCATCCTCAGTGGCACGAGCCCGCTGCAAGAGTTCGTCCGCGATACGCGCGGCGGTCGGGCCGGATGCGGCGTAGCGCTCGGCGGCCACGCGCCACAGTTCGCTGCCGCCGCTCTCCAGCGCCGAAAACGCATTGCGCGCGGCCGCCTCCAGATCACCGGCGCGACCGCGTTCGAGCGCGGCCTCGGCCAACAAGCGAGCGCGACTCGCGCCTTCGCTGGACTCTGCCGAGGCTTCGCGCCACGCCGCGCGTTCGGCCTCGTCGCTGGGCACCATCCGCTCCGCCAATTCGCGCAATGCGAGGTCGCTCGGACGCGCGCGCAGCGCTTCCTCGAGCAGTTGCTCTGCGAGCGGCAAATCGCTGTCGGCGACCAGCAAGGCCTCCCGAATCAAGTCCAAAGCGCGCTCGATGCTGTCGTCCGAGGCTTCACGTCGTGCACGCAGGGCATTGAGCAGCGCGGCGCTGTCAGCGGTACTGCGCGCGGCGACCTCTGCGAGACGGTGGGTCAGCGAGAGCTCTGGGGCAGCGACCTTCGCGCGCTCGAGCAATGCGCGGTAGTGCTCGCTATCGGCGCCTTCGGCGCGCAAGGCGGCTTCTAGCAAGAGCAGCGCGGCGCGGGGTGAGGCGCCGAGTTCATCGGCGAGCGCAATCAAGAGTTCGCTCACCGTCTCCGATGGCACGGCGTTGCTGAGCGCGCGCAAGGCGGCTTCGTTCGTCGGGTCCAGCTCGAGTGCGCGTCGATACGTGATCGTGGCCGAGCCCAGATCGCCAGCCAATTCGTGGACGAAGGCGGCGGCCATGCGGTGGTCGCGCTCGGCCTCGGCATCGTCGGGTGCGCACGGCCAATCGCCGAGGGCGATCGCGACGGAACCCTTGTCGCGAGCCGCTTTCGCGAACTCCAACGAAAGCAGCCGCGCGAGCGGGCTCTCCGGATGAGTGCTCGCGAAGCCTTGCGCGTGATCGCGTAGATAGGCCAGCCCCTTGGCGTCCGTCGGCGGCGTGCCGAGCGCCTGACCCAAGCGCTGCTCGGCTCGCGCGGCTTCGCTACCGACGCGCACGTCCAGATTCGGATCGGCGTTGGCGGCTGCGAACGCAGCTGAAAGCGGCAAGAGCTCGGGGTCCGCCGCTAGCTCGCGAATCGCCCCTTCGAGCAGCGAGGGGGACAGGCCATTCAACGCCGCGAGCGCCACGCGATCCGCCGCGCTGAAGGTTTGTTCGGCCTGAGCACCGAGGAGCGCGTTGCGCACGCCATCGCTGTCGCCATGCTCCAAGGCGCGAGTCACCAACGTGCGGCGCGCGAGCCGGCTGCCTTCGCGGTTGGCGAGTTCGCTGAGGCTCGCGATCGCGCGCAGCCGCGTCTTCGGATCGGCACCGAGTAGGGTGGCCGAAAGCCAGGCCGACGCGCGCCCGAGCCCCTCGACGCGCGCCAAACGGTCCAGCGCTTCGGCGGCTTTTTCACGCTCGCCCGCGGACAGCGCGCGTCGCGCGTCATCGAACGCGCTGCGTTGGCCGCCGGGGGGCTGAGAGCTGCCGGCGGGCATGGGGGCGCCGCGTGAGCGCAGCAGCTCCTCGCACGCACGCGCAAGTTCGTTCAGTGTTTCGGACTCGGGCAGGCGAATGCGCGCCGGCGCATTGCTCTTGCCCAGCAAGTCCACCAATTTGGCGACGTGGGCACGCGGATCGTCTTGATGGGCGCGGACGGCCAAATCCAGCTTCTTCTTGGCCGAAGCATCGTCGTGCAGTGCGAGGCGATGCACTTCCGCGCTGAGATAGGCCGCGTGCACACGCGCATCCGCGGTTGCGGCGCTACGGATTTCCATTTCGAGCGCGGGCGCGACTGCCTTGTAGTCGCCGTCGGCGGCTGCGAGCGCGCGTAGCTGGCGCGCGGCCATGGCGTGCGAGCGTGGAATGGTGCTGGCTTCTGCCGCGACTTCGCGCGCGCGCGGGAGGTCGCCGACGAGCGCCCAAATCTCGCTCGCGACGGTCAGGAGGCGTGCTTTGGCTTGTGCGTCGCTGGCGGCACGCGCTTCGTTTTCGAGCCATTCGGCGCGCGTGGTCCAATCCTCGCGCTGCCCTTCCAAATGGTCCTGCGCCGGGCGTTCGTCGGGCCAGATCGACGGGGAGATCGACGGGCGTTCGGGGATCGCGGCGGGTTGAATCGAGGGATACGACGAGTCGCCAGCGGGGCGGACCTCCGAGGCGTCGCTGAGTGGGCGGAGCTCAGCTGCGTCGCTCAGCGGCTGGAGCTGTGCCGCATCGCTCAGCGGGCGGAGTTCCGCTACATCGCTGAGTGGCTGGAGTTGCGCCGCGTCGCTGAGTGGGCGCACTTCCGGCGCGTTGCTGACCGGGCGGAGTTCCGCTGCGTCGCTCGGCGGGCGGAGCTCGGCCGCATCACTCAAACGAACTTCTTCGAGCTGCTCGATGGCTTCGGCGCTGAGCGGCTCGGGCGTCTCGTTGAAGAGCTCGTACTCCGTGTCGCGGCTGACCGCCGTCGGCAGATTTTGCGGCCCCGGGATCGACGGCATTGCGAACGGATCCGTCGGACTAGGCGCCGACAGCGTTGGCATGCTGTTTTGGTCCTCGATCTGGTGCAGCGTGGGCATGCTGCTCCGAGGATCGGTCGATGGCCGATCTTGGAACGGATCGGGAAGCACTTCGGGCGCGCCCGGCTCGACCTCCTCCAGCGCTTGCTGCTGGGTGAAGATGCGCGTGCGCTCGTCCTCCTCTTCGCGTGAACGCGGAGCGAGTCGGTTGAGCGGTTGACGAGTGGCCGACGCAACCTGAGGCGCTTGGGGGCTCACGGCCAACGGAAAGGGCTGACGCGCAGGCGGCCCAGCTGGATTCACCGATGGCGGTTTGGTCGTCGCATCCACTCCAAGTCGTGGGCCCGTTGAAAAGCGAGACGCTGGACGAGGGATCCCTGGCACGCGCGGGGCAGGGGGGACATCCGGCAAGCGGGGAATAGCCGCCGTCGGAGGCGGACTGGTTTCGACCTCTGGCGCAGCAGCAGGCATGCTCGAGAGCAATTGGTCGATGTCGGAGTTGGCCAGATCTTCCAGGCCGCTCGTGCCGTCGTCTTCCTCGCGTGTGAGCTTTGCCAACAGATCTTCGGTGCGGCCCACGACGGTCACGTCGTCCTCCGAGAATTGGCGCGCCTGTGGGTAAAACCGAACCGGCGGCGTGAGGTCGGGAGCAGGAGCTGCCGCCGGGATCTCGTCGAACAACAGCGAGTCGAGCAGCGCGTCCGACTCGAGATCCTCTTGGTCTTTGCCCGGGTTCGTGGTGCGGCCAGGCTGTTTCGGTTCGTTCGGGCCGCTCATTTTACGCCCATCCCCAGTTTTTCGCGGAGCTCGAGATAGCCCGGTGAGAGTACGAATGCGAGCAGCCGTCGCGCGCGCGTGGCCGCTTCGTCCGACAGTCCGAGCGCGCCGCGTTCGCGACCACCCGCAGCCAGCACCCAAGACACATCGCCGGCAGCAATTGCGGCCATGCGATCCAAACTCGAGATCGCGGCTCGCGCCCAGGCTAGCGGATCTTGCCCGGAGCGTTCGACGGCCCGCGCGAGGTTCGGCAAGATCTTTTTCACGCGTCGTGGCGCCTTGGAGAGCAAGCGTTGGAACTCCGGCAACATCGCGTACGCCGGTGCGGGGATCGACACTTCGCCAACGCGGCACGCGGCCACCACCAGCGCGCCAATCTCGGAGGATTCGCGATGCCTGAGCACGGTCGTGCCGCGTCTCAGGGCAAACAATTCACGCGCCACCGCTTGCCGATGCCGTGGCGAGAGCGGTGCCGAGACACCCGAGCCGATCACGATCGCCGGCAGCTCGGAGGCGATTGCGACCACCGCGTCTGCGTCACGCCCGCCCACGTACAGCTCGAACTCACCGATGCCGAGCGCGCCCGCCCAAGCGGCGATTTCGTTGCGCACCGGGAGTCCCATGCGAGCTTCGACGCGCTCTTTCTTGGTGACGCCGAAGGCCGCCAAGCTCGGGCCGAGCTCTTCGCAAATCGTCGTGGCCATGGCCAGCATCAACTCGCCGATGGGGCCTCGGTCTTCCGGATCGGCGAGGTTCGGCAGCGCGCTGTCGTCGATCGCGATGCGTGGCACGTTGGATACGCGCTGATCGATGCGCGCGAGCTCCTGTTCGACCGCGTCCGAAGTCACGCCCAGGGCGATCAGCGCGCCGAGCGCTGCTTGGCGTAGCGGCGCCTTGCCCAAGTACGCCGCAATCCGCGCCATGCGTTCGACGCGCGCGGTGTCGAGCGGATCGTTCTGCAGCGATTCGGTCAAACGCGCGAGCCCTCGCTCGAGGTGTGGAACCGAGGTTTGCCGCGAAAAGGCTTCAGCCAGCACGAGATCGAGCGCTTCCGGATCGTCTGGCACTTCACGGAGCAGCTGTGCTGTCGCGAGTTCGGCGCCCTTGTGGTTGCTCAATCGATCGCGGTGGATCACCATCGACAGCCGTGCGGCCTCGGCGCGACCGGCGGAGGTATCGCGTTCGGTCATCAACAGCTCGAGCGCTTCGGTCGCTTGGTCCCAGGCCTCGGCGCGAGCGGCAGCGCGAGCCAAGCGTTCACGCACAGGCAAGGTCCCGAGTCCGGACTTGTGTAGGTTGGCGAGCACGTCGAGCGCCGCATAGTGGTCGTCGAGCTTGTTTTCGTACAAGTCGACGGCGGCGATGCCGCTCATCAGCCGTTGCTGACCCGGCGCTTCGTCCAAGGCTGCCAGTCGGGCTAGGTTTTCTGCGGCCTCGGCGAAGCGACCGAGCGTGATGTACACCTCGCCCGAGAGCGCCAGAGCGCCCACGTGATCGGGCTCGAGCAAACGAACATTTTCGAGCGCCGAGAGCGCGCCCTCGCGATCGCCGGCCGCGCGCAGGACGCGTGCTCGCTCCCAAAATAGCTTCGCGATTTCGGTTGGATCCTCGGCCACCTCGAGTCGTCGCGCCACGAGCTCGAGCAGACGCGGGCCATCCTTGCGTTCACGCACCATGCGAAACAGGCGGTCGAACGCGCTGAAGCGACTGACGTCCCGCTCGACCGCGCGCGAGAGCGCGAACTCGCCTCGGGTCGAGTCCTTGAATTCGTCGAGCAAGATCAAGGCCGCGTTCTCCCAGAACTCGCTGCCCTCGGCGGCATCGCTCACCGCGTCGCCCAACGCCGCGCAGGCTTCGGCCAGAATGCCGCGTTCGCCCGTGATCTGCGCCGCCGTGCGCAACCCTTCCCAGCCCAACAGCTCTTCCGGATGCGCTTCGACGACTTTTTGAAAAGACTCCAGCGCGCCGCGAGCGTCGCCATAGGCGAGTTGATTGTAACCAGCCAACGCGGTCAGGACGCCCACGCTCTCGTCGCCCAAGTTCACGCCCACGTCGAGCAGCGCATGCGCACGGCGCCGCGGATCGGAGCCTGGTGCGGCCAATTCCAGATTGGCAAGCTTTCCGGCGGGTAGCTCCGTGTTCAGCGGCTTGGGCAAGTCTTGCCCGGAGAGCTGAGCGACCAGCGCAGCAGAGGCCTCCATCGCCGCGCCGAGTGGTGCCGACAAGCGTTGTGCGACCGCCAAACGCGCTTCGATTTCGCTCTCCATGTCGCCGCTGTGAGTCGCGGCGCCGAGCCACTCCAGCGCGGGGGCGAGCCCTGGGTCGACTCCAGCCCAATTGCGCGCGGCCTCCGCGAGGGTCGTGTCCGCGCCGTTCGGCGTGCGCGCTAGTTCGATGCCGTAGGCGGCCGAGCGCGCGAGCGCCGCACTGCCCGGAAGTTCGGCGATTTGCTCGAGCGCTTCGCGACGCTCGTCTTCCTCGGTGCCGTTCGGGCTCCACAGCGCGCGGGCGAGCAGCGCGGCTTCGTGCAGCTCGCTGGCAGGGAAATCCACGGCCGCTGACAGTGCGTCGCGCGCCGCCGTGACGTCACCGCCGCGCGCGACCTCGAGTGCGAAGCGATCGAGCGCGGCCAAATCCGGCGCCGATTCGGCACGCGCTTCCAGCGCTCGGCGTCGAGCGACCAGATCGTTCGATTCCGACGCGGTGAGCGCCCAGCCGAGCAGGGCGTTGCCAGCTCGCGTTTGCGTGCTCGCCGTGTCGAAGCGCTCGATGGCCGATTTGCGATCGCCTGCCTGCCAGAACAGCATGCCTGCCTCGAGGTCGAAGGCGGAGGCGAGTTCCTGATCGCGCTCAATCGCCGCGCTCGCCGTGAGCGCGTTCGCAGCGGCTAGTTTTTCGCCGTGCGCGGTCTCGAGCGCGACGTGCGCGCGCAGCACGACCACATCGGTCGGCTCTGCGGCATGCAACTGAGCGAGCTCACGGCGAGCGACGTCCGCGTGACCGCCGGTGACGGCGCGCAGCGACAAGATCAGTCGCAAGGCGCGCGCGGTTTCCGGATCGGTCTCGGCGTTCGAGAGCGCGTTGAGCGCCTCGCTCGTCGATTCACTAGTGGCGTTCGCGCGCTCGGGGAGGAGATCGAGTGCGTAGGCGATCAACGCGTTGCCGAGCCAGCCGCCGCCCGGCGCTCCTGCCAGGCCGGAAAGCGCCTGCGCGGTGCCGGTGCGTTCGGCGCGTAGCGCTCGCGCGCGCGCGAGCTCGAACCAAAGCCCCGCGTGCTCGGTTTCGTTCGCGCCCTGGGCGATCAGGCGACGCGTCGCTTCTTCATACCAAGTGTGGTCCTCGGCGATCGCCGAGAGCAACCGCGCCACGCGCGCCACGACCGCCGGCGACGCGCCGTACATGCCGGCTTGCGACAGCGCGGCCCGCGCGCCCTGCGTGTCGCGGCACTGCCTGGCCCAGACGTCCGCGGCCAGCAGATAGAAACGTGCTTTGCCCGTGTCAGTCGGTAAGTGCTCGGCGGCGGATTCCAGCGCCGACGCGAACGCCTGCGGATCCTCGCCCATGCCCAGCAGATCCAAGTGCAACGCCCGCGCGGCGATGCTCGCAGGATCCTGGGTGAGCGCTTGGCTCACGGCGGCGAGCGCGCCACTGCCATCGCCGTCCGCTGCGCGCGCTTCGGCCACGCGCAGCCATAGAGACGCAGCATGCGCGCCGGTCGCTCCGCGCTCGAGCTCCGCGCCCGAGAGTCGCGCGGCGCCCATCGTATCGCCAAGCAGATCGGCGAGGTGAAAGCGTGCTCGGAGTAGCAGCGGGTCGCCCGGAGCGGCCGCGAGCGCGCGATCGAGGTACTCGGCCGCTTGCGCTGCTGCGCCGGTTTCTCGAGCGAGCTCTGCGGCGCACAGCCACGCATCGGCGGCTCCTGCGGCATTGCGCAAATGCGCGGGCACGCCGAGCCGATCGCCGTTCGTGGGATCGCGCAAAGTCGTTTCGATGGTTTCGGCGACGCGCACCTGGGCGCGCACTCCGATCGCGTGCTCAGCGGTTCGATGCGCATGCGCCACCAGCGCGGTCAGGCACTCGAAGGTTGCGGGGCTGGCGAGCTGAATCGCTTCTTCCAGGGTGCGCTCGACTGCCTCGTGATCACCGACGGCGCTGCGTTCCTCCGCCAGCGACAGGAGTAGGAGGGCCTTCCAGTGCAGATCTTCGGTGAGCGACGCGCGGGCTTGCAATGCGCGCTCGCGCAGCTCCGCATCGCCGAGCTTTGCCGCGACCAACTCCAAAGCCAGCCACAAGCTTGCGTCGCGCGGCGCATCTTCGGTCGCTTGCTCCAAGATCGCGCGCGCGCCCGGCGCGTCGTCCTTGTGGTCGAGCAAGTAGAAGGCTTGGTCGAGCAGCGCGCGTGTGCGCTCTTCGGGCCGATCGGCGACATTGACCAAGCGCTCCAAGAGCTTGCCGAGCTTCTTGTACGCCTGCCTGCGTTCGATGATCGCGATCAGCCGTTCCAGCGGTTCACGAAACTCCGGCTCGGCATTGACCGCGCCGAGCTGATCGCGCGCACTGGCGGTCTCGTCGTTGACGCGCTCCTCCAGTACGCCGATTTCATGCAACAAAATCGCGCGAGTCTTGCTGTCACTCGCGCCATCGTGTTCGGCTCGTAGGCGCGCGATCGCCGACGTGATGACCGTCAGGTCCTGCGCAATCGACTGGACCTGAGAACTTTGCAACCGGCTGGTACTCGACATGGAATCCGGCGAAATCGCCTCGACTTTAGAAGACCTACCCAGGGCTGCCTAGCTTGCATTTGTCCCGGCCCCCTGACCCGCGCTCGTTCGGTCTGCCGCTGCCAAAATCATTATGATTGATTCGACAACGCGCAGGTGTGGCGCGGTGTACGCGGACGTGCGCGGGCACCCGCGCGCGCTCACGCGACTTCTCCGGTAACTAGCCGAGAGCGGTTAGTCGTTTCGGCGCACGATCCAATAGCCGCGCGGCGTATCGATCACATTCGAACAAACCGTGCGCTTGTCCAGCGTGAACAGAACATATTCGACTGGCGGCTCGAGCACGCCGCGCGGGATCCGACCGGCGTCGGAGGTGGAGCCGCGATCCCCTTTGCTGACGGCGGCCGCAAAGTCCGTCTTCGCTAGCTCGAGCGCGGCTTCGGCCTTCTGCCGCGCGGCATCCTTGGTGCGAGCATCACTGGGCGCAAACTGTGCGCCCTGGTAGGTGAACTGGATCACGCCAAAGCTCAGCTGCTGAGGGGCGGAATTCGGTAGTTCCGGAACCTTGCCGCCATCAGGGAACGTTTCGAAGCCCTCGGTGAAGGGCGCCGGACCGGCATCGTCTGGCGGGCCTGCATCGGCGCTGGCAACAGCGCTGGCACTCGCGCTCGGGGCCGGCTTGGCCGAGGCGGCAATACTCGCCACGGGTTTGGCCTTCACGGGCCGAGGTTTCGGCGCATCGTGCGAAACCATAATTACCCCAGTCAGGGCCGCCAAAAAGCCTAATCCCAAAAGAGCCGCGGTCGAACGCTGCATGCTGAGCCGCGCCCTACCACGGATAGCAGCGTGCGGTGCAGAATCTGGAGCGGGCGTTGGGCCGGGACAAGCGGCGGCGGTTGCTGCTAACACTTAACGGCTGGGCGGTTGCCCGAGCGCCCAAGCCAATGAGGATTGCGGGTTGGGCGCGCTCGCGAGTTTGGGAGCGCTACCCGAGCTCGATGGCTGTGAGCTTTTCGTAACTTTCGGGCAACGCTGATAAGAGTTCACCGGTATGTTCAAAGTCGAGTGCCCGGGCTGCAAGGCCCCGTATCAAGTCGACGAGCGGCGCATCCCCGCAAGCGGGTTGAAGATGCGTTGCCCAAAATGCGGCACGTCGTTCAAGGTCGATCCGCCCGCTGATGGTCGGGGTGTTGGATCGAGTGGCGTGACGGGCGGAGCGCTCGGTCTCGGCGCCGAGCCTGAGTCGATGCCTCCGCCGGCTTTGGCCGCACCGTCAGCCGCGCCGCGCGCGTCCGTCGATCTGCGTGGCACCATGCTCGGCGTTGCACCTGCGGCTGCGGCTGCGGCGCGACCCGCCGTGCCCGCCAATCTCAAAGGGACGATGCTCGGCGTTGCGCCAGCTGCAGGCGGTGGGGCGCCGGCAGGCCCACCGCGTCCGCAGAACCCTCCGCCGCGTCCAGCACAGAATCTAAAGGGCACGATGCTCGGCGTCGCACCACTCGCGCCCGCGGTGCCCGCGACGGCACCGGCAGCGCCTCCGGCTGCCCCCGCGGCCCGTCCAGCCGCACCAGCCGCTGCGGCGCCTCCGGCGGCCTCGGCCGGAAAACCACCGCCGATGCCACCTCGCAAGGGCGCCGAGGCGAAGCCGCTGCCTGCCCTCGATCCAGAGGCGTTCTTCGACGACTCGGATCTGCCTGCCGCAGCCGAACCGAAACCACGCGTGCCCCCGCCGCGCCCGGAGTTGGTGAGCGATCTCGACTTGCCCGCGCCGATCGCGCCGACGCCCGTTGGCGCCGTGCCCGCGGCACGCGCGCCGCTTGCCGATCTACCGGCAGCACCGTCGGCGTTTGCCGATCTGCCGATGCCTTCGGCGCCCACGCCGTTCACCGATCTTCCTGCGCCGTCGGCGTTTGCCGATTTGCCGCTGCCTTCGGCGTTCGATGATCTGCCGTTGCCTGCTGCGCCAGCGCCAGCTCGTCCTGCGGCGGCACCGCTATCGTTCGATCTCGATCTCGACTTGCCTGCGACTGCTTCGCCGAAAGCGCCGGCCGCTCGCGTTTCATCGCCAGGTTTGGATTTGGATCTGCCCTCCGTGAGCCCGCGCAGTATTTCCGGTGTGGGCTTGCCCTCGGTGAGCCCGCGCTCCCCGAACCCAGCCGGCAATTTGCCGTCACCCGCGCGCCCTGGCGACGCGAGCGCTGCGCCATCGGGGCGCGCCTTTGGTGAAGTCGGTTTGCCCTCGGTCTCTGCCGGATTGCCAGAGGTGAGCCGCGGTGGTGCGCCGGGGCGCGGGTCGGTGGAGTTGCCGTCGCTGGGCCGCGCTCGCACTTCGAGTCCCGGGTTCGAGCTCGACGATGGCCTGCCCTTGGTCGGCGCCAATCTGCCTTCGCTGAGCGGCGTGGGGCTGCCGGAGCGGAGTAACGCCGGATTGCCTGCGCTTGGCGCGGCGTTGCCGGTGTTCCAATCCTCCGGTTTGCCAAGTCCTTCCGCGAGCGGTTTGCCGGCGGTCGGTGGCTACGCTGCGCCGCCTTCCGCGCCGCCCGAATATGGCGTGCTCGATCTCGACGTCGGGCGCGCGCCGAGTTTGCCGCCCGATTTCGGTTTGGATCCCGTGCCCCCGCCGCCCACGAACGTGCGCGCTTCGCGTTCAGAATTCGGCGAGCTCGAGCTGCCGCTGGGAGGTGCGCCAAGCTTGCCGCCCGCGGCGCCCGCATTCGCCGGCGAGGCTGAAGAAGCTGACTTGTTCGGTGATGCGCCACCGCGCATCCCTGCCGCAAAAGCCCCAGCTGCGCGCGCTCCCTCGGAAGCGATCGTGCGCAAGTCCGGCGGAGGCACGGCTTACGGCGAGGTGAACCTGGGTGGCGACGAGGGAAGTGAAGCCGAAGTCCCGCTCGAGGCCAGCCCAGCGCCGCGCCGCGACGAGGACATGGAGTTCGGCGCGATCCCGCAAGAGGATCGGCCGCGCGTCGCGCCGAGCGCGGCCGCCGCGGTGGCCACAGTCGGCGCGGCCGCTGCTGTTAGCGCGATCCCGGCAGGTCGCAGCAAGACCAATGCACAGAAGCCCAAGCGCAAACTCGATCTTCGCTTGTATGGCGGACTGTTCGTGGTGGTCGTGGCCGGCGCTTCGCTGTCGTTGCTGCCTACGGTGGGTCCGTTCGGCGCGTACCTCGTGATCGACCAGGTGAAAGCAGGCGAGTACGCGCAACTCGTGCAGAGCACCGTCGCGCAAGCGCAGAGCGCGATGGCGCACGACACCTATCCCGAAGCCAAGCAAGCCATCGCGGCAGTCGAGGCGTCACGGGTGTCGGCCAAGCGCGTGCGCCAATTACCCGCGTATGCTGCCTTCACCGCGTTTGCCGAAGAGCTGCGTTTCGGTTCGGACGGCGCAATCCACGCCCCCGCCACGGTGCTGCTCGACGTGCTGAACGAACATCCCGACACCCAATACGTGCCGATCGCACGCTGTGCGCGCGCCGCCGCTGAAGGCCAAATCGCGCGTGCCAAGCAACTCTTCGATAGCTTGCCGGGGGCCGCAGCCGGAGATCCGGATCGAGCGTTTTTACATGGCGAAATTGCGCTGCGGGCGAACGACCCCAAGGCCGCCGTGGCTGCTTGGCAACAAGCCGTGCAAGCGCAGAAGAGCCCGCGCAGCGCCTTCGGTTTGGCGCGCGCCAGCTACGCTGCCGGCGACACGACTGCGGCTGCCACTGCCGCTCGTGACGCGCTGGCCCAAAACCCGAATCACGTCGGAGCGCGCATCTTGCTCGCGCGGATCAGCAGCGCCTCGCGCAGCGGCGAGGCCGAAGCCTTGGGCCTGCTCCGCGCAGTCACCAAGAACCCCGCGCAAGCCAGCCCGGACGAATTGGTGAACGCGCAAACGCTGCTCGGCGACATCCACCTTGCGCGCTCGCGCATGTCGCAGGCCGAGGCCGCCTACAACGACGCGCTCAAGATCAATCCCAAGGCCGCGCGCGCGCTGAATGGCTTGGGGGATGCCTTGTATCGCGCGGGCCGTTTCTCCGAAGCACAAGCGCGCTTCGAAGCCAGCACCCAAGCCGATCCCGACGACGTTTCGGCAAAAATTGGCGTGGCCAAGTCGAAGCTCGCGCTCGAACGCGTGGATGACGCGAGCGCCAACTTGAAGAAGCTGCGCGAGACGTACCCAGCGTCCGTGCCAGTCGCTTATTGGTATGGCCGCGCGCTCGAAGCCGCGGGCAACCGCGCGGCTGCAGAGACCATGTACCGCGGCGTGCTCAAGGCACCGAGCAATGACCCGCAAACCGTCGACGTCTACATCGCGCTCGCCATGCTGCAGAGCCAGCAAGGGCGAAACGACGAAGCTCAGAAGACGCTCGCCGACGCGCGCGCGAAGTTGCCGGACGTGCCCGGGATCCACAAGGCGCTAGGCGAGGTTGCCCTGTCGCAAGGACGGTACCCGCAAGCAACCGCGGAGTTCCGTCAAGCACTTGCGCTCGACAGCGAAGATCTCGGTGCACGCTTCCGCTTGGGCGTCGCGCTGCGCCGCGACGGCAAGTTCGAAGAAGCCGGCAAAACCTTCGACGAAGTGGCCGCGGTCGACAAGGACTACCCAGGGCTCGCGCTCGAGCGCGGTTTGCTGTTCGAAACCTCCGGGCGCAACGAAGAAGCGCTGAAGGAGTACGAAGGCGCGCTCGCCAAAGCGCCCAAAGACCCTGATCTGATGCTGCGTGTCGGCTGCGGAAAGGTGGCCGCGGGCCGCGCCAAGCAAGCCGAAGAACTGCTGCGCAAGGTACTCTCCGAGCGTCCGAACTCCTCGGAGACCAACCACTGCCTCGGTCGCGCTTTGCTGCTCGAAGGCACGCGCCTCGCGGAAGCGCTGCGCTTGCTCGAGCGCGCCGTCGAACTCGACGCCAATCGCGCCGAGTATCAACTGTACGCAGGCTGGGCCGCCAACGAAGCCGGCAACGTGCCCAAGGCCGAGAAATACCTCGCAGAAGCGCTGCGACTCGACCAAGGCTTGGCCGACGCTTATTGGCAGCGCGGCGTCCTACGCCAACGACAAGGCGCCGCACGCGACGCCATCCTCGATCTGACCCGCGCGCTCGAACTCCGCCCGAGTCGCTACGAAGCCCACGCTTCGCTCGCTGATGCCTACTACGACCTGGGCAAAGAGCCGCTCGCGTTGCGCGAGTGGCTGCTCGCCATTCAAGCTCAACCCGACAACGCCACCTGGCACTTCCGCTACGGCAAACTGCTCGCGGCGAACCATCAAACGGAACCCTCGCGCGAGCAACTGACCCGCGCGCTCGAGCTCTCGGCCAGCGAAGACCCACCGCCGCGCTGGTCGTGGGAAGCGCACAATCTGCTCGCTCGCGCCATCGGCCTCAAACCCGAAGCCGTCAAACACTGGGAAGAATTCCTACGCCTCGGCCCGCGCGACTCGCCGTACCGCGTCGAAGCCAAAGCGTCCTTGGAGAAGCTCGGCCATCCCTGGACCGGCGACTGACGCCCACCCGCGTCTCCCCCGTAAACGTGCCCGTGACCGTGCCCGAAAAATCGCACCGCGAAACCGCGCGCCGTCACGCACTGGTGCACGCGAGCCGCTCTGAGGCAGCCCCCATCTAGGAAGAGAAGAGGGGGCGCTCGCGATCCAGCGGCGCACCTCGGGGGGCGTGGCGTTCCGAACGCGGGGGCGGCTTCCGAGAGGGAGATCGGGCACGGGCACGGGCACGTTTACGGGGAGACAAAAAGACGAAGGCCGTCTGAGGTGCCTCAGACGGCCTTTCATCCGGCTCGATTTGCCTTGTTTCAGCCCTTGGCGGCTGGAGCGGGCGCGGGCGCGGGCGGGGTGGGGCCGACGACGAATTGGTATTCGAACGTGCCGTCACCCGGGTTTGCGTCCGGTGGATCGAGCTTGAGACCCGAGAGCGACTTCACCACGCATTGCGTGAGCGCTTCGGGCGCCTGCGTCTTGGCCGCGTCGGCCGAGACGTTGCTCAGCGCGCCAGTCTCGGCTTCGACGGTGAAGTGCACGGTCACCGTGCCGGCCAAGTCCGACTTGCCCTTGAGCGCGTCGTCGTAGCAGGTCTTGATCTCCGCGCTCTTGGTGTCGAGGAGCGCTTGAGTGGCGTCGCGGTACTCGTTCGGGCTGCGCGCGTGGAACGAGCAGCCGGCGACGAGGCCGAGCAACAGGAACATACCAAAGGACTTCGTCATCAGGGTTTCTCCGAATCTTAAGGCAGGGGTTCTGGTCACTTAGCCGGCGCCTTGGGAGCTGCCTTGGGAGCCGCAGGAGCGGGTGCCTTGGGGGCGGCGGGAGCGGCTGCCTTGGGCGGGGGCGCCTTCAGCGGAGCCGGAGCGGGCTTCTTCTTTTCGTCCGCCTTCTTCTCGTCAGCCGGAGCAGGAGCCTCTTCCTTCTTCACTTCGGCGGTCTTCTCTTCCAGGACCTTTTCCTTGCCGGTCTTGGAATCGATTTCGACCTTCTTCGAGGTCACGTCTTGTTCCACGATGTTGAACTCGACGCGGCGATTCTTCTCGCGACCCTCTTCGGTGTCGTTCTCGGCGATGGGCTTGCTGGAGCCGTAGCCCTTGGCGGTCAGGCGCTCCTTCTCGATGCCGTGATCGACCAGGTACTTCATCACTGCCTTGGCGCGCGCGTCAGACAGCTTGAGGTTCAGGTTCTTGTCGCCCTCGGCGCTGGCGTGACCTTCGATCGCGATCTTCTTGGCGTGCGTCGCCTTCTTGATCACGCCCGCGATCTCGTCGAGCAAACCGAAAGAAGCTTCCAAGATCGTGGCCTTGTTGACCTCGAACTGGATCTTCTCGTGAATCTCGATCTTGTTGTCACGCAGCTCGACGCGTGGCGGCGGCTCTGGTGGCGGGGGAGGCGGCGGCGGGGGGGGAGGCGGCGGCGGCGGGGGAGGCGGCGTGCCAGTAACGGACAGGGCTTGCGCACCCTGAAACGCCACCGTGCCTCCGCAGCCGGCAACTATGACCGCTCCGGAGAGCAGAATGACCTGTGAGATGTACTTCTTGCTCATGCCAAACCTCATCGTCGACTCCCCTGGTTACTCACCAGTGAAAGGAGAAAGCCCACTAGCGAGCGGTACTGTAGTCACCCTTGAGTGGTGGCCGTCAAGCGTGGGGCGGGCGCGTGGTCTTGAGAGGACATCTCGGCTGAACGGCCGGGTATATAAGGACCCGCGGCGCTTCGCGCGCGGCGGGAGACTCCCGCTTTCGCACGCTCGGACGGTGGCGCTTGGCCGCCCGCGCTTGCGCCCGTGGAAAGCACGCGCCTGTTCGGTCAGTTCTCGTAGGTCTCCATCTCATTCGCAGATCGTGATCTGATCCTGCCAAAGTCGGCTGACCTCGACGTATTTCCGGGCATGCGGCTGAACCCCTTCGCGCGCGCTTAGGCGCGAAGCGTGCTGCGCCTTCGGCGCGCACCAAAGTTTGTGAGCAGCGTCGCGTTACTCCGCTCGGTCTCTGTCGCTAGTCGTGATCTGTGTGCCGAGACTGCGATGTCGTTTCGCTTCCCTGCATGCATGCTGGAGTGTTTGGCGCGCGTGCGCCTGCTTCGCGCGCACCAAATTGGTGAGCGCGGCGCATTGCGCCGCCGACGCCGCGAATCGCATCGAGGCTCTCGCTCCCGCGTAGCGTGGAGCGGAGCAACACGACCGCTGCTCACAAACTTGGTGAGCGCGGAGCGCGAACGCTCGCGCCTAAGCGCGCGCGAGGCAGTTCGGCCGCATTCCCGGAACTAAAACGAGCGAGAAGTCTTGGAAGACCAGATCACGATCAGCCAACGAGATGGAGACCTACGAGAACTGACCGAACGCGTGCTTTCCGTGGGCGCAAGCGCGGGCGGCCAAGCGCCACCGTCCGAGCGACGCGCTTCGTGACACCCGAAGGGGTGTGCGCAAACGAGAGTCTCCAACCGCGCGCCGCAGGCGCCGCGCGTCCCTATTACACGTGGCAGCTCGGAATTAGCTGACCACAAAACGCGCGACGCCCGGTGTCGAACGACTCGGACCGGGCGTCACCGCTTTCACACTGTCACGCTCAGCTGTCGATAAAGCTCTTCAACTGCTTAGAGCGACTCGGGTGGCGCAGTTTGCGCAGCGCTTTGGCCTCGATCTGACGAATGCGTTCGCGCGTCACTTCGAAGTCTTGCCCGACCTCTTCCAGCGTGTGGTCGCTCTTTTCGCCGATGCCGAAGCGCATGCGCAGGACCTTCTCTTCGCGAGGAGTGAGGGTCTTGAGCACGCGGCGCGTTTGCTCGCTCAGGTTCATGTTGATCACGGCTTCGGCCGGGCTCACCACGCTCTTGTCTTCGATGAAGTCGCCCAAGTGGCTGTCCTCTTCCTCGCCGATCGGAGTCTCGAGGCTGATCGGCTCTTTGGCGATCTTGAGGACCTTGCGCACCTTGTCGAGCGGCAGCTCCATCTTCTCCGCGATCTCTTCCGGAGTCGGCTCGCGACCGAACTCTTGCACGAGGTAACGCGAAGTGCGGATGAGCTTGTTGATCGTCTCGATCATGTGCACCGGAATGCGGATGGTGCGGGCCTGATCGGCGATGGCGCGGGTGATCGCTTGGCGGATCCACCACGTGGCGTAGGTGCTGAACTTGTAGCCGCGCTTGTACTCGAACTTGTCCACGGCCTTCATCAAACCGATGTTGCCTTCTTGGATCAGATCCAAGAACTGCAGACCGCGGTTCGTGTACTTCTTGGCGATCGAGACCACGAGGCGCAGATTCGCTTCGACGAGTTCGGCCTTGGCCTTCTCGGCCTTGCGCTCGCCCATGCGGATCGACGTGTACGTCCGCAGCATCTCGTTGACGTCGATCTTGAGCTCTTCTTCGACCTTCTTGACGCCCTTCTGAGCGTTCTTGAGGGCCTCATCCATGATCTCGAGCTCGCTCACTTCGACTCCGAGCTTCTTGGCCAGCTCGGCTTCGGCGGCCGTGTCGTCCTTGGCGTCGCGGATCATCCGCTTCAAGTCGGCCTTGCTCGTGCCGGTGATCTTCTCGAGCTCGAACACCTTGCCCTGGGCGC